>FWWL01005467.1_pt1 | contig 17705 bp, 12 predicted proteins | sample 2228331 | NCBI WGS metagenome assembly FWWL01 (sample SAMEA103939775, study PRJEB20133) | metagenome
GAACTAACCTTCACATGTTCTAACTGTTTGTAATTTTGTCTTTTAACTTTGAAGTTTTTAGTTTCTAATGCTACCCACCCTTTGTCAAAACCTTGTGGCAAGATCAAAAGACCATAATCAGATTGATCTATTTTTTGATCACTAAAACCAACTTTAACCTTATACCCCCAAGTGCCATATTTTCCAACACCCAAAACCTCAAGATTATTTTGCCTATCTTTAAGAGAACCTCCTTTAAAGGTGGTAAGTTGATAAAACCAGTCTATATCAATAGGTATAAAAGTAATATCTTCTATAACGTTCTCGGACATTATTTTACCAAAAGATCTGGTTTCAACATTTAAGGTGTAGCCTGTTGGAATATTTTCGTAGTCACTTACAAATTCATAAACCTCTTTGCTTTCTGAAGGATAAATCACAAAATAATTATCAAATTCCCCATCAGAATTGGTTTTCAAAAGTTCCTCCAAATCCATCCTGCCAGTCCGCAGATTCTGAAGATAAATTTTTAAACTCCGCCCTGCTAGGTTTTTACCCCTTATCCTCATAAGCCAAGCACGGCTTCGATCAAGAGATGGGTAATAAAACCAGTCACAAGACACCCCGCCATCAGAGGCTGCATAAAAGTTTCCTTTTTCAAGGCGCTTTTTAATTGCCCTTCCCTTTTTCTTCAAGTCGCAGTTATAGCCTTCTTTAAAACCCTGATCCTCTCCAAAACTTTCTTCTATTCTTTCAGTAATCGGCAAAAAAACCTTTGCTGAATAATCTTTATTCTCCACCACCAAATTTTCCCCCTGTATTGCAAAAGAAACACTTCCTCGAGGGTCAAAATTTGCAAAAGGAAAGTTTGGCGCAGGTGAACTGCCAGTTTCCAACTGACAACTGCCAACACTACTGATATATTCCCCATATCTTTGATATATAGGATCATATTTTGAATACTTTAAATCGGAATTGATATCAAAAAAACTCCAGAGCGCCTTGACAGGGTCGGACCCTGTCAAAGAAGAAAAGTGGTAAACCGTCAAAAAACCAAACTGGGCAACTTTTTCAATACGCTTTGATTTCTCAAAAATATCTTTAATTTGAGGAAAATAAAGAATCCTGCTATCTCCACCAACATTAACAACCGATTCATCTAGCAACAAGTAAGAAACATTATATTTTTCAAGCACCCTCTCAAACTCATCAATAACCTCTTTGTTCCACTTTTCAATTTCCTCCTTTAATTCCTCCTCCCTCTTACAATCCGCCTTGCCTTGACAGGGTCGGACCCTGTCAGGACCAATAAGGTGATATTTATAAAGCGCACTTGAAGCCTCATTATAAAAGCTCTCATTATAAGGGCTCCAACGGTCGTAATCTCTGACCAAAAGTGGGTTTTCTATACCAAAGCTCAAAAAACCAGACCCTTCATATTCCCAACTGTGATACTCCCACCCCCAAAGAGTATAAACCGGAAAAACCGCCAATCTCCCTTTATAATTTTTCAGATAATCAAAAAGTTCAAAATACTCCACAGGCAAACTTCTTCTCACAATGGGACTAATCAGATCTCCTCTAAAAAACGGAAGGCAACGATAAACCAAAACAGAAAAAATGAGGATCAACAAGGGATAAGATAAAAATTTAAGCTTAAAACGAGCCAGTAAAGAAAATAAATAATAAAAAAACACCCCAAAATAAAAAGAAATGGCAAATTGGTAAAGAATAGAAAACTTAGTAAAAGGCATTCTAAAACCTTCTCTAAAAACCTCATATTTATCAAGCAAAACACGATAAACACCCCCCAAAGGACCATTAACATTCTGCAAGAAAAATAAAGATATAAACAAAATTCCCAGAAGAGACCATAATTCCCTTTTCTTAGAGAACAAAGAAAAGATCAATCCCAAAACACTAATAACAAACAAGCCAACACTCAATTCTTTCAGATAAGGAGATTGGAGATAGGAATTCCAAGACGCCATCAAATCAACAAAGGTATTGCTTTCAAAATCAAAAGCCCGCCAGTCAAAAAGGAAGTTTTTTTCCAAAACAACATCCTCCCAACTTCCATAATCCTGATTTCTTATGAAAGCCTCAGGTGAGAAAAGACGATTGATTTTTGAGTTAACTATAGTTGAAGAACCATTTACAACTCCGTATAAATTGGGCAAAAGCCAATAAGCATTAAGCGCTAATTGGAAAAACAAAAGAATAAGCACTCTCTTAAAAGTAAGCAACTTTCTATCAAAAATAAAATAAATTCCCAAAAAAGCAATAAAACCAGCAAAAAAAGCCCAATACAAAGCAGAAGCATAAGCCATTGGGGATGCCAAAATAGTAAATACAGAAAACCATAAAAGATTAGCTTTACCTCCCTCTTCCAAAAATCTCATTAAAAACAAGAAGACCCAGGGTAAAAAGGCAAATTGAACACAAAACATTTCAAAAGGAACATAAAAATGCTGAAGAGTGACAAGATTTAGAAGATAAAAAAGAGAAGCAACAAAAGCTGAAAAACTGGCCGCAAAGCTGCTCTTTTTTTCAAAAAGAAACTTAAAAGCAAAATAAAAACCCAAAGGGCCCAATAAAATACACAAAAAGACAAAAGAATAACGCAAAAAACTTTGAGGCAAGAAAAACGATTCCAACCACAAAATAAAAATCCGAGGCAAATCAGACATATGAGAATGAGCCGCCAAAGCCCCCACTCCCTGGTCTTCTCTCCATACACCAGAAAAAGCCCGCTTAAAAGCCAGTTGAAAATTAAACTCAGGATGAAGAGAATCCCAACCTAAAAGATAAGTACCAGGAGTGTAGTTGGCAAAACAAATATAAATAGAAATCAAAATAATAAGAAAAGGAAAGAAAAAAGAAGAAAGATTTTTAAATTTAGCAAGCATAATTTAATATTACCACGAAGGAGTTTTAAGAAAAATCAGAAAGAGCCGTTCTCAAAGCCAACAATAAAAAATTATTGGCTTAGTCGAACGGCCCTGCAAAAACAAATCTACTAAATCAATCACCCAAAGGTGAAAGAAAAGCAAATCTGCTCCTGCAGGGCTCAATCGAGGCAAAGATTTCATTTGGAAACAACAGTGTGCATAGTGACCAAGATACGTTCACCCGCATGAACGATTACCATCACGTCCACTAATCCACAAGCCTCAGTCTGTACACCGCAGTTGGCTCCAGCATTACTGGAATTACCTCCGTCATTAAGGACATTGCCTGTAGTCGCATCACGAACAGTTGGGTAATTCAACATATTAGCCACAGCATGACTCGTAAGCCCCCAGACCGCCCACTGCAATTCATCCCCATTCCAGTAGCGCCCCATAACGGTAAAGCCGTTATCGACACTCTGGTCACGCCAGGTGTAGCTTTCGTTCATCACATTGAATAAAACAATCAGGCATCCCTTGCGGGGCTGACCTTCAACGTTCTGACACGAGTAGCCAAACTTGGGTGAGGTGAACTCATAATCACCGCTAATCAGACGATAGTGCCAAGCTGGCACAACCCAATCACAAGTCTGCTTATATTCGCAGAACGGTGAATCATCCCGTCCGTACTCTACCCCATTGGCAACCTGAAAATCAGGAACCTTGGGATTGGCCACATTTGGAAAAGTCGGCCAGAGTAAAGGCGCGGGTGCTTGGACCTTCGGCAACCAGGCAGCCACAATTGGATCATCTTTCAGATCCATTTCGTTGATTTCCCAACCATTAACCAGAATCGTTTCGTTCGGATCCTGTGACGGCGTGGTTGTGAGCGGGGTTGCCGTCGGCGCGGTGGTCGCGGACGCCGCCTCGGGCGTGGCTGTCGGGTCAGGCTCGGGTGTGGCCGTCGGTTCCGCAACCTGCACAGAGGCGCGGGTACCGACCCAATAAGCTACGTAGCCTAAGTTCACACAGCTTACCAGGACAGCCATGATCCCGACAATAATTAAAAAAACTTTCAGCCACTTTTCCATTTCAAACCTCCTTATGCGAAAAACAAAAAAATTTTCTCTGGCCAGAGAACCTAACCGCACGGTTAGGGAAAAAGTCACTAAAAACCCCAATTAACGACCTTTTCCCTAACCGCAAAAGTCAGGCTCGCGCCAGGAGAAAAAAAGGAGGCATCATCACCACCAGCCAAACCTTTCGCTTTGCCTCGATTTTGTCAAAGTACTAGAGGTCTATGCGGTTTTAAAACTTTCCGCACTTGGAAAGCAAACCAGCAAAACCTTCTGCTTTTGAAAGCAGAAGTATATTTTTGGGCCTCCAAAAATACTTCTTCTGCCTTCAAAGCAACTAATCACTTCTACTACCAAAAGCAACTATCCTTTAAAGAAGCTCCCTTTAAAAGTATTAAAGAGCAAATTTTTTAGAAAGACGATAAAACAAAAATCCTGTGCCAAGAAGACCTGCGACAACAAGAAGAGGATAATCTTCAATTCCAGTTTCAACTGGCTTGTGTTCGGGAGCTTGTACTCCACAAACAACCCCGCCACCATAGACGGTTGTGCAAACAGTTTCTTGAGCTAAAGCATTATTTGCCCTGCTCAAAAGGACTGCTAAAAATGCAAATAAAACTATGAGTCTTTTCATAATGACAAGCGATTATATACTATAGTTTTTCATTTGTCAAGTGCTATGGGATAAATAAATATAAGAGTAGGAGGGCACTAATTAGGGCGGGAGAGTGGAAGAGTTTGAGAATAGATTATGGAATGTAGATTATAGATTATAGAAAAAATCATAAATCCTAAATCACAGATCTTGAATCCAAATTCAAAGGATTTTTTGTTTCTTGGAATTTGTTTATTGTGTATTGTTTGGTTATTGTAATTTGGAATTTGTCCGCCCGAGACGGATAGGTGATTTGTTTAGAATTTAGAAATTAGATATTAGAATTTTTATTCTTAAATCCTAAATCTTAAATCTATATTCCAATTTACACCTCCAGCAACCTAGCATACTTAAAGATGCGGATAGGAGAAGTCAAAGACTCACAGGTGTAAAGAATCAAATCAGCCGAATAATCTGTAATTTCCTCTCCCTTCCCCTCCGCGTAAATCTCATAAATATACTTTCTCTGTCGCCAAATAACCTCCACAGTGTCGCCAACCTTAACTTTTGGTAAGTTATAAAAAGAGTTCTTCAGGCGGTATGAGACACTCCACTTAAGATATCCATAACGGTGAGCTGCCAAAATTACCGGCAATTGACGATCGTACGGAGTTCCAAAATCCGGCACTCTCCAAACACCAATTTTTAAAGCCTCCTCATAGCTTTCTTTAGGTTGTTCATTTATTTTTGTAATTATCCCAACCGAGGGAATAATAAGCATATTATCAGCAGGTAAAGAAGGATCAAATCTAGGCTGATATTTCTCAACAACTGGCACTGGTGGTAAAACAACTGATTCTGTTTTATGAGGCTGCCTGATAAGCAAAGACGGCAGTCTTGCACCAGAACCCAGAAAATAAACAACCGATGGAAAATACAATACCGCAAACACCAAAAGTGAGACTGCCAATGCAAAAACGGCTAAAAGACGAAAAGTTTTAGCCATAGAAAAGCGAGCCCTTTCAGGTATTAAATTAATAACCTGTACAGGCTCGGTTGCAAATTGGCTTTGATAATAAGGATTCAAATAAAGATCCTGCATAATAAACAAAAAGGGCGCTTGATTTGTCCTTAAGGAGCGGGTAGATCGCCTGCCCTACAATCCACCCGCCCCCAAAAGACAAACTCAAACGCCCTCTTAAAACTATAAGGTTTTAAAATTTAAGGCTAAAAACAGCCTTATAACCCCAATTGGCTCTTGACAGGCTTTTGTTTTGGTAATAAATAATTAAAAGAGAAAAGTTCACAGCCTGTCCTTCTCCGCTTTCAAAGCGGAGAAAGTCTAAAAAAGAGCATTCGGCGAAAAAACCAACTTTTTCGCAAGCTTTGCTTAGTCGTGGTTTTTTATCCGATGTGTTCGGAAGTCTGCCAACGATAAGCGAGGCTTGCCCTTTCCGGGCCGGGTGCTCTTTTTTATTTCCAAAGAACCAACTCCATTCTAGCATTTAAATCCCCAAAAGTCAAATCCTATAATAAAAAATAATTCTCAAATCCCCATTCCTATAGTTTTTGTGATTATAAAAACGCCATAAAATAGGCAAAATCAAAAATAAAATTTTTTTGTGGATAAGTTGTTAACAATGTTGGAAGAATATAAATTTAGGATTTAGATATTAGAATTTGGAATTTTTATTCTTAAATTTTAAATCAATAATCTATAATCCTAACCTTACTTTTTGCTTTTTCCCCCACTTATTCATATACTTGAGAAAGAGTTAGAACAAACAACAAAGAACATAGAATAAAGAAAACAAATCTAATACTTATGACACAAGAAAAAGCACAATACGTCTGTCAACAATGCGGCTTTACCCAACCAAAATGGTCAGGTAAATGTCCCAACTGTAGTACTTGGAATTCCATGGTTGAAACAATATTTAAAAGAGAGACCAAATCAGCTAGTAAAAAAACCGTCCCCACAAACACCCTTCTTCTTGAGAAAATAAAGCCACAAGAGAAAGAAAGGATAAACACTGGAAGCGTGGAATTAAACCGTGTGCTTGGTGGTGGAATAGTCAAAGGGCAAGTTATTCTTCTTGCTGGTGAGCCGGGAATTGGCAAATCCACACTTCTGTTGCAACTTGCAAATAAAATCTCCGTTGGCAAAGGCAAGGTAATCTATGCATCAGGTGAAGAATCAGCTTACCAAATCGCTGTTCGCGCACAAAGGCTTGGAATCAAGAACCCAAATATTTCCATAGTTGAATCAACAGATATAGATAGCATCATAGGAGCATTTTCCGAAAACCAAAAGGACCTAGCTCTTGCCATTGTTGACTCTATTCAAACTGTTACCACAAACGATCTTTCCGGACTTGCTGGGTCTGTTGGACAAGTAAGAGAATCAGCATTTCGGCTAGTCTCCTTTGCCAAAAGAAGCGGAGTTCCTGTTTTTATAATTGGTCACGTCACCAAAGAAGGAACAGTTGCTGGTCCTGCCGTTCTTGCACACATAGTTGATACAGTTTTGTGGTTTGAGGGCGAAAAGACGATGCAATTAAGGCTAATCAGGGCTGTAAAAAACCGTTTTGGGCCAACAGATGAGGTGGGAATTTTTGAGATGACTGAGAAAGGGCTAACTTCACTAACCAACGCAGATCGCATTTTTCTTTCAGAGGGAACAAAAAATGTATCAGGGAGTGTTGTTTCTTCTACTCTTCAGGGTACAAGACCTGTTTTGGTTGAAATTCAAAGTCTAACAACAGCTACAAAATCGGCATTCCCCAAAAGAATTGCACAAGGAATTGATGCAAAAAGGCTAGAGCTTATCATTGCCATTCTTATCAAAAGATGCAACATTCCCCTTTATGACCAAGATGTTTTTGTTAATGTAACAGGAGGAATAAAAATTGAAGAAAATGCTTGCGATTTAGCTGTAGCTCTTTCTATAGCCTCGTCCTACTACAACAAACCCATTCCACAAAAATCAATTGCCATTGGCGAACTTGGACTACTTGGAGAGATACGAGAAGTGATTGCACTTGATAAACGCCTAAAAGAGGCAAAAAGGCTAGGTTTTGACAATCAAATTTGTTCAAAAGAATTTTCTTCTCTGCAAGAGGCAATAAAGAAGATTTTTGGCAGATAACATAGCAGAATCAAGGAAAGAGAATAAGTTAAAAAATTATAAAAAAACAGGTAAAGAATTAGGATTTAGGAGATTAAAAACTTCCAGTTCAGGCCTTTCTATTTACTTCCAAATATTGGGTATTAAATTCAAATTTTTAATTTTTTGAAACCTGAATTTTGAATCTAAATTAAATTTACTTTTCTTGCTTACTTGGGTTCAATACCAAATCAGGTCGTCCTGATCTTTTTTGCTCTTCGTTCCATTCTTCAATACCTTGCTTTAGTTGAGGATTTTCAAAAACCAGTCCTGACAATTTTTCTTCAACCTCTTTTTTTGCTTGCCCTATTTGCTCGCGTTCTGCACTACCAAGCAGGTTGCTCTCACCGGCAACCCCACCCTGACGTAAAGCATGAATAAACAGTTCCATAATCACTATTTCTGCAGCAGCAGGACCTTCATCGATTCTTTCTTGTGGTAAACTTGTCCTCCTTTCCATATTTATGTGTTATTATCACTATCACCACACTCAGGCAAAATTTCTCTAAAACCAGGGTTATTACAAGGATAAAGTATATAAGCAGGAACAACCAATATTGGAACATGAGGCAGTTTTCCAACAAAATCAACCAAAGCTGACCCCGCTTGAGATGCTTGATAAGCTAAAGTCCACCACCAGAAACGTATAGCCGGTGGTGGTCCATTTTGCCAAAGATCTTTTATTTTTTGTGGAACCTGATCTTCTTCTATTACCTGCCCAAGTGTTTTAAGTTTTTCTATATACCTTGCTGCTTCTCTTGGATCTATTTTTCCACCTTTCATCGCCGTTTCAAAAGCAGTTATTGGCGCTCCATTTTCTGCTATTTTTACCATAAAAGACGAACCATTAGCAGCCTGACGAATAAAAACATAACCATCAGGATAACCTCCTACTCCGGCTATTTTAATTATTAGCCCCTGCCCATTTAAAGATCCTCTAACTATTTCTGACAAAAACCGCGAATAATCAGTCAACTGGTGAATATCAAAACCAGCTTGAGCAGCATGTTTGGTCCAATGAAACATGCTCAACCAAATTTGCCTTTCTTCTACTGAAAAATAAGGAGCAACAGACCTAAATGTATCAAAAGCTTGAGGTGCCACAGGCAAAACAGGGGCTAACAATTCTTTTACAAAGGGAGCAGCCTCTGGGTTAAATTCCACAATTTTCAAACTACCTATTTCTTCCAAAGACGGTTTTTCAGCAGACCATTGAAAAACAGGTCCTTCCTTTGACAGCTTCTCCTCCAAACTAAGAATCTCTTTCTTAGCATCCTCCTCTTTTTCCCCAAATCCCTCTTCATTAGTACTGTTTGCGTTTAGTCTCTCACTACAACCAGATAATACAAATCCTGTTGCTATTAACATTAAACCTACTTTTTTCAAAAACTCTCTTCTTGTTATCTTCTCACTTTCAACCATAAAATAATTGTATCAAATACTATAGGGAATTTCAAGTCTAGTAGATCCACCCCAAAATTTGAAGCAACTCCAAATTCCATAACCCTCTAAAAATAGATAAATCAACAAATAAGTCAGTAATTATTAAAAAACCACTTTGAAACTTAACATTTCTAGGAATAACAGAAACACGATCATAAGCCAGCTTTTCTCGTAAAGACAATGAAAACAAAGACAACCTAAATGGCAATTCTTTAATATCAAAAGGAAGCTCTTTTCTATTCATTCCTATATCGTCTAGGTTGGGGCCTTCTATAAATTTTGAAATAGTAGCTGGAGTATTACAAACAGAACAACTCAAAATCCCCAAAACTGGAACAACCATTACAGGCAGACTTACTTTGTTTGAAGGCAACTCTATATGCCAATTTTCTTTGTCTTGCCAACAAAGAAGCTCTATTTGTAACTTCAGTATAGCTTTGAACAAATCTTTTTCTTTCCTCTGGTGGTAATTTTCCCAATCCGCCATTTTTGTAAATCTTAACAACAAAATCACCCCATTTATAAACTAATGAATCATTTCCTGCATCAAACCATTTATCCGAAATGTCACCACAACAAAAGGCAAAGGAGTCTTCAATTTCAATATCAAAACTTTCTACTAAAAAGCATCTTTCCACCCGTAAAAAGGCAGATCTTACTTATAGCCTACCGGCTTTGAGGTTAAAACAAGGCCTAGACTTATTCTCCTTTCCGGAATATTAATCTCATCTATATAAACACTTATTTTATCTCCTACTTTAATATTTGTTGCGGGAGGAATTTTGGTAATGTGCAAAAGCCCTTCAATACCAGGTTCCAGGGCGACAAAAGCCCCAAAGTCAGACATTTTTACAACTTCCCCCTCCAGCTTCATTTCGGGAGTATACTTCTTTGCTGCTTCTTCCCAAGGATCCTTTTGGGCCCGTTTTATAGAAAGTGCAAATTTATCCTCTTTTATCTCAATTACCTTTACTTTAACCTTATTGCCTTCCTTCACAACATCCTCAATTTTCTTAAACTTTTCCCAGGAAATTTCAGGAACTCTTACAAGCCCTTCAATTTCCACTTCCTTTTTACCAACAGAAATCGGAATTTTGACAAAAACGCCAAAATCATAAATTCCAGAAACCACTCCTTCATATATTTCCCCCTCTTTCAGATCCTTAATTGCTTTTTTCTTTGCTTCCATTTCTTCCTTCTCATAAATCGCCCGCTCCGAAAGAATTATTCTACTTGCATCCTTATCTATATCTATAATTTTCAGAAGAATCTTTTTACCAACAAGAGAATTAATATTTGAGACATTTTTTTCTGTAAGATGAGACTTTGGAACAAATCCAGTCAATCCAAACACCGAGACTAAAACACCAGAAGAAGAAGCAACCTTTACTAAAGCTTCTATCTCTTCTTCCCCTTCAAAAGCTCTTTCTATTTTTTTCCAAACAAAATCTTTAGCAGTATCACGAAGTGAAATAATAGTATACCCGTCGGGTGTCTCAGGAATCAAAACCTTTCCTTCAACCTCGTCACCAACCTCTAAATGTCTAACAAAATCCTTAGCCTCAAGAAAGGCTTTCTCTGCAACCAAACCCAATGATTTACCCCCAATATCCAGAACTAAAGAATTAGGAGTTTTCTCAATCACTCTACCTCCAACACGCTGTCCTTTCTTCAGAGGCTGCACTTTATTACCTAAGGAGGCGAGAATATCCTCCATTGTCAAATCTTTTTTTGTTTCTTTTTTGTTTTTTCTTCTCAACTTGAAAACCTCCTTTGTCGTTTTGATCTTAAGCCTTTCGGCCTTGGCCTATTTTCGCGGTCCGTTGCCAGACAACTATCGTCGGCGCTTAGGCGTTTCACTTCTGAATTCGAAATGGGATCAGGTGGTTCCGCCTAGCTCTTAAAGACCGAAAGGCTTAAAACCAAAACTTGCCAAACGGCAAAGCGAAAGAGAAAAAAGGGAAAACCATTTTAAGGTCTTCGACCAAATTCGCACTGGTCAGCTTAACCCCTTACGGGGCTTCCACCTCCAGCCGAATAACCTCGTATTCTGCGAGGGGTCTGATGACGAATCCTAATCTTGGGGTGGGCTTCCCGCTTAGATGCTTTCAGCGGTTATCCTCAAGGAATGTGGCTACCCGGCATTGCAGCTGACGCCACAACCGGCACACCAGGGATTCCTCCCTCCTGGTCCTCTCGTACTGAGGAGAGTTCCCCTCAAGATTCAACGCTCCCACCGGATAGAGTCCGAACTGTCTCGCGACGTTCTGAACCCAGCTCATGTACCGCTTTAATGGGCGAACAGACCAACCCTTGGGACCTTCTCCAGCCCCAGGATGCGGTGAGCCGACATCGAGGTAGCGAACCGCACCGTCGATATGGACTCTCGGGTGCGACCACTCTGTTATCCCCGGGGTAGCTTTTATCCGTTAAGCTCCGTGCCACCCACATGGCAATCGGAGGATCACTAAGGCCTGCTTTCGCACCTGCTCGGCCCGTCGGCCTCGCAGTCAAGCCAGCTTATGCCTTTACACTTACAGCGCGGTTTCCATTCGCGCTAAGCTGACCTTTGCGCCCCTGCGTTACCTTTTAGCAGGGTACCGCCCCAGTAAAACTGCCCATCTAGCACTTTCCCCCAACCTGTTTGCAAGGCTGTCGGGTAAGATTTGAAGCGTTCCAAAGAGAGGTATTACACTGTCGCCTTTCGGCTCCCTCCTATTCTCGACAGTTGAAACGCCCAAATCAATGCCAAACTGCAGTAAAGCTCCACGGGGTCTTTTTGTCCTGGTGGGAGTAGGCCGCGTCTTCACAGCCATCGCAATTTCGCCGAGTGAAGGCTTAAGACAGTTGTCAGCTCGTTACGCCTTTCGTGCAGGTCGGAACTCACCCGACAAGGGACTTCGCTACCGTAGAACAGTTATAGTTACTGCTGCCGTTTACCGGAGCTTGAGTTCGAAGCCCTCGCACCAAAGTACGAGAACTTCTCCCCTTAACTTACCGGCACTGGGCAGGCGTCAGCCCGTATACTTCGGCTTTACGCCTTTGCACGGACCTGTGTTTTTGATAAACAGTCGGCTGACAAACTTTAGCTGCGCCCCGCATTCAAGCTTGCGCTTTGATACAGGGAGGACATCTCGCGAACTTACGTCCAGCTTTTTTGCCGAGTTCCTTAAGCCTCCTTCTCTCGCCCGCCTTAGAGTACTCCTCCAACCCACCTGTGTTGGTTTGCGGTACGGCTTATCTTGAAACTCGCTGCGAACCTTTTTTAAGAAACAGAACGCACTGGAATCGCCAACATCTCTGCTGACTTTGCATCGCTGCTCGAATAAACAAACAGATGGATTTGCCTGCCTGTTCTTCCTTACAGCTTGCACCCACTAAATTCACAAGCGGGCTCCAGGCATCCCGTTCCGTCAGTCCCCAGCTGATAACGTTTCAAGATAAGTACTGGAATTTTAACCAGTTATCCATCAGCTACTCTCCACACAAAGTGGAGACTTGCCTTAGGCACCGACTAACCCGTCCTCGACGAACGTTGGGACGGAAACCTTGGGTGTTCGGCGGCCCTGATTCTCACAGGGCTTGCTCGCTACTCATGCCGGCATTCTCACTTCCAAGCACTCCACCCTGCCTTACGGCAGAACTTCACTGCGCTTGGAACGCTCCCCTACCCCCCATACCTAAGCTTGCGCATGGTACGGGGCTCTGGCTTCGGTGTTCGGCTTATCCTCGATAAATCTTAGGCGCTCTTCTCTTCAACTAGTGAGCTGTTACGCTTTCTTTAAAGGATGGCTGCTTCTAAGCCAACCTCCTAGCTGTCTGAAGAGAAAAACTTCCTTTACAACTTAGCCGCAACAGAAAAGAAAAACTTTTCTGCCGTTGGCAAAATGCCAAAAACTTAGAGACCTTAGCCGAGAGTCTGGGTTGTTTCCCTTTAGTCACATCAGCTTAGCCCGATGTGGCTGTCTACCCACCCTTTATCAGCAGGTATTCGGAGTTTGGTTGAATTGCCTCGGTTGCCCTCGGTAATCCATCCAGTATCTCTACCCCCCACTGATTTTTGATGGGCACGGTCCCCATAGACCTTTCGGGGAGAGCCAGCTATCTCCAGATTCGGTTGGCATATTACCCCTATCCACAAGTCATCCCATGGTATTGCAACACCAACGGGTTCGGGCCTCCCCCACCAATTACGATGGGTTCACCCTGCTCATGGATAGATCATCTGGTTTCGGGTCTGCCGCACGGTACTCTAAACGCGCTATTCGCACTCGGTTTCCCTACGCCTCCCCCACACAAGGTGGGTTAAGCTCGCACCATACGGCAACTCGCCGGCTCATTCTTCAATAGGCACGGCATCACTCGTGCGCAGCACGAGGGAATCAAGATTTAAGATTTAAGATTTAAGAATCCTAAGAGTAAAACAAAAATTACTATAAAATTCAAATTCCCTTATTCTTAAATCATAAATCAATATTCCTAAATCCCTTGTGCTACGCACAAGCTCTGCCGGTTTGTCCGCAGATGGTTTCAGTTTCTATTTCACTGGACGTCCCGCCCTTCTTTTCACCTTTCCCTCACGGTACTAGTTCACTATCGGTTACAGGTTGTATTTAGCCTTGGAGGATGGTTCCCCCAGCTTCCCACAGTGTGTTTACACCGTAGTACTCAGGAAATCCCTAGGAAATTATTGTCTTTCGCTTACAAGGCTTTCACTTTCTTTGGCCAGCCATTCCAGACTGTTCTGCTAGACAATAATTTCCTTAATTGGGCTCCTACAACCCCCCAAAAGCTCCCAAAGGAACCTTTGAGGTTTGGGCTGTTCCGCTTTCGCTCTCCGCTACTTACGGAATCTCACTCGCTTCTCTCTAACAATCAACAAACAACTTTCAACTAAAAAATTAACTGGTTGCTTGTTAAAACCCTCATTTGGCAAGTTTGTTGACTGTTACGAGAGAAGCGAAGTTTGATTTCTTTTCCTCGCCTTACTTAGATGTTTCAGTTCAGACGGTTCCCTCTACACACCTTAATAGGCACCCCGAAGGGTGCCACTTGGGGCGTGAGTATACTGCGATAAAGCAGTATGGGTTTCCCCATTCGGACACCGACGGATCACAACCTTTTGGCGGCTCCCCGACGACTTTCGCGGCCTTACGCGTCCTTCCTCGGCAACCTGTACCTAGGCATCCACCATCTGCGTGAGTAGACCTTAAAATATTCGGCCTTCCCATTTTCTCTTTCGCTTTACCGTTTAATAAAGCGAAACAAAAGACCTCTTCTGTTGTTAAAGTGCTTGTGGACCGTGGAAGAATTGAACTTCCAAACTCGGATGCCCACCTTGAACTTAGTGGACCTGAGCGGAGTCGAACCGCTGACCTCATCATTGCAAATGATGCGCTCTAACCAACTGAGCTACAGGCCCATACTAAGCCAAGTGTGGCAAACACCAATTTTCTAGCCAACCAGGCTAACGATCCATATGTTCAAAGTGCAACAAAAAACCGGCCCTTTGAGCCGGTTGCCTGCTTAAAACAAATAATCTTAAATCACACACCCTAAAAAGGGCGCAAATTTTTTGTGATATAGTTAACTGCTTCCATTAAAAAACGCAAACCTGCTCAAAAGGCAAGTGTCATTATAAACAGAAAAAGAAATTTAGTCAAGAGCAGAAAAGTTTGCGCAAAACCTATTTTTATCATAAAATAATAAAGGTCATAAGGGCACGTAGTTCACCGGCAGAACGCTTACCTGATAAGTAAGAAGTAGATGGTTCGACTCCATCCGTGCCCACAGAAAAAACAAAAAGGGAAAAGGGATTGTTTATTGGTTTTTCCCTATCGCTTATTATTCAACTTTTTACAGAAAACTAACCTTATCAAACCACTCCTCAAAAAACTCCAATCAATTCAGCTATCATAATGACAGGAAAATAAATTTAACACTACAAGAATATCAATTTCTTGTTTCTTAATTCATCGAAACAAAAGCGACGAATTAATCATCGAGTTGCAAAGAATAAAAAGTTAGAGGTTTTACTTATACCCTTCAGGGTTTTTGGAGTGCCAGAGGTAGGCAGTCTTTATTATATCCTCTACACTATACTTTGGCTTCCAACCAAGCACTCTCTTAATTTTCCCATTTGAGGCCCAAAGAGAATCAGCATCCCCCTCTCTTCTTGGACCAAACTTATAATTAAGAGAAAGCCCTGTTGTCCCCTCCAAAATATCAATTAATTCTTTATTGGTTGTCCCTTTGCCACAACCAACATTGAAAAAATCACTTTTTCCACCATTATCCAAAAATTCAAGAGCTCTAACATGAGCTTCCGCTAAATCAAGTACATGAACATAATCGCGCTCACATGTTCCATCACGGGTTTTATAATCATTCCCAAAAATTACAAACTCTTTCTTCTCAAGCGCTGCCTTTATCATAAGAGGAATGATGTGACTTTCGTTTGGATGATCCTCACCTAGCATACCATCCAGAGACGCCCCAGCAGCATTAAAATAACGCAGGGCAACAAATTCTAAAATTGAAGCTTTGTTTAACCATCCCAAAATTCTCTCTATCATAAGTTTTGTCTCCCCATAAGGATTAAGAGGATCTTTGGGATCGTCCTCTTGAATAGGCAATTTAATCGGATTCCCGTAAACACCAGCAGATGAAGAAAAAACAATCTTTTTTACTCCAAAATTCTTCATTGCTTCAAATAAATTAAAACTTAAACCAACATTAGTCTTAAAATAAAGCAGGGGTTCCCTCATTGATTCTCCCATCTGAATAAGACCAGCTAAAAGAATCACGCTCTCCGGTTTTTCTTTCTCAAAAACATCAAAAAGTGCATCCTTTTCCTTTAGAATATCAACCTTATACTTCCTGAAGCCTTCTGCAGCTTTTTCGTGCCCTGAAGAAAAATTGTCTACAACAAAAGGATCGTGTCCTTCTTTTTTTAGAGCCCTTATTACAAAGCTGCCTATATACCCTGCTCCTCCGGCAACAAGAACTTTTCCAGCCATAGAATAATTATAAACCCAAACAAGCCAAGAAACCAGACCTTGTAAAAACAAATAAATTTATTAACTGCTATAATTAGTAGTATATGTTTCAAAACCAAGACGAAATAATTACCTTAAATCTTAAAGTTCCAAGAAACAGTGAAACAACACCAGAGGCCTGTCAAACCTTTCTTTCAACACTTACTCAAATAAATGCCGTCTCTTTTTGGGAAAGGCTAACTGGAACCGTTGTTCAGCCTTTAGCACTAGAGATAGCTCTTGTTAACCAACAAATAAGATTTCAAGTTTCAGCAGACAAGGATATTGCCCCATTTGTGGCAACCCAACTTCAATCCAACTATCCTCTTGTAATAATAGAAAAAACAGCCGATCCCCTTTCCTATCCACAGGTATATAACATTAACATTAATCCTCTTGAAATAGTTTCTCTTTCCCTGAAAAAAGGAAACTATTATCCAATAGCAACCTATGATCTTTTCTCAGAAATCGATCCTTTGGCCTCAGTTCTTTCCATTCTTTCAAAATCAACCCCCGACATGTTTGTCCTAATTCAATTTGCCCTCGAGGCAACAGATTCATCATGGCAGCAAAAAGGGGCTACTTTTGCTGAGAAAGGAACAAAAAATGACAATGGAACTTTTTCCCCAAGAACAGACAAAAGTATAATAAATGAAAAAATTTCTTATACAGGTTTTAAAACATCAATAAGAATTGCTTCAAACCAAACAAGAACCGTAAGAGAATTGGTTAGTGCTTTTGGAGTTTTTGCAAGGGCCGATGGGAATTCTTTTAAAATAGATAAAACAAAATTTATTTTCCTTAAAAAAAATAAAAGAAAGGACTTAATTTTAAGAAAAGTCACTGGAAACCAAATATTAAATATAAAAGAACTTGCTACCCTATGGCACCTACCTTCAGAAAAAATAAAAGTGGCAGGAATAAGCTGGGGACATTCAGTTCTTTATGAACCACCAGAAAACCTACCCATTGCCACTTCCGATGAAGAGACCAAAAGAGACATAAACTTTTTTGCCAAAACCATATTCCGAAACCAAGAGGTAATTTTTGGTATTAAAAGCAAAGACAGAATGAGACACATATGGGCTGTGGGAAAAACCGGTACTGGCAAGTCAACTATGATGGCAAATATGATAATAGATGATTTCAAAAAAGACAGAGGAGTTGCCTACATTGACCCACACGGAGACACTTGCGATATATTACTTGATTATCTTCCATCCCACAGAATAAACGACACTATCTATTTTGATCCTTCGGACCGTGACTTCCCTATTGTGATAAACCCACTTGAGGTTACAAACAAAGAAGAAGCAGAACTTGTAGTTTCAGGGTTAATGAGTATCTTTACAAAAGTTTGGGCAAATGTTTGGTCTGCTAGAATGGAATACATTTTGCGAAACTCATTTATGAGCCTGACCGAATACCCCAATGCCACACTTGCTGATGTTCTAAAAATTCTTGTTGATAAAGGTTTTAGAAACAATGTCTTGCTAAGAGTAAAAGATCCAAGTTTGG
>FWWL01006166.1_pt1 | contig 17697 bp, 19 predicted proteins | sample 2228331 | NCBI WGS metagenome assembly FWWL01 (sample SAMEA103939775, study PRJEB20133) | metagenome
GGTCATCCGTGAGGGCCCGATGCCGAAGCCCGGGGCCGTGATCGTCGGGGTGGATGTCGGGTTCCGAGGGGGAAACGCGCGCGCCGCCGCCGTGGCGGTGCGGTTCCCGGACCTCATCCCGCTCGCCCAGGCCGTCGCGGAGGTCCCCGTGACGTTCCCCTATATCCCCGGCCTGCTGGCCTTCCGGGAGGCCCCGGCCATCCTGGCCGCTCTGGATCGCTTGACCGTCGACCCGGAGGTGCTGATGGTGGATGGCCATGGGATCTCCCATCCCCGGCGGATGGGGATCGCCACCCATCTGGGGGTCTACCTGGACCGGCCGTCCATCGGGTGCGCGAAGTCGAAGCTGTGGGGGCGATATGAGGCTCCGCCGGACGAGCCCGGCCGCTGGACGCCGTTGTGGGATGGGGAGGAAATGATCGGCGCGGTGCTTCGCACCCAGCCGGGGGCGAGCCCCCTGTTCGTCTCCATCGGCCATCGCATCTCCCTGGAGAACGCCGTCGCCACCGTGATGGCCTGTGTCCGCGGCCATCGGCTTCCGGAACCCACCCGCTTGGCCCATCTGGCCGCGGGAGGGGCGGATGTCGTCTCCTCCACGCGGCAACCCCGGTTGCTCCTATAGGAGGACAGGATGGGCCCGCGCCGGACGATGTGGATCCCGCACGGGAGGCATCCATGGCCAGGCTGCTCATCGTGGACGATGATCCGGACGCCCGCCGGCTGATCGGGCTGGTCCTCCGACGCGCCGGGCATGAGACCCTCTACGCAGAGGATGGCCTCCAGGCGCTGGAGGTCATGGACCGGGAGCGGCCGGATCTGGTCATCCTGGACCTGATGCTGCCGGGGATGGACGGTTTCGAGGTCCTGGAGGCCATGCGCCAGCGGACGGCCTTGGCGGGCCTGCCGGTGATCGTGCTGACGGCCAAGGCGCAGATCACCCCGGCGGCGGGGCAGAGGTCCATGAACGTCCACGCCTACCTGACCAAGCCGGTCTCCGCGGAAGCCCTGTTGCGGACCGTGCGGGAGGTCTTGGAAGCCGTCCGCCCGTTTCAATCTCCCGGGCGGCAGGTGTGGGAGATCGGCTGTGGGGAAAGCTGGCCCGGCTGCGCCGGGGAGTTGCTGGCGCCCGCGCTGGCCGCCGCTCTGTCGGCCCACGCCTCCACGGTTTTGATTGACCTGGAAGGGCTGGGGCGAGGGGCGCTGGTCTGGGATGCGGAGCCCCGTCTGACGGCGGAGGATCTCGAGGTCGGCCGGGATCCTATGCAGGGTTTGATCCCGCTTCAGGAGCGGCTCCAGATCTGGTCGGTTTACGGAACGCCCAGCGCCGCGGCTGTACAGCGGGTCGCGGAGCGGCTAATCGCCCAGGCCGGGTTCGTGGTCTGGATGGTCGGGGATCCCACGGGTCGGGTGGCCGCCCAGATCCTTCCGCGCTGCCAGCGGGTGTTCCTCACCTTTGAAGGCCACGCACCAGGGATACGGCGGATGCGGGCGGTGCTGCGCCAGCTGGCGGAGCTCGGGTTGCGACATCCCCGGGTGGAGCCGGTCTGGGTGCGACGCTGGGTTCTCCCCGAGCCATGGACGGAGACAGATATCCAGAACCGCCTGGACGGCGTGCCCATCCAGGTCTGGCCGGTGGATCCGGTGACCGCCCATCGGGCCCTCCAGGAGGGCCGGCCGATCCAAGAGATCGAGCCGGAGAGCCCGACGGCCAACCGGATCCGGGAATGGGCGGAAGGGATCCTTGAATGGGCAAACCGGGAGGAGGGTTCGTCTTGAGCGCGCAGGAGCTCCCCCTGTCCCCCGAGCATTACGCGCGGCTGCGGACTTGGCTGATCCAGCAGCTGCGGAGAGGTCCGGAGCCTCCACCCGTGGGGGCGACCCCCGAGAACTGGCGCTGGGTTCAGGAGCGGGTCGCTCAGCTGCTCGCCACCGCTCGGGTCGCTTTGCCTCCGGAGGCGCTGGAGCGGTTGATCGAGGAGGTCGGGGACGAGGTCATCGGCTACGGGCCCATCGGGCCATTGGTGCGGGATCCCACGATCACGGAGATCATGGTCAACGGTCCCCATCAGGTCTACGTCGAGCGGGGCGGGAAGCTCATGGAGGTGGAGGCCCGGTTCCGAGATGATCAGCACGTCATGGAGGTGATCGAGCGGATCCTCAAGCCCCTGGGGCGCAAGGTGGACCGCGCGTGGCCGATGGCAGACGCCCGCCTTCCGGATGGCTCGCGGGTCAACGTGATCATCCCACCCTGCGCCTTAAACGGGCCCACCATCACCATCCGGAAGTTCCCGGCCCGCCGGCTGACCGCGGAGGACCTCATTCGTTTCGGGACCATGACGCCGGAGATGGCGGAGTTCCTGCGGGCCTGCGTCATCGCCCGGTTGAACATTGTGGTCTCCGGCGGGACTGGCTCGGGGAAGACGACATTGCTCAACGTCCTCTCGGCCTTCATCCCCGAGGATGAGCGCATTGTGACCGTTGAGGATGCAGCGGAACTCCAGTTGCAACAGCGCCATGTGGTGCGCCTGGAGGCGGTGCCGGCTCTGCCCGATGGGACGGGCCGGGTGACCATCCGGGATCTGGTGATCAACGCGCTGCGCATGCGGCCCGATCGGATCATCGTGGGGGAGTGCCGGGGGCCGGAGGCCCTGGATATGCTCCAGGCGATGAACACCGGCCATGAGGGCTCGATGACCACCATCCATGCCAACAGCCCCCGTGACGCCCTCTCCCGCCTGGAGACCATGGTGCTGATGGCCGGGATGGATCTCCCGCTCCGCGTGGTCCGCACCCAGATCGCCTCCGCCATTGACCTGATCGTGCAGCAGGAGCGCTTGCGGGACGGCTCGCGGAAGATCACGCGGGTGACGGAGATCCAGGGGATGGAAGGGGACACGGTGGTGCTGCAGGACCTGTTCATCTTCCAGGCCAAGGCGATCGGGGAGGAGCAGGGAAAGGTAGAGGGAGTCCATCGGCCCACCGGGATCCGCCCTCGCTTCATGCCCCGCCTGGAAGCGGTGGGCATCCGGCTGTCGCCCCAGATCTTTGGGGTGGGATCGTTCCCCGTGGGCCGGACGCGCTGACCGTCCGCCCCCGCTGGAAGGTGGGCGTGGGCGGGTCCGCGGCCGGCGAACCCGCTCACCCCGCGTCGGGGTCACTGCAGCCGGGCAGCCAGCGTCTGGCGGATCTCCTCCACCTCGGCGTGGCGCCCCTGCTGCTTCTTGGAGAACACCAGCTCCCCATCGACCCGCACCTCGAAGACGCCCCCGCTGGACGGGATGAGCGTCCACGAGGCCACCCGGTCCTCGAACTCCTTCAGCAGCTCCTCGGTCAACCTGACCGCGCGGGGGAGATACCCTCAGACCGCGCAATACTCAATCTCCACCCGAAGCATGGGAGCCTCCGCTTTTAGGATGGATCGTCGCTACGGCACGTCGTTATACGTCCAGAGGCGATTGGCCAGGAAATTCCAGAAGAGAGCGATTCCCACCGCGATTACCTGGGAGAGGTTCACCCCCCATTTCATCCCCAGTCGGGGGATCAGCCATCCGGAGGCCGTCCCGAACACGGCGAGATTGATCCCTAACCCCGTCGTGTTCACAATGAAGAACTGGGAGATCTGCCGCCAGAGGGGCTTCGACCGGGATTCCGGATAGGTCCAGTGGCGGTTCCACAGGAAATTGTTTGTCACCGCGGCGGTGAACGAGACCGCCTTCGCCAGAACCGGGATCCACCCGCCCAGGAAGATCAGGCCGTTCAGGATCCCCGTGTCCACGGCGAAGCCCACCGTCCCCACCACGCAAAACTTCATGAACCGCACGATCTCCTTGCGGTAAGCCCGATAGAGGTCCGCCCATGTCGGCCGAAGGAGCAGTCTTCTCTCCACGCGATCGCCTCCGCCTCATGCAAGTTCCTTCCGGGGTTCGAGGCCATCCCCTTTCCCCAGCTCCGGGTTCAGTCGCTCCACCCATGCCCCATACAGAGCGATCAGGAGCGGCATATTGGCCACATAAAGATTATCGAAAAGCTGATGGGCGTGCAAATGCGCCCACGCCGCCATGAGCCCCGCAGCTAATCCCCGCTGCCACCCGACGCTCCGCCGCCACACCCGACCGGTTCGGATCCCGATCATGATCCAGAGCAACAGGTAGAGCAGCAGGCCGATGAGGCCGCCTTCCGCCGCCATGTTCAGGTAAATGTTGTGGGCGTGGCCTAACGGGTTGAGCCAGCGGATCGCGGCGTAGGCCGGGTAGGCCGCCGCGTAGTTCCCGAACCCCACCCCGAACCACGGATGGGCCCGGAACATCTCCACCGCGGCCTGCCAGTGGGCCAGCCGCTCAATCACGGCGAAGTTCGCCTCATTCACCTCGATGCCGCGCACGTCCGTGATCTGGACTTCCTCCAGCACCCCGGCGAGGCGGGCCTGGATCGGGGTGGGGATCCACCCCAGTGCCCCGGCCGCCAGGCCCAGGAGGAGCACGGCCGCCCACGCGGCAAGCCCCCACCGGATCCGCGAGGGCAGCATGAGGAGCAGCACGCTGCCGGCCGCGGCCGCCCCCAGCCACGCGCCCCGGGACCACGAGGCGGCCAGCGCCAGGAGGGCGAGCCCGCCGACTCCCAGCGCGCCCAGGCCCAGGATCCGCCCGCGGGCGGATCCGTGCGGATCGCGGAGGAGCCCGAAGCCGAGGCCCAGGGCGACGGGGGCGATCAGGCCCATCATCCCGGCGAAGGGGTTCGGCTGCTGGAACGTCCCATAGGCCCGATAGAATGGAAGGCCGGGGAGCTGAAAATGCTCCGGCCCCGTCCCCCGCAGGAACGCCTGCCAGAGCCCGATCCCCGCCTGCAAGGCGCCGGAGAGCAAGGCGACCCCGAGGAGGAGACGCTGCGCCTGCGGGGAGGCCGTGAGAACCATCATCACGACCAGACCGATCTGCGCCCACTTGATCCATTCGGGGAGCCCATCCTCCCACGCGGGGGCCCAGGCTAGGGAGAGGAACGCGTAGCCCAGGAAGAGCCCATAGGCCCAATCCCAGCCCCAGCGGGGCAGGCGGAAATCCCGACGCGCCAGCCCGCGCCACATCCAGGCCAGAAGGGCGAGGCCCAGGAAGATCTGGGCGCTGGGGAGGGGAGGGCGCCAGCGCTCGCTTTCCAGCGGGGCCAGAGGCCCCGCGAGCAGCGCAGCACCCAACCCGACCTCCGGGAACCGCAGGAGGACGGTCAGCCCGGCCAGGGCGGCCCCCCCGGCTACGATCTCCGGCTTCCTCATCAGAAGCAGGCCCACGCTGAGGGCGAGAAGTCCCCACCCCAGCTCGCGGCCGAACACCTGGATCCAGCATCGAGGACCCTGGACGATTCGCTCCATGCGTCTTTGCCCGGCGGTCGTTAGGCCCAGCGGGGGAGGGACGGCGTTTACAAACCGAGGCGCTCTTGGAACCACCGGATCGTCCGACGCAAGCCCTCCTCCAGAGGGATCTGAGGGGACCACCCCAGGCGCTGGCGGGCTTTGGTGATGTCCGGGCAGCGGCGCTGCGGATCCCCCGGGATCCGTCGGTCGGGCAGGAATCGGATCCCGGCGGGATTCCCCGTGAGGCGATTGATGATCTCAGCGAACGTGAGGATGCTCACCTCCTCCGGGTTCCCCAGGTTCACCGGCTCGTGCTCCTCCACCTCCAGAAGCCGGACGATCCCCTCCACCAGGTCATCGATGTAGCAGAAGCTGCGGGTTTGTGAGCCGTCGCCGTAGACAGTCAGGGGCTCGCGCCGCAGGGCCTGACCGATGAAGTTCGGGACGACCCGCCCGTCGTCCAGGCGCATGCGGGGGCCGTAGGTGTTGAAGATGCGCACGATGCGGGTGTCGAGGCCGTGCACCCGATGGTAAGCCATCACCATGGCCTCCGCGAACCGCTTGGCCTCGTCGTAGACCCCGCGCGGGCCGATGGGGTTCACGTGGCCCCAGTAGGTCTCCGGCTGCGGGTGGACCTGAGGGTCCCCATAGACCTCGCTGGTGGAGGCCAGCATGTAACGGGCCCTCTTGACGCGGGCGAGGCCCAAGGTGGTATGGGTCCCCAGCGCTCCCACCTTCAGGGTCTGGATCGGATATTTCAGGTAATCCACCGGGCTGGCCGGCGAGGCGAAGTGAAGCACCGCGTCGAGCGGGCCTTCCACGTAAAGGAAATGGGTGACGTCGTGACGGATGAACCGAAAGCGGGGATGCCCGATGAGGTGGGCGATGTGATCCGGGGTCCCGGTGAGGAAATTATCCACCCCGATGACCTCATGGCCGTCCGCGAGGAAGCGGTCGCACAGATGGGAGCCGATGAACCCGGCGGCGCCGGTGATCAGGATGCGCATAGAAACCTCTTCCGCATGGATTTCGGATTCGGGCGGCTTCCTGTTCCGCCTGTCCCTGGCGAGAGGGACATCATCCCGGGCGGGATCCCCAGCGGGCCAGGAGGATCACGGCGACGGCCTCCAGCAACGTGAGCCCGCCGATCCACATCGCGGCGTCGAACCAGAATTTCTCCGGATACAGCCGGATCAGCGTGTCCGTGGGCGGGAAGATCCAGGTCTCCCCCTCGAAGAAGATCCGGTGGAACCCCGTGAAGGCGGCATCGAAGCGCAGGAGGAAGCCCAGGAGGATCGCCAGGACCAGCCCGAGGGTGAGCAGGCCGCCCCACCCCAGGCTCCGCCAGGCCAGGGGGCGGGTGGCCGGCGAAAACCAGAGACAGGCCCAGGCGCCGAGCAGCGCGAGGGCTAGGATCAGGCCCACCCGGAAGGCGGCGCCCTGCAGGACGTATACATCCTGCATATGTCGGATCTCCCGCTCGTTGAAAGCTGGCCGCCCGTCGGCGAAGCGGACCTCCCGCAGGATGCTGGCCCCCGGCGGTTGGGTCACGGAGCGGAGGCCGGTGAGGGCCAGCTGTAACCGCTCCTCCGGGCTCATCCCGTAGAGGTCGGGCGGGAAATCCGGGCGCGCGTATTCCAGGCGGATGAACCAGTCGTTCATCAGCAGCCGGACGTTCAAAAGGATTAGCACCGCCGGCAGCGCCAGGACGATCACGGCGGAGAGCAGACGGGATAGCATCGGGGCTTGCCTCCTCACGCGGAAGGTCAACGCTCCACCCAGGCGACCCCGACCGCTCCTGGGCCGGTGTGGGCGCCGATCGCCGGGCAGGCCTGCACAATGGGGATCTCCATCTCCCAGCGCGTCTGCAGCCGGCGGGCCAGCTCTTGGGCGGCGTCCGAGGCATCGGCGTGGATGACCGCCAGCGCGGCCAGGCTGGGGCGTTCGGCGGCGATCTCGCCGAGGCGCTTGACCGCCCGTTCCCATGTCCGCGTCCGCTCGAGGAGCGCGGCCTGTCCCTCGTGGACTTCGATCAGCGGCTTAAGATGGAGCAGGGAGGCAACGAAGGCGCGGGTCCAGCTGATCCGCCCGCCCCGATGCAAGTAGTTCACGTCCTCCACTGCGGCCAGCAACCGCACGCGGGGCCGAAGGGCGTGCAGGCGATCCAGGATCTCCTCGATGGGAAGCCCTTCTCGCGCCCAGCGGGCCGCGTAGCGCACCTGCCAGCCCAACCCCATCGAGACCTGGCCGGAGTCGAAGACGATCACGCGCGGTCGGTGGATGTGCTGCGCCGCCATATGGGCGGCGTTGCAGACCCCGCTAAGGCTGCCGGCGATGTGGATCGAGAGGATGACGTCGGCCTCCTCCCCGAGCCGGCGGTAGGCCGCCTCGAAATCCCCGGGGCTGGAGGCCGCGGTCTGGGGATGGATCCCGCCGGCCCGCAGCCGCTGGTAAAACGCCTCCCGCGAGATCTCGACCCCATCCCGGTAGACCTCCTCCCCGAAGCGCACGTAGACGGGCACGACGGTGATACCGTCTTCCGCGATCCACTCAGGGGGGAGATCGGCCGTGCTGTCGGTCACAATGCGAACGCGCATCGCTTGTGCCCCTCCTTATTCCTGGATCACTACCCCCAACCCATCGAAGCCGATCCATGCCGCCAGCGAAGGCCCATAGGGGCGGATCAAGATCTCCCGCGCGTGCATTGCCTCCTGCAGGCGCTGGGCGAAGGACTGGGCCTCCTGGGGGGAGCGCGCCGGCCCGTAGAGGACCGCCGCCCGCTCCGCTTTGGAGAACTCCGCGGCGAACTCGAGCAGCTTCTCGAGGGCCTTCTCGGTGGAGCGGGCCTTCTCCAGTGGGAGCAGGGCCCCATCCTCCATCATTAAGAACGGCCGGATCCCGAGCATCGTCCCCAGGATGCGCTGGGTCTTGCTCAGCAGCCGGTTCCGCTCCAGGGCCTCCAGGCTCTCGGTGACGAAAACCGTGTAGATCCGTGACGGCATCCCGCGCAGGAGCCGGACGATCTCATGGGCAGGCTGGCCCTGGGCGGCCAGGCGCAAGGCGGCCTCGGCGATCCAGCCCTGGCCGATCCCCACCGTCTGAGTGTCGATCACGTGGACCGGGCATCGGCCCAGCACGGCAGAGGCGGCGGCCCGGGCGCGGGCGACCAGCGGGGAGAGCCGGCTGGAGTGCAGCACGGCCACCAGGGCGGAGGTGTGGGGCGCCAGCCGGGCGTAAAGCGCCCGCAGCTCCTCCTCCGTGGGGGGTTCGAGGGTGAATCCCTTGCTCCGATCCGACGGCGGCCACCACTCCGGCGGGATCTCATCTACCTCTTCCCGGAAGACTTGATGATCGGCCCGGAGGATCAGCGGGATCCGAATGAGCAGCTCACTGGGCAGATCCGTCGCGGTCAGCAGCGCAGCGCTGTCCACCAGCACTCGAATGGACATGGATCGGCCTTCCCCGTCGGAGATCCTAAGTGTTAAAGGAAATGGGGAAGTCTGGAGTATGCTCCTTAGACTCCCCGTCCATCTCCACATCCGGAATCGGAGATCATTCCACACTGAGAAGATATGGATAATGCGGTTGCCCGGCCTCGGCGATCTCGATCTGTTGCTTGGGATAATGGGCGCGAAGCGCCTCCACCAGATGAGCCGTCTGCTGGGGATCCGCTTCCGCCCCCACGTAAAGGGTCACTAACTCCGCTGAGGCCACACCCATCGCCTCCAGGGTTTTCCGGACCACCTCCTCCAGGTCGTCTCCCGCCGCCGCCAGGTGGCCCTCCACCAGCCCAATCCATTGCCCTTGGCGGACGGTCATCCCCTCCAGGCTCGCATCCCGAACGGCCCGGGTGATCTCCCCGCTGCGCACCAGCCGCATGGCTTCTTGCATGGCTTGCAGGTTGGTTTCCAGATCCGCCTCGGGGTGATACGCCACCATCGCTGCCACCCCCTGCGGGAGGGTGCGGGTGGGGAGGATCACCACACGCTTATCGGGGACCAGCGCGGCGGCCTGCTGGGCAGTCAGCACGACGTTCGGATTGTTGGGCAACACGATCACCTGGTCCGTCGGCAGCGCCTTCATCCGCTCCACGAACTCCTGGGCGCTGGGGTTCATCGTCTGCCCGCCGCGGAGGGTCGCGCTGGCTCCCAGGCTTTCGAAAATCCGGGCCCAGCCTGTGCTGGGGACCACGGCGAGGGTCGCCACGCGAGCCGGTTGCGGCGCGGGGGAAGCGCCCTCCGACGCCTGCGCCCGCTCCCCAATGAATCGCTCATATTGGGCCTGCATGTCCTCGATCACCACGTCCCTCAGGCTCCCCCATCGGATCGCATAGCTGAGGGGCTTCCCGGGGTCGTGGGCATGCAGGTGGACCTTAACGGTGTGAGCATCGCCGACGACCAGCACGCTCTCCCCTATTGCCTCCAGGTCGCGGCGGATTCGCTCCACGTCCAGATTGCGGCCCACCAGGACGAACTGGACGTCGTAGCCGTAGCCTCCGGAGGCCGGCTCCAGGGCCTCGATCGTCAGGGCCTGGGTGGAGGCCGGGGCGGCCGTCGAGGCTTCGGCCTCCACCGGTTCCCCCTTCAGGCCACAGAGCATCCCCTCGAGGATCAGGTAGAGCCCCTGTCCGCCCGAATCCACGACCCCAGCCGCCTTCAGGATCGGGAGCAGATCGGGGGTGTGCTGCACCGCTTCATGGGCCCGGCGAACCGCCTGTTCCAGCACCTCGAGGAAATCCCCGCCGCGCCGCGCGGCCTCCCGCGCCGCCTCTGCGGCCTCCCGGATGACCGTCAGGATGGTCCCCTCGACCGGCCTCATGACCCCGCGGTAGGCGGTGCGGGCTGCCTCTTGGAGGGCGAGGGCCAGATCTTCTGCTGTCATCATTGGGCGGTGATTGATCGCCTCGGCCATCCCGCGCCAGATCTGAGAGAGGATCACTCCGGAATTCCCCCGTGCGCCCATCAAGGTTCCTCGAGCCACCCGCTGGAGGAGCGCACCCACCTCGAGATCCGATGCCTCCGCGATCGCCTGCCAGGCGGCTTCCATGGTCAACAGCATGTTCGTCCCCGTATCCCCATCTGGGACGGGGAACACGTTCATGGCGTTCACCTGCTCGTGATGACGGCGGAGGTAAAGCAGCGCGGACCGGATCATCCGCTTGAACGTCGGCCCATCCACCGATTTCAACATCGGTTGCGACGTTGAAGCCTCTTCCAAATACACCGCCCCCTCCTGAGAAGAAGCTCGATCCCACTGCACCGACCGGCCGTCACGGACGGCCCGCCGAACGGTGAGGCGGTGCCGACGGTTGGCCAGGCGAGTTCACCGTCGATCCGATGGATGGCGCAGGCCCTGGATGTGCACATGGACTTCAGCCACCGGCAGGCCAGCGACGTTCTCCACATAATGCCGGATCGTGTGTTGAACGCTGCGGGCGACCTCGATCAACCGGACCCCATAGGCCAGGATGAGGTAGACAGCGATGACCAGGCCGTCCGGCCGCTCCCGGATCTCGATGCCCCTTCGGGCGTCCGGCGCGAAGAAGTTAGCGACCGCGTCGGTCATCCGATGGGGGGCCAACCCGACGACCCCATAGCATTGGGCCAGCGCCTGGGCGATCACCGTTGCGATCGCCGTCGGCATGACCTCGATCCGCCCCAGCTCGTTTTGCTCCTTCATGGCGGTGCGGAAGCTCTCTTCTAAGCCGGTTGGGATCCGTCCGAAGGGGAAGCCATTCCCCGCCCTCTAACCTTTGGGATCCGGCAAAGCCGGGCGATCCCCTTCGCATTTTTAAGTTTAACTTGAGTCGAGCAGGATTGGGATGTTCGGGCCGGTGTCCGGCCTCCGCCTCTTCCGGCAGTAGGGGGAGGGGAAGGGGACGATTCCGCTTTGGCCCGGCCGGATGAGCGATGGAACGCGGGATCTGGGAAACCGGAAAGTCCGGTGGGCCGAGCGGAAGAATTCCGATAAGGCTCGATGGGTTGTAAAATAAATGAGCGGATGTCATCTCATGGGAGGTTGGCGATGCGGGCGGAAGCGCGGCGCGCTTATGGGACCGTCACGGTGAAGCGTGGGTTGGCCCAGATGCTGAAGGGCGGCGTGATCATGGACGTCACCAACGCGGAGCAGGCTCAGATTGCAGAGGAGGCGGGCGCCGTGGCCGTCATGGCCCTCGAGCGGGTCCCGGCGGATATCCGGGCCCATGGCGGCGTGGCCCGCATGGCAGATCCCGAGAAAATCCTTGAGATTATGGAAGCGGTCACGATCCCCGTGATGGCCAAATGCCGCATCGGCCACTATATGGAGGCGAAGATCCTCGAGGCCCTCGGCGTGGATTTCATTGACGAATCTGAGGTTCTGACCCCCGCCGACGAGCAATATCACATCAACAAGTGGGAGTTCAAGGTCCCCTTCGTCTGCGGGGCCCGCGATCTCGGGGAGGCCCTGCGGCGGATCGCTGAGGGGGCGGCAATGATCCGCTCCAAGGGGGAGGCCGGGACGGGGAACGTGGTGGAGGCTGTGCGCCATGCCCGGGCCATTATGGGCGCCATCCGGCGCATTCAGGGGATGGGAGAGGAGGAGCTGGTGGCTTACGCGAAGGAGATCGGCGCCCCCTATGATCTGGTCCTGGAGACCAAGCGCCTCGGGCGGTTGCCGGTGGTCCTGTTCGCAGCCGGGGGGATCGCCACGCCGGCGGATGCGGCGTTGATGATGTGGCTGGGGATGGATGGTGTGTTCGTGGGGAGCGGGATCTTCAAGAGCGAGAACCCCTACAAGCGGGCGCGGGCCATCGTGGAGGCGGTGACCTACTGGCAGGAGCCCGAGATTTTGGCCATGGTCAGCCGCAACCTGGGCGAGCCGATGTATGGCATTGACGTCCGGCAGCTGACGGAGGCCCAGCGCCTTGCGCTGCGCGGGTGGTAGACCCGGTGGCATGGGTCTGAATTTCGATTCGCCCATCTCAATTTCGGGGGAGGTGTCCGGTGAGGATTGGGGTCCTGGGCTTACAAGGGGATTACCTGGAGCATCATCAGGCGCTTCGCCGGCTGGGTGTGGAGACGGTGGATGTGCGCCTTCCGCAGCATCTGGAGGGCGTGGACGGTTTGATCATCCCGGGTGGGGAGAGCACCACCATCGGGACGCTGGCGGAGCGCTACGGCCTGATGGAGCCCCTGCGCCAGATGGCGGAGGCCGGCGTTCCCATCTGGGGGACCTGCGCCGGCATGATCTTCCTGGCTAAGGATGTGGGCCGCTCGCAGCCGACCCTGGGCCTGATGGACATCCGAGTTCGCCGGAACGCCTTCGGGCGTCAGATCGACAGCTTCGAGACTGATCTGGAGGTCCCGGCCTTGGCCCGGGTCGGCGATCCCCGGCCCTTCCATGCGGTGTTCATCCGGGCCCCGTTGATCGAGGCGGTGGGGCCTGGTGTGGAGGTGCTCGCTCGCCTGGAGGACGGGGCCGTCGTGGCTGCCCAGCAGGGCCATCTGTTGGCGACCGCGTTCCATCCGGAGTTGACCGGGGATCTCCGATTCCACCAGTATTTCCTCGAGATCGTCCGACAGCGCCCTGCCCGATGATCCGAGCGTTCCAGTTGCGGGATGGCCCTCGATTTTTAGCGGCCGCCCGGGATGGAGTCTATCTGGACGAGCGGGCCGCGCGGGTGGACCGTTTCCACCCGGTGAAGGCGGCCCTGGTCTCATTGTTTTTCCCAGACCTGGCCTCCGTGCTGACCATCACCGATCGCTCGGGCTCCCGGTTCCTCCAATTGCACTATCGTCCGCGGGGGGATGAGGGACGCATGCTATTTCTGGCGCCGGCTCCGACGATGGTGGAGCCGGAGGCCATGGCGGAATGGGGAACGGTTTTCCATGCGGTGGTGGATTGGGCGGCCGCCCATGGGATACGACGGCTGGTGGCGGAGGTGGCACCAGATGAGCGCCGGCTGGCCCTTCTATGCCGCTGGGGTTTCCAGCGGACGCGCCGCTACGCGGTGTGGTCCAGCCCGGCGGAGGCGGTGGAGCGGGCGTTCGCCCTCCTGGCTGAGCGCAAGCCCATGGTTCCCGCTTCCCCATGGGCCCTTCATCGTGGGGCACGGGGGGCCTGGATCGAGGAGCTTCGAAACACGCCGGAGGACCCCTCCCTCACCTTGGCGCAGGCCCTGAGCCATCTCGGCGCTCGCTGGCGGCATCCGATTTACGTGCAGGTCCGCTGGGAGACCCCGGAGCGGGTGGAAGCGTTGCAGGCGCTGGGCTTCCGCCCGGCTTTCACGCTGTGGCGCATGGTGCGCTGGATTGCGATCCCTCTTCTCTTGCCTGCCGCGCAGGAATTGGAAGCGGGCGCTCTGGCCTCCCCGGCCCTCCATTTCCCCGCGGTTCGCCAGATCTTAAGTGGGCTTCCCGAGGAGATGGCGATGGGATCTCGATGATGGAAGGTGGAGATCCGCGGGCCCGGTATAATGTGTAATATAAGAGCGCGATCCGGCCGTGGATCAAGGGTCTCCAGGAAAGGGGTCTTTCGATGACACAGCCTGGCATTCGGACGGGAACGATTACGGTGGACTTTCTGACCCTTACCCATCGGATCTCCGCCCATATGGTGCTGAGAGGTCGGGTCCTGGCGGATGTCCTGAACGATGTCCGGACTTCTTTTATCCCCTTGGAGGCTGTGTTCCTCTCCCGCCTGGAAGATCCCGCTCGCATCCTCAAAAGCTTCGGGGCCGCTATCCTCAGCAAGAGCCACATCACGATGGCCATCGTCAACGTAGGGGTCGAATTGGCCCTCAAAGCGGTCTCGCCGGCTTATGGCTCCCGCAAAGCCTATGGCGTCTTCGCCACCGTCCCCGGGTTTGAGATCGAAGGGACGATCGAGTTCATTGGGCGTCCGGATCTCCATGCGCTCCTGGTGACGAACGTGGAGCGGTTCATCCCGGTCATGCATGCGCGGGCGGTGATGAGCGAGCGGCCCGAGGTGAATTTCGCCGGCGAGCTGATCTTCCTGAACCGGGATTTCGTGGGATTGTTCTCGCTCAGCGGAGAGGTGGCGCAGGGATGACGCGCATCCTGGTGATCGACGATGACTTAGAGCTTCTTCAAATGGTTCGCCGGATGCTGGAGCGGGGTGGGTTCGAGGTGGTCACCACCGCTGATGGGATCGATGGGATCGAGAAGGCCCGCCAGCTCCGGCCGGATCTGGTGATCCTGGATCTGATGATGCCGGAAGTGGATGGCTTCCAGGTGTTGCAGGCGATCCGCAATGACCCCCTGATCGGCGACACGCCTGTCTTGGTTCTGACCGCGCGCGCACAGCCGGTGGATCGGGAAGCCGCCCTGGCGGCCCGCGCGGACGATTACCTCGCCAAGCCGGTCTCCCAAAAGGAGCTTTTGGACCGAGTCCAGGAGGTGCTGAGCCGGCGCCATCGGATGGGAAGCCAGGGCCTCGTCGCGCTCTTCCTGGGCCTGCGCGGGGGAACCGGGACCACCACCCTGGCGGTGAACACGGCCTTGGCCCTGGTCCGCAACGGCCCCACGGTGTTGTGGGATGCCAGTTTAAGCTCCGGCCATGCAGGGCTCCACCTGCGGCTTGCCCCCCGCATCTCTTGGCTGGATTGGTGGCATGACGGGCTTTCGAAAGAGAGCCTGGAGGCCTACCTGATGAGCCATCCCTCCGGCCTCCAGTTGCTCCCCGCTCCCCTTATGCCGGTCACAGAGCTGCCGGACGATTCCCTGGTCGGGCAGGCGCTGGATCTGTTGCGCGAGCGGTTCGCCTTTGTGGTGATCGATGGGCCGTCCACGCTGGCGCCCATCGGCCTCGCCTTCTGCCAGCATGCGAATTCACTTTTCCTGGTGATGAACCTGGAGGTTGGATCCCTGCAGACCACGGTGATGACCATGCGCGCCCTGCAGGCGGCGGGGATCCCGGCGGACCGCATGCATGTGGTGGTCAATCATTCCATGGGGCCGGGCACGCTTAACCTCCAGTCTATCGAGCGGGCGTTGGGGCGTGCCCCGCTGCTGACGGTGCCCTTCGACCCGAACCAAGCCGCGGCGCTGGTTCAGGGGACGCCGCTGATCTTAAGCCATCCGAACGGGCCCCTGGCCGCGGCGGCGCAGCGGCTGGCCGGGCATATGCAATTGGCCGTGCGCGCGCCCGGGAGCGCGTGAACCCCATCCGTTTTCGGCGAGAAGGAGAGCGGATGAGCATCTTCGACCTGTTCTGGATCTTCCTGATCTTCAGCACCCTGTTCCCGGCCATGCAGCGGCGGCTGCTGGAGGAGGCCCGCGCCCGGTTGATCCGTCAGATCGAGCGCCGGCGGGGCACCCGCCTGATCACCATGATCCACCGCCAGGAAACCATCGGGTTTTTCGGCCTTCCCATCTCCCGTTACATTGACATTGAGGACTCCGAACAGGTGCTCCGGGCGATCCGCCTCACCCCGCCAGACATGCCGATTGATCTCATCCTGCACACCCCGGGCGGGCTGGTCCTGGCCGCCGAGCAGATCGCTCAGGCCCTGGTCCGCCATCCATCGAAAGTCACCGTTTTCATCCCCCACTACGCGATGTCCGGCGGCACGTTGATCGCCCTGGCGGCTGACGAGATCGTGATGGATGAGAACGCGGTGCTGGGGCCGGTGGATCCCCAGCTGGGTCAGTATCCGGCGGCGTCCATCCTGAGGGTGGTGGAAACTAAGCCGCTGGCCAACATCGAGGATCACACCTTGATCCTGGCGGACATTGCCCGCAAGGCGATGGAGCAGGTGCGCTCGACGGTGATCGAGCTGCTCACCGCCAACGGCATGGACACCGAGCGGGCGGTGGCGATCGCCGAGGCCTTGAGCAGCGGCCGCTGGACCCACGATTATCCCATCTCGGTCCGCGAAGCCCAGGCACTGGGCCTCCCGGTTCGGATTGGGTTGCCCGAAGAGATCTATCATCTGATGGAGATGTTCCCCCAGGCGACTCCCCGACGCCCTTCCGTGGAATACATCCCGATCCCTTACCGCCACGAGGGCCCTCCTCACCGATCGCGTTAGGCAAGCGGGGTGGATTGTGGCCCCCTGATTGGTGCTATACTTACTTAAAAGGTGATCCATTTCTCACTTGAGAGGGATGGATCGGAGCCGTTGGTCCGCCACGGCGGCGGACATTTTCGGCGGTCTGTGTGCACTCCTATCGAGGCAGTCTGGATGGCCTTGGTCCTGCTGATCCGCCATGCCACGAACGATTCCTTGGGCAAATGGTTGGCGGGGTGGACACCCGGGGTGCACCTCAATGAGGAGGGGCGGCGTCAGGCGGAGGCGCTGGCGGAGCGGCTGGATCCCCTCCCGATCCGCGCCATCTACAGCAGCCCCCTCGAGCGCGCGGTTGAGACGGCGGAGCCGCTGGCCCGCCGCAAGGGGCTGCAGATCCAGGTCGTGCCGGAGCTGGGGGAGGTGCGCTACGGGGAGTGGACGGGGAAATCCCTGAAGCGGTTGCGGCGTCAGAAGGCTTGGCAACGGCTGGTCGGCACCATCAGCCGGGCCCGCTTCCCGGGCGGTGAGGCGATGGTGGACTTGGTCGCGCGTGCTGTCAACGCGATCGAGACGATCGCGGGCCGCCATCCGCGGGACGTGGTTGCCCTCTTCACCCACGCTGACCTGATCCGCGCGGTCACCGCCTACTATCTGGGGATGCCGTTGGATCTCTACCACCGCCTGATGATCGCGCCGGCGTCAGTGACCATCTTCTGGCTGGCCGATGGGCCACCATTGCTCTTGCGGCTGAACGACACCGGGCCGCTTCGGTGGCCGCTGGAGGATCTGGCATATCTCTCTAAGCGGCGGAAGCGATGAGCCTTTGGGCGTCGCTTGGGGGAGGAGCCCGGGCGGCGCTTTTCGGATGGGGCCTCGATCTTGAGGGCGAGACAGAACCGGGATGCCTCGATTGATCTACGACCTGCGGCCAGTGGACCGGATCACGGCGGATGCGGTGGGCGAGCCGGGACGGCGGACGTTCTACATCCAGGCTCGCCAGGACGATGTGCTGGTCACCATCCTTTGCGAGAAGGAGCAGGTGCGGGCCCTGGCGCATTCCCTGGAGGAGCTGCTGGAGGAGATCAACGAGAAATACCCGCGCCCGTTGGGGCGGGAACCTGACGAGTCAGAGTTGCAGCTGGAGGAGCCCTTGGAGCCCCTGTTCCGGGCAGGGCGCATGGGGCTGGGCTATGAACCGCGCGGGGATTGGGTGGTCCTGGTGATCCAGGAGCTGGTGGAAGAAGATCAGGATCCCGATCTGGCGCGGGTGGTGCGGTTCTGGGCGACGCGGGAGCAGATGCATGCGCTGAGCCGCCACAGCGCCGATGTCGTCGCCCGGGGC
>FWWL01006167.1_pt1 | contig 17696 bp, 20 predicted proteins | sample 2228331 | NCBI WGS metagenome assembly FWWL01 (sample SAMEA103939775, study PRJEB20133) | metagenome
TGCACATATTATCGCTCTCCCAATAAACAGCCTGAGATGTCGCCTGCTTATCTATCTTGAGAGAATAACTCGAACTTCGACTCGCATCCACAGCCCAACTTAATGTCGCCCCACTAACACTATGCGCACTAAACAAAGCAGGATTCCCAGACTCAAACCCACCATTGAACAAAACATTAACATATTGTGAAAATGCAAGTGAAACCAAAACACTTGCCATTAATCCGAGATAAAAAACTTTGCGCCACATAACTTTTCCTCCCTTTTGATTTTTTAATTTTTGAGCGATCATTGAATATAATGTTGATTTTCTACTTGCTTATTCACCTCCTCGTTAGAACTTTATTTTGAAAAATTTTTCAAATTTCTCCATTAGGCAAATGAGCATAAACATCTTTCTCGGAAATAGTGACTTTCCCTTTAAGTTTGGCTCCACATGATTCCCTGATAACAAGTTCAACAGGGACATAGGTTCTGCTGATTCCAATTCCAGGATTATTTATCATCTCAACCAAACGCCTTATCGCTATAATTCCAAGTTCTTCTTTATCAACTCTTATCGTTGTTAAACGTGGCTCAATATGAATACACGCCTCTATATCATCAAAACCAACAATTGCTACTTCATCAGGGATTTTTATCTCCTTCTCTTTTAAAAACCTCATACATCCGATAGCCATTGCATCATTTGCTGCAAAAATTGCCTCAGGTTTAAATTTAGCTAAAAGTTTCTCACACGCTTTATAACCATTTATCATCCTTGTATCAGGCTCATCAATGATACAAAAATTTTCCTCACAACTTATCCCCGCTCTCTCAAGCGCCATTTTATATCCTTCCAATCTTCCCTTTATACTTGGATGTCCAATATCACCTCCAATAAAAGCAATTTTTTTATAACCAAGACTTATAAGATGTTCAGTTGCGATTTCTCCACCCCGGACATTATCAATCATAACCGCGGAAACTTTTTTACCCGGAAGATCATAATCAACAAAAATATACGGTAATCCCATCTCTTCAACATATTGAACATACCTTTGATTCACTTTTCCTGCAAAGATAATTCCATCGACATTATTTTCAAGTAAAAACCTTGGTATTGAATTCTTTGAAAATTGTGATGGGATTGTTGTTAGGAGAACGTAATAATTATGCTTTCTAGATTCGAGTTCTGTCCCAATGAAAATCTTTGTGTAAAATGGTTCACTTCTGGAAAAATGCTCTTCGGTCAAAATAAATCCGATATTCCAAGTTCTCCTTGAGGCAAGATTTTTTGCTGACCTTGCGGGGTAGTAACCAAGTTCTTCGATTGCTTTTAATACCTTCATTCTTGTCTCTTTCCCCACATTCCCCTTATTGTTAATAACAAGGGAGACAGTAGATATAGATAACCCTGTTTTCTTTGCTACGTCCTTTATTGTGACTCTTTTAGTCATACAAAAGCGTTTTAATTATTTTTCAAGTTCCCCGATAAAAAAATTGAAAAATGATTAAAAATCAAAGAACATATTTATTAAAACGTTTTACTAATCTAAATATAATAAATTATTTTGTCTTTGTCAAGAGGTAGGGATATATATTTCCAAGGGTCAAACCGTTATAAAGCCATCGGTAAAAATTCTAACCCAATCTTGAACAATTCTTTCGGCTTCAGCCCAGTTTTCAAGTTCCTGACTCCCAATCCCCCCTTTTCTCTCCCAAATGAAGTAAGCAACTTTTGCAACTGTCTCACGGCGCATGTTATCATTTGGGCGTCCGAAAACCTTAACAATATACCTCAACCTACCAAGTTTGAAAATAATTTCATCGATCTCCGTCCCCTTTACAAACAAAACATCTTTAATATTATCAATTTCAAATACAACTTCACCGATAAATCTATAATCTGTCGTCGCTTTAAATAGAAAAATTTTATCAGCATCCCCCATGCTCATCTTACAATAAAATCCAAGGAAATAAGCATCTTCAACGACTCTCTCCTTCTTTCGACCGCTTGCCCTATCGATAACCATAGGTTTAAATTGATTCTTGCGCGAGAAATCGATCAAAAAATTTTCAATTTCGGATTTTTTTATCCTTCCCTCCATAGCAAAAATCTCATATTTCTGTTACCAATTCATATCTTGTTTTATGTGCTGAAATTGAAAATTTGTATATTGCAAAACTTTCAGACTCAACAATAAGCTTCAAAATATGCTCCCCAAAGTCAGGATTTCGCACAACATCATAATACCGTGGCTCAGAAACTAAAATATAACTTTCATCATTTTCAACTATAGTATCACTTCCCCTATTCTCAAGGTCAAGAGATTTTTCATCTTGAACGACAAGAACCTTAACATCATCGCCATTTAACGACTCCATAACGACGCCGACATTTACTCCAAAGTAAGGCAAAATAACCACGCCTTGACTCTGAGAAACCGGATTATGCTTGAAGTAGTATTTACCATTATACCAGTCCCCCTCGAGATAAAATTTCCCATTGATGTAAACTTTTGGGTCTTGATATTTTATCGTTGATTCCGGAGCAAAACCTTCAACATTTCCAAGCGACCCACCAGAATAGCAGGTATAAACTTCTGGTGTTACCCTGTAATAAATCAAATCATCTCGTTCAAATCGTGAACCAACCGGCAATGGGAAATCTCCATAATATCCTGCTTTGATCAAAAGCGATTGAATGAAAAACTCCGTCTCCCAAAGTTTTACAATGCCAGTGCTAAAATACGAAATCAACCCATCACGATTTATAAGAAAAATCGATGGGACATCAAATTGTAAACCCTTAGCTACAAGCGTTGCATACCTTCTTAAGTTCAGCCAATCGTTATCAATCGCTATTGGGAAACTCACACCAAGCCTTTTAAGTTCTCTTTCGATATTTTCAATTTTAGTCTCAAATGGAAATTTCGGAACATGTACGCCAAGGACAAATAACCCCTTATCACTGTATCTTCTTTCCCACTCTTTTATATAACTGTAAAGTTCTATCCATTCACGACTTGCGTAGTTAAAAAAGATTAGGAGCACAACATTTCCACGAAGATTTTCAAAAAATACCGGGTCAGAATTAAGCCAATAATTTGCTACTATATCTATCGCCCTGTTATTTTCTTCCAACGCTTGTTTTTCGTAGCCTTTTATCATCGCTTACCACGAGATTTTTGGTTTTCAAAATCAATCTAATGAACTAAACCTTAACTTGCAAATTTCAAATTTGGAAATCCATGCTATTTTTGCTTTAAATCAATTTCCTATTTAATTTATATAAAAAAATCAACTCGCAAATGAAGCCAGATCTAAAAGCAATATTCAAACAGATCGAAAAAGTTCAAGAAGAGCTTGAAAAGGTCCAAGCGGAGCTTGAGAATAAAACTGTCACGGAAGAAGCCGGCGGTGGAATGGTAAAAGTCACCGTTAACGGGAAAAAGGAAGTTGTAAAAATTGAAATTGATAGAGAGGTTGTAAATCCTGACGATATAGAAATGCTTGAAGATTTACTTATCGCAGCGGTGAACAAAGCACTTCAAAGCGCCGACAAAATGATAAGTGAAGAAATCTCAAAGGCAACATCTTCTTTGCTCCCGGGCTTACCTGGATTTCTATTTAATTTCCCCGGATTTAAAGCTTGAAATAAATTGCTACTTCACCAGATATGCTCTATACATCCGAAAGCCTTGAAAATTTGATCGAAGAACTAACAAAATTCCCCGGGATAGGCAGAAAAACTGCACAAAGGCTCGCCCTATATATCCTAAAGCAACCAAAAGAGGAAATCGAAAAACTTGTCAAAGCAATAATTGATGTAAAGGAAAAAATAAAATATTGCTCAATCTGTTACAACATAACCGAATCAGATCCATGTCCAATTTGTTCAAGCCCGAAAAGAGATAAAAGCATTATTTGCGTTGTGGAAGAACCGATGGATGTTTTAGCAATAGAAAAAACAAACGAATATAACGGTGTTTATCATGTCCTTGGAGGGATTTTGAATCCACTTGAAGGGATAGGACCTGAAGATTTAAAAATCAAAGAGTTGATAAATAGAATTTCATCCGGTGGGATAAATGAAGTTATCATAGCGATTAATCCAAGCGTTGAAGGTGAAACAACATCAGTTTACATTGCGAACTTAATTAAACCATTTGGGATCAAGGTAACAAGGATTGCAAGGGGACTCCCAATTGGAACTGCGCTCGAATATGCTGATACCGCTACAATAGCCAGAGCAATTGAAAATAGAACTACAATGTGATGAAGAAAAATTTTCTCATAACATCTCCACCAGGGACGGGGAAAACAACAGCGATAAAAAATTTTGTCAACCTATCAAAGGATAAGTTTAAAATATCTGGATTTATAACCGAGGAAGTAAGAGACAAATTTGGAAATAGAACTGGTTTCAAAATAATTACGCTTGATGGAAAGGTTGGAGTTCTTGCAGACATAAGTTTGAAATCACAAAACAGAGTTGGTAAGTACGGTGTTAATTTAAAAGACATCAACGACATAGCGGTGCCATCGATCGATTTGGGAGCTGATATAATCGTAATCGATGAAATTGGAAAAATGGAATGTCTATCTAAAAATTTTATTCAAAGAGTTTTCACCGCCTTGGACTCAAATAAAATTGTCGTCGGAACAATAAAAGAAAAAGGGGACGAAATCATAAACAAGATAAAATCACGCGACGATGTCGAAATAATAAAACTTACATTCGAAAATAGAGACAAAATCCCACTTCTAATCTTTGAAAAAATAACGCAATTATATCAGCACCGCAAAAACCCAAACCTTAACAATTAAATTTTCATCTCGAGCAATTCCCTGGCTATAATTATCCTTTGAATTTCCGATGTCCCTTCGTATATCTCAGTTATTTTGGAATCGCGCAGATATCTTTCAACTGGAAAATCTTTGATATAGCCATAACCACCGTGGATTTGGACAGCTTCGAGTGAAGCCTCAACCGCAACTTGTGAAGCGAACAATTTAGCCATCGACGCTTCTTTTACATATTTTTCTCCGCGATCTTTCTTCCATGCAGCAAGCAAAGTAAGGAGTCTCGCTGCTTCAATTTTTGTAGCCATATCTGCAATTTTAAACTGAATGGCTTGATGTTCAGCCAAGTATTTCCCGAATGTTTTTCGTTCTTTCGCATACTTGATCGAAGCCTCAAGCGATGCTTGCGCTATCCCGAGGGCTTGTGCGGCGATTCCAATTCTTCCACCGTTTAAAGTCGTCATAGCAATTTTAAAACCAAGCCCCTCTTCACCAAGTCTATTACATGCTGGAACTTTACAATCTTCAAAAACGATCTGAGCCGTGTCAGAACTTCTGATACCAAGTTTTTTCTCCTTTTTAGTGACGATGACACCGGGGAAATCTTTCTCGACGATAAATGCAGAAATCCCCTTTGAACCTTTTTCTTTGTCAGTTTGAGCAAACACAATTAAAATATTTGCATAGACGCCGTTCGTTATAAAGTTTTTCGTTCCGTTTAGAATGTAATAATCGCCGTCTTTAACAGCGGTCGTTCTTTGGTTTGATGCATCGCTTCCGGCTTCTGGTTCAGATAGGCAAAATGCGCCGAGCAATTCCCCGCGAGCAAGCCTTGGTAGATACTTAAGTTTTTGCTCTTCCGTCCCGAAGGTCTCAATTGGCCAGCAAACAAGTGAATTGTTAACCGACATTATAACTCCGACGGACGCATCAACCTTTGAAATTTCCTCCATTGCGAGAACATAGCTTATCGTGTCAAGCCCCGCACCGCCATATTTTTCAGAGACCATCATCCCCATAAATCCAAGTTCCGCAAGTTTTTTCACCTCTTCATGTGGAAATTCCTCTTTTTCGTCCCTTTCCGACGCTTTTGGCGCCAGTTCTTCAACCGCAAACTTTCTTGCGGTCTCTTTAATCATTAATTGTTCTTCTGTAAACTGGAAGTTCATTGCTGTGCCTTGCTATTTTGTTGTTGAGTATAATCGTAGAAACCTTTTCCTGTTTTCCTACCAAGATAACCTGCTGCGACCATCTTCTTTAACAATGGGCATGGTCTATATTTGGGATCGCCGAAACCTTCGTAAAGCACATTCATAATTGAAAGACAAACATCAAGCCCGATTAAATCCGCAAGTGCAAGTGGTCCCATGGGATGATTCATTCCAAGTCTCATAACCGTGTCAATATCTTCGGCTGAGGCAACCCCCTCCATCAAACAATATATCGCTTCATTTATCATCGGCATTAAAATACGATTCGAGACGAAACCGGGATAATCCTTCACCTCAACCGTTGTTTTCCCAAGTTTTTCTGCTAATTCTTTCGTTACCCTAAAAGTTTCATCGGAAGTATCGTGACCTCTGATTATCTCGACAAGTTTCATAACTGGAACAGGATTGAAAAAGTGCATACCGATAACTTTATCTGGGCGATTTGTAGAGGATGCGATTTCAGTGATTGAAATTGAGGATGTATTTGTCGCAAGAATTGTTTCTGGTTTGCAAACGAGATCGAGTGATTTGAAAATATCTTTTTTGACTTTGACATTTTCTGTAGCCGCTTCGATTACAAAATCAGCATCTTTAGCCCCACTTTCAAGTGATGTTAAAGTGTTGATCCTAGCGATTGCTTGTTCTTTCTCTTCTTCTGTCATCAATCCTTTTTTAATTTGCCTATCCATATTTTGCCTTATCACATTTATCGCCTTTTCGAGAACATTTTTGCTAATATCGATCAAATTGACATAGTAACCATTTTGAGATAGAACATGAGCAATTCCGCTTCCCATTGTTCCAGCCCCAACGACAGTAACCTTTTTGATCTCCATGGTATGTGCTCCCTGATTTTTGTTTTAAATTTAACAAATGATAAATGGTTTGGTTTAAACTCTTTCAACTATCACTGCACTTGCCTCTCCACCGCCGATGCAAATCGCAGCAAGTCCAAATCTTGCATCTTTTCTTTTCATCGCATATAAAAGCGTTGTTAAAATCCTCGCTCCGCTTGCACCGATTGGATGACCAAGCGCAACCGCCCCACCGTGTATATTCATTTTTTCAATTGGGATTCCGCCAAGTTTAGAAGTGGCAAGCGCAACAACCGCAAATGCTTCGTTGACTTCGAAAAGATCAATGTCTTCCTTTTTCATATTTGCCTTTTTTAAAACCTTTTCGATAGCATCAACGGGTGCAGTTGTAAACCATGCAGGATCTTTCGCTGCGGAGGCATAAGCAACAATTCTTGCAAGCGGTTTAATGCCAAGTTCATCCGCTTTTTCTTTTGACATCAAGACAAGAGCGGATGCGCCGTCGTTTATCTTCGAGGCATTTGCAGGTGTAATTGTGCCATTTGGATCAAAAGCAGGTTTCAACTTCGGTATCTTTTCAAAGATTACCTTCTTGGGTTCTTCATCCTCCGAAACAAGGATCGTTTCACCTTTTGGCTGAGGCACAGGAACAGGCACAATTTCATCTTTGAAATAACCTTTTTCGATCGCTTCAAGAGCTCGCTTATAACTTAAGATCGCAAATTCATCTTGTTCTTCTCTCGAGATGTTGCATTCTCTTGCACACAATTCACCAGCATTTCCCATATGAAAATCGTTATAAACATCCCATAAACCATCTTTTATCATTGAATCGATCAACTGCGCATGACCCATTCTGTAACCAGTCCTTGCTTTTTCAAGAATATAAGGAGCGTTTGACATGCTCTCCATTCCACCGGCGACGATTATATCCGCATCGCCAAGTTTTATCGCTTGCGTTGCAAGCATGACCGCCTTTAGTCCAGAACCACAAACCTTGTTGATCGTCATACATTCAACTTTTGTCGGAAGCCCAGCAAAGATAGCCGCTTGACGAGCTGGTGCTTGTCCAACTCCAGCGGTTAAAACGCAACCCATTATAACTTCATCAACTGCATCTTTTGGAACATTTGCCCTTTTGAGAGCTTCTTCAATTACAATCGCGCCAAGTTTAGGCGCAGGTAAAGAACTTAAAACCCCATTAAATGAACCTATAGGTGTGCGACAGGCGCTTGCTATTATAACTTCTCTCATAATGCCTCCCAAAGGTTAATTTGAAAATATGCCAACAAGGTGCTTTTGTTTTAAATATAATTATTCAGAATTGCATTTTCAACTCCAAATTCTTAACTTAAAATAAAAATCGCAGAAGCGATGGGTGAAAATCTCTCTATAATTGAGCATCCGCTAATCAAAAGAGACTTAACATTCCTGCGCGACAAAAACACATCAAGTTCAACATTTAGAAGCGTCCTCAGAAGATTAACTTCGCTAATGGCTTTTGAAGTGACAAGAGATCTTGATTTAATTACGAAAGAAGTTGAAACTCCGCTCGAGGTTACGCAAGGTCATGCCCTTAAAGATGATATCGTTTTAGTTCCAATTTTGAGGGCTGGTCTTGGAATGGTAGATGCTTTCCTTGAACTTATACCGGAGGCAAAAGTTGGACACATAGGGCTTTATCGCGATGAGGAAACACTAAAGCCAGTCGATTATTATTTTAAATTTCCCAAAAACCTTGACAAAAGCGTAACCATAATACTTGACCCGATGCTTGCAACAGGAGGTAGCGTCTGTGCTGCTGTTTCCTACTTAAAAGAACGCGGTGCTAAAAAAATTAAAGTTGTAAGTTTAATCGCAGCACCGGAAGGAATCGCTAAATTAACAAGCGAACACCCAGATGTTAAAATTTACATCGCGGTTCTCGATAGGCAATTAAATCAAAGAGGATTTATTCTTCCGGGACTTGGCGATGCAGGAGACAGAATATTTGGAACTGAAAATTAACTCGTTCGCAAAATTGAAAAAGAAAAAATTAATTTTTCACACACTTATTCTATCTTCCCTTCTTCTCATTTCCTTTCTTCTTTCAATATCTATTGGCAGTTCAATTTCCGGTATAAATATAGAGTTTGACAAAATTTTTGATCTCCTGATTGGAAAAGCGGAGGAAATTGAGAGGGTTATAATTTTTCAAATTCGCTTTCCAAGGGCGTTAACAGCGGTTTTTGCCGGCGGTGGGCTTGCGGTTGCAGGAGCAATTCTACAAGCAATAATTAGAAACCCACTTGCGGAACCATACATTCTTGGGATCTCAAGTGGTTCAGCTTTTGGCGCTGTAATTTCAATCGCGATCGTTGGTTCGTTCTCGTTTGCATTTACCCCCTTTTTAGCATTCATCGGTTCTACATTGGTGACAATTATCGTTTATCTACTTGGTAAAAGAAGGGGGATCATCGATATAAACACGATGCTATTAAGTGGAATTATGATAGGCGCATTTTTCTCAGCGTTGATAATAATCATCATCACATTGTCAAACGAACCTGTAAAGAATGTCCTTTTTTGGTTGCTTGGAAATCTCGCAAATGTAAACTTAAAACAATCGATTTTAATTTCTATCGTAGTTTTAATCTTCACCCTGCTTACTTTCTTTCATTCGTATCGCTTAAATTTGATCGCAACCGGCGAAGAGATAGCGACTCAACTTGGAATAGATGCTGAATTAACAAAAAAAGCTTCTTATTTCGTCGCATCAATTTTAACTGCGGTTATAGTTTCAATCACTGGAATAATTGGTTTTGTTGGTCTTGTAGTCCCACACATATGTCGTAAAATTTTCAGCGTCGATTATAGACTTCTAATTCCAACATCCTTCTTCACTGGCGCGATAACATTACTTCTTGCGGATGTGGTCGCACGAGTTGTGCTATATCCAAATGAACTCCCTGTCGGTTCGATCACTGCGCTCTTTGGAGCTCCATTTTTCATTTATCTTTTAAAAAAATAACAAGACTCTAAAAATGGGCGAAAAAGTTGTAACTATATTCGGAAGTTCGAAACCAAAAGAAGGTGATCCCGAATACGAATTTGCAAGGATGCTTGGATATGAACTTGGGAAGGCTGGATTCACAATTTGCAATGGCGGATACGGTGGAATTATGGAAGCAAGCGCAAGAGGTGCAAAGGAAGCCGGCGCTAAAACAATAGGAATAACTGTCGCCACATTTAGAGGCACTGCAAACAATTGGATAGATGAAGAGATAAAAGCAAAAGATTTATTCGAAAGGCTCAAAATTTTAATTGAAAAAGGAAATGGATATGTGGTCTTAAGAGGTGGCACTGGAACGATGGTTGAATTTTCCCTCGTTTGGGAACTGATGAATAAAGGGATGATAAAACAAAAACCATTTGCTGTTGTAAATTTTTGGATACCAATAATTGAAACAATTTCAGAACAACTTAAACTTGAATCCGCATATCACGCCATCGAATACGTTAAAGTCTTCAACGATGTAAATGATATCGTTGAATACATGAAAAGAAATCTTTTGTGATTGAAAATTAAAAGTAGATTTTTTATATTAAAAACGAAAAAAACAAATTGGGTCTTTTACAGTGAAAGCAATTATTCCTGTTGCAGGAGTTGGAACAAGATTGCGTCCACATACTTATACTCAACCAAAAGTTTTATTAAATGTTGCTGGCAAGCCGATACTTGGACACATAATAGATAAACTTGTCGAAAACTCAATCAGAAATATATCACTTGTGATCGGATATCTTGGAGATAAAATAAAAGAATATGTTGAATCAAATTATCCAGATGTAAAATTCGATTTCATCCCTCAAGAAGAACCACTCGGTCTTGGACATGCGATTTACCTCGCGAGCAGATGTTTTGAAAACGAAGACGAAGTTTTAATAATCCTTGGGGACACAATTTTTGATTTCGATTTAGGGAAATTTTTAAAAAGCAAATTTACAACCATCGGTGTTAAAACCGTTGGCGACCCGAGAAGATTTGGTGTTGTAATACTCGACGAAAACAAATTCGCAAAGAGACTAATCGAAAAACCATCTGAACCTGAAAGTAATCTCGCCATAGTTGGAATTTATCTTATAAAGAATCCAAAACTTTTGAAAGAATCTCTTGAAGAGATAATAAAAGGCGAAATCAAAACAAAAGGCGAATTTCAACTGACCGATGCACTTCAATTGATGATAAACAAGGGCGATAGGATAATGACATTTGAAATTGATGGTTGGTATGATTGCGGGAAACCGGAGACACTGCTTGCGACAAACAGATTTTTACTTGAAAAAAACGGAATGAATTTAAAAAAACTTGGAAAATTTGAAAATGTTTTGGTGATCCCGCCGGTATACATCTCCCCGACAAGCAAAATTGAAAATTCAATCATAGGTCCATATACAACCGTTTCAGATAGAGCTGAAATATCATCCTCGATCATAAAAAACTCAATCATTGGGGATGATGCAAAAATTGTAAATGCTTTGCTTGATTCTTCAATTGTCGGAAATGGAGCATTCGTTAAAGGAGATTATAAAAAAGTAAATATCGGAGATTCATCGGAAGTGGAATTTTATTAAACAAAACTTAAAACTAAACAGGAGGACAAATGGGAAAGCTATTCACCTCTGAATCAGTTGCAGAGGGGCACCCGGATAAAATCTGCGATCAAATCTCAGATGCTGTTCTTGATGCATTCTTAACTCATTATCCTGAGTCAAGGGTAGCATGTGAAGTATTTGTGACAACTGGGCTTGTTGTAATAGGTGGAGAAATAAAAGCCCCGGAAGAAGTCAGAGCAAAGGTTGATTTCGATGCGATCGCAAGGGAAGTGATAAAGGAAATTGGTTATGATAAGCCGGAATATCAATTTGATTATCGATCTTGTGGGGTTATTGTCACGGTGAAATCGCAATCACCTGACATCGCAAGGGGAGTTGACAAAGGTGGAGCAGGCGACCAAGGTATGATGTTTGGATACGCATGCAAGGAAACCCCCGAACTTATGCCTATGCCAATTACATTCGCCCACAAATTGATGAAACGCCTTGCATATGTCAGGAAAAAAACTAACCTAATGCCTTATCTCAGACCCGATGGAAAATGTCAAGTCACAATTGAGTACGACAACACAGGAAAACCGATAAGAGTTGATACAATCGTTTTTTCAGTTCAACACGATGAAAAATACAAAGGGAAGAAATTAACATCGAAAGATATCGCTGAGGATTTAAAGGAATTTGTGATCAAAGAAGTCATCCCGGAGGAATATCTCGATAAGAAAACCAAATATCATATCAACCCAACTGGCTCATTTGTAATAGGAGGTCCTCACGGAGATACCGGTTTAACAGGGAGAAAAATCATAGTTGACACTTATGGTGGAAAAGCACCACACGGAGGCGGATGTTTTTCCGGGAAAGATCCAACGAAGGTCGATAGAAGCGCAGCATATGAAATGAGACATATCGCAAAAAACATAGTTGCTGCAGGACTTGCGGATGAATGTTTAATTCAAGTAGCATATGCGATTGGCGTTCCAGATCCAGTTGCGATTTACGTTGATACAAAAGGGACAGGAAAAGTTCCAGATGATACGATCGCAGAATTTATAAAGAAAAATTTTGACCTTTCGCCAAGGGAAATAATAAATAGATTAAAACTTCAGCGACCAATTTATAAGAAAACCGCGGTTTATGGTCACTTTGGAAGGAATGAACCTGAATTCACTTGGGAAAAACTTGATTATGTCTCATTGTTCAAAGAACTTTTAAGATAAACAAAAACAAAAAGGAGAACATCTTTAAATGGACGAAGTAAAAGGCGTGTATAAGGTAAAAGACTTAAGCCTTGCAGAAGAAGGATTTAAGCAAATACGTTGGGCGGAAAGTAGAATGCCCGTTTTAATGGCTTTGCGAGAAAAATATAGCAAGACAAAACCTTTCAAAGGATTTAGAATCGCTGGATGTCTTCATGTTACAAAAGAAACAGCGGTATTGATCAAAACATTCGTCGAATGCGGTGCAGAGGTAAGTTGGAGCGGATGCAACCCACTTTCAACACAAGATACAATCGCTGCAGCTCTTGCTAAGCAAGGGATTTCGATCTTCGCTTGGAACGGGATGAGCGTGGATGAATTTTACTGGGCTATCGAGCAAACGTTACACATAAAGCCAAATTTAACGCTCGACGATGGAGCTGATTTAATCTTCACGATACATAGCAAGCATCCTGAACTTATCCCAGACATTATAGGCGGGACAGAAGAAACCACAACCGGAGTGAAAAGACTACGCGCGATGGCTGAAGCTGGTGCGTTAAAATATCCGATAATTGCGGTTAACGATGCGGAAACAAAATGGGACTTTGATAATGTCTACGGGACGGGACAATCGACGCTCGATGGAATTTTAAGGGCAACAAGCGTTTTAATAGCGGGTAAAAATGTCGTTGTAGCTGGATATGGACACTGTGGAAAAGGAGTCGCAATGAGAGCAAGAGGATTAGGAGCAAATGTCATCGTTACAGAAGTTAGACCGATATCCGCATTAAAAGCTGCACTTGATGGCTTTACAGTGATGCCGATGAAAGAAGCTGCTAAAATTGGCGATATATTCATAACTGCAACCGGTGTGAAAGATGTGATAACCGAAGAACATTTCAAAGTTATGAAAGATGGTGCAATAGTTTGCAACACCGGACATTACGATGTTGAAATTAACCTCGTCCAACTTAAAAAGATGGCAAAAAGCATAAAAGAAATCAGAAATCATGTCGAGGAATACACTTTAAAAGACGGTCGAAGAATCTTCGTCCTTGCAAAAGGTAGGCTTGTAAATCTTGTCGCAGCGGAAGGGCATCCATCTGAGGTTATGGATATGTCATTTGCAAATCAATTTATGGCTCAACTTCGACTTGTTGAATTGTTCAAAAAAGGCAAAAAACTTGAACCAAAAGTATACGATATACCGCCAGAGCAAGATGAAGAGATCGCTGAACTTAAATTGAAAACGATGGGGATTAAAATCGACAAGTTGACGAAGGAACAAAAAGCTTACATCAAAGACTATAGCGCTGGAACATAAAAATCATCTGGGGCGCTTTTGCGCCCCTTTTTATTATCTAATCTCATCACGAATAAGTTCTTTCAAAGGTATATCAAGAATTGAAAAATTTTCCCACCCTTCAAAATCGAAATGCCACCATTCGGTAGGAAGCGGAATAAAACCATATTTAACCATAACATCCTCAAGAATTTTCCTATTCTTTATCAAGGTGTCCGGCAGATCAAAATAATTTCTATGAGCCTTTTCACTGAAGTCGTCATACTTTGTTGGCATCGGCAATTCGTTCCCAAGCGAATCGACGAGAGTTAAATCAACTGCGCAACCCCTATTATGCCTTGAACCCTTTGCTGGGTTCGCAACATATCTTTCATCCGGAACAATTGACCATAAAATCTTTTGCACAGAAAGAGGTCTATAACAATCCCAAACCTTTAACCCAAGTCCAAATTTTTCAAGCTCCTTTTGAACGGAATCAAGTTTCATCGCAACGAATTTCCTTAAAAAGCATTTACCAACATCATAAAGTTTCCTGCCCGTAAAATTATCCTCCGTCGCATATTTTATCTCAACCTTTATCCTTGGATTGATCTTTTCAATATCAACTAGGATGGTATCGTCAGGTGTATACTGGGCGAACGATTTCGCTAAAATCAAAAGACAAAAAATTATGATCAAACGCAGTTTCATTTCTTTCCTTTGCTTTTCTTCTTGCCCGTAAGTTCGCTCATACTCGGGATATCAAATTTCCTAAACACACCGCCTCTAAAAACTTTTTTCTTATCTTGCGCTGGTTTCAACTCAACCTTCGAATACTTGTTTATGTACCACTGATGGATGATCGAAAGAACATTAAATGTGAAATAGTAAAGGTTCAATCCAGATGGAAGGTTGTTAAATATCAAGAAGAAAAGAATTGTCATAATAGTTGCAGTTGTCCTTTGTCTTTTATCTGCCACAGCAGAACTCATCCATTGTTGAATTAACATAGTTATCGCCATCAAAAGCGCAAGCCCACTTATTTGATTAACCCCAAAGATCGGGATATAAAACGGCAGTTTTACAATTGTATCCGGAATTGAAAGATCCTTTATCCATAAAATGAAACTTGCCTGTCTTAACTCAATTGTGACGCGGAATAACGAGAACAAAGCATATAGGATCGGCAACTGCAAAAGTAGCGGCCAACATCCGCTGAATGGATTAACCCCATATTCTCGATAAACTCTCATAACTTCTTGATTCAACTTCTGAGGGTTATCTTTATACTTCTCCTGCAACTCCTTCAAAATAGGTGCTATGGCTTGCATTTTCTTTATCGACTTCATCTGGGTGATCGTCAACGGCGTTAAAATTATCTTGATCAAAATCGAAAATATAATTATGACAACGCCATAGTTTGGGACGAAAAGATGTAAAAACTTAAAAAGCGGAAGCAAGACATATTCTGCGATCGGTCTTATGAGCCATTTTAACCCTAGGCTTATCATCTCTTCAAGTCCAACACCGTACGACTTCAAAATTTTATAATCAAGTGGTCCAATATAAATTGTGAAATGATTTTTCTGATAATTTCCGCCCCTAAACGGAAGTTTTAAAGCGGCGAGATAATTTTCTTTAACTCCATTATCTGGCAATGGGAATCTCTCACCTTCAAGATAGGCGCCATCTGCATAATCATTTGAAATTAACGCAACCGCGAAATATTTATTATGTGTCCCAACCCATCGCGTAGTGCCAGAATAAGTGCGTGAAACTCTAACGCCAAATTTGCTCGCATCTATAGTCTCATAAACATCCCCAACCTTCGCATAAGCGCTGGCAAAATATGATTCTTCGACGCTATTTTCCTCAGTTAACTTAATCCCATTCTCCCAAACGAGTTGATATTCAAAATTTGCAATTATATTTTCCATTTTTACAAATTCCACCTCGACATCAAAAGAATATCGCCCATTTTCAAAGATGAATCGTTTAACGATTTTGCTTGTATCATTAACATTCAAGACAAAATCGATTTCAACCTTTTCACCTTTATCTTTTAGGATGAAGTTTTGCCAATGTCTTGCATTTGTATTGAAGTAAAGATTCCGGGTGTTGATTATCTTCCCATCTTTTGTCATAAAAAGAATTGACAGATCCCCGCCTTTCTCCATCTCCACGAGTTGAACTGGATACATATTCCATGTCTTGAACTTTTTAAGTTCAAATTTCTCGACAAGCGCCCCCTTCGAAGATATCACACAGGTATATAAATCCGTCTCAACAAGAACTTTTTTCTCTTCCCCTTTTGAAAGATGTGAAAAATATATGCCGAAAGTATCCGCCTTTTCAGTTTGAATGCGCTCCTCTTGATGCTTCACCTGCGTTGTATCTTTTAATCCGTTTACCTTTTGCGGCGCTCTTGGAGCATTATACCACATCCAAATTAAAAGAACGAGCGTAATTAAAATTATCCCGAGAACAGAATTCCTATCCATTGTGCTACACTTTTGTTTTTAATTTTAAGGGACTTCGTCAATTCCACCCGGATTAAATGGGTTACATCGAATGATTCTTTTAGTTGAAAGCCAAAAACCTTTTATGAAACCATACTTTAAAAAAGCCTGAATCGAGTAATCAGAACAGGATGGGTAAAACCTGCAACTCGGCGGAAAAAGTGGAGAGATGAAAATTTTATACAGTTTAACCAATAAAACCGCGAATTGTGTCAAAATATCAGTTTTCATTTACAACACTTAAAATTTTTCTAATGGATTGTAAAAAATCATTTTCAAAATCGCCATATTTCAACTTCTTCAAAATGTCCCTTTCTCCAATATAGATTAAAACAAGATCAATAGACTTTTCCTTTGAAGCAAGTTCCTCTATCAATTTATGCTTGTTTAACCTATAAACTTCTCTAAGCAATCTTTTTGCTCGATTTTTAAGAACCGCTGGTTTAACTTTTCTCGAAACTGCAAACGCCACTCTTGTAACTATATCCCGTTTTGGAGATAATCGAAAATAAATTTTGATTAGGTTTCCGGAGATTGAGTTTGAATTTTTTATAATTTGTGTTATCTCCTTCGACTTCTTTATGATTTCTTTTTTTGAAAGTCCAAATTTTTTAGCGCTCATCGCTTACTGTAAGTTTCCATCTTCCCTTAGCCCTTCTTCTTGCAAGGATCTTTCTTCCGCTTTTTGTCTTCATCCTCGCTCTAAAACCGTGCGTTCTTCTTCTCTTTGTATTATGTGGCTGATATGTGCGCTTCAAACTTTCCTCCTTTCATTTGTTTTACAAATTTCTCAGAGAAAAGTCGAAACAAAAATACGAAAAAATGATTAAAAGAGCAAAACTTGAATTTTAATCCCCTTTTGATTATATTTTTAACGAAACTGCCCCGTGGTGTAACTGGCAACACGCCTGACTCTGGATCAGGTAATCGAGGTTCGAATCCTCGCGGGGCAGCTTCCCCTATCAATTTGAATAAAACCTTGGGCAAATTTTCATACTCCAGAAACAAAATGTGATTTTCTATCCATTCTTATTGAAGCCACTTTTGTTTTTCAATAAAAGACCTTAACCTTATATGTTTATTTAACTATTTAACTGCGTTTCCCCTCTATCTTTACAAGTTTTCGAAACTGAATTTTTTGTTGTTTTGACTCTTTCGAGCGCTCTAAAATATATAAAACTATTTAGGGTTTTTTAGTATAGAAACCAAGAGTTTCACACGTTCATAATGGTTGACTACAGGCTTATAGTATGGAAGTTTATATTTTAAAGGGTCGTGTATTTGAT
>FWWL01005782.1_pt1 | contig 17674 bp, 13 predicted proteins | sample 2228331 | NCBI WGS metagenome assembly FWWL01 (sample SAMEA103939775, study PRJEB20133) | metagenome
GCTTCGAGGAAGCAGAGCGCCTGCTGCGGGCGATGGACGAGATCTACGAGGTCCTGATCACCATGGATTACCCCGATGCCCTTACCGGGAACCTGCGCCGGGCCACGGATGTGGTGCGGGGAACCCTGGAGCGGACGCGGGGGGAGCTGACCCTCAGCCTGCGCGAGCATCGGTTGCAACAGGCCCTTCAGCGGATCGAAGCCCACATGGATCCGGGCGGGCGTTCTGACCCGTGACGGGGATCGGGCCGCCGGTCCCTACCGAACCTCGATGGGAAGCGGCGGGGCCGGGACCGCTCGCCCATCCTCCGTCCACGCGGACGCGGTGAACACGTGGGCCCCGGGCGCCAGCGGCCACCACGCCCGGTAAGGCGGCCGCGTCCACTCCACCCACGGCTGCCCGTCCACCTCCACCCGGACGCGTGGGGGCAGCCCGGGGCCGATCCAGTGGAGCTCCACCAGGAGGCGCTGCGCCTCCGGGGCCAGATGGGGGACGCGTCGATAGACCCCCCCGATAGAGGGAGAGACCCAGCGCAGGACGGCACCGCCCATCGCCCCTGCATAGGCCTCCATGGGCGGCATGGGGAGCCTGTTCTCCTGCGCCCACTTCCACGCCGCCGGCGGCCACATCACGAACACCCGCTCCTCCACCGCCTCCGGCGGCGTCTCCGGCCCCGCCAGCCCGCCCGTCCGTCGATCGATCCGCAGCCGCCGGTGCAGATCGTCCGGCTCCCTTGGCTCCGTCCCCACGATGAACCACTCCTCACGGGTCTGCGGGCAATCCGGGGTCGGCCGCTTCCCGGACAGCGCGCACACGGTGACCCGATGCACACCCTCGGGGATCGGGAAATCCCGCGCCGGCAGCCCCCGGTGGAGCCGCTCCATCACCGCGTGCCAGATGGGCGCCGCCCCGGTCACCCCCGAGACCTCCCGCAGGGGGGTCTGGTCCACATTCCCGATCCACACCCCCACCACCCAATCCGGTGTGTAGCCGATCGTCCAGTTGTCCCGCCAGTCGCTGCTGGTCCCTGTCTTGACCGCCGCCGGCCGGGGGAGGTTCAGGGGGCTCCAGGATCCGAATCCCAGGGCCCGCGCTGCAGGATCCTTCAGGATGTCCGTGATGAGGAACGCGACCCGCGGGTCGAGCACCAGGGGGCCGGGCTCCATGGGCGCCGCATACCGGAGCCGCCCCCAGCGGTCCCGGACCTCCCGGATCCGGTGGGGGGTGACGCGACGGCCCCCGTTGGCCAGCGCCGCGTAGGCCGCGGTGAGGTCCAGCAGCCGCACCTCGCCCCCGCCGAGGGTCAGGGCGAGCCCGTAGCGGCGGGGCGGGCCCGGCAGCCGGACCCCCAGCTCGTCCAGCAACCCCACCAGACGGGGGACCCCTACCTGCTCCAGCACTGCGACGGCGGGCACGTTCAGCGAAGAGGCCAGCGCCACGCGCGCCGAAACCGGCCCGTGGTAGCGCCGGTCGTAATTGATGGGCTGATAGCTCTCGCCCTCGGCGGTGAGGAAGGTGTGGGGGAGGTCCCAGAGCAAAGAGGCGGGGGTCAGCAGTGGCCCGTTGCGCGGGTCGAAGGCGAGGGCGTAGGTGAAGGGCTTGAGGGCGGAGCCGGGCTGGCGCGGGATCCGCGCCCCGTCCACCGCGCCCTGGATGGCGGCGTCGAAATAATCCGGGCTGCCCACCATCGCCAGGACCTCCCCGGTTTGGGGGTGGAGCACCACCACCGCCCCGTTGCGGGCCCCCGCCCCCGGGTGATCCGGCCGAGGTCGGTTGATCTCCTCCAGGTGCCACCGCAGGATCGCGGTGATGGCCTCGTTCCACGCCAGGTCCAGGGTGGTGGTCACCACCCAGCCCTCCTCGAACATCGCCTCCTCTCCGAACTGTTCCACGAGGGCCTCGCGGACCGCCATCACGAAGTGGGGGGCGTGGATGGGGAACGGCGCGGCGGCGAAGCGCAGCTGTTCAGCGGCCGCCGCCTCGGCTTCCGCGGCGGAGAGGAACCCGTGTCGGACCATCAGGCGGAGCACCTGTTGGCGGCGCTCCTCCGCCGCCTGCGGTTGGGTGAGGGGATCGTAACGGCCAGGGGATTGGGGCAGGCCGGCCAGGAGGGCGCATTCCGCCAGGTCCAGCTCGGCGGCGTGCTTGCCGAAATACGTGAGGGCCGCCGCCTCGAGCCCGTAGGCGAAGTGCCCGTAAAAGACTGTGTTCAGGTAGATTTCGAGCAGCTCGTCCTTCCCATAGCGCCGGCTGAGCGCCAGCGCCAGGACGGCCTCCCGCGCCTTCCGGCGAAGGGTGCGCGCGGTCCGCTCATCGGGGTGCAGCAACAGGGAGCGGGCGATCTGCTGAGGGATGGTGCTGGCCCCAGACACCGCGCCCTCCCCCCGCAGGTTGGTCCACAGCGCCCGCAGGATGGCGAACGGATCCACGCCTGGGTGTTCGTAGAAGCGGGCGTCCTCCGTGGCCAGGGTGGCGGCGATGCAGGATCGGGGGATCTGGCGGAGGGGGATCCAGGTGTGGCGCCCCTGGTGAGGGTGGGCGATCTCGTAGAGCAGACGGCCGTGACGGTCCAGGATGCGAACCCCCGGCGTGGGGCCCCGTTGTCTCAGGTCCGCCGGGTCGGGGAGCGGCCCGATCCAGAGGGCGAGCGCTCCGGCCATCAGCCCGCTCCCCAGCAGGCTCGCCGCCCCGATGCGCCACAGCCATCGCCTGATCGCGCCCATATGGATCCGTCGGATATGGCGAAGACGTCCCGACGGCGGGTCAGAACTCAGCGATGGAGAACGGGACAGGGACGAAGATCAGCAGGAACAGGGCCCAGGTCAGCCAGCCGATCGCCTGGCGTGCCGGATCGAGGGGGGTGATGTCGTTCAGCGGGGGCGGGTGGCGCAGGCCGGCGAACATCGGCATGAGGGCCCAGAGGAACCAGCCGGGCCAGCGAAGGCCCAGCAGGAGCAGGGCGAACACCCCGATCTCCGAGACGCGCCAGGCCGTCCGGCCGAGCATCGCATACATGATGTGCCCGCCGTCCAGCTGCCCCAAGGGCAGCAGGTTGAAGGCTGTCACCAGCAGCCCGATCCACCCCGCCCAGGCCAGGACGTTCAGCTGGACATCATAGCCATCTCCCGGGAGGGGGCGGCCGAAGATCCACATCTTCAGGCCCCAGTAGAGGAGAGAGTTGCCCTCCAGGGCCACCACGCCCCGCAGGGGAACCACCGGCGAGGTCCGGAGCCCGTAGATCAGGATGGGGAGGGCAATGGCCAGCCCGGCGAGGGGGCCTGCCACTCCGATGTCGAAGAGGGCCTTGCGGTTGCGGATCGGGGAGCGGATCTGGATGAAGGCCCCGAAAGTCCCCAGCATCCCGATCACCGGGGGGACCGGGATGAAGTAGGGCAACGTCACCTCGCTGCGGTGCAGCCGGGCCGCGATGTAATGCCCCATCTCGTGAACGCCGAGGATGAGCAACAACGCGGCGGCGAAGGCGATGCCCTGCCGGAGGTCGAGCCGGCCTTCGCCGCCGTAAAGGGCCCCGGCCCAGACGGTAGTCGCCACCGTGGCCAGGAACAAGGCCAGGTTGATCCAAGGGCGGGTTCGGACGGGCCGGAACACCCCGATCTGAGCGATGATCTGGTCGGTCCGCCCGTGGCGCCGCAGGATCGGCGTGTAGCCCAGGGCTTCAAAGCGTGGGCGCAGGATCTCAAAGGCCGAGTCCGGGTCCGTTTGGAGATAGCCCTCGAAGGCGATCACCTGGTCCGGCGGATACAGCACGCGGGCTTCGGTGATCACGAAGAGCCCCCGCATGGCCGCCGCCAGCCGGTCCAGGGCGGAGGGTGTCCATCCGGTCTCATACGGCGTGGTCTCCATCGGGCTCCAAGCCTCGGATCAAGATCGGAACGCGCGCCGCTGTCTGGAGCCATCGCGCCCCATCGGCGCCCCCGTCGCCGAACTCTTTGCGCCTATGGGGCGCTCTCCCCTCCCAGTCCAGTCTAAAGCGAGCGGGGGAAGTTCGCAACGATCCGGCGCGGAAAGCGCCGATCCATGGGTCACCCCCGGAGGATGCCAGGAACGGCGATCTGAGTTAGGATAGGGAGCGGAAGAGGTCCTTGGGGCCTCTGGCTGGAGCAGCCGAGCGGCACGGCGGGGAACCTGAGATGATCGAAAGATCGAAAGGGCGTCTGGTGGGGGAGGCTCTCGTTCGCTCCCTGCGCTACTGGCTCACCCCTGGGCTGGGGGTGAAGCGATGGTTGGTGCTGCTGCTATTGGGGGTGACGGAGCTGGCCCTGGCGCTGGCCTATGTGCTGGTGACCATCTACCGCGAGCAGCCGCTTCCCCCGATCTTCTATTACATCACCCTGCAGTTCATCCCCCGTCTGGGCCGGGCGGCCCTCTTCGGGATCCTCGGCCTCCTCACTGCCGGGGTGGCCCTGGTGCAGCTGAACCGCACCCTGCTTTCCCCCTTCCTGCAGCCCGGACGGGACGTGGCGGAGATCCTGCATCGCCACCGGCAGCGGGAGCGGGGGCCGCGTATCGTGGCCATTGGGGGCGGCACCGGCCAATCCACCCTGCTGCGGGGCCTGAAGTCGCTGAGCGCCCGGCTGACCGCGGTGGTGACGGTGGCCGACGATGGGGGCAGCTCCGGCCGTCTGCGTCGCGAGATGGGGCTGCTGCCGCCCGGGGATTTCCGCAACTGCCTGGCCGCCTTGGCGGAGGCGGAGCCGCTGATGGCCGCCCTGTTCCAGTATCGCTTCGGGCGGGGGACCGGGCTCAACGGCCATGCGTTTGGGAACCTCTTCATCGCCGCGATGGCGGAGATCACCGGGAGCTTCGAGCAGGCGGTGGCCGAATCCAGCCGCGTCCTGGCCATCCGGGGTCGGGTGCTGCCCTGCACGGTGGAGCACGTCGTGCTGGCCGCCGAGATCCGGGACGCCGAGGGGCGGATCCACCGGGTCGATGGGGAATCGGCGATCCCGGAGGTCCGGGGTCGCATCGAGCGGGTGTGGCTGATCCCGGAGCACGCGCGGGCCTACCCCGAGACCATCCGCGCCATCCTGGAGGCCGATCTGATCGTCTTGGGCCCGGGGAGCCTCTACACCAGTGTGCTGCCGAACCTACTTGTTGAAGGCATCGTCCCCGCCATCCGGGCCAGCCGGGCTTTGAAGGTGTATGTCTGCAACGTGGCCACCCAGGTCGGGGAGACGGAAGGCTACGGGGTGGCGGATCACGTGCGGGCGATCGAGCGGCATGTGGGGCCGCGCCTGTTCGATCTGGTGCTGGTCAACAGCCGGACCGATGTGCCCTGGGAAGGGGTTCCGGAGGAGGTGGGCGAGCTGGTGCGCTGGGATGGACAACCCATCCTCCCTTACACGGTGGTGGCGATGGACGTGATCGACGAGCGAACGCCGTGGCGCCATGATCCCGAGAAGCTGGCGCGGGCTCTGATGGCGCTTTTCGAGCGTTACCGCCGATGAGGGGGATCGCCACACGGACGATGGGGCGCTGCGCCGTCCCGTTTTGAGGATCGCGGGAGAGGATGGAGCGGAGGAGCATGCGGGGGATCCGCGGGCTCGCTTTCTGGCTGGCGCTCGGGCTGGCTGCCTGCGCCCTGAAACCCAAAGGCCCGGCCCCCCTGGTCTATGAAGGGCCGTATCGGGTGGATCTGGCGGTGGAGCAGGAGTTGCCGGGGACGGACGTGCGCTACCTGGGCCTGGGGCCGCGGGGAGCGAGGGTCCGGATCGGGGATCAGGAGGTGATCCGGCTGGCGGGGGATTCCGTTGAAGCGGAAGCCCAGCCCCATCCCACCCTAAAGGTGCGTTACCAACTGCGCGTCTACGCCTATGATGAACGGGCCCTCCACGCTTTCGGGACGGTGCGGGTGGAGCTCCAGGAGGTCCGCCCCCGCGCGGCCCCGCTTCCCTCCAGCGCCGCGGTGCGCTTCACCGCGCCCGTCACCTACCGCGTCCCCAAAGGGGGTGTGATCCCCGGCACCCCTATCGTGTTCGCGGGGAAGGAGGACGGGCGGGCGCGTCTGGAGGGCGTGTCGGGGTATCCGTATCGGAACGTCGGGGATTCCATCCTCTGGACGGGGCAGATCCATCCCCTGGTCCATCTCGACGCTACGTTCCGGGTCCTGTTGATCGAGGAGGGGTGGCTGACGGTGGTGGGCACGGCGGAGGTGTGGCTCTCCGGGATGTAGGGCAAGGAGGCAGCGATGGTCCAGGCGTATGTGTTCGTTCAGGCGGCCATGAGCAAGCCCAGCGCGGTGGCCGAGGCGTTGCGGAAGCTCCCCGAGGTCAAATCCGCGGTGGTGGTCACCGGCCCCTATGATGTGATCGCCTTGGTGGAAGCTGAGGACTTGAGCGCCCTCGGCCGGGTGATCACCGAGAAGATCCAGACCATCGAGGGGGTGGAGCGCACCCTCACCTCGTTGGTCACCGGGATCTAAGTCCCACCCCGATCGAACAGGCGGTCGATGGCCTCCGCCAGCTCCGCCAGGTTCTGGACCTGGTGGACTGCGGCGCAGAGGGGGGCGTAAAGGGGCATGTCGCTGTCGCCGGTGCCCCAGAGCGGACGGGGCTCCGGGTTGAACCAGAGGATGCGTTTCGCCCGACGACGGATGGCCTCGAAGCAATCCAGCCGCGGGTCGTTGTAGTTGTTCCGCCCATCCCCCACCACGATCACCGTCGTCCGCCGATCGATGGCGTCCAAATGATTTCGGCAGAACGTGGCCAGGCTGTTCCCCAGATCGGTGTTGTAATGCCCCGGCGGGTTCTCCAGCAACACCTGGCGCACGGCCTCCTCCGGCCGGCGTTCGGCGAAGATGGGGGTGATCTCCCTCAGGTCGTCGATGAAGACGAAGCTTCGGGTGCGGCTGATTTGGTCTTGGAGAAGGTAGATCAGATGGAGGAAGAACTCGGAGCAGTGACGCACCGAGGTGCTGAGATCGCACAGGACGGCGAGACGGGGTTTGAGGTGGCGTCGTCGGAAGCGCAGGTCGAAGGGGACGTTGGCATGGCGCAGGTTGACCCGGAGGGTGGTTTTCGCATCCAGGCGGCGGCCGTCGCCGCGCTTCAGCCGCAGGGCCGCCCGGGTGCGCAGGCGGGCCGCGAGGCGGGCCACCATCTGGCGCATGCGCTGGAGGTCGGTGGGGGTGAGGGCGTGGAAGGGCCGCTCCATCAGCTCCGCCTCGCTGGGCTCCGGAGGCCGCTCGGCCAGCCGCTCCAGGGTCGCCATCCCCGCCGCCTGCTGGATCTGGCGGGCCAGCGCGGCCCGGTTGGCCCGGATCCTTTCCTCTAGCCGCTGGAGGGTCTTCGCGTCCATCCCCGCTTCCGCCAGCATCCGCAGCAGGGCGCGGATCATCGGCTCGAGCCGGTCGTCCAGCCCGGCCCCTTGTTGCATCCAGCGGGCGAGGGCCGTTCGATCGGCCCACTCCTGAACCCGGCGGCTCCCGGCGAGGCGGGCCAGGGTTTCCAGCTCCTCCCGGGTGAGGGGGCGGCCTTCCAGCAGCTGGCGCATCCGCGCCGCCCATTGAGGGCCGAACTGCTGGGCGAGGGCCTGGAGGGCGGCGCGCAGCCGGCGCTGATCCTCCGGCGAGAGCCCCCCGGCGGCGTTCATCATCGGCGGCTCGCCGAGGCCGAAGAACAGGGGGAACAGCTCCTCAAAGATCGGAAGGGCCCGCGCCTCCTTCACCAGCGCCGCGCGGAGGGCCGCTTTGAAGACCTCGCGGTCCATCACGCCGACCTGCTCGACGGCGCGGAGGGCATCCGCCGACTCCGCCACCGAGACCCGAACCCCCGTCGCCCGGAGGGCCCGGATGAACCGGACGATGCGCTCGTCCACGGAAAGCTCCTTTGCTCCAAACGAGGGGCGCGTCCGCCAGGAGGTGGGCTGGCGATAAGGGTCCAGAGGGACGCTCGGAACGGATCGCCTCCGCCGATCCCCGCTTTTGGTGTTCATTCTGCGATGCGGGGGAGATGATGTCAAAATGGGGGCGATCCGCAAGGATGCTCGTTTCGGGCGAACCGAGGATGCGAATGCGCTTCCGGAAGTGGAGGATCCTCTGGCTGCTCCTGCCGGGGTTAGCGGTCCCCTTGGCGCTGGCCCGGGCCGAGGCTGAACGGCCCCCGCCGCCCCTCTGGGGCCCCAACGTCGTCGCCAACGCCGACCGGAGCGGCTTCGCCCAGCAGGAGCCGAGCCTGGCGATCCACCGCCGGGACCCGCGGAACATGGTGGTGGCGGCGAAGGATTTCCGCCGGACCCAGGACATCACCCGCGAGGTCTGGATCTACGTTTCCTTTGATGGGGGGCGGTCCTGGCCGATCCAGATCCCCTTCCCCGGGCTTCCGACAACGATCCATCGTCAGAGCGACCCGGTGACTCTGGCGACGGAGGACGGGCGGTTTTACGTGCTGGTCCTGGGCGCCGGAACCCCTGCATATCGCCATCACGGCCTCTTCCTGACCTGGTCAGAGGACGGCGGCCGGACGTGGAGGGATGCGGTGACGGTCGTCTCCGACCCGGCGACGATCCTCGATGATAAGCCGTGGTTGGCCCGGGACTCCTTTCCGGCCAGCCCGTTCTACGGGCGTTTGTATGTGGCGTGGCGCCCGATGCACGCGGACGTGCTGTGGATGGTCCGCTCCGAGGATGGCGGCCTGTCCTGGTCGACCCCGGTGACCGTGGCGGAAGGGGAGGGGGTTCAGGGGGCGATGCCGGTGGTGGGGGCCGACGGGGCCGTCCACCTGTTTTATGTGGAGCCGATGTCCCCCACCGCTCCCGGCTGGATCCGGGTGGCGACCTCCTTCGACGGCGGGGTCTCGTTTTCCGCCCCTCGGACGGTGGCCACGATCCGCCAGCCCCCCAGCCCGGCCCGGCCCTACGATCAGTGGCGACTGTATGCCCTCCCCAGCGCGGCGGCCGATCCGCACGATCCCCGGCGCCTCTACGTCGCGTGGACGGAGCTCGCCGCTTCGGAGGCCCTGGGGACGGAGGTGGCCTTCGCGCGCAGCGAGGACGGCGGCCGGACCTGGAGCGCGACCATGCCCTTCGCCGCCCCCGGGGACGCCGTCCATCCCATCGTTCGGACGGATCCGCGGGGGTGGGTGCATCTGTTCTGGCTGGACCGCCGGCGGGATCCCCGCAATCGCCTCTTCGATGCGTTCTATGCCTATTCGCCGGACGGCGGGCGGACCTGGAGCCGGCCCTTCCGGGTCAGCAGCCGTTCGTTCGATTTGAACCAGAAGGTTCCCCCGATCAGCCCGGCCCCGGGGGATTACTGGGGCCTGGATGTGGTTGACGACCGCGTGTGCGCTGCCTGGAGCGACACCCGCTTCGGCGATGAGGACATCATGGTCGCGTGCGGCCTCTTCCCGTCCTCCTCCCGTCTCCTGCTGCCGTCCTTCCCCCTGTGGTGAGCGCAGCGGAACAACACGATCGGTCTTCCGGATCCCCCCCGCTCGGATCTTTTGAGCCTCCGAACCCGATTGTGTTAGACTGGAGCCGCTGCAATGAATGGGCAGGGGGAATGGGGTGGCTCTCTCCTGCCGCCTGTTTCCCCGCTCCGGCGTTGAGGCCGATGCGGATGATCCGACAGGCGACCGCGCAGGCGCATCCGAACATCGCGTTCATCAAATACTGGGGGAACCGGGACGAGCGGCTCCGGCTTCCGGCCAACCCTTCTTTTTCGATGAACCTGGGCGCGTTGCGCACTATCGCGCGGGTGACGTTCCTGGAGGAGGAGGGCCCGGATGCGCTCGTCCTGAACGGGGTTTCAGTGGAGGGCCCGGCCCGGGATCGGGTGGAGGCCTTCCTGGACCACGTGCGGCGGATGGCTGGGCATCGGGGGCGGGCGGTGGTGGAGTCACAGACGGACATCCCGACGGGGGTCGGGCTGGCCTCCTCGGCGGCCGCGTTCGCGGCGCTGGCGGTCGCCGCCGCGGCGGCGCTGGATTTGCCGCTCTCGGAGCGCGAGCTTTCGATCCTGGCCCGCCTGGGCTCCGGGTCGGCGTGCCGCTCCGTGCCGCCCGGCTTCGTGGAGTGGGTGGTGGGGGAGCGCCATGAGGACTCTTACGCTTACAGCGTGGCGCCGCCCGAACACTGGGCGTTGTGGGATGTGATCGCTGTGGTGAGCGAACAGCCCAAGGCGGTCGGCTCCAGCGAAGGCCATCGCCGGGCGGCCACCAGCCCCTTGCACCCCTTCCGGGTGGCGACTGCGCCGGAGCGGGTCGCCCGTTGCCGGGAGGCGGTCTTGCGTCGGGATTTCGATGCCTTGGCGGAGATCGTCGAGACGGATGCGATCTGGATGCACGCGGTGATGATGACTTCGCGCCCCCCGTTGTTCTACTGGGAGCCGGCCACTATCGCCGTCCTCTTGGCCGTCCGCCGGTGGCGGGAGGAGGGGCTGCCGGTAGCGTTCACGCTGGACGCCGGGCCCAACGTGCACCTCCTGTGCCCGGCGGAGGCGGCCGACGCGGTGGCCCGGCGCCTCGAGGGGGTGCCCGGGGTGCGGCGGGTGCTCCGCAGCGGGCCGGGGGGAGGGGCCCAACGGGTGTCGAATGGGGGAACGGATCGCGTGGGGATCGGGCGGATTCATCCTGAAATCCAGGTGGAACAGCGATGACGGAGCCAACCATCCCGGTGCCCTGGGGGATCCTGGGGTTCCTGCTGGTCCTGGGGCCGTTGATCTTTTTCCATGAGTTGGGGCACCTCCTCACGGCGAAGCTGGGGCGGGTCGCGGTGGAGGAATTCGGCCTGGGGTTCCCCCCGCGCCTGATGGTCCTGGGCCGCTGGGGGGAGACGGTGCTCTCGCTCAACGCCATCCCCTTCGGGGGCTTCGTGCGCCTGCGCGGGGAGGACGACCCCGCGGTGCCCGATGGGTTCGCCGCCCGGCCGTGGCCATGGCGGCTGTTGATCCTGGCCGCCGGCCCGTTGATGAACATGGTCGTGGCCTGGGGGGTGTTGATCCTGGTGTTCCTGCTGGGGATCCCGACCCCTCAGGTGCGGATTGAAGGGATCGCCCCGGATTCGCCGGCCGCCCAGGCGGGCCTGCGGCCCGGGGACGTGGTGCTGGCCCTGGACGGGACGCCGGTCTCGACCGTCGAGGATGTGCGGTCGCTGGCCCAAAGCCGCCGGGGGCAGACCGTCACCCTGCGGATCCGCCGGGACGGGGTGGAGCGGGAGGTTTCGGTTTACGTGCGGCCGAACCCGCCCCCCGGCCAGGGGGCGATAGGGGTGGTCATCGCGACGGCGCCGGATTACAGCCGGATCCAGCGGTTCGGCGTCCCGGGGGCGATCGCGCGGGGCACGGCGGCGTTCGCCATCCTGACCGGGCAGCTCTTCAGCCTGCCGGGCCGCATCGTCTTGGGGTTGGTCCCCCTGGGTGCCCTCCAGCCCGCCGGCCCGGTCCGGATCGGGGCGGAGGCGGGGGAGGCGCTTCAGGCCAGCGTGCAGGTCGGCTCGCCGGACGTGTTCCTGATGTTCATCGCGTTGATCAGTTTGGCCCTCGCCTTCACCAACCTGCTGCCGATCCCTGCCCTGGATGGGGGGCGTATCCTCTTTGTGCTGGTGGAGGCCATTCGGGGCCGGCGGGTGGATCCCCAGCGGGAGCGGGCGATCCATCTGGCCGGCTTCTTCCTCCTGCTGATGCTTCTGGCCTTCCTCACGATCCGGGAGGTCAGCGAGCTCTCCCGGACGGCGGGCCCGTGAGGCGGTCCCCTGCCGCCTGCCCGCTCTCCCTCATCCCTCGAGCGGCATCCCGTTCCGTGGGGAGCATTCATGGAGCGGCCGGTGGTGACGACGACGTTCTACGTGCGTTACGCCGAGACCGACCAGATGGGCATCGTGCATCACAGTGCCTATCTGGTCTGGTTTGAGGAGGGGCGCAGCCAGTATATGCGCGCCTGCGGGGCGGACTATGCGGAGATCGAGCGGAGCGGGGCCCTGTTCGCCGTGGCGGAGGCGCATGCTCGCTACGAGGCCCCGGCCCGCTACGGGGAGCGCGTCGCCGTCCGCACGTGGGTGGAGGAGGTCCGCAGCCGCACCATCACCTTCGGTTACGCGGTCCACAACGCGGACACGGGGCAGCGCCTGGCCACGGGGTGGACTAAGCATGTGTGTCTGGATCGGAACGGGCGGGTGATCACCATCCCGGATGCATGGCGCGCCCTCCTCGCCGGAGGGCCGCGCGCCGGCGCCTTCGGCGATCAGCAGGTCTGGACGGAAAGGGAACCGGGGTGAGCCGTTTGCATCCCGGGCGGCCCAAGGCGGAAGCCCTTACCCCCAGCGCCCTACGGCGAACGGGCGTGGGGAAAGACCTCTTCCGATCCCATCCGCAGGAGACGCAGTGATGGAATACCGAACGCTGGGGCGAACCGGCCTGAGGGTTTCGGCCCTCTGCCTCGGCACGATGACGTTCGGCTGGACGGCGGACGAGCCCACGGCCCATCGCATCCTCTCGGCCGCCGTGGACGCGGGGATCAACTTCGTTGACACCGCCGACATCTATCCTTACTGGGCGCCGGGGGCGTGGGCGGGGCGCACGGAGGAGATCATTGGCCGCTGGCTGAAAGGGCAGCGGCGGGAGGCCTTGGTGATCGCCACGAAAGTGCGTGGCCCGATGGGCCCAGGCCCCAACGACCAGGGGCTCTCCCGCAAACACATTTTCGATGCGGTGGAGGGGAGCCTCCGGCGGCTGGGCACGGATTACATTGACCTGTATCAGGTTCACTGGCCGGACGACGAGACGCCCCTCGAGGAGACCCTGCGGGCGTTGGAGGATCTGACGCGCCAGGGCAAGGTGCGCTACATCGGAGCCTCGAACTTCCCCGCTTGGCTGCTCTGCAAGGCCCTGTGGATCAGTGACAAACACGGATGGGCCCGCTTCAACAGCCTGCAGCCTCATTACAACCTGCTGCACCGGGCGGAATTCGAGCGGGAGCCGATGGCCCTACAGGGAAATACCGACGCGATGCGCCGCCTCCTTCGGGCAGCCGCAGGGCGACCAGCGACGGGCTCCGGCGTTACTTCCAGGATGAGCGGGCGTGGCAGGTCCTTGAGGAGGTGCGGCGGATCGCATGCGATCTCGGCAAGACGCCCGCCCAGATCGCCTTGGCGTGGGTGCTGAGCAACCCGGTGGTGACCAGTCCGATCATCGGGGCCAGCACGGTGGAACAGCTCCACGAGCTCTTGGGGGCCGTGGGCTGGTCCCTCCCGTCGGAAGTCAAGCAGCGTCTGGACGCCCTCACGGCCTGGGAGCAGGATTGAGGGGGCTGGCTGCTCGCCCCGGGCATGGAGAACGTGTTCATCCGGAGGATAGGGATGGGGAAGGGCGACTTCGATGCGCCCCCGATCCCTCTTCCGTAGGAGCGCGACCGGATGCGGGTGGTCCTTCTTTCCAAGGCCTTGGTGGTGGGGGCCTACCAGCGCAAGGCGGAGGAGATCGCCCGCCACGAGGACGTCGGGCTGATCGTCCTCGTCCCCCCGGCCTGGCGGGACGAGCGCGGGGTGCTCCCGCTGGAGCGGGCCCATACCCGGGGCTACACGTTGCTGGTGGAGCCCATCGCCCTCAACGGGCATTTCCACCTTCATTTCTATCCCCACCTCGGCCGGCGCCTTCGCGCCCTGCGGCCGGACCTCCTGCACATCGAGGAGGAGCCCTATAACCTGGCGACCTGGCACGCCGTCCGGATCGCGAAGGCGATGGGGATCCGGGTGATCTTCTTCTCCTGGCAGAACCTCCTCCGCCGGTATCCGCCTCCCTTCTCCGGGTGGGAGCGGGAGGTCCTGGGCCTCGCCGACGCGGCGATCGTGGGCAGCGAGACCGCGGCCCGGGTCTGGCGGGCCAAGGGGTATGCCGGCCCCCTCGTCGTGATCCCTCAATTCGGGGTGGACCCCGAGCGCTTCGCGCCGGCGGAGGGCCGATCCCCCCGCCCGTTCACCATCGGCTACGTGGGCCGCTGGGTTCGGGAGAAGGGGATTGACCTCCTGCTCCAGGCGGTGGCGGGGCTGCCAGGGGACTGGCGGGCCCGGATCATCGGGAGCGGGCCGGAGGGCCCGGCGCTGCAGCGGCTGGCCGAGCGCCTCGGCCTCTCCGGGCGGGTCTCCTTCGAGCCGCCGTGGCCGTCCATCCGGATGCCGGAGGTGTATCGGGGCCTGGATGTGCTGGTGCTCCCCTCCCGGACCCGGCGGAACTGGACGGAGCAGTTCGGCCGGGTGCTGATCGAGGCGATGGCCTGCGGCGTTCCGGTGATCGGATCCTCGGCGGGGGAGATCCCATGGGTGATCGGGGAGGCCGGGCTGGTGTTCCCGGAGGGCCGCCCGGAGGCCCTGCGGGAGGCGATCCGACGCCTGATGGAGGACCCGGACCTCCATCGGTCCCTGCGGGAGAAGGGACGGCAGCGCGTCCTGGAGCGGTTCACCCACCAGCGGATCGCCGAGGCGACGGTGGAGGTGTATCGGGCCGTCGTCCGGGGGCAGGCTTCGTAACGAACACCTCGCCCCCCACTTTTTACCCCTTTTCGAGACCGGCCGTAATGGGATACGGGAGAAGAATGGGGATCCCCACTCTCAGGGCTCCGCGATTGCCGATTCCGCTCCCTTCGGCGAAAATAAAAAGAACGGCATTGTCGAAAACGTCCTCCGGGACCCGTCAGGGCCTGCTGGGAGGAAGCGCCCGGCCCCCATCCCCACATCGGGAGGCGGCGCGGGCGGGGCCTTTCGGCAAAGCCGTGCCCATCGCGGCCTTGCGGCAGGGATCATGGCGACCCATCTCGCGTTCCCGATCACTATCCAGGCCGACCGCACCGTCTGGCTGGAGACCCGGCACCCGGAGTATGAGTTGGCCCGGGACGCCCTGGCCCGCTTCGCGGACCTAGAGCGGAGCGCCGGGCCGATCCACGTCTACCGGATCACCTCCCTCTCGGTGTGGAACGCCGCCGCCCTGGGGCTTCAGGCAGAGCAGATCCTGGCCGAGCTCGATCGGTTCAGCGGGGGTCACGTCCCCGAGAGCCTTCGCCAGGACATCCAGGCCTGGGCGGCACGATACGGGCGACTCCGGCTGGAGCTGGGGGATGGCCGGCTCTGGCTGGTCGCGGAGGATCCGGCGCTCCTGGCCTGGATCGCGGCCCAATCGGTGGTGGCGCCTTTCCTGATCCGGCCGGGCGCGCCCCAGGGGGATCGGGTGGAGGTGGAGCCGTGGGCCCGGGGGCATCTGAAGCAGGCCCTCTTGCACCTCGGGTATCCGGTGGAGGACACGGCGGGCTACATCGAGGGGGCGCGCCTGGATCTCCGCCTGCGCCCCACCTCGCGGGCTACGGGGGAGCCGTTCCGCCTGCGGCCCTACCAGGAGGAGGCGGTGGAGGCTTTCCTCCAGGCCGGGAGCGGGGTGGTCCTGCTCCCGTGCGGGGCGGGGAAGACCATCGTGGGCCTGGGGGTCATGGCCCGGCTGCAGACGGCCACACTGATCATCGCCACCAGCACCGTGGCCGCCCGCCAGTGGATCGCCGAGATCCTGGATAAAACCGACCTGAGCCCGGACCAGGTGGGGGAATACACCGGCCACCGGAAGCAGATCCGCCCGGTCACCGTGGCGACCTACCAGATCCTCACTCATCGCCCCCGACGGGATTTCGAGGAGGATCTCCTCCGCCAGTTCCCCCATTTCCGCCTCTTCCACGCCCTGGATTGGGGCCTGATCATCTACGATGAAGTCCACCTCCTGCCGGCCCCCGTCTTCCGCATCACCGCCCACCTCCAGGCCCGCCGTCGGCTGGGGCTGACGGCGACGCTGGTGCGGGAGGACGGCCTCGAGCGCGAGGTGTTCGCCCTGATCGGCCCCAAGCGCTACGAGGCGCCCTGGCGGGAGCTGGAGGCGCGGGGCTGGATCGCCGCCGTGGAGTGCCATGAGATCCGCGTCCCCATGGAGCCGGAGGACCGGCTCCGGTATGCGACAGCGGAGGAGAGCGAGCGCTATCGCCTGGCGGCCACCAATCGGGCGAAGGAGCCGGTGATCCGGCAGCTGTTGGAGAAGCACCGGGAGGACACGGTGCTCATCATCGGGCAGTATCTGGATCAGCTGGCGCGGATCGCCCGGGCGATCCGCGCCCCCCTCATCACCGGCCGCACCCCGGTGGCGGAGCGGGAGCGGCTCTTCGATCAGCTCCGCCGGGGGGAGATCCGACGTCTGGTGGTCTCGCGGGTGGGCAACTTCGCCGTGGATCTTCCGGACGCCAACGTCCTCATCCAGGTGTCGGGGACGTTCGGATCGCGCCAGGAGGAGGCCCAGCGCCTGGGCCGGATCCTGCGCCCCAAGCGGAACGGGGTCCTGGCCCATTTCTACACCCTGGTCACCCGGGACACGGTGGACCAGGATTACGCGGCCCGACGCCAGCTCTTCCTCACCGAGCAGGGCTATCGGTATGAGATCCTCGAGGCGGAGGAATTGCCCGCCTATCGCCCCGCTGTGGCGGACGTCCTCGCCTGGTATCGGGCGCTCCCCGATGGGAAGGGATCTTCCCCCAATGGCCGTGGATCGCTGGATCCGTGAATTCCCGCGCGCGCTCTGGATCGAGGCGTTCCATCTCTGGTCCTCCGGCCGGGTCCACGTGCGCCCCGGGGGATCGGGCACGCTCCGGGCCTCGCTCGCCCTGGGATCCCGGGCCAAGGCCCCTAAAGAGATGGAGTGGCGCCGCCCCGGCCCAGCGGGGGAGATCGCCCTGGAGGCGCTTCGGGTGCGGGGATGTGAGTGCCGGGGCGGCAAGCCCTGCGCCCATGAGGTCGCCGCCTGGCTGGCGGTGCTGTTCGACGCCGGGCCGGCGCCGGAGCCGGGGCTGGAGGAGCTGCGGCGGTTGGAGGCCCAGCTGGAGCAGCAGACGGCGGCGGAGCTGCTGCGCTGGGCCCGCCATCGCGGGTGGGCGGTCCCGCGCGGGCGCAAGCCGGATCTGGTGCGCCGGCTGGCGGCGCGGTGGTTCCTCTACCTGCGGCTCGGGCTGTGGCGGGAGGATCTCGATCCCGCCCTGGAGCGGTTCCTCGGCTTGATCCGCCTCCTCGGAGCCGAGCGGGTGGATTTCGAGGAGCTGGAAGCGCGGTGGGTCCGCTGGACCGGGGAGGAGCGTCAGATCTTCCGGCAGGTTTGGAACCGGGCGATCCGGAAGGGGCTGCTGATCCCCTGCACCCTGGGCCATACGGCGCGGCCGCGCCCCCATGCCCATCTCCCGGCGGGCTTGGAGGTTGGGATGCTGCCGGTTCCCTCCTTCCCGACCACGGTTTACCGGAGCTTCCCGCGGGAGCAAGTCGTGGTGGCGCCGCCGTTGGCCCCGCTGCTGCGCGAGGCCTGCCGGTGGGCCTCGCCGGCTCCCGCGGCCTTCCGTCCCCATCCCCGGTCAGGCTTCTTCCCCTGGTTGTGGGGTTGGCCCCATGATCCGGCGGAGGTGGAGGCCCTCCTCGCCCGGCATCCGTGGGGCCCTCCTCCCTACGAGTGGATCTCCGTGCCGGCGGACGGGCTGGCCGCCGAAGCCATTGAGGCGGTGATGCAGCGGATGGGGTTGCCGTGGGAGGGTGCGGCGTTCCTGGTGGAGGCGCTGGGGCGCCTTGGCGGCTCGCTGACCCCATGGGAGGCAGGGGACGGGGAGATCATGGACCAGCTTTGGGAGATCTGGCGGAGCGGGGCCACCCTGATCGAGGA
>FWWL01006168.1_pt1 | contig 17669 bp, 16 predicted proteins | sample 2228331 | NCBI WGS metagenome assembly FWWL01 (sample SAMEA103939775, study PRJEB20133) | metagenome
AGGGGCGGGATTGTATGCGTGTGGGGTTCGTTTTGTGCGTGAGGCGACGGGACAGTTCACCCCGCTTGTGCGCGTGGGGATGGTGCAGGTGCTGGGGTGAGGGTAAAAGAGGGCAAGCAAAAACAAGTCAGATTTCGGCTAAAGGTGTCGATAATGAGGCTAATTCAGGGTTGCTGTGCGTTCATCTGTTGGGACTTCCAGACGGCATCTAAATGGGCACGCCTTATCTTGTAAACCCACCCCGGCAGTTGAGGCGCACTTACAGTAGCGCAATAATACTCATAAGCAAGCCGAACTACCCTCTCTTTGGAGGGGTTTTTCCCTTTTAGTTGATGAATGTCTCTATTAAGAAGTTTGAGCCTATCGGTGAGGTGTCCCAAAGCAACGGCTGTACGCGCTACTGGACCCGTGGAAGCGAACAGGAGTATTGCTAAGCTCACTTGTACGATAGCAATCTGCCATTCTCTGGAGCGGACATTCGTAATCCCTAACACGAGAAGAAATATTACCAATGCGAGTAAAATCAATGTAATTATCCAATAAGCCATGCGCCCTTGCTTTGCGATGTACAGGGAGTAAAAACAGGATTCGTGAGTATTTTCCAGCAATCGCTTCGGTCCCGGGGATTCGTGAGAGGCATAATAACTGGGGGTGTCCTGACCAAGATAGCGCTTCTCAAGCTTGAGAGCGCGGGGCGAGGCGTTTGCACGATGATGCTTCCACTCCTCATTATCAAGAGCCTCTCCTAACCCGTCGCTTAGAAGGAAGCTGATACGCATCGCTTCGGCTTTCTCTCTTTCCGTCTGTGCTTTCTGTTCAGCACCAAAAGCACAGACCAATAGAGTGATAGGCACAAGTAGCACTATCCACAGCGGGATATACATCGGAAAACAAAAAATGAATGTCAAGCAGATGAGGTTCGCCACTTGCAGACCAACGGACAGAGAGGCATACTGTCCTGCAAGGTCGAAGGTTCCGCGCATAAGCGCGAGTGCTTCTTTCAATCGCTTCACCTCCTCTAACCGTAAGAAGGAAACTTGGAACCAAAAATCTCTTGCCAGCGAGTGATTGCTTCTTTATGTTGCCCCCACTCTGCATAGTGGCAGGCTTCAGCGGCTTTATTGCCATGTAGTTCGAATAGCACCGAAGCTCGTATTTTTTGGCTCAGGCTCATATAAGCATCCAGATTACCGCTGAAACCCTTAGGGTCTGGACAAGATTGCTGGACGGTTAGAGAAAGCATTGAGAACAGATTAGTAATTCCTATATCAATTGAAGATACTGGAAAGAACTCATTAAGCAGGTTCACAACCAAGGTTTCCAAATGGTACGAGCGGATACCGAGTTTATTTTGGTAACACCAATACTTGACAAGCCGAATCAGGGGGCGTGCAAGACCACCATGTCGGTCATTGACTCGCTTGATACGCTCAGCATCAATTCGCGGGTCAGTTTTCTTCCACTCTCCGTTGCCGTCAGGTATCAGATAATAATCCGGTTCAGAAGCGCAGGGTGGATAGGGCAGAGCAGGAACAATATCGAAGTTCCATGGATAGGATTGAAGCTGAAGAGTAACTGCCTCTTGATTGCGATGTATCTCAGCTTTACTATACTGGGCAACACTTGCAAGAGCGTTTTTTAGTCGCTCGAGTACTTTTCTGGAGTTGACAAACCCGTACGAATCAGCAAACGAAGTGAGTAGGCTTTGCATATAAGAAATCACCACATTATAGGAATAGGAGCGAGACTCAGAAACAGTGCGATAGGCGCCTGTATTCAGCACCGCCATGATATCGATGTCGTCAAGAGTGAGGATTTTCGTTCCTCTCGCAAAAGAGCCAAAGTGCTGAACCTCTACCACGCGGGGAAAGGAAGATGATTTGTTGTGGAGTTGCTTTAGCTGGTCAACCAGAAAGTCCCGACTCGCACGGGCTTTCTCGACTTCAGTAGGGTCAAGATTTACCGTTTCCCTCAGGAACTGTTCAAATGCCGAATTGACTGTTCGTGCCATAGCTGATTTCCTCCCAACTTAGTAGACAGAAGTATACCTTTTGCTATGCTGTTATGTCAAGGGGGTAAGCACATCAAGGTTCACTGGAAAGGATGTTTTTTGTGCGCGGTAAATTGCTTTCGGTTATTCATTCCCCCAATCCCCCTCCAGTTTCTTGCACTTGATGCCGATAACCCTACGGGGGCATGGATGCCCCTAATCTACACGATAGGAGGTTGTACAACGATGGCAAAAGTCCATCTCAGTGTGCTGATGAACGACCTGCGTGGCAAGGCAGGCACGGTCGTGTTTGCCAAGACACGCTCCGGACTGGTCTCCAAACCGCGTGTCATTCCTCGAAACCCCAACACCGAGCGTCAGGCGCAGGTGCGTCAGGCGTTTGCGCGTGCCTCGTGGCTCTTCAACAACATGACGCCCGCCCAAGTGGCAAAGTGGCAACGCTATGCCGAAAGCCTGAGCCAACGCCAGCCCATCACGGGACGCCAATATAAGCCGACCGCCATCAACGCCTTTATGCGTTTGGCAATCCGCTTCCAGCTGGTGAACCCAACAGGCACGGTTCCGTTAGACCCGCCCACGACCGACTTTACGGGCGACCCGATTACCGTGACCGCTACCCCAAAAGAGGGAGCCGTTTCGTTCACGGCGTCGGGCGCGAACAGCACGAATGTGCGCACGGAGCTGTTGCTTCAGCCGTTGGCGTCGCCCCATCGGAAGCCGAACCCGCGCGGGTATCGCTCGTATGGGTTCGTGCGCTTCACATCGGGTTCACTGACGACCGAAGTGAGCGTACCGCCAGGTTGGTATGCGCCTGCCTACACCTTCGTCAACATCCAGACGGGTCAAGAGGTGGGGATAAAGACCCTGCCGATTATCTTTGTCGAGTCGGCAGGCGAGATGGCGGACGCGGCGTAGTTCGCCTACACCTTGCCTTATCAGCCCTCACCCACCCCAGCCCTTCCTCTTCCACAAGGAGAGGGAACGAGTAGGGCGTACCAGAGAGCCAGACTCCCCTCTCCCACTAAGAGATGGGCTGGGGGTGAGGGCTAAATCCCCACTGCCCCAATCTGCCCACTGCCGATTGCCCACTGCCCACTACACGGGCAGGATGCGCGTGCTACGAATCGATTTTTCGAACGCCCTCTACCCACCCGTATAACTGTTTAGAATTGGGGTATAATAGGTTTGGAGGTTCGCAAGATGCAACGACGCGGTTTCACACTGATAGAGTTGCTGGTCGTGATTGCGATTATTGCCATCCTGGCTGCGATACTATTTCCTGTGTTCGCGCAAGCCCGCGCTAAAGCGCGCCAAACTGCTTGCCTCAGCAACAACAAGCAGATTGGGCTTGCCTCGATGATGTACCTGCAGGATTACGACGAGACCTTCGTGTTTGCCGAGATGGCGATTATTCCACCGCCTGGCTTTTGTGGAGGGGGTTATACCAGTTGTACCTCCATCGGCTATCTCTATTGGCTCCAGCCCTACTCGAAGAACAACCTCTATTCGCGCTGTCCTGAGGCGCGATTGCCGAGCGAGTCCGATACTGCAGGTCGGCGTTTGCTCTGCGAGGGGCGGATTGGCTACGGTGCAGCGTACCCCTCGCCTACAGGGTATCTTTGGGCGTGCTCGGGAAGCAATCCCTACACCTACCCCAGCCGAACGCTGGCTCATATCGAATCGCCTGCTGTGCATGTATTTGCAATGGACGGCATTCCCAGCGGAACCCAAAGCTATCCGCTATGGCGCGACCGTGCCCTGTATATGAATGTGGTGCATGCGCCTTTCCTAAGCGAGTTTGGGTTCCAGCCCGCGCCTGCTTTCCACCAGCGTCCACACGGACGCCATGCGGGGCAGGTGGTGGTGACCTATGCCGATGGACATACCAAAATCACCCCCTTCGAGCAGTTGTACGGCTTACCAGAGCGCGAATGCGAACGCAACGACTTCACCTACTGCTCTACTATCGACTATACGCGCACCCAACGCCCCGATCTATGGGAGAAGTGGCAATAAGGCGATGAGCGCGTTGGAGGTTCGCTGGTTAGACCCTGCCCGCACCGTTGTGGAGCGCGTGCCGAACAGCCAGCAGGTACGCATTCGGCTACCGGATGGGGAAGTGTACGAGGATGTTCAGTTCGCTCGTGCCTTCCCCTTCTCCCAACCCCACCAGTTCATCGGGGTGATGACCTTCGAGGGCAAGGAAATTGGGATGTTTCGCTCGCTGGAGGGGATGGAGCCTCGCTCGCGTGCGATTGTAGAAGAGGAGCTGGAACAGCGGTACTTCATCCCGATTATTCAGAAGGTCTACTCGCTTACGGAGGAGTACGGGCAGTTGCGCTGGCATGTGGACACCGACCGAGGTGAACGGGTGTTCTATGTGCGCAACTGGCGAGATAATGTGCATGAACTCTCGCCTGTTCGGTATTTGATTGTGGCGGTAGACGGTAGCCGATACGAGATACGCGACCTGAATGCGCTGGATGCGCGCAGTCGGGGCTGGCTTGACCGATTGGGATAAAACAGCTCCCTCCCCCAGTCTGATCGACAAGTGCGTTTAGGGTAAATTTAACCCAACTTTCCTGTCGACTCCGATGAGCGTGCCTTGGAGGGAGCGTATGCGAAGGTAAAACCGCGCATGCCCTCGTCACCCTGAGCGAAGCGAAGGGTCTCTGTCATCCTGAACGCAGTGAAGGATCTTTCGCCTTCGGCTCAGAATGACACGAGAGGCACAGAATGAAGCGAGAAGGGGCAAAATGACGAGAGAAGGGGCAACAGGAAAGTTGGGTTAAATTTACGATGGATGGGAAACAGCCATGAGATGCTTTTTTGCAAGCGAAGATGAAGCTCTCTACGCTACTGAAGCCACTGTAGGCATCTATGGGCTGACCTCTGGTCAACCTAAATCGACTCGTCGGTTTCAGCAGATGGTACAGGCTGGAGCCTTCACAAAAATACGACTCTTTGCAATTACGGAAGCCGGATATCTCCATAGTATCTCGCGTCGAGCCTATGAACCCAGTACGACCATCACCATTCCTGTAACATCTCTCTATACAGCACTCATTATTTTATCTGCGACCCCGCTTCAGTTAGGGGCACTGACGAAGAGTGGAAAGATGTATTCGATAAACCCTCAGCAAGAACGCATCGAGACACTGAATCTCGGCTCCAATGCCCTCACGACTGGCTGTGTAGGAACGAATGGCTACTGGGTAGTAGCAGATGACGCAGGGGAGGTCTATGTGGGGAAGGGCAATCGGTTGGTAAAGAAGTGGGGAAAGGCAGGGGGACCTGGAGGGATTAGAGGCTTCGCAGTTCATGCTAAAGAGCCACTGATAGCAGGAGCAGGAGTAGATGGCATTATTCGGGTTTGGGAATATCCTTCGGGGCGGTTGATCAAAGCGTTTGTAGGGCATCGTTGGGATGTTCAAGCCGTTGCGTTCGCGCAACAAGGAGAGATACTGGTATCGGTTGGTTCTGATCGTCAAGCGCTAATCTGGAGGTGGCAACAATCGGAAGTACCCGATCGGAATATGCCAATGCCTGAGGTCTCAGCTGCCCCATATCTTCATCGCGATGCTCAAGGGCAAGTGTGGCTTCTGACAGAGTCGGCAATTCACCACTTGGATATGCGCGCTTGGAAGTGGAAATCGCTTCGGTTGGCGCCGCTGAAAGACAAAGAGCGGGAGGAAGGCGATCGAAAAACTGGAGGATGATAAAGGATACTTCCACCCATCAAACCGTGTCTCTTCTATCATTCAGAGGGAGTATACCGAAACTGCTCCATTAGAACGCGCCCTTCTGAATCGAAGGCAACGCCCTCGCCTTCCAAATAGGCACGCTGGAGTTGGGCAAGCATGGGGTCGCGACGGCGGATGCGCAGAGCGCCATCGGCTCCCACCACGCGCCACCACGGCACATCCTCCGGTGCAACCGCCATCCATCGCCCTACCTGACGCGCCGTAGTGCCCGATACTTGTTCTGCCACTTGCCCATAACTCATCACTTTGCCATGGGGAATTTGGCGCACAATCTCGTAGACTCGCTCCGCGAACGGTTGCATTGGCATAATCCTGGGGTATAATACCCTTGATGCACAGCGGTGCACATCGCGCAGCAGGGTGGCTAAGTCTGCTGTGGATGCTGGTGCTCCTAATGGGCACTTTGCTCCACCCGCTGACTCACGATGTCCAGAGTGCAGGGGGACACGACTGCTTCGTGTGTACCTTGCACAAAGTACCTGCCACCCCCGATAACCCACTTCGCACCGCTCTCAACTCCATCCAACCACCGCTCCAGCAACTCTACAGCGTTTCTTACCAAGCGCCTCTGCTATCGGCTTCTACCACCTCCATCCGTCCTCTTATCCCTCGCGCTCCGCCTGCATAACCCCCCTGTTCCCATTCTGCTTGCGAGACCTTTATAACCCCACTGTGTGGGCGCGCGTTTAGCCATAGTTCGCAAGCAAGCTCTTATCTGGCTTATTCCATTTCCCTAAACCTTTTTAGGAGGGTTCGCTTATGAGATTGTGGGCATTAATCGCCCTTATGGGCATCGTTCTATCAGGAGTGTTTGCGCAACATGACAACGACCTACTATTTGGAGCGCAAGAGGGACGGGTAGCGATTATCCAACCGCAACCCCACCCTGTGCGCACGATGTCGAGCGTGTTCGGCAACTTCATTCTGGATGTGGGGATGGACTTCTACTTTGAAAACGGTATTCCCCACCTTCAGTCTTGTTGCGTTCAACAGGTGTGGATAAGTCCCAACCTGACGGGCACTCGCTCTGGGATTGGGAATGTGTTCTGCTCTCAGGGGTGCCAGAACTACTTCGACTTGCCCACCTTCGGTACTCCCCACCACCACTTCATTTTCGCCACGGATCAAGCAGGGGTCTATGTATGGGATGTGCGCGCCATCCAAGCGGTCGCACACGATGGAACCCCGCTTGCCGACATGGAGAGTGTGTACCGCGTCTACATGGTTGCAGGCAATCCCCAACGCCTCTTCGGAAGCGTTCAACCTGCACCTACCTACCAAGCCCGCCTTTACGACCTGTTTCTCACAGTCCAGCTCCGCCAAAACGGAACAATCCTCGCCCAGCAAACTCAACCGCCTAACCCCGACGCCATTTATGCCTATATGGTCGGGTTCACTCAACCTGCGGGCACATACACCGTTGTGGCGAAACTGGACAAACATCTCTCCCGCCGTGCTGATGGCGTTCCGCTTTCGGGCGCATCCCAACTTAACTGGAACTTCCACACGGTGGGCGATGTGAACAACGACGATGTCATCGACGACGCCGACCTGTTGCAGGTGCTGTTCGCATTTGGCAGTCGCGACCCCGCCAGTGATGTGAACGGCGATGGCGTCGTGGATGATGCCGACCTGCTCGTGGTGCTGTTCAACTTCGGAGCGGTTGGCGAGGGGTCACAGTAAAAAACCAGAAAGGAGGTCTATGATGATGAAGCGATTGCTGATCGTTGGACTGAGCGCAGCGCTGACTGCGCTGATGAGCGCTACTTTCGCACAGCATGACCACGAGGAGGACATCCACCTCGGTGTTCTGGACGGGCGTCCGGCTGTGGTTGAACCCGATGAACTTGCTGAACCACCCTATAAAATGGAGCGGATGTTCGAGGAGATTCTGCCTGGCGTGTTCGGGGTCGACCAAGGCTGGGACTTCGATATCCCGGACGGGATGACACATCCTTTGCTTCGCCGAGTGACCATCCAGCAGGTCTTCATCTCGGATGGGCTGTTTGGCGTTGTGGAGGGTGAGGTAGACCCTATCTTCGGTCCTGGGCTTGCGGGCACTTGGACGCTGGAATGGGATGAGAATGACCCTGATGCGGTTCATCAGCATATTATCTTTGCCAGCAATATCCTGCCCGACGAGAACAACCCTCTTATCTTCCAGTTCCGCCTCGTGAATGCTCTGGATTGGGATGGCAACCCGCTTCCCGATTCGGACATTATCTACACGCTGGAGTTTGTGCCCGAGCCTGCTTCGCTGTTGGTGTTGGGAGCTGGGCTGGGGGCACTGGCTCTGTGTTGTAGGAGGGTACGAACCTCATGAGGGTTGCCTATGTTTTCATCTCACCCCGTGCTGCGTCCTACAAGTTGGGGCAGAATCATCTGCCCCAACTTGAGGCAGGCACACACGGCGTGGAAGTGGTCGGGATGTTCTTCTTCGATGACAACACCTTCGTGCTTCGCAAAGGCGACCCGATAGGCGAACGACTATCACGGGTGGCGCGTGAGAAGAACATCCTGCTGATGATGTGTGACATGTGCGCCCTTGAGCGCCATCTTGCCAAAGGGCAACCGCGCTGGTGTGATGAGCACGGTCAAGGGCGCACCCAGCCTGCCGACTGCGTCCCGATTAACACGGTGGAGGGCGTCCAGGTGGGCTGTTTCCCAGACTTGTATTCGGCTCTCTCTTCAAATCCACCCGACCAGGTCATCTCGCTATGAGGCTTACAGCTACCTCATCCTTGCCAACCTTCTCTGGGGGCAGGGGCAGGAGGCTCGCCTCCTTGCCCCTAAGCCCTCATTCTTGGGGGAAGTGGGGACTGCGAGAAGTCCCCATCCCCTATCTTTCTTCCTTGACAGGAGGTGAATGCGGATGCGTATAGTCAAGGGATTTACGCTGATTGAACTGCTCGCAGTGATAGCGATTATTGCGATTTTAGCGGCAATATTGTTCCCCGTGTTTGCCCAAGCACGGGAGAAGGCACGCCAGACCACATGTGGGTCGAACATGCGCCAGATGGGGATGGCGGTTCAGATGTACCTCCAAGACTACGACGAGCGGTTCCCCCTCGATAGCCACACAGGCTCAGGAGCGAGCTGGGTCTGGCTCTTCACACTGGAACCCTATGTGAAGACCAAACTGCTCTATCGCTGTCCCAGCGACCCCAGCCGAAACTGGGAGGCTCCCATGCCCGGTCAGCGCACGACACGCAAGACCTCCTACGGCACCAACTTCTGGATGTTGACGAACATCACAGGGCTTCCCGACTGCTTGGGCTACAATTCGCTTGCTTCCATCCAGTCGCCCGCCAGCACCATCTATATCGCAGAGATGAAAGAGAACCTCAGTGCAGGGGGCGACCACTATCATCCAGGCGCATGGCGCTACCCGAACGAGTGTAGTAGTGTCTACTATATCGAGCCAGAGCAGGAACTGGCGATGCGCTGGCATAACGGGGGCGCAAACTACACCTTCGTGGGTGGGCACATGAAGTGGTACCGCTTCGAGCAAACATGGAACTGGCAGGGGACAATCGACCTCTACGACCCACGACGCTGAACTACTGACACTCGGCTATGGCTGTTTGCTCGGCACGGTAGAGGGCAGTTGTATCGAACTGTCACTTTGCTGGCACTCTGCAGGCGCGTGAGACCTGCCCTCTGCGTGGAACTGATGAAGAAAGCCTTGCTTGAGACGCTTCCGCGTGCGAACCCGATTAATGCGTACACGAGGGGCGGGATGATTCGGGATGCGGGCTTGACGGTGGATATGATACCCTGCCCTACTGTTCTGCAAACGGGCATCGCTCTCGGCTACGCCCACAGCAAATTAGGCTATAATAACCCAACTTTCCTGTTGCCCCTTCTCTCGTCATTTTGCCCCTCCTCTCGTCATTCTGTGTCTCTCTCGTCATTCTGAGCCGAAGGCGAAAGATCCTTCACTGCGTTCAGGATGACAGAGACCCTTCGCTTCGCTCAGGGTGACGGATGGGGGCGCGATTTCGCCTTAGTACCTTCCCTCTATGGCACTCGCATCGGGATCGACAGGAAAGTTGGGTTAAGTTAGTGGCTCTCTTTGTGTTCCCCTTCCGAGTGGGAATGTTCGTCTGAAGGGGCGTGCTCCTCCTTCTTTTCGGGTTTCGTCAATCACCCTGAGGATGTTCGAAAAATCGAGGTTCGAAGCACAGGTATCCTGCTGGGGAGATTCTTCGCTTCGCTCAGAATGACGACTCGGTATCGTCACCCTGACCCTGAGCGGAGCGAAGGGGAAGGGTCTCAAACCCCTAACATCCCCCTGTTCCTGCGCAGAAAAGGGATTTTTCGAACACCCTCAATCACCCTTGTCCTCCTGAGCGCAGGCGAGGGCTTGACTTGAGATTCTTCGCCTTCGGCTCAGAATGACGAGAGGAAGAAGAAAACAGGAAAGTTGGGCGGCTGTTTACAGCATAGCTGAAATCCGTCGGTCTGAAGGTCTGCCTTCAGCAGGGTTTTGCATAGAGAGGGCGAACTTCGCCCCTACAGCCATGGAACGGGTGAAAGCACGCGGTCTTGTTGCGCTCCGATGGGTGTTGGTCGGCATCCTGGTGGGCGTGGGAGGCGGATTGTGGCTCAACCGCACAGGAGGCGCGGAACATCCGCTGTTCCCAGTGGTCGTGTTAGGGGGAGACCTCTTTCTACGACTACTGCGCATGGTGATTGTGCCCCTGATTATGACCTCGTTGATCAGTGCTGCTGCGAGCTTGGACACACGCTACTTAGGCAGGCTGGGGGCAATCACTTTCATCTACTACTTTACGACCACACTGCTTGCGGCGGCGCTTGGGCTGGTGATTGTGAACCTGTTCGATCCAGGAATAGGGGCTGTTCTCGAAAAGCAAGCACTTCCTGAGGCGATTGCGAAGGAGCGACCGCCTACTTTTGCTGACCTCATTCGCAATCTCATCCCTGCAAACCCTGTGGATGCGCTTGCCCGCGCCGACATGCTCCAGATTATCAGTTTCAGTCTCATTCTGGGTATTGCGCTGAACTTGATGAGCGATCGGGGCAAGACCGTACGCCAGTTCGTCGACGAGGTGCTGGAACTGGCGATGATGGTGGTGCGCTGGGTGCTTTATCTGTTGCCCTTCGGGGTGGCGTTGTTGCTGATGCGCACCTTCGGTCAGGCGGGGTGGGAGGTGTTCGTCCCACTTGCTCGGTATATGGGGGTCGTGTTGGGTGGGCTGGCATTTCATGGGCTGATTGTTCTGCCTGTGCTGGTGTGGTTGTTGGGTGGTTGTCCTCCGTGGCGATTCTTTGCAGGTATCTCACAGGCGATGATTACGGCACTCAGCACCAGCTCCAGCGCGGCGACCTTGCCCGTGACGATGCGCGTCGTGGAGAACGAACTGGGTGTGCCCCCCTACATCAGCCGATTCAGCATCCCTATTGGGGCGACGGTGAATATGGACGGCACTGCGCTTTATGAGGCGGTCGCTGCGCTGTTTATTGCGCAGGTGTTGGGTGTGGAACTCACTTTTGCCCAGCAGGTGATTGTGTTGATTACTGCCACGCTTGCTGCGATTGGCGCTGCGGGCATCCCCAGTGCAGGGCTGTTCACGATGGTCATCGTGCTGGAGGCGGTGGGGCTACCCATCGAAGGGATAGGGCTTATCTTGGCGGTGGACCGTATCTTAGATATGTTCCGCACAATGGTGAATGTGGAGGGCGACGCAGGGGGCGCAGTGATTATGAAGAACATCATGGGCAAGTGAGGCGCAAAAACAGGGTTCTTGACCAAGCGCACACAACAACACTTGCAACCCCTCGTTAGGGGCATAAATTGGGGAGAAATATGCCATAATTAGGAGTGATGGCACGACGAACGGTTCGTGAACACTGGTGTCGTACTCGTGAATCCATGGGGCGTCCTTGGAAAGGCAAAGCTCGCCATGCCAAACCGCCCAGCAACCTAAGGTGCGGAAGGAGGCAACAATGCAAGACACACCGCTGGTTAGTGTAATTGTGCCCGTCTACAACGAGGAGCGCACGATTGCAACGCTCATCGAGCGTCTCAAAGCTGCGCCCTTCCGCAAGGAGATTATTGTCGTGGACGACTGCTCCCAAGATAAGACCCCCGAAATCTTAGCGTCGATTCCTGATATTATCGTGGTTCGCCACCCCCAAAATCGGGGCAAAGGCGCCGCTATCCGCACGGGGCTGGAACATGCGTCGGGAGAAATCATCATCATCCAAGACGCCGACCTGGAGTACGACCCCAACGAAATCCCCAAAGTGGTGGCACCGATTATCGAGGGGAAAGCCCAGGTGGTGTACGGCTCGCGCTTTTTTAGAGGTCTCCCGAAGGAGATGCCCTTTCCCAACAAGATTGCGAATGTGATATTGGCGTGGGCAGTGCGCTTGCTCTTTTTCTATCGGCTCACCGATGAGGCGACCTGCTACAAGGCGTTCCGCACCGAGCTTCTGCGCTCTTACAACCTCAAATGCGAACGGTTTGAGTTTTGCCCCGAGGTGACGGCAAAGACCTTGCGCCGGGGTATTCCGATTGTGGAGGTGGAGTTGACGAACTATCAGCCTCGCACCAAGCGTGAGGGCAAGAAGATACGGTGGACGGACGGCTTGGAGGCTATTCAAACCCTTATCCGCTATCGGTTTAGGGATTAGAAACCCGTTCGTAGAGAACCGCTTGCCGTCCCCGTACCCGAAACTCCTTCTTGGGACGCCAACTTTCCACCTCTCCTTGGTGGACGCGGTGGATGTAGCTCCTACTAATCCCGCCTGAACCATATGCCTGCCGAATCGCGCGCACATAGGTTGGATTCAGAGGCGCTACTCGCTCGAAATAAAGTTCGGTCTCGTTCCAGAGAAGCAGTTCAACTCCGTGCAGTTTGAGCCACTCCTCTGGCTCCTTCTGGTACTCGCTTGGAATACTAAGAATTTTATCGGCAGGAAGCCCTTCAAACTGCGTTAAGTATCGCTGTGCCCAATTAAAGGTTGCAACGGTGCGGTTGTTTGCCTCTTGGCGATACCACCGAGCAAACTCCACCAGTTCCGCATTCCTTAGAAGGTGTTCATCGCGCCAATAGTTCGCAGATACGAACAGGTTATGAGACACCCCATAGGCGACGAGAAGCACCCACACCGTTTTCCACTGAAAACGTCTCCACATCTCTCCACCAGTGAAAAAGAGAGTGGTTAGAGGTATCACAATAAGCCAAGTAAACAACCCAAAGCTTAGCAATAGTCCTCCAAACACGTTAATCCCCATTAGGAGAAGAGCCCCCGCCTCAAGTGGCGATGCTTTTGATTGGTACACTGCTTGAAGAAAAACACCCAACACCCAGAAGAAAATCCAGTTCAACGGGAAAGTGTATCGAGGGAGCGAGGCAGCGAAACCCATATGGAGTACCAAGTAGAAGATAAAGAAAAGACCAATCTGTATCAGAAGGGTGCGATATCCATCCTTGTACAACTTAATCAAACCTAAACCGATTGCGGTTGCGATTCCTATTCCGAAAGTCGCTACCAGCAACAGATTAGGGAGTTGGAAAAGGCGAGACTCGTCCAAAACCGATTGCGGAAGGAAGTTTGCAAAGAGAGTGAAGCCGACGACCGCCACAAATCGCCATCCACTGGAACCTGATTCCTCTGTTTCTTGGACATAGGGGCTGAGGTGCCCCGTGTGGTACCATCCCATTAAAAGCCAGAGGGCTGTTGGGAGCACTGCAAAGCCTAATCCGCCCCAATAATGCCAACGCCTCCAATCCGCCCAAAATCGCCACAGCAGTGTCGGCAATAGGCTGATACCGTCGTAGCGCGCACTGCAAGCAATCAATCCCCCAAGCCAACTTAGCAGACGCCCCCCTACCAGCACACCAAAACATCCCAGTATTGCACCCGCCGCCAACCACGAATCGGCTATAGGTTGGAGAGCCACAAACAGCAGATAGTGAGGGTTCAAGAGATACAGCAGTGCAATCGGAACCGCAAACTGAGGGCAAAAGCGACGAAGAAAGGCGTAAAAAGCGATACCGAAAACAAAATAACCTAAGAGGCTTATGATACGCGCTGAAGCGATTGTCTGCGAGGTAGGAAACTCATCCCCCGCTAACGGGATCAGCAAGATCACTAAAAGAGGAGCGCGCTTGAAGCTTTGGGGCGCTTCGCCTTGATGCAGTGCATGTGCTGTCGAGTAGAATCCGTAAAAATCGGTGTTCGGAACCAGAGAATCGCCTAAGTAACTCACCCAACTGAAGGCGACTATGAGTAGCGCCGTTAGCAGAGGCAGTATGCCCCGCTTTCTCACATGTGTCAGAGCTTCTCCAGGAGATTTCCTCATGGACGGGAACATGCGTAGTATACCTTTTTGAGGATAGGCGTGGTATAATTAACTCGCATACAGAGGAGGAGGATATGGGGCAGCTGATAAAGAACGACAGGTCAATAATCCTACTACTGTTGATAGCAGTATTACTGTCTCGTGTTGTCTTCTATGGGCTGGGTATTCGCTTCGATGCAGAGGAGATTACAACATTATGGCAAATAATTGATGTAGAACTTCTGAAAAGGGATCTCTTAGGTAGTCTGTTCTACCTTCATTTTCAACCTCCCCTCTTCAACGCATTTTTAGGAATCGTACTCAAATTAAGTCCAGAGAACCCACAAACTTTATTAGGTATTATATATTTATTATTTGGTTTAGCGATGAGTTTCTTTATGTATAAAACGATGCGTGTCTTGGGAGCTGCCCCATTGCTAAGTGGTCTTGCCACCTTCGGCTTTATGATTTCACCACCAACTATACTCTACGAGAATTGGATTTTTTATACTTATCCAGTAGCACTGCTGTTTCTCCTGCTCAATTACTATTTTTATAAATATGCAAATAAATTTTGCATAAAAACTTTAATAATTCTTATTACTGTAGCAACTCTATTAGCACTGACGCGAAGTGTGTTTCATCTATTTTGGCTTGTTATATGCATTGGTTTTATTTTTGCGACCACTTCGCAAAGACATTTGTTACATGCGGTGATTACTGTATCACTTTTTCTGATAATAGTAGTTGGTTGGTATGCTAAGAACGCTTGGTTGTATGGTCAGTTCACTGCTTTCAGCGCAACAGGTATGAGCCTTGCCAAGATGGTACAACCTGTCGCCTCACAAGATTTAGTAGATAAGCTTATACAACAAGGCAGGGTCTCACAAGTCTATCTGGTTCCCCGCTACAGCCCTATAGAGAAATATCCCACAGAATTTCAATTGAAAAGTCCATATGAACATCCTCTACTCAAAAACACGAGAAAGAGCACAGGAGGCTTGAATTTCAATCACTATGCATATGTTAATATTTCTAAACAATATCAATCTGACGTACTGGAGATAATTAAGAATGATAATAAAATTATATTAAAAATAATTATACGCTCTTTAGGTATGTTTTTTTTGCCAGCTTCTGACTATCCCCCTTTTTTGGAACCCAATTATAGTCGAATTAGCACCTATGACAGATGGTGGAGCTATGTATTTCAGCTGCGCTTTGCATATTATACTCGCGAACAGCTGAAAAATGAATCAATAAGTACTTTAAAAAAGATAACAAATATTAGTTTAATTGTCTTATTGTTGTATTTGTTAGTTCCTACATTATTAGCAATAAAATCAATTAAGTCTACAATAAAAAATATAAAAATAACATTTTTATTTTATTTTATTAATGTTATAATCATCTCAACAATATGCATTCTTTTTGAAACAGGCGAAAATAATCGATTTCGCTTTGAGATGGATCCCACTGTATGGGCATTTGCTGTAGGCTTGGTTGGTAGTTGGCTTTCCAATCGTGCAAATGCTACTACTCAACCCCATCAAACAGTTGCAAACAACCTGTCTATGTCGTCGAACCCCTGGTCTGAGTCTTAACCCGCAGACAAAATGTGCCATAATTAGATTCGATGGCACTACGAACGGCTCGGGAAGCGCGGGGCGGGGTTATAGACTGGGTGTTCCGCCCCCTTGAAGGGTTATCGGCGATCACCGCTCGGCTGAGCGGAGCGATGAACCAAGAGCGGTGGACACTCCTCCTCACCGTGCTGGCGATTATTGTGGCGAACCTGGCGATTCTCGGCTTCCTCGTGCAGGGACAGGAGAACCGAGCGATTGCCTTTGTGATTTTGGCTCTACTTGTTCCTCTAACCATCTTGATACCAGAACTGAGCATCGTTATATTCATCTCATTAGGCGCGGGATTGTTTGGTAATGTTTTTTACTTCGCCTTAGGTGAAGGTGGCGCTACAGGTATACGCGTGCTGACGCTTCTTTTTCTCGGAATCGTTTCTGCGCGTGCGGTCTACGAATATTTGAAAACTCCCAAGACGAGGCGACCAAGACTTTGGACATGGATAACGGCGGCTATCATGCTGTACTGGTTTTATCATATAGCACATGTCGCTTACATCTATCTCTTTGCATACGATGTCGTCCCTCCCGACTCGACAACCGCAGTGTTAGGCGTTTACCGTCCTGGAGTTTTTCGCTATTTTGACTATCACATGCTTTGGATAGGAATCTTGCCACTTCTAATCTTGCTTATGGATTTCAAGCGAGCTAAGCGCGTTCTGACTATTCTCGGTGCAATAATGTTGGTCGGAGTGTTGAGTATCCTGTGGGAATACTTCTCACCATTACCTTATTTTCTGAAGGTGATGTTTCAGTTGCGCGCTGTAGGTGTGGATGCTGAAGGAGCCTATCGTATCCGAGACCCAGCCTCTCTCTACCTGTTTATGATAGGCTTTTTCTTTTCTCTGTACGCACTCGGTTATGTAAGTGGGTGGAAAAATATTTTGCTGGTTGCTTATATCGGTGCAGCAACTTTCGCTATCTTAGTCACTAAAAATCGCATTTTGTGGGGTGGTATCTTGCTGATGCTTCCTGTCGCGCTCTTCTGGAAGTCTCCCCAAACACTCCTTCGACAGGCGGCAGTTGCAGGAGCCATCGCCCTCTTAATACTGGCTGGGATGCTTGAACCGCGATTCAACCGCATCGTGACCCAAATCTACACCGAGACGATGGAGCGATGGTCGCGCAACTATGCCTACGGTGGCGACCCACGCTTGGACCCCTCATATCAAGCCCGCGAGCGCGAACGCGAAGCATGGGAGTGGTCGATGCAAAACCGAACAACAGCACAACTCCTCTTTGGATCAGGGTTGGAATCAACTTATGGAAGGTATGTCTCCCTGTACGAAGCAGGCTTTGCCAACCCTCGCTTCCACAAAATCTACATCGAGAAGGTTCACATGCACTTCGCTTGGCTCAAGCGTATTACGAATGTGGGCATAATTGGCACGGTGCTGCTTGCTTTAGCTTTTGTCGTCTTCTTCATTCGCTCAGCGGTGGTGTTCTACCAAGTCGAAGACCCCCTATTGCGCGCGCTGATTGTGGGGGTTGTGGGCGCCACGATAGGAGTGTTATCATACGACTCTCTGCACATGCTTTTGCACCGCTCCGAGGCACTGCCTGTAATCCTGATGTGGGCGGTGGTGGAACTTATTCCCCACTGGAAGCGCACAGGGCAGATCGATAACGAAGTACAACCTGCCGAATCGCAAGCTGTATGAAGCCTGTTCCCTTGTTCCAGGTCATCACAAGTTTGGTGCCTGCTGGAGCCGAGCGGGTGGTGCTGAACCTACTCCTCTATCACGACCGCACTCGGTACCAGCCGATTTGTGTCTGCTTGGGCAAAGAGCGCGGGAGCCACTACGAGCAGCTGGTGCGCAAGCATGACATTCCACTCTACTTTCTGGATAAGGGCGCAAAAGCCGATTATGGAGTCTACAAAAAGTTAGATAGGCTCTTTCGCGAATATAAGCCCCATGTGGTGCATACGCATCTTCTCG
>FWWL01006169.1_pt1 | contig 17666 bp, 23 predicted proteins | sample 2228331 | NCBI WGS metagenome assembly FWWL01 (sample SAMEA103939775, study PRJEB20133) | metagenome
ACCTCGCACTCGACGGCGCCGGCGAGACCTCGGTGCAAACCGGCATCGGTATGTTCGACCACCTGCTCGAGCAGATCGGCAAGCACGGCCTCTTCGATCTGCGGCTGAGCGCGCAAGGGGACCTGAACGTCGACCCGCATCACACGGTCGAAGACGTGGGCATCGCACTGGGTCGGGCCTTCGCCGAGGCGCTCGGGGATCGCGCTGGCATCGTCCGGATGGCCGACCGCACCGTCCCGCTGGACGAAGCGCTCGCTTCCGTGGCCGTCGACATCTCCGGCCGGGGCTATGCCGTCTGCGAAGCCGAATGGTCGAGCGCTGCGATCGGTGGCCTGCCGGCGGACCTCCTCGCGCACTTCCTCGATGCGTTCGCCCGAGAAGCTGGCATTGGCGTGTACGCGCGGGTGTTAGCGGGAGCGATCGACCACCACAAGGCGGAGGCGTTGTTCAAGGCGTTGGGAAGGGCCTTGGGCGACGCGACGCGGGTCGAACCACGACTTCAGGGCCGCGCAGCTTCGAGTAAAGGAACCCTCGACGCCTGAGTGACCTCACACGCTCGCGAGCTCTTCGAGCTCGAACCGGAAGTCCTCGATCACCGGATTGGCGAGCAAGCGCCGGCACATCTCCGCCACCCGCGCTTCCGCCTCTTCTCTGCCGCTCGAGGCCAATCGGAGTTCGAGGTACTTGCCCGCTCGCACATCCTCGACCTCGGAGAACCCCAAGGCGTGTAGACCACCTTTGATGGTGAGCCCTTGCGGATCGTTGACCGTGGGCTTGAGGGTCACGAAAACGCGTGCGAGGAACATCGCCTCAGGATGAACGAGTGGCGTGGCCGGGTCAAGCGGGAAGCGCGGCGAGCACGGCCTCGAGCCGCCGCCGGGCTTCCGTCGCGACATCGCCAAGGGCCGGGTTCCCCGTCAGCTCCATCATGCGCTGCGGGTCGAGAGCTGCGACGACGCTGCCGTCGCCATCTTCGTACACGATGACGTTGCACGGCAGCAGCAGGCCAATGTCCGTCTCCGCCGAGAGCGCCTGGTAGGCGAGTGGTGGGTTGCAGGCCCCGAGGATGACGTATCGGCGGAACTCCTTGTCGAGCTTCTCCTTCAGCGTGGCCTTGACGTCGATCTCCGTGAGCACGCCGAACCCCTGCTCTTTGAGGAGCGTCCTGACACGAGCGTTCGCTTCGTCGTACGGCAGGCTGGTGCGCCGCCGCAGTCCGTAGGCCTCCACGGGCATCGCCACCACTCCTTTGCTTGTCGCCTCAGACCACCACGAGCAGGGGTGTGCCCTGATCGACCCGCTGGCCTTCGGTGACGTAGATCGCTTTCACCTGTCCGCCCCGTCGGGCCCGGAGTTCGTTCTGCATCTTCATGGCCTCGACCACGAGGAGGACGTCGCCCGCCTGGACCTCCTGGTCGACCGAGACCATGACCTGAACGACGACGCCCGCCATGGGCGACGTGAGAACCCACTCGCCTTCCTCGCCTGCTTCCGGCTCGACCGTCGCCGGACCGCGGACGCCGCGCCGCTTCCGGTCGACGTTCTGCACCGCGATGGTGCGTCCGCCGATGACAACGTGATAGCCCTGCGGGGTCTCCTCCGCGAACAGATCGTAGGGCTTGTGATCGAGGATGAGCGAGTAGCGCGCGCTCTCCCCCACGCGCTCCAGGGAGACGGGATGCCAGCGTGCGGCTCGCCTTCTGTTCCCCGCCGGCGGCGTGATGCGAACGCGGTATCCACCCGCGTCTTCTTCGACCTCGACCTCGTACTCCCGGCCCTCGAGCTTCAGACGGTACTTCGAAGCCATCCTCTCCCTCGCAACGCGAGCCCCTGCATCTGCATCGACCGTCCCGCTGCTCGCCAGTTCGAGCCGTCGGCAGCCACCGGTCCGTACTCGACGGTCGGCTGCCGCTTCTTCAAGTGGCTGAGGATGGCCGACACCATGAGGGCGACGTCCTCGCTCCCGTCCTGGCTCGTCACGGGCGCCATCTGAAACTCCTCATCGAGGAAGGCCGTGTGGATGTCGCCACGCAGGAACCGTTCGTCCTCCAGGAGCTGCAGGTGGAACGGGATGTTGGTTTGCACACCGACGATGATGTATTCGCGCAGCGCCCGCTTCAGTCGATCGATGGCCTGGCGGCGGTCCTGACCCCACGTGATCACCTTGGCGAGCATCGGGTCGTAGAAGTAGGAGACCTCTCCGCCACTGAAGATGGCGGAATCGACCCGGACACCGGGCCCGCTCGGTTCGCTCACGTACTCCACGACCCCCAGGGACGGGAGGAAGCTGTTCCACGGATCCTCCGCCGTGATGCGGGCTTCGATGGCGTGACCACGGCGCACAACGTCGGCTTGGGTGTAGCCGAGCGGCTCACCGGCCGCCACGCGGATCTGGTCGGCCACGAGGTCTCGTCCGGTGAGCCATTCGGTGACGGGATGTTCCACTTGCAGCCGGGTGTTGACCTCGAGGAAGTAGAACCTGCCGTCGCGATCGAGGAGGAACTCCACGGTACCGGCGTTGTAATACCCGGATGCCTTCGCCGCCGCGACCGCCGCTTCCTGCATTCGTTCCCGCAGGGCGTCGTCCACGGCGACGGAAGGCGACTCCTCGATGAGCTTTTGATGGCGCCGTTGGATCGAGCACTCGCGTTCGCCGAGGGCGACGACGTTGCCGTATCGGTCGCCGATGACCTGGATTTCGACGTGGCGCACTCGCTGCAGGAACTTTTCGATGTACACGCCCTCATCGCCGAACGCGGCTTTGGCTTCGCTGGCGGCGACCCGCAGCGCGCCGTCGAGTTCTTCCGGCGTCTGCACGATCCGGATGCCCTTGCCGCCGCCGCCAGCCGCGGCTTTGATCAGCACCGGGTAGCCCACGCTCGCGGCCACCGACGGCGCCTCGTGAAGGCGAACGACGCCTTCGGTCCCCGGTACGACCGGCACGTTCGCGCCCATCACGGTCCTTCGGGCCTCGACCTTGTCGCCGAGGAGCGCCACCGTCTGCGCGGACGGGCCGATGAACACGATGCCCGCGCGTTCGCAGGCCGCAGCGAAGGTGGGGTTCTCCGAGAGGAAGCCGTAACCCGGGTGGATCGCTTCGGCCTTGGCCTTCCGGGCTACCTGCAGGATCTTCTTCTGGTTGAGGTAGCTCTCACGGGGTGGTCCCGCGCCGATCAGGTAGGCCTCGTCCGCATAGCGCACATGGAGGGCGTTGCGGTCAGCTTCCGAATAGACAGCGACCGTCGAGATGCCCATTTCGCGGCACGTGCGCATGACTCTCAGAGCGATTTCGCCGCGATTGGCCACCAGAATCTTCTTGAACACCCGTATCCCCTAGCGACCTCACACACCGGCTGGTTGGCTACCTTCTAGCACATGGCGGGGGCACGGACAACGAACCCTGCGGCGTCACACCGCCGGCGCGTTCAGCCTGGCTCGGAGCGCTCCCTCGTCGATTCCACTGACCTCGATCAGTTTCTCTCTCGACGCGAGGCCCGCGACGATCGTCACATCGCGGACGGGCGCGTCGAGGGCCTGGGCGAGGAGACGGCGCAGCGCCTCGTTCGCCCTGCCGTCGACGGGGGGCGCCGTGACCCGTGCCAGCAAGAGGTCGCCTCTCCACCCCGTCAGTTCGTTTCGTCGGGCGCGCGGCGTGAGCCTCACCCGTAGGGTCGCCATGATGACAGCAGTATTCGTGAGGGATTTTCAATTCTCAAGCGACACCCGTTCACTGGTTCGTCGGTGGGCCGATTGTCAAGGGGTAGACGCGAAGTTCACTGGGGGTATCGCGATGTCCACGCTTACCGTCGTACACGTCTCCATTCTGGGACAGGGGTATACGGTGCTGGGATCGGGGCGCATGCGGGTCGCCCTGAGCAAGGACGGCCGGATCTGGTACGGCACCGTGGAGTGTTCCGATGTCGCCCGGCCGCTCGAACCCCACGAGTTCTACTTCGTGGAGCTGCCGAACGGGGAGATGCGGCAAGTCCTCACGACGGGGGTGTCAGCGGACTGGCCCAGCACCGTGATCCGATTCCGTGGTCTCGGCGATCCGCCGTCGGTGGTGACGAGTCAGCGGGACCTCACGCGCCGGATGGCGGGCTAGCGGCACCGGGTTCCTCTTTCGCCGTGGGGACCGTAGGATAGGCGACGTCCACGCTGTGGCAGTCGCCCGCCTTCGGACACCCTAGACGAAAGGGGGATAGACCGTGCCTTCCGGGCACCGTGCGCGTATCGGCAACGTCGAGATCGTCTCCATCAGCGACTCATCCTTCCTGGCCGAGCCCTCCTTCATCTTCCCGGATGCGTCCAAGGAGGACCTCGAACGGTATCGCCCCCTGTACGACCTCGCGGATCGCTTCACGATAAACGTGGGCTGCTTCGTGGTGTGGTCGTCGGGGAAGACGGTCATCGTGGATACCGGTATCGGCCCGGAGGGCCGGGGCTTCGTCCCGGCAGGCCGTCTCCCCGAGGTCCTGCGGGAAGAAGGGATCGCCCTCGAGGCCGTGGACCAGGTGGTGCTGACGCATCTGCACGTGGATCACGTCGGATGGAACACCCGCAGAGATGGAGCAAGGCACGTCCCGCTGTTCCCGAGAGCGCGATATCTCGTCACGCGCCAGGAATGGGACCACTGGACGTCTCCCGAAGTCGCCCCGCAGACTCCGTACCTGGAAACGGCGCTCCGCCCCCTGGAGGCTGCGGGGGTTCTGGACCTCGTCGACTCGAACTCAGAGCATGCCGTGACGGACGAGCTCCGGCTCATCGCCACTCCGGGGCACACGCCGGGGCACATCAGTATCGGCATCGCCTCCGCGGGCGAGTTCGGCGTCATCCTGGGGGACGTGGCGCACCATCCGGTGCAAGTGACAGAGACGGGGTGGCGGGACGTTTTCGATGCGAACCCGGCGCTGGCCAGCGAGCATCGTGAGAAGCTGATGGCCCGGGTCGAGCAGGAGCGGTGGCTCGTGGCAGCGGGACACTTCCGTCCGCCGAACTTCGGCCGGGTGGTGCGTGTCGAAGGCCGCCGGACCTGGCGCGCGCTATAGCGCCGCGTGTTGACTGAGGGCACGGGCCCCCGTACGGTAGTCGCAAGGTCATGCAGCGCATCGCCTCCCACCGACTGGGCCACCTTAGCCTGCACGTCGTGAGCGACGGCGTCTACTTCCAGGACGCTGGTGCGGTGTTCGGCGTCGTCCCTCGCGTGATGTGGGAGCCCTTCGCCGGGCCGCTCGACGACCGCCACCGGATGTCGCTGGGCCTGAACTGCTTGTACGTGGAGTCGCAGGGCAAGCGCATCCTCATCGAGACCGGGGTCGGTGAGAAAGAGCGCATCCGCGCGGCCAGTAGTCCCCTCGAAGAGGGGAACCTCCTGGGTGCGCTCGCGTCGTTGGGCGTCGCGCCGCAGGACATCGACATCGTGATCAATACCCATCTGCACGCGGACCACTGCGGCTGGAACACGCGCAAGGTGAGCGGCGAGGACCGGTATGTTCCCACCTTCCCGCGCGCCACCTACCTCATCCAGCGTGGCGAATGGGAGGCCGCGATCCACCCGAACGAGCGGACGCGGGCGACGTACTTGCCGGAAAACCTACTTCCGCTCGAAGAATCCGGCGTCGTGCAGCTCGTGGACGGGGAGCATCGCGTGACCGATGACGTCACCATCATCCCTACGCAAGGGCATACGGCCGATCACGCCAGCGTGGTCATCAGGTCAGGCGGGGAGACGGCGATCTACATCGGCGACCTGGTGCAGACCCGCGTCCAGCTCGAGCGGACGGCGTGGGTTTCGGCGTTCGACATTCTCCCGCTCGTGTCCATGGAGACGAAGAAGCGCATCGTCGAAGAGGCGATCGAGCGACGGGCGCTCATCGTCGCTGTGCACTGTCCGTTCCCGGGGTTGGGACGCATGACGCGGACCGAAGATGGAAAGCGCCGCTGGGTGGACGTGACGCCAGAACGTGCCGGGCGCCCAGCCGGAGCCCCCGCCGACCCGTGATGACATCGCCGCAAGGGTCCACCGCTTCCGAGCGCCGTACGGCCTTGTACGACCTGCACGTCGCCTTGTCGGCGCGAATGGTCCCCTTCGCGGGTTGGGAGATGCCCCTCCAGTACGGTCGGGGCATCGTAGAAGAGACGCGGGCGGTCCGCGAGCACGCGGGCGTCTTCGACGTGTCCCACATGGGTCGGCTCTTCGTCGTCGGCGCCGACGCCGCGCGGATGGTCCGCAGGGCTGTCACGTACGACGTCACGTCACTTCCAGAGGGCCGCGGCCACTACGCGCTGATGTGCAACGACGAGGGCGGCATTCTCGACGATCCGTATGTGTATCGACTCGACGCCGTCCGCCTCCTCGTCGTGGGGAACGCCATCAACGCCGACCTGCCGACCGGGACAGGGAACGAATCCGCTCGCTGGCGGAACCGGCGTGGGAAGCCGACCTCGTCGACCGCCAGGCGCAGACGGTCATGCTCGCCGTCCAGGGACCGAAGGCGCGCGAGATCGTCGCCCGCGTAGCTGGCCCGGAAGCGGTACGACTCGACCGGCGGGCCTGTCATGAGTTGCCGTACCAGGGAGTCAAGCTCTTCGTGTCGCGGACCGGCTACACGGGTGAGGATGGGTGCGAACTCGTCACCAGCGCTGACGTCGGCCGCCATCTCTGGACACGCCTCATCGCGGAGGGCGCGGTGCCCTGTGGCCTCGGCGCGCGCGATATCTTGCGACTCGAGGCCGCGCTCCCGCTTTGGGGTCAGGACATCGACGAGTCGACGAATCCATTCGAAGCGGGGCTCGGATGGGTCGTTTCGCTGGAGAACGGCGCGCCGTTCGGCGGCAGAGCGGCGCGCTCCTCCGCCTCAAACACGAGAAGCCGGGTCGAAGGTTGTCGTGCCTCCGGGCAAAGGAACGCGGTGTGATGCGCCGCGGCCAGCCGGTGTTGCACGGCGGAAACGTGGTGGGTACAGTCACGAGCGGCGGCTATTCTCCCACGCTCGGCGTCAGCATCGGGATGGCGTACCTGCCACCGGAGCTAGCGCGAGTCGGGACGGAGTTAGCCGTCGACGTGCGAGGCCGTTCCCTACCGGTGGAAGTGGTGCCACGGCCGTTCTATCGGCCGGCTCCGTTGTCGGCAGACGCGTGAAAGGATTCGCCGTGCAGTACCCCCAGGACCTGCTGTACACGAAGGAGCACGAGTGGGTGCGGACCGACGACGGCGTCGCGGTCGTCGGCATTACTGACTACGCGCAGGACCAGCTCGGCGACGTGGTCTACCTCGATCTCCCCGCGACGGGGACACGCGTCGTGCAATTCGAGAAGATGGGAGAGATCGAGTCGGTGAAGACGGTGTCGGACTTGTACTCGCCGGTGACCGGGGAGGTCGTCGAGGTCAACGAAGAAGTGAAAGACCACCCAGAGCGGGTGAACGAGGATCCGTACGGAGCGGGTTGGCTCATCCGTGTCCGGATGGAACGGCCGGAAGAGTTGGAAAACCTGCTAGGTGCGGCTGACTACGCGGCGTACGTCGAGCAGGAGCTGGGCGCCGGACACTGAGCTCGCGTGAACGTCCGATGCCTGCAGCTCTCGAGCCTTTGCGCTGGAGACCTGCAGGGTTCGAAGGTTCCACGCATGCCGCATCCCTATCTGCCGGCGACCGATGCCGACCGCGAGCGGATGCTTCGCGTCATCGGCGTCTCGTCCATCGATGAGCTGTTCGAGGACATTCCCCCGGAACATCGCCGGCCGCGCCTCGAGCTGCCGGCGCCGCTCTCGGAGCCCGAACTCGTGCGCGAGCTGGCGAGCTGACGGCGCTCGCCGCGAAGAACCGGACCGCTGGTGAGCTCGCCTGCTTCCGGGGTGGAGGTGCGTACCGCCACTTCATCCCTGCTGCCGTGTCCGCGATCGTCTCTAGGGGCGAATTCGCGACCTCGTACACGCCTTACCAGCCCGAGGTAAGCCAGGGCACGCTGCAGGGTATCTTCGAATTCCAGTCCATGGTCTGCGAACTGACGGGCATGGACGTCGCGAATGCCGGGATGTATGACGGCGCGAGCGCGTTGGCCGAAGCGTGCCTGATGGCCTGCGCCGTGACGGGACGTCGGCGTATCGCGGTGTCACGGTGGGTGAACCCGAAGGCCATCGAGACGTTGCGCACGTACGCGTCCGGCAGAGGATACCCGGTCGATGTGGTGGACGACGACGCGCTGGACGCGGGCATGCTCACGGAAGCGCACGCTTGCCTCGCGGTCCAACAGCCCGACTATGTCGGCAGGCTGTCCCTTCGGGCCGAGGACTGGGGACGCGCCGCACACGAAGCGGGAGCCCTGTACATCGTCTCGGCCAACCCGGTGTCCCTCGGCCTCGTGCGTCCGCCCGGCACCTACGGCGCCGACATTGTGGTGGGCGAGGGCCAGGCGTTCGCGGCACCCCTGAGTTTCGGCGGTCCATACGTGGGGCTATTCGCGTGTCGCCAGGAACTGCTCCGGCACATGCCTGGCCGGATCGTGGGCCGGACACGGGACTTGGAAGGGCGCACGGGCTACGTGCTCACGCTCCAAACCCGCGAGCAGCACATTCGGCGCGAGCGCGCGACGTCCAACATCTGCACGAGCCAGCAGCTCGTGGCTCTCGCGTTCGCCGTGACGCTGTGTCTGCTCGGGAAGCAAGGGGTCCGGCGGGTGGCCGAGCTGTGCTATCACAAGGCGCACTACGCGGCCGCGCGCATCGCCACGCTGCCCGGCTACCGCCTGGTCTTCGACGCGCCGTTCTTCAATGAATTCGCTGTGGCCTGTCCTCGCCCCGTGGACGACCTCAACGCGCGGCTGCTCGAACGGAACATCCTGGGGGGCATCGACGTGTCGCCCGGCGTCAGCGGGTCACCGCTCGCTGCCGTCCCCGACGCTCCGGAACACGCCATGCTGATCGCGGTCACCGAACTGAACACGCGGGAAGAGATCGATGCGCTAATCGATGCACTGAAGGGGTAAGCGCATGCAGCGTCTGGAAGCCGGTCCTGTCCGGTCCGCCGCCGGTCGTACATACGACGCCGACCCCGGCGCGTTGCTTTCGTTCGACCTTTCGCGTCCAGGACGCATGGGCGTCTCGCTGCCGCCGCTGGACGTGCCCGAGACGCCGCTTCCGGATGCCCTGCGGCGCGACGAGCTCACGCTGCCCGAGCTGTCACAGCTCGACGTCGTTCGCTACTTCACGAGGCTTTCGCAGCGGAACTGGGCGGTGGACACGCACTTCTACCCGCTCGGGTCGTGCACGATGAAATACAACCCCAAGGTGAACGACGCGATGGCCGAGCGCTTCCCGGGTTCGCCGACCTTCACCCCGAACAGGACGACACGACCGTGCAGGGTGCGCTGGAGTTGATGTGGACGTTGCAGCAATGGCTCGCCGAGATCACGGGCATGGCCGCAGTGTCCCTGGTCCCCGCGGCGGGAGCCCACGGCGAGCTGAGCAGCATCTTGCTCGTTCGGGCGTATCTCGACTGGTACGAAGGCCTGCCGCCAGGTGAGCAACCACCGAAGCCGCGGCGGGTGCTGGTACCCGACTCCGCGCACGGTACCAACCCGGCGACGGCCGCGATGGCCGGGTTCGCTGTCGAAAGCATCCCTTCTGACGCCGACGGCAACATGGACCTCCGCGCGCTGGAGTCATCGCTGAAGGACGACACGAAAGGCCGCGTCGCAGCGGCGATGGTTACGCTGCCGAGCCTGCCGAGCACCCTGGGCTTGTTCGATCGGAACATCACGCGCATCGCCGACCTGCTGCACGAGCACGGGGCGTTGCTGTATGGCGACGGTGCGAACATGAACGCCATGCTAGGACAAGTGAAGCCGGGCGACCTCGGCTTCGACGTGCTGCATCTGAACCTGCACAAGACGTTCAGCACGCCCCACGGCGGCGGTGGCCCCGGGGCCGGGCCGATCTGCGTGAAGGAGCCGCTCGCGCCGTTCCTGCCGTGCCCGCATGTCCGCCGTACGCCCGCATGTCCGCCGTACGGAGCGTGGGTTCGAGCGCTACCGGCCGGAGCGAAGCATCGGTCGCATCGGCTCGTTCCAGGGAAACTTCGGCGTGCTGGTCCGCGCGTACGCGTACATCCGCTCTCTCGGGGCTGACGGATTGCGGGAAGTCAGCGAGGCGGCGGTCCTCAATGCCAACTACATCCAAACGCGGCTCGCCGAAGCCTATCGGCTTCCCTATCGACGCCGGTGCATGCACGAAGTGGTGTTCTCGGGCTCGCGGCAGCGGGCGCACGGAGTCAGAACGCTCGACATCGCGAAACGCCTCATCGACTACGGCTTTCATCCACCGACGATCTACTTTCCGCTCATTGTCGATGAGGCGCTGATGATCGAGCCGACGGAAACGGAGAGTCTGGAGACGATCGATGCCTTCTGCGACGCCATGTTGGCGATCGCGCAGGAGGCGGAGCAGTCGCCGGAACTCCTTCGGGAAGCGCCGGTGCGGGCACCGCTCCGCAGGCTGGACGAGGGCACGGCCGCTCGGAAGCCGGACCTCCGGTGGAGACCGCAACGATCGCAGGAGCCCGGATAGGGCATTGCCCCGCAGAACATAACGCAGGCCCCGGGCTACTCGCCCGCGGCCTGCCATGTGAACCCGTATTCAGTTGTCGCTCGCCGGCGCCCTTTGCCTTGGCCCGCTTCCGGTCTCACCAAGACCGAGGGGGCGTCGCCTCGACTCGCCGGTTCCGTCCGGGAGCCGGGTCCTCCGCCCGCACTCCGCGCCTTCGAGCGTTACCTTTTCTGCGGGTTACGGGTCGGGGCGCCGGGTCCGAACCTGATCAACCCGGTACACACCCCTCACCTCCTTCCACCCTAATTATACCGCGGCCGCAAGGGGCCGGGCCGTTACCACTGGGCCCACTGCCAGTACTTGCCCAGAGGTAACGTCAGCACGACGACGCTGTGAGGTCGGCCGTGCATGTCGCGTACCAGGTCGGGAATGACGGCGGAGCGAATGAACCCCAGGCGCTCCATAGCGTCGATCGCGTCCTTCTCGACGTCTTCGACCAGTTCACTCATGACCTTCTCGACGTCTGCCTCAGCGGCGATGTCGCAGAGCTCCTTGAGGATGGTGCTGCCAAGCCCGCGGTTTCGCCAAGCCGGATGAACCACGATGCGCACTTCGGCGAGATGCTGCCTGGCCACGCCCCGGTGTCGGACCAGCACGCCGTCGGCGACGATGCGCCCATCCGCAATGGCAAGGAGGGGTAGCGCCCGGTTGTAGTCGAGGTGCTCGACCCATTCGCGGATGACTTTCTCCGAAGTCACGTCCTCCTTGAGGAACCACCGGTCCTCGGCAGGGACATCTTGGAACAGGGCGAGCAGCGCATCGCCGTCGTCCTTCTCCATCGGGCGTAGGGTGACCACGCTGCCGTCGCGCAGCGTCACCTGCTTGGGATAGGCCGTCAGTTTGTAGACAGGCACGGAGGCGCTCCTTTCGTCTGCGTGCGAGCTCCGATTCGATTCGTCCCAGTCTGCCCGCGACGCACCCTTCGGACAAGCGGCGGAGTGCCCTGCGATGTGGGTCCTTCGGTCCCTCGCGCCATCACTGGCGGCGGTGGACGGGCCTCGCCGGCGCGGGAGCGCCCACCTCGATGGACGCCACGAGATACCCGACGCCGAACGGCGCGTCGTACGCCAGAACGCGCGGCATCACCGTGAGCCCCCGTAGGGCGCCCATCAGGAGCGCCGTCTGGGGAATGGCGTCTTCGGCGGCGTGCGAGCGTGTCCCTTCCTCGATGCCGAGGACCCAGCGCTCGTCCCAGGCTTCGATCGCGCGCCGGTAGCGCTCGTCGAACAGCCGGCCGGCAGGGTCGTAGCCGGCGGGAGCGTCAGGCGAGAGCGCGTGCGAGAGGTCTGCCGAGCAGACGAGGGCGATCCGACGCTCCACCTGACGGGCGGCGCGGCCGATGCACATCCCCAGCTCGTGGTGGACCCGCGGTAATGCGTGCGACACGGCAATGGGCACGATCTTCGCCGCGCCGAGCGACTCGCGCAGCCAGTACAAGGGCACCAGGCATCCCCAATCCAGACCTCGGCCCCAGTGCGCCAGGGTCTCGAGGGGGACCTCGCTTCCTTGCGCGAGCGACCGCACGATCTCCACGAAGTCGACGTCGTTCTCGTACTCGAACACGATTTCCGGGTGGCCCCACTCGGCGAACGAGCCCGACACCTTCGGGGACGCGAGAATGCCGATCGTCGCGTAGCGGAACGGGCCGTGAGGGCTGATGACCACGACCGTCTCAGGCCGAGCCTCGTCCATCCGGCACGCCACATCCCGCAGCGCTTCGATGAGTCTGGGCGACTCCTGTTCGATGCCGCGCCCGATGGGCGGCACGAGGATGGGGGCGTGAGGCATGATGCAGGCGTACACAATGGCCATCTCAGGCCCCTCCGTCCCACCGTCCCGGGATCGGGGCGGCGCAGTCAGGGCACCGGCCGTCCCGAAGATGGTTGGCCCGGAGCCAGACCCCGGCCCGCTGGATGACGACGCGATGGCAGTTGGGACATGCCGTGTCCTCCTGGCCCTCACTCAGCGGCAGGTTTCCGCCGTAGACGTAGCGAAGGCCGGCTTCTCGCCCGATGCGCAGCGCGCGCCGGATCGATTCCACGGGTGTCACGGCGTGATCGGCCATCTTGTAGGCGGGGAAGAACCGGCTCACATGCCACGGCACGTCCGGGCCCAGCTCTCCGGCGATGAACGACGTCAGCTCGCGCAGTTCCTCCTCCGAGTCGTTCAGGCCGGGTACCAGCAGAGTCGTCACCTCGACCCAGATGCCGAGGCGCACCATGAGCCGCAAGGTGTCCAAGACTGGCTGGAGCCGGGCGCCGCAGACGCGCCGGTAGTACTCGTCCGAGAACGCCTTGAGGTCGACGTTCGCCGCGTCGAGGAACGGTGCGATGGTCTCGATCGCTTCGGGCGTTTCGTATCCGTTGGTCACGAAGACGTTGCGCAGGCCTGCTTGGCGGGCGAGGCGCGCCGTCTCGTACGCGTATTCGAAAAAGATCGTGGGCTCAGTGTAGGTGTAGGCGATGGACGCACATCCGGTCTCCCGAGCCTTGGCGACCACGACCTCGGGCGGGAGCTCGCGTCCGACGATGAGCTGGGCGTCGCGCACGATCTGGGAGATCTCCCAGTTCTGGCAGAACTGACACCGAAAATTGCATCCCACCGTGGCGATGGAGTACGAAGCCGTACCCGGAAGGAAGTGAAACAGCGGCTTCTTCTCGATGGGATCGATCTCCTCGCCAACGGCGCGGCCGTAGACCAGGGTCACCAGGGCGCCGTCGCGGTTCTCGCGCACCCGGCAGACGCCTCTCGTACCGGGCCGGAGGATGCACCGGAAGGCGCACAGGTGGCACCGCACCCGTCCGTGGGGCAGGGCGTCCCATAGCATCGCCGAGTGTGTCGCCACCGGAGGAGCCGCGCGCGACGTCATCCCTGCGCACACCTCCTGATGGAAGCGTAGACCATGCGCGTTGACGACGCACAGGGCGGTGGGGACGGTTCCTCGCCGTCCAGGTGGCCCCGCCGTGTCCCTCGACGTTCATCCCGCGCGAGGCCGCAGGTAGACGAACCAGTACACGGCCCCGACCAGCACGGCGCCTCCGATCACGTTGCCGATGGTGACGGGCACGAGGTTTTGGATGAAGAAGTCCGCCCACGTGAGGTTCGCGAGCTGGTCCTCCGGCAGTCCGGCGGTGGCGACGATGGCAGGGTCACCCTTCAGAAACAGGCCCATGGGGATGAAGTACATGTTCGCGATGCTATGCTCGAACCCGCTGGCGACGAACGCGGTGATGGGGAAGACAATGGACACCGCCTTGTCGATGTTGCTGCGCGCGCTGTAACAGAGCCACACGGCGAGGCACACGAGGCCGTTGCACAGGACACCCAGCGCGAGCGCTTCGGGGAATCCGAGTTGGGTCTTGTGTACAGCGATTCGGAGCGCGTTCGCGCCAACCTCACCGGAGCTGAACTGCCATTGGTCAGTCGCGTAGACGAGACCGGCGGTGGTCAGCGCTCCAACGAAGTTTCCGGCGTACACGATGCCCCAGTTGCGGAGCAGGGCGCGCGTTGCGATCTTGCGGCTCGCCCAGGCCATGACGATGAGATTGTTTCCGGTGAACAACTCCGCGCCGGCGACGACCACCAGATAGAGCCCCAGACTGAACGCCACGCCGCCGAGGAATCGGTTGACGCCGTAGCCCAGTCCGGAAGCCGTGGTCACGATGGTGAAGAATTCCGCGCCGAGCGCGATGAACGCGCCGGCGAGCACGGCCAAGACGAAAAGGTTCACCGGCTCCATCGTGGCCTTGGCGACGCCGACGTCCTCGGCCTTCCGGGCCATCTGAGGAGGCAGCAACGGGTCGAAGCTCGGTGGGTCAGCCGGCGTGGGCTCAAGGGTCGGAGTGATGGGTGAAGAAGCGGTAGGCACTGTCATGGCTCACTCCAGCGGCTCGATGCGCACCGCGCACGCCTTGAATTCCGGCGTCTCCGTGATGGGATCGTAGGCATCGTTGGTCAGGACGTTGGTCGGCACCTGTTCGGGGAAGTGAAAGCTGAGAAAGACAACGCCCTCGGGACTGCGGTCCGTGAGACGGACCTTGACGGGACCTTGACGTCCACCGCCCCTCGCCGCGACACGATGCGGACGCGGCCTCCGTCCGTGACGCCTAAGCGCAGGGCGTCTCGGGGGTTGATCTCCGCCGTCTCCTCGGGCAGGAGCCGCCTGATGGCTGCGGAGCGCCCGGTCTGGGTGTTCGTGTGGTACGCGGGTCGGCGACGACCGGTCGTCAACAGGAATGGGTATTCATCGTCGGGAAGTTCCGCGGGAGGCGTATACGAAACGGGCTGAAAGTACGCCGTCTGTTCGCCCCGCCAGAGTTCCGCGTGCAAATACTGGGTTCCGGGATGATCCTCCGTAGGGCAGGGCCACTGAATGCCGCCGTGCTCGAGACGCTCGTAGGTAATGCCAGCGAAGATGGGCGTTGCGCGCCGAAGCTCGTCCCAGATCTCGGCCGGGCCGGCGTAGCGCATGGGGAACCCCATCCGCGTTGCGAGGTCCGCGACGATCCGCCAGTCCTCGCGAGCCTCGCCCGGGGGCTGCACAGCCTTGCGCACGCGTTGGACGCGTCGCTCAGTATTGACGAATGTCCCGTCGGTCTCCGCGAACGAGGCGGCGGGCAACACCACGTCGGCGAGCTGTGCGGTTTCCGTGAGGAAGATGTCCTGGACGACGACGAACTCAGCTCGTTCCAGCGCCCGAGCTCGTTCCAGCGCCCGACGGGTCTTGTTCGCGTTGGCGTCGGAGACGACCGTGTTCTCGCCCATGATGTAGACGGCCTTCACGCGCCCGGCGAGGATCTCGTCGACGGCGGTGACCTTCGTGATGCCTGGCCGGTCCGGCAGGCGCACGCCCCAGTGCGCCTCCCACCGCTTCCTCACGTCGTCCTTGCCCACCTTCGCGTATCCTGGAAGGTCCGTCGGAAGGCAACCGACGTCGCCCGCACCCTGGACGTTGTTCTGTCCCCGTAGCGGATTGACGCCCGCGTTCGGTACCCCGAAATTCCCACAAAGCAGTGCGAGGTTGGCGAGCGACTGGACATTGTGCACGCCGCATGTGTGCTCGGTGACCCCGAGGGTGTAGATGATGGCCGCGGGCTTCGTGAGGGCGTACTCGCGCGCAGCCGCGACGATGTCTTCGGCCGGAATGCCCGTGATCTCCGAGGCGTATTCCGGCGTGTAGCGTTCGACGAACGCCCGGAATTCCTCGAACCCCTGGGTATGAGCAGCCACGAAGTTGGCGTCGAACAGACCTTCGCGGATGATGACATGCGCCATTGCGTTGAACAGGGCAGTGTCGGTACCCACGCGAAGGCGTAGCCACCGCGTCGCGTACTCCACCAGCTCGATTCGACGCGGATCGACCACGACGAGGCGCGCTCCCTGACGGACGGCCCTCTTCACACGGAGCGCGATCACCGGGTGCGTCTCCGTCGTGTTGGTGCCCACGGCGAGAATGAGCTTCGCACCGGCTAACTCCTCGATGCTGTTGCTCATTGCCCCTCTGCCCACCATGACCGCCAGACCGGCGACCGTGGGGGCGTGTCAAGTACGGGCGCAGTTGTCGACGTTGTTCGTGCCGATGACAGCGCGAGCGAACTTCTGGAACAGGTAGTTCGCCTCGCTCGTGGCGCGAGCCGAGCTCCACAGAACGATCGAGTCGGGCCCGTACGTGTCGCGTATCGACGCCAGGCGATTAGCGACGACGTCGAGCGCTTCGTCCCACGTTGCAGGGCGGAAGCGCCCGTCGGCGCGGACCAAGGGCGTCGTGAGCCGATCCGGACTGTGAATGAACTCCCATCCGAACTGTCCCTTGATACACAGGGAGCCCCGGCTGACCGGTGAATCGAAGTCAGGTCGGACGCCAACCACGCGCTCGCCGGCCACGTCCAGTCGTACGCCGCATCCGGTGCCACAGAAGGGACACACGGTGCGAACGGAAGCGGTCAGCTCGGACGCCCGCGCGCGACCGAGACGGGTGCGATCGGCGAGAGCGCCGGTCGGGCAGGTGTTGATGCACTGCCCGCAGAATGTGCACGTCGTCTCTAGCAATCCGCGCTCGAGCAAGGTGACGATGCGCGAGCCGAATCCCCGGCCGCCGGCGGCGATGGCGTGCGCCTGTTCGAGCTCGTTGCATACACGCGTGCATCGATAGCAGTAAATGCACCGGTCGTAGTCGCGCAGGATGAACGGGTTCGGGTCGTCCGCGCGAGAGCCACTGTGTGCTCCGCGGAAGCGGCCCGACGCGGCGCCGTAACGTTCCGCGAGGGCGTGGAGCTCGCAGGGCCCGATTTCGGCGCAGTGTCGGCACTCGCCCTCCGGGATTTCCGACAGGACGAGCTCCAGCAGCCGGCGACGGTAGGCCGCCAGATCTGGGCTGTCGGTACGTACCTCCAGGCCCTCACTGGCGGGGAAGACGCACGCGGCGACCGGCGTGGAGCGGCCCTCGACCTCCACCGTGCAGAGCCGGCAGGACCCACCAGGGGTGACGCGAGGGTCGTAGCACAGCGTGGGAACCTGGAGGCCGGCCCGATGGGCCACGTCCAGCAGCGTCTCTCCCGCCTCGAACCTGACGGTTGCGCCGTCCATGCGAAGTTCAGGCATATGCGGCCTCCTCCGGACATTCACCTGTCGGACAACGTCCTCGCATATGTGCATCGACCTCGTCGCCAAAGTGTGCGAGCAGATGTCGGACCGCCAGGGCGGCGGATGGGCCCAGGCCGCATGCGGAGCCCGACGCGACGACGCCCGCGACATCCTCGATTTCGCCACGGTCGACGAGCTCGAAGCGGGAAAGCGCTTCCAGTCGCTCGCGCAGACGCGTCGTGCCGATGCGGCAAGGGAAGCACTTCCCGCAGCTCTCGCCCGCGAAGAACTCCAGCGTGTCGAGCGCGAACCGCACAGCGCAGCGTTCAGCCCCCAAGACGACGATGGCGCCTGAGCCCAGCGCTGCGCCATGGCCAGCGGGCGCCTCGAAATCCAAGCGCACGTCCAGGGCGGCGGTGGGAAGTAGCCCTCCTGACAGGCCGCCCAACGTGAAGCCCTTCACTTCCCGCGTGCTGGCGCCC
>FWWL01003638.1_pt1 | contig 17660 bp, 18 predicted proteins | sample 2228331 | NCBI WGS metagenome assembly FWWL01 (sample SAMEA103939775, study PRJEB20133) | metagenome
GTGGCCCTGGGGCTCTTGCACGGGGTTTTTACCGTGGCCCTGGGGTCAAACCAGTTTGTCTCAGGCCTGGCCCTTACCGCCTTGGGCCTAGGGGCCTCGGGGCTTTTGGGCAAGCGGTTTGAGGGTATCCCCCTGGAAAGGGCCTTGCCCGAATGGCCCTTGGCCCTCCTGGCCCTGGTCCTCGCCCTTTTGGTCCACCTCTTCCTTACCCGGACCCGGACGGGGCTTTACCTGAGGGGGGCAGGGGAAAACCCCAAGGCCCTGGACCTCTTTGGGGTGGATGTGGCCGGGGTGCGGTACCTGGCCCTGGGCCTGGGTGGGGGGCTGATCGGCCTAGCCGGGGCCTACCTCTCTTTGGCCTACCGCCCGGCCTGGACGGACGGGATGACCGCGGGGCTTGGCTGGGTGGCCATCGCCTTGGTGATCCTCGCGGGGTGGCGGCCTTTGGGCCTAGCCTTAGGGGCCTATTTCTTCGGCCTCCTTTTCTTCCTCCAGTTCCGCCTCCAGGGCCAGATCCCTTTGCCCAGCGAGGCTCTGGCGGCTTTGCCCTACCTTTTGGTTATCCTGGTCTTGGCCCTGGGGCCCCGGGCCCAGGCGCCCAAGGCCCTGGGCCAGCCTTTTGAACGCGGGAGGTGAGGGATGCGGCGGTTTTGGGTGCTCCTAGGCGTCCTCCTAGGCCTGGCCTGGGCCCAGGAGGAGAGGTTCAAGGCTTGTTTCATCTATGTAGGGCCGGTGGGGGATGCGGGCTGGACCTACGCCCATGACCTGGGCCGGAGGAAAGCCGAGGCCGCCCTGCCCTGGCTCGAGACCCGGTATGTGGAAAGCGTCCCCGAGGCCCAGGTGGTCCCCACCATTGACCGCCTGGTCCGGGACGGGTGCCAGGTGGTCTTTGCCACCAGTTTCGGGTATATGGACGGGGTCCTCGAGGCCGCCCGCAAACACCCCGGGGTCATTTTTGCCCACGCCACTGGGTTTAAGCGGGCCCCCAACGTGGCCACCTATATGGCGGACTTCTACCAGGTCTACTACCTGAATGGCCTGGCCGCCGGGGCCCTCACCAAAAGCGGCAAGGTGGGGTACGTGGCCGCCTTCCCCATCCCCGAGGTGAAGCGGCACATCAACGCCTTTGCCTTAGGGGTGCGGGCTGTGAACCCCAAGGCCCAGGTCCTGGTGCGCTGGATCAACGCCTGGTACGACCCCGTGAAGGCCCGGGAGGCCACGGAGGCCCTCATGGCCCAGGGGGCAGATGTCTTCGCCTTCACCGAGGACACCCCCACCGTAATCCAGGCCGCGGCCCGGAGGGGGCGGTATGGCTTCAGCCACTACACCCCCATGCTCCGTTTCGCCCCAGACCATGTGGTCTCGGGCCAGCTGGTCCACTGGGAGGTCATCTACATAGACTTCCTGAAAAAGGTCCGGGAGGGGGTCTATACCCCTAAGAACCTGGAGGGGGTGGACTACTTCTGGCTCCTCCAGCACGGGGCGGTGGAGATGGGGGCGGATTACGGCGTCCCCATCAACCCCAGGCACGCCTCCCTCCTGAAGGCGGTCCAGATGGAGGTGGGGGGGAGGAAGGTTTCGGTCTACGACCGGATCCTGGACTTGGAGGAGGCCATGAAGCGGCCCAACCCCACCTTCGACCCCTTCACCGGCCCCATCCGGGACCGGAAGGGGGTCTTGCGCATCCCCGCGGGGCGGAGGGCTACCTTGGAGGAACTCCTTACCATGGAATGGGCCGCTCCAGGGGTGGTGGGGGACTGGCCTAACGAGCCTAGGTAAGCCTTAGAGCAAAAGGGCCGAGGGGTCTCCCCTCGGCCCTTAAAGCGTTTGGAAAACCTCTTCCAAGATCTCCAGCCCCACCGCGGCCTCTTCCCGGCTCAGGATGAGGGGCGGGGCGATGCGGATGGCGCTTTCCCCAGCGGGAAGGAGAAGGAGGCCCTTTTGGAAGGCCTCCTGGACCGCCCGGTCCCGGAGGTCGGGCCTTGGGGTCCTTCCGTCCCCAAAATCCACCCCGATCATTAGGCCCCGGCCCCGGACATCTCCCAGGAAGGGGAAGCGCTTCTTTAGTTCCCTTAGCCCTTCTAGGAGGAAGCCCCCTACCTGAGCAGCGTTGTCCATTAGGCCCTCCTCCAGAAGGTCCAAGGTGGCGTGGGCCGCGGCCGCGGCCACGGCCTGGCCGCCGAAGGTGGTCCCGTGGGCCCCGGGCCGCCAGCTCCCCAGTTCCTCCCGGAAAAGGACGGCGCTAATGGGGTACCCCGAGGCCAGGCCCTTGGCCAGGACGTAGACCTCGGCCATCACCCCCTCGTGCTCCAGGGCGAAAAACCGGCCTGTGCGCCCGGCCCCGGTTTGGACCTCGTCGGCCACCAGGAGGATGCCATGGCGTTCCAAAAGGGCCTTGAGCCGGGGGATAAAGCCTGGGGGCGGGACCAGGTACCCCCCTTCCCCCTGGATGGGCTCGAGGAAGAAGGCCGCCACCTCTTCTGGGGGAAGGACGGTTTTAAAGAGGTGTTCCAGGTAATCCAAAACCGCTTCGCCCACGCTCTCCCTCGAGGCCCCCAAGGGAGGCCGGAAGGGGTTGGGGAAGGGGATGTGGACCACCCCGGGGAGGAGGGGGCTAAAGCCTTTGCGGTACTGGCTTTTGCTGGCGGTGAGGCTTAGGGCCCCAAGGCTCCTTCCGTGAAAGGCCCCGGTGAAGGCGATAAGATAAGGCCTCCCCGTGTGGTGCCGCACCAGCTTGATGGCGGCCTCAATCCCTTCCGTCCCGGAGTTGCCGAAGTAGACCCGGTACCCCCCGCCCAAGTACCCCACCAGCCTTTCCGCCAGGCTCAGGGTGGGCTCGTGGTTGAAGTCGGAGAAGCAGACGTGGGCAAACCGCTCCGCCTGGGCCCGGACCGCCTCCACCACCTTAGGGTGGGCGTACCCCGTGGTGTTCACCGCGATCCCGGCCATGAAGTCCAGGAACCGGTTCCCGTCCACGTCCTCGAGGTAGACCCCCTCCCCCCGGGCCGGCACCAAGGGGTAGGGCCGTACATAAGAGGGGGAGAGGACCCGTTCCCCCCGGCGCATGGCCTCCTGGGCCTGGGGGCCAGGCAAGGGCGTACGGATGAGAGGTCTCATGAGGCCAAGTCTACCCTAGGGGCGGGGAAATAGCTAGAGAGATTTTATGCATAGGCTGGTATACTATGATCCGTGGATCGCCCTTTGCGCCTCAAGCCCGCCTCCTGGCTCGTGGTTGGGGGCCGCCCCCAGGGACCTGGGGCCCCCTTGAACACCCCCTTGGTCCCGGCTTCCAACTTCCTTCTGGGGGCTGGCCGGGCCTACGCCCGGGACGATGGAACGCCTACTTGGGAGGCCCTCGAGGAGCTCCTGGGGGGTCTGGAGGGGGGTGAGGCGGTGGCCTTTGCCTCGGGGATGGCGGCGGTGGCCGCGGTCTTTGAGCTCCTGCCCTTAGGGGCCAGGGTGGTCCTGCCCCAGGACTGCTACCCGGGGGTGGTGGGCCTGGCCGAGCGGTGGGCCGGGCTTGGCCGCATCGCCTTGGTGCGGCTTCCCAACGAGGACACCCCGGCCTGGGTCCAGGCCGCGCGGGAGGCGGACCTCCTTTGGCTGGAGTCCCCCTCCAACCCCCTCCTCATTGTGGCCGACCTCGAGGCCATCCTCTCCGCCCCTCGGAAGCCCGGGGCTATCCTAGCCGTGGACAACACCTTCGCCACCCCCCTCAACCAGAGGCCCCTGGAGCTTGGGGCTACCCTCTCCATCCAGTCGGCCACTAAGCTCATCGGCGGCCATTCCGACCTCCTCCTTGGGGTGGTCACAGCCCGGGATCCTGGCCTGGTCCAAGCCCTTCGCCGTATCCGGGAGCTTATGGGGGCTGTTCCTGGGGCCTTGGAGGCCTTCCTGGCCCTCCGGGGGGCGAGGACCCTGGCCCTGCGCCTGGAGCGGGCCCAGGCCAATGCGCAGGCCCTGGCGGAGCGGCTTCAGGCCCACCCCCTGGTGGCCCGGGTCTACTACCCTGGTCTTCCTACCCATCCCACCCACGCCCTGGCCCGGCGCCTCCTAGGGGGGTTTGGAACTGTCCTCTCCTTTGAGCTAAGGGGCGGGGCTGAGCTTGCGGACGCCCTCTGCCGGAGGGTCAGGCTCATCCGCCACGCCACCAGCCTGGGCGGGGTGGAAAGCACCCTAGAGCGCCGCTCGGCCCTCCCGGGTCAGGAACACCTTCCCCCTGGTTTTATCCGCCTCAGCGTGGGGATTGAGGACCCCGAGGACCTCTGGGCCGACCTCGAGGCGGCCCTCTCTTTTGATGGAAGCTAAGTGAGTTTATGAGAAAGGGCAAGAAGAGCCCCGGCTACGGCACACCGGGCTGGACGCTGCGGAATAACCCGGCCTACTGGGGTTCTGCTCCTCGCCCCGGGGCTTTCTCTAGCCTTTCTGGGTTAGTTGACCCCGCCTTTCTCCAGAGCATGCCCTGGATCTGGGCGCATAAGGTCTTCCTTGAAGCGGTGTAAAAGGCCGGGAAGCTGATGAATTAGGCTATAAAAGTCCCTCCCTTTCCAGAAGCGGCCGGGCATAAAAGAGGGTGAGGGCGGTGGAGGCATCCTGGATCCCGCCCTCTTGCAGAAGGCCATAGACTTCCTTTAGGCCGAGCTCCACGGTTTCCAAAAGCTCCCCATCCTCCAGCCTGGGCTCGGCTACCCGCTTGGCCCCCAGGGCCAAAAAGGGGTGGAAGACCACCGCGGTGAAGGAGGGCTGGGGGTGGAAAGGGGGGAGGGAAAAGAACCTTTCCGCCTCCGCCCCCACCTCCTCCAAAAGCTCCCGCCTTGCCGCCTCTAAAGGGGTCTCCCCGTGGTCCACCTTCCCCGCGGGAACCTCGAGGAGAAACCCCCCCGTGGGGTGCCGGTACTGCCGGACCAAAAGGGCCGTCCCCCTATGGGTCACGGGTAGGACAAAGCTTGCTGCCACCGGTCCTGGGCGGTAGATGTAGACCACTTCCCGGCCGGTGTGGGTCTTAAGCCTTTCCCGGACCAGCCGGACCGGCTCCTTTAGGATTTCCTCAATCTCCAGGCGTTCCCAAGGGCTCATCGCGTCATGCGCTCTATTACCCGGCGCACCTTTTCCCCCGGGGCCCGGGGGCCCAGGGCCTTGGTCACCGCCCCGATGGCCGCCAGGGGGTTTTTGAACTGGCTGAGGTCTAGGTTCTCCCGGATCCAGGCCTCGATCTCCTCCTCCGTCATCTCCTTGGGGAGGAAGCGGTCCAGAAACTCCGCCTCAAAGGCGTTTCCCTGCTCCAGGGCGATTTCCTTAAGGGCCCTTAAGACCTTAACGGCCTCCCCGTCGGGCAGGGGTTTCCCATCCCCTTTCCGGTCCAGCTCGGCCTTGACCACCCGGGCGAAGCTTAGGGTCTTCTCGTCCCGGGCCTTCATGGCCTCCTTGATGGTGGCCTGGATGGCCTCGTAGATGCCCATACCCCCAGTTTAGCCCTTAGACTGGGGGGGATGTGGGCCTTGCTTTCCGTTTCGGACAAACGGGGCCTGGCCGGGTTCGCCCAAGGGCTTTTGGACCTGGGGTTCCGCCTCCTTTCCACCGGGGGGACGCTTAGGTACCTGGAGGAACACGGCCTGCCCGCCACCCCCATCTTTGAGTTCACGGGTTTTCCCGAGATCCTGGAGGGCCGGGTGAAGACCCTCCACCCCAGGGTCCATGCCGGGCTTCTCGCCAAGCCCACCCCGGAGCACGAGGCGGAGCTTAGGGTCTTGGGCCTGGAGCGGATCCATCTGGTGGCGGTGAACCTCTACCCCTTCCGGGAAAGGGTGGCCCGGGGGGCCTCCCTGGAGGAAGCCCTGGAAGAGATAGACATCGGGGGGCCGGCCATGCTCCGGGCCGCGGCCAAGAACCACCGGGCTGTCCTCCCGGTCTCTGACCCCGAGGACTACCCCAAGGTCCTGGAGGCCCTAAGGGAGGGGCGGGACGGGCCCGAATTCCGCCTCGCCCTGGCCCGCAAGGCCTTCGCCCACACCGCGGCCTACGACGCGGCCATCGCCCGCTACCTCCTAGGGCTAGAGGGGGAGGCCTTCCCCGAGGTCTTGCCTTTGGCCCTCCACCGGGTGGCCCCCTTGCGGTATGGGGAGAACCCCCACCAAGGGGCGGCCCTTTACCGGGTGGAAGGGGAGTCTGGCCCCCTTATGGAGGCCCAGGTCCTCCAGGGCAAGGCCATGAGCTTCAACAACTACCTGGACGCCGAGGCCGCCTGGAACCTGGTCTCGGAGTTCGCCGAACCCGCCTGCGTGGCCATTAAGCACCAGAACCCCTGCGGGGTGGCCCTGGGGCAGGACCCCTTGGAGGCCTACCGCAAGGCCTACGAGGCCGATCCCATCTCCATCTTCGGCGGGATCCTGGCTTTCAACCGTCCGCTGGACGGGGCCACGGCCGAGGCCCTGGGGGAGGTCTTCCTCGAGGTCGTCCTGGCCCCGGGCTTCACCGAGGAGGCCCGGGAGGTCTTAAGGCGCAAGAAAAACCTCCGCCTCCTCCAGGTCCCCCGTCTGGCCCAGGGGGCCTACCTGGACCTGAGGCGGCTTAGGGGTGGGGTCCTCCTCCAGGAGGCGGATACGGAGGACCCGGTGGCGCCCCGGGTGGTGACCAGGGAGGCCCCCCCGGAGGAGGCCTGGCCCGACCTCTGGTTCGCCTGGAAGGTGGTGAAGCACGTCCGCTCCAACGCCATCGTGGTGGCCAAGGGGGGGATGACCCTGGGGATCGGGGTGGGGCAGACGAACCGCCTGGCTGCGGCCCGGCACGCCCTGGAGGCCGCCGGGCAAAGGGCTAAGGGCGCGGTCCTGGCCTCGGACGCCTTCTTCCCCTTTGACGATGTGGTCCGCCTAGCAGCCCAGTACGGGATCCGGGCCATCATCCAGCCCGGGGGAAGCCTCCGGGACGAGGACTCCATCCGGGCCGCGGACGAGCTCGGCCTGGCCATGGTCTTCACCGGGGTGCGGCACTTTAAGCACTAACGGGCCCGCCTCTGGGTCCTGGCCTGGCGGAGGAGGCGATGGGCCTCCTGGAAGCCTACAAGCTTCCGGCTCCCCTCGTCGTGGAGGTGCATGTAAAGTCCATTTTGAAGGCCTCCTTTGGAGGGGTCGGAGTAGGTCCTCCCCTCCATGGCCGCTCTAAGGTACTCCCACCTGGGGTCATGCTCCCAGTAGGCGTCCTCAAACCGGTGCTGGACATAAAAGAAGATGCCCATTATCCCCGCCGGGTACTGGATGGGTAGGTAGACCCAAAGGAGGGTGGCGGGCCCAAGAAGATCCGGATCCCTGCGATGAGAAGGGCGATGGGGAGGTTGGTCAGGGCGATGGCGTTCCGCACCCAGGGCTTATCCGCGCCGTAGCCTAGGGGGAGGCGGTAGGCCGGCATAACCGGGTAGAAAAGGCCGATCAGGGGGAGGAGGGTGGTGGCCACCTGGCCGAGGCTTTGCCGGAGGTTGGGTTGGGTGTAGGGCTTAGTTAGGGGGTTCCAGCCTTGGGGTTTTTCCCATCCAGGCTCCGTTCCAAGGAACCCGTGAGCCTTGTTCCTAGGGACGCCTTACCCCCCTCCTCCCATGAGAAAGGTGAAGCCTCTAGGCCTCGAGGAGAAGCGTCACCGGGCCGTCGTTAACCAGGTGGACCCGCATATGGGCCCCGTAGACCCCGGTTTCCACATGGAGGCCTTCCCCCAGAAGGGCGTCTATAAAAGCCTCATAAAGCCTTTTCCCATCCTGGAAGGGGGCGGCCTCTGTGAAGCTCGGCCGGTGGCCTTTGCGGGTATCGGCGTACAGGGTGAACTGGCTCACCACCAGGACCTCCCCCCCTACGGCCTTGAGGTCCAGGTTCATCCGGCCTTCCGCGTCCTCAAACACCCGGAGCCGGGCGACTTTCCGGGCCAGGGCCTCCGCTTCCTTGGGGGTGTCCCCCTTGCGCACCCCAAGGAGGACCAGTAGCCCCAGGCCAATCCGGCCCACCACCTCCCCTTCTACCTCCACGAAAGCTTCCAGGACGCGTTGGACCAGGGCCCGCACCCCTTACCCCCTGGGCCCGGCGAAAAGCCCCACTACCCCAGGCCCGGCGTGGGCCGCCACCGCCGCCCCCGCCTGGCGCACCGAGAGGATCTCCACCCCTTCCACCCGCAGGAGGGCTCTGAGCCTTTCTACCCCTTGGGGGTTTTCCGCATGGGCCAGGTGGACCCGGGCCCCCTCGGGGAAGAGCTCCTTAAGTCGGGCTACCATCCGCTTAAGCCCCTCGGCAAAGCCCCGGACCCTAAGCCCGGCCTCCACCCGGCCCTCCCGGACCTCGAGGACGGGGAGAACCCTTAAGGCCTGGCCCAGGAAGAACCTCAAGCCCCCGATCCGCCCGGAGCGGTGGAGGTAGACCAGGGTCTCGGGCAGGACCAGGCCCCGGACCCGGGCCCGGTAGGGGGCAATGGCCTCCTCCAGGCGTTCCCAGGCCACCCCGGACCTAAGGAGGCGACGGGCCTCTTCTAGAACCAGGTGAAGGCCTCCGTTGAGGTTCCAGGAGTCCAGGACCTTGACCCTTGCCCCAAAGGCCTGGGCCACGCTCATGGCCGTGGCCACAGTGCCGGAGAGGAGGCCGGATACATGCACGGAAAGGATACGGTCATGCGTCTTAAGGAGCTCCTCGTAGGCCTCGGCCAGGTCCTTGGGGGCAACCTGGCTGGTGCTGGCCCTTAGGCCTCCCCTTAGGGCCTTGAGGAGCTCCGCCTCCTTAAGCTCCACCTCGTCCCGGTAGGCCCTGCCTTCCAGGATAACCGTCTGGGGGACGAGGTGGATACCCGCTCTTAGGGCTTCCTCCGGGGAGAGGCCCAGGGTGGTATCGGCGACAAAAGCGGTTCTAAAGGGCATAAGCGTAAAACCCGTAGGTCCCGGGGCCGGTGTGGCTCCCGATTACGGCCCCAAGTTCCGCGGTGAGGACCACCTCCACGGGTAGGCCCAGCTCCCTTACCCCTCTTTGGAGCTCGGCCACCGCCTCCTCCTCCCCAGCGTAAACGAAAAAGACCCGGATTCTTCCCTTGCCTTGGGCCCAGGCCTGGAAAGCCTTAAGGATCTCCTCCCGGGCCTTGGCCTCTCCCCGGGCCCGGCCTGCGGCCTCCACCCGGCCGTCCTTGAGGGTGAGGATGGGCTTAATCCCGAGGAGGGTCCCCAGGAGGGCCTGGGCCCCCCCGATTCTCCCCCCTCGTTTGAGGAACTCCAGGCTGGCCACGCTGAACCGGACAAAATGGTCCTGGCGGATGCGCTCTAGCTCCTTTAGGACCTCCTCCAGGCTTCTTCCCCCGTCTAAAAGCTCCTTAGCCCTTAGAACCTGCATCCCTACTCCTAAGGAGGCGGCCAGGCTGTCCCAGACCACCACCCGGCCTCCGAAGCCTTCCGCGGCTAGCTGGGCGGATTGGACCGTGCCGGAAAGCCGGCTGGAGATATGGATGGAAAGAACCCGGTCTGCCCCCTTGACGGCCTCCTCGTAGACCCGGGCGAAGTCCTGGGGGGAGGGCTGGCTGGTGGTGGGGAAACCTTCCCCAGTCCGCACCTTCTGGAAGACCTCCTTGGGGGCGACCTCCTCCCAGTCCCGGTAGGTCTGCCCCCCCAGGTGGACGTAAAGGGGGACGGCCCGAAGGCCTAGCTCTTCCCGGAGCTTGGGCGGCAGGTCTGCGGTAGAGTCCGTGACTAGGGCGACCTTCATACCCCTCCTTTTGGCCCCCCTAGGATACCACACGCCTTGCCCCAGGGCCCTTTGGGGTGCTAGGCTTTTGGCTATGTGGCGGGTTCTCGTCTCCGACGAGATGCGCTTGGGGGAGGGGCGGTACCCGGGGGTGGTCCTGGACTATCGTCCGGGGATTGGCCGGGAGGAGCTTTTGGAGCTTATCCCCGCCTACGATGCTCTTATCACCCGGAGCCGGACCCGGGTGGATGCGGAGCTTTTGGAGCGGGGGAAGCGGCTTAAGGTGGTGGGCCGGGGGGGCGTGGGGGTGGACAACGTGGACCTCGAGGCGGCAAGCCGCCTCGGGATCCTGGTAGTCAATGTCCCCGAGGCCAACACCCGCTCCGCGGCGGAGCTTGCCTTTGGCCTCCTTTTGGCCGCGGCCCGGGGGATTGCCCTTTCTGACCGGAAAATCCGGGCCGGGGAGTGGGACCGGAGCTTCCTCGGCCTAGAGCTTAAGGGCAAGACCCTGGGCATCGTGGGCCTGGGCCGGATCGGGAGCCAGGTGGCCCGGTTCGCCAAGGGGTTTGAGATGCGGGTCCTGGCCTACGACCCCTATATCCCTAGGTCCAAGGCGGAAAGCCTGGGGGTGGAGCTTTTAGAAGACCTCGCGGATATGCTCCGCCAAAGCCACTTCCTCACCGTCCACACCCCCCTTACGGAGGAGACCCGGGGGATGATTGGCCGCCGGGAGCTTTACCTCCTTCCTAGGGGGGCAGTGGTGGTGAACGCGGCCCGGGGCGGGATTGTAGACGAGAAGGCCCTTCTAGAGGTTCTGGAGGAAGGGCATCTTTTCGCCGCGGGACTGGATGTATTCGTGGAGGAGCCTCCCCCCAAGGACCATCCCCTCCTCCACCACCCCAGGGTGGTCCACACCGCCCACCTGGGGGCGAACACCTTTGAGGCCCAGGACCGGGTGGGGGAGGCCATTTTGGAGCGGGTGGTCCGGACCCTGGAGGGGGACCTCTCCTACGCCCTGAACACCGGGTTTGACCCCGAGGCCCTGGAGGCCTTAAGGGGCTTTCTCCCCTTGGGGGAGGCCTTGGGCCGGCTCCTCGCCCAGATTACCCGGGGCCGGCCTGAGATCTTAGAGGTGGCCTTCCTGGGCCGGTTTGAGAAGGACCCCGAGCCCATCGCCAGCGCCGTGGCCCGGGGGTTTCTGGCCCGGGTCCTGGGGAACGAGGGGGTGAACCTGGTCTCGGCCCGCCCCCTCCTCAAGGACCGGGGGGTGCGGCTCATCACCCGGCGGGAGGAGGAGGCCGGGGAGTACGCCCGTCTGGTGGAGGTCCGGCTCACCACGGACCAGGAGACCCGGAAGGCCCGGGGGGTGGTCATGGCCGGGCGGCCCCGGCTGGTGGGGGTGGACGAGTACAGCCTCGAGGTCATCCCCGAGGGGTACATGCTGGTCTGCGTGAACTACGACCGGCCCGGGGTGGTGGGCCAGGTGGGGACCCTTCTGGGCGAGGCCGGGGTGAACATCGCCGGGATGCAGCTCGGCCGGGATGTCCCCGGGGGCCGGGCGCTTTTTGTCCTCACCGTGGACCAGAGGCCCTCCCCGGAGGTCCTGGAGGCCTTAAGGAGCCTCCCCGTTTTGGAGCGGGTAGACCTAGCGGAGCTTTAAACCGTTTCTGAGCTTTTGTCCGCCCCGGGCTTCACCGGGGCGGGGTTCTTTTGGGGTGGCCGGTGGGGTTGGGTCCGTGTCTTTTAGGTGGGACTTTTAGCACAAGCGTGCTTAATCGTGAAAGAAATAACAAAAACCGGGACCCGCGTCCCTTGACAACCCTCCCTACCTCTCTAAGGATTAGAGGGTATGACCCTTCTCGCCCTGGCTTGGCGGAACCTCCTGAGGCAGAGGCGCCGGACAGGGCTTTTGGCCCTGGTGGTGGTTTATGTCACCGTGGTAAGCCTCTTCATGTTTGGCTTCCTAGATGGGTACGGGGAGAGCCTGGTGGAGGGGTACGCTGGGTATGTGGAGGCCCCCGTGGTGGTGGCCCCCAAGGCCTACTGGGAGGACCCGGACCCGGAAAACGGCCTTAGGGCTCCTCCAAGCCTTCAGCACCCCCAGGTCCAGGCCCTCACCCCCCGGCTCGCCTTTACGGGGCTTCTCCGCTCCCCCTACCGGTTCCAGGGGGGGGGCCTCTTGGGGGTGGAGCCCCAAGGGGAGAAGACCCTTTCCCGCGTCCCGGAAAAGGTTGCGGAGGGGCGGTGGCTGGAGGCCCCGGGGGAGGTGGTCCTGGGGTACCGTCTAGCCCAGACCTTGGACGTACGGGTGGGGGAAAGGTTGGTGGTGGAGACGGGTAGGGCGGCCTTGGGCCTCGAGGTGGTGGGCCTGGTCCGGTCTGGGGTGGGCAACGTGGACTTCGCCGGGGTCTACCTCCACCTCCAAGACGCCCAGGCCCTCACCGGGGCTTGGGCCACCCACCTGGCCCTGAAGGTTCCCCGGGGTCGGGAGGAGGCTATCGCCCAGGCCCTGAACCGGACTCTCCCCGAGGGCCTCGAGGCCCGTGGGGTCTGGAGTCTCATGGGTCCCATCCGGGCGGATTATGAGGGGAGCCGGCTCTTCTACCTTCCCCTCCTTGGGCTTTTCATGCTCCTGGCGGCGGTGGCGGTGGTGAGCACCACCTACGTGAGCCTCCGGGAAAGGATCCGGGAATTCGCCGTGGCGGAAAGCCTGGGCCTGACCCCGGGTCGGCTCGTGCTCCAGGTGGTCCTGGAGGCCTCCTTAGCTGCCTTCCTCGGCCTCGTCCTGGGTCTGGGTTTGGGGTACGCCCTCCTTTGGTATACCTCCACCCATGATGTCTTTGGAGGCCTAATGCGGCTTTCCGTGGAGCTCCTTCCGGAAAGCGGCCTCACGGAGCACCTGTACACGGCCGTTCGGCCGGTTTACGCCCTGTATGCGAGCCTGGTGGTTCTCCTTTCGGCCCTCCTGGCCTTGTTTTTCCCTGCCCAGCTGGTCCTACGCATGGAGGCTCCGCGCTACCTCAAGGGGGAGTGAGATGAAACCCTTTTGGTTTTTGCCCTTTCTGGCCCTGGCCCTAGCCCAAGGGGGCCCAGAGGAACGGCTTAGGGAGGCCCTGGACCGCCTGCGGGGCGGTCCCCACGAGGCCATTTACGCCCTCAGGGTGGAGCGGCCGGGCTCGGCCCGGGCCTACCGCCTCCGGGTCTACACCGACGGGCGCCGGGCCCAGATCCGGGTCCTGGAGCCAAGGAGCGAGGCCGGCCAGGCCTTTTTGGTCCTGGAGGGGGAGGTTTACCTCTACGACCCGCGGCTGGGCCGGACCCTAAGGCTTCCTCCCACGGGCCGGACGGAGCGGTTCTTGGGCTCGGACCTGACCTACCAGGACCTGGCGGGACGGGACCTGGAAAGGGACTACGAGGTTCGGGAAGAAGGGGTGGCCCTGGTTCTCCTGCCCCGGCCTGGGGCCCCTACCCCTTATGGCCGGGTGGAGGTCTACCTCGAGGCGGGCTTCCCCAAGCGCATCCTCTACTATGACCAACGGGGTCAGGCGGTGCGGGAACTTCTCCTGGGGGAGTTCCAACCCTTGGGCCCGGGGTATCTGCCCCGGCGGATGGAGCTTAAGGACCTCCTCAAGCCAGGGTATAGGACCCTTCTGGAAATAGGGGAGGTCCGGGTCCGGCCTATCCCCGAGCGGTGCTTCAGCCCCTTGGAGCTGGAAAGGGGGTGCTAGGTGCTGAGACTGGCCTGGCGCAACCTCCTTAGGACCCCGGGCCGGAGCCTGGTTACCGGGGGGATTGTGGCCTTGGTGGTCTTCCTCTCCCTGGTCTTTCTCTCCGTATACGGGGGGGCCTTTGAGGCCTTCCTCCGCCTGCTTCTGGAGCGCACCGGGCACCTCGTGATCCGGGTGGAGGGGTACCGGGAGAAGGAGGACCTGGAGAGCCTGAGTTTTCCCCGCCCAGTCCTGGCTCAGGACCTTAAGGTGGAAGGGGTTTTGGAGGGAGCAGCCCTGGCCATCGCGGGGGAGCGGAGCCGGCCCGTCCTCCTTACAGGGTGGGAAGCCCAGGCCCTGGAGCGGGAAAGGCGGCTTCTTTCCCAAGGCCGGCTTCCCCAGGGGCCAGGGGAGGTCCTTTTGGGAGAAGCTCTGGCCCGGGCCTTGCGGGTGGGGCCTGGAGGGGAGGTGGTGGCCTACGCCCCCGGGGGGTTGGGCCAGGGGATCATGGTCTTCCGGGTGGTGGGGTTATTGGACCTTCCCGAGACCAGCCTCGAGGCCCGCGTCTTTTGGGTCTTGTTAGGGGATGCCCAAAGGCTTCTCGCCCCAGGCCGGGTGACGCGGCTCGAGGTCCGGCTCCCCGGGGTGGGGCTTTACGAGCTGGAAGCGGTGGAAAGGACTAAGGAGGCCCTGGTCCAGGCCCTTCCCCGGGGGCTTGCGGTGGAGACCTGGCTCGAGGCCAACCCCCTCTACGCCGCCCTTCTGCCCCTTTACGACACGGTAATGGCGGTCTTCGTGGCCTTCTTCTTCGTCCTGGCCGGGCTTATCCTCCTCAACGCCCTTTACCTGAGCCTAGTGGAAAGGGTCCGGGAGTTTGGTCTTTTGTCCGCCCTGGGGCTTACGGGGAGGCAGGTCCTAGCCCTGGTCCTATGGGAAAGCCTGGTCCTGGTTGGGGTTTTTGGCCTTTTGGGACTCCTTGCAGGGCTTGGGCTTCACGCCGTTTTGGCCCAGGGGTTCCGCCTGCCTCTTCCCCAGGAGATCCTGGCGCAGTACCGGGAGTTTGGCCTGCCCGAGGTTCTCTATGGCCGCCTCACCCTAAAGGAGGTCCTCCTCACCCTGGGCTACACCCTAGGGGTTGGGGTTCTGGCGGCGCTTTGGCCGGGGTATCTGGCCTCGAGGCTGGAGGCGGTGGAGGCCATGCGGTATGTGCCCTAAGGAGGGAGGATGCCGATTCTAGAGGCCAAAAGGGTGCGGAAGGTTTACCGGGGGGACGGGGTGGAGACCGAGGCCCTCCGGGGGGTGGACCTTAGGGTGGAGGCCGGGGAGTTCACCGCCCTGGTAGGGCCTTCGGGAAGTGGGAAAAGCACGCTTCTACACATTCTGGCCGGGCTGGACCTACCCACGGAAGGGGAGGTCTGGGTCCAGGGGGTGAGGCTGGACCGGCTTTCCCGGGCCCAAAGGGCCCGGTTCCGCCTGGAGGGGATGGGGCTCATCTTCCAGGCCTATAACCTTCTCCCGGTCCTCACCGCTTTGGAAAACGCCGCTTTCGTCCTGGAGCTTAGAGGGGTGGGCCGGCGAGCCAGGGAGGCCAAGGCCTTGGAGGCCCTGACGGCCCTGGGCCTTAAGGACAAGGCCCACCGCTTTCCCCGACAGCTTTCCGGGGGGGAGCAGCAACGGGTGGCCGTGGCCCGGGCCCTGGCCGCAGAGGCCCCCATCGTCTTGGCCGATGAGCCCACGGCCAACCTGGATTCCCAAAACGGCCTGGCCCTGATCCGACTCATGCAACAGCTGAACCAGGAGCGGGGGGTGACCTTCCTCTTCTCCACCCACGACCCTAGGTTGCTCGAGCATGTCCGCCGGATCCTCCGCTTGGAGGATGGCCGGATTGTGGCCGATGAACAGAGGGGATGAGGCGGGGCTTGGTCCTCTTCTTCTTCCTGGGCCTAGGCCTGGGCCAAAGCCTGGAGCTTGGGGCTGAGGGGATGAGCCCCGGGGTTTACCGGGCCTACCTCCTCCTAGAGGGGCTTCTTTCCCTGGAGGGCGGGGAGATAGGGTACGCCTTTCTGGCCTACCGGTCCTGGGGTCTGGGGGAGGGGAGAGGCCTGAGGGTGGAGCGCCTTTACCTCCGGGCAGAAGAAGGGGCCTGGGGGCTTCTTTTGGGCCGGTTTCCCCTGGGCCTGGGGGAGGCTAGGCTTTTAGAGGCCCCTACGGTCTGGGACGGGGGCATCCTCACCCACTATGGGGAAGGGGTGCGCCTCCGGGCGGGGTACCTTAGGGGGCTTGGGGGCGTGGCAGAGTTGGCCTGGTCTGGACTTTGGCTCCGGGGATGGCTAGGGGAGGGGCTGGGCCTGGTCCTGGGAGGGAGTTTCGGCCTGGGCCAGGGGGTGGTCTACGGGGAGGCGGGCCTAGACTCTGGGCCCCGTTTCCTGCTGGGCCTCACGGGGGTGTTCCTCGAGGAAGGCCTCTACACCCTGGAAGCGGCCTACCCTTGGGGGCTGGCCCTAGGCCTCCTCTGGCCCCCTTGGGACCTCTCTGGGGTCATAGGGGTGAGGCAAGGGGTCGGGTTTGGCGGGCTGGAGTACCAGCCTGGGTCCTGGCGCCTAGGGGTGGGGTTCCAAGGGGAAGGGCTCTGGGCTAGGCTGGCCCTGCGCCTGGGCCTTTAGGGGAGGACCTTTAGCCCCTCCCGCTCTGCGGCCAGGTTGAGGCGGGCGTCCAGGGAGACAAAGGCTAAGGCTGAAGGCCTGGCCTCGCTCACCACTAGGGCTGCGGCCAGCTGGAGGGCGTCCATGGCCCTTAGGTTATGAACCCGGAGGAGGCGGCGGGCCAGGGTGCGCACCTGTTCCGTGGGCAGGACCTCCGTCCAGGAGGCCTCGAGGGCCCTAAGCCGTTTCAGGGCCTCTTGCATGCCTTTGGCGCTTAAGCTTCCCTCTCGTTCCAGGCGGGCCAGGGCTGAGGTGGCTTCCACTGGGGTGCCCCACCAAACCACGAGATGGGGGTCTTCCCGATAGAGGGTTAGGATTTGCGCCGAGCTGGCCTCCTGGACCAGAAGGGGAAGAAGGGCGGAAGTGTCCCAAAACCTCACCGCCCCTCCTCCCGTTCCGCCAGGAGGGCTCTTAGGGTATCCCCCTGGGCTTTGGGCCAGGGGAGGGCCTCGAGGTCTGCTGCCTGGCCCTGGCCGCGCCGGACCAGCCCCTTGCGCTCTAGGAGAAGAAGTCCCTCCTCCCGCTCTTGGCCCACGGGGGAGAGCCGGGCCACGGGTACACCCCGGTCCAGGATGAGGACCTCCTCCCCAGCCTTGACCCATTCCAGGAGGGCGCTGAGCCGGTTTTTAGCCTCGCTGACCGAGACGGCGCGCATATGGCCATTATAGCCTGAAGAATTAGGTCGGATAGGCTCGTTCGGTTGCGACGTCTAGAGGGGATTTTTAGCACAAGCCTGGTTAATCATGAAAAAAATCACTTAAAAACCTCCCGAAAGCGCAAGGCCTAGGCCGAGGTACACCCCCAGGGCATCACCCCAAAAGAAGCCCCCGGGCCCTTAGGGCCAGGTGGAGCCGGGCCAGGGTCTCGGGCCGGTCCAGGGGGCCTACCCGCTCGGCGATGCGCCTTAGGCGGTAGCGGAGGGTGTTGGGGTGGATGTGGAGGAGGCTTGCTGCTTCTTCCAGGCTCCCCGCCTCCATGTAGGCCTCGAGGGTTCTTAGAAGTTTCGAGGGTAGGGGCAGGTACCGCTCCACCAGGGCCTTCAGGTCCTCAGGGGATTGCTGGAGAAGGACAAAGGCCACGGGGTCCAGGCCGGCAAAGGAGAGGGCCTCCCCGGGCCGGGCGGCCTTGAGGGCGATTAGGGCCTCCCGGTAAGCGGTCTGGACCTCCCCCCCGGTGTGGACCGCAGAGTAGCCCAGCCGGCTTCCCGGTGGGAGGGCTTTTAGGAGGTGCTCAGTCTCCTTGGCGGGGTTATGCACCTGCCAGAGGGCCGCCACCCGGTTCCCCCTTAGGGTGAGGAGGTAGGGGATGCCCAGCCGGTCTAGGTAAGCCCCGGCCCGGCGGCGGAGCTCTAAGGTGGCCTCCCGCCGCCTCTCCTCGGCCAGGCGGTGCCGGCCGGGCACCGGCGGGGGCTCGAGGAGAGCCAGGACCCATTCCACCCCTTCCACGAAACCGAAGGCGAAAAGCCTTTCCGGCTCGGCCTCCCCCAGGATAAGGCCTTCCAAAAGGGCCCCGCCCAGGGACTCCTCCTGCATCCTCTCTAGGGCCCGTTCCTGGGTCCT
>FWWL01006170.1_pt1 | contig 17660 bp, 17 predicted proteins | sample 2228331 | NCBI WGS metagenome assembly FWWL01 (sample SAMEA103939775, study PRJEB20133) | metagenome
GGCTGACCACCCTCGACGCGCTCGACGCCGACGGGCGCCCGACCGCGCATGGTAAGGCGATCGCCGCGCTCCCGCTCCCGCCCCGGCTCGGTCACATGCTGGTGCGCGCGGGGGAGATGGGCATGGCTACCACCGCCGCGCAGGTCGCGGTGCTGCTCGGCGAGCGCGGGCTGGGCGGCAATGACGCCGATCTCGAAACCCGCATGCGCCGCTGGCGCAGCGAACGCGGCCAGCGTGCGGATGCGGCGCGAAAACTGGCGGAACGCTGGGCGAAGCTGGCCCCTTCGGCGCCAGCCAGCACCGAGTCCGGCGCGGAGCAGGTTGCCCTGTGCATCGCCCTCGCCTTCCCCGACCGCATCGCGCGCCGCCGCGATGCGTCTGGCGAGAGCTGGGCATCGGCGGGCGGGCGCGGGTTCAAGCTGGACCCGACTTCCGCGCTCGCCCGCCACGAATGGCTCGCGGTCGCCGAGACGCAAGGAATGGCGGCGGGTGCACGCATCCTCTCCGCCGCGGCCCTCAACCCGGACCAGATCGAAAGCCTGTTCGCCGACCGGATCGAAACGCGCCGCCAGGTTCGCTTCGACCCCGCGACCGGCCGGGTGGAGGCGACGCGCGAGCGGCGGCTGGGCGCAATCCGTCTGTCCTCCGGCCCTGACACGCAAGCCGACCCGGACGAGGTCGCGGCGGCGCTGCTAAATGGTGTGCGCGCGCATGGCCTGGCGCTACTGCCCTGGTCCGACCCCGCACAGGCGCTACGAACGCGCGCGGCCTATGCCGGGCTGGAGGCACTCTCGGACGCAGCACTGACCGCCGATCTCGACGACTGGCTGCCCCCGCTGCTGGTGGGCAAGCGCCGGCTCAATGCGGTTTCGGGCGAGGGACTGAGCCAGGCGCTGCAGAACCGCATCGGGTGGGACGGGCAGAAGAGCCTCGACCGCCTCGCCCCCGCGCGGCTGGAGACCCCCGCCGGGTCGAGCCACGCGATCGACTATGCCGCCGAAGGTGGTCCGACGGTCGAGGTCCGGGTGCAGGCGCTGTTCGGCCTCGCCATCCATCCGATGCTTGGGGACGGCACCCCGCTCGTGCTGTCACTCACCTCGCCGGCTGGCCGTCCGATCCAGACGACGCGTGACCTGCCCGGTTTCTGGAAGGGTAGCTGGGCCGATGTCGCAAAGGAAATGCGCGGCCGCTACCCGCGCCATCCCTGGCCCGACGATCCCGCCAGCGCGAGCGCGACGCTGCGCACGAAAAATGCGGATGCACGGCGCGGAAGATCGGGTTAAAGGAGCGGGCATGTCGACCGCACGCATCTATCAGCGCCCGAAGAACGCCATGCAGTCGGGCCGCGCCCGCACCGATCGCTGGGTGCTCGAATTCGAATCGAATGAGAAGCAGCGCCCCGACCCGTTGACCGGCTGGGCCGGATCGGGCGACACGCGTGCGCAGCTGCGGTTGAACTTCCCGACGCTGGAAGCGGCGCAGGACTATGCGAAGCGCGAAGGGATCGACGCGCACGTCGTCCCCGCGCCGATGAAGACGCTCAAGCTGCAGGCCTACGCCGACAATTTCCGCTGAGCGCTAGCCGAGCAGGCTGGTTCCCAACGCCAGCAACAGCTTCACGTCGATCGCCATACCGCGCCCGCGGCACTCAGCAACGTAAGCGGGGACGTCCGCCAGCTTCACGCGGTGGACGGTGATATTCTCGCCCTCCACCCCGCCGCCCTCGGCCACTTTCGTAAGCCCGTACGCGCGCACCAGGGTAAAGCTCTCGCTGACCATTCCCGGCGAGGAATAGAACTCACCGAGCGATTCGATCCGGTCGGCGCGGTAGCCGGTTTCTTCCTCCAGTTCGCGCGCCGCGGCGGTTTCGTCCGCCTCGTCATCACCACCATCGCCGATCAGTCCGGCGGGCAGTTCGAGGCAGCGGCGACCCAGCGGCACGCGATATTGCTCGACCAGCAGCAAATGCCCCGCGTCATCGACCGCAACGATCACGGCCGCGCGAATGCCCCGCGCGCGCGCGACATATTCCCAGCGGCCCTGGCGCTTGGCGGTGATGAACTTGCCCTGCCAGACGGTTTCGACCGGCGCGTCGCTGTCGGGGAAGCTCACAGCTCGATCAGCCGGTCGGGGAGTTCGTTGGCGTCGCCCGCAGTCTTGGGGAAGTGCGTCGTCAGCACCGCGCCGATCCGCGTCACCGCGTCGGCCATGCCGCCCGCCGGATCGCCCGCCCGCACCTTGTCGACCAAAGCGACCATCGCATCGCCCCACACGCCCTCTTCGACCTTCGCCAGAATGGCTTCGTCGGCGATGATCTCGGCGCGGTGTTCGGCGAGGCTGACATAGAGCAGCACCCCGACGCGCTCGGCGGTGCGCTTCTCGGCGCTCGCCTTGAAGAACTGCACCGCGCGCCGCCGCACCCGCCGACCGCGTACCGCGCCGGGGACCAGCACCCCGCGCCCCGGCAGCGCCTCAAACCCGAAGCGCACGGCCAGGAAGACCACCGCCTGAACCACCACCAGCAAAGCGAGCTGGAGATGCCGCTCCGCCTCACCCCAGCCGCCGGTGAACAACGCCAGCTTGGCGTCGAACAGGTCGGGAAAGAAAGCGAACAAGCCCAGCGCCGCGAGCATCGCCGCGCCCGCATAGTAAAGCGAGACGTCGTGATAATGATCGGACCAGTCGGTGACGATTGTCACAATCTCGCCATCGGTGCCGCGCTCGGCCTCCGCCACCGCAGCGGTGACGCGAGCATGTTCTTCAGCCGTGAATCGCCGTGCCATCACCATCCCCCCGATGCGCCGCCGCCGCCGAACGACCCGCCGCCGCCGGAAAAGCCTCCGCCGCCGCCAAAACCGCCACCGCCTCCACCCCAGGAGCCGCCACCGCCGCCGCCACCCCAGCCGGGGCCCCAGATCACCACCGGCGCACGGCCGCGGCGATATTTCTTGCCGCGCGCCGCACCGATCACGATGGGAAGCACGACCATCAGCAGGATCACTATCCAGAAGATCAGCACGAACACCCCTGCACCGTCCTTCTTACGCGACTTGCCGCTGTCGATCAGCTGCTTGGCGCGCGCCTCGGCGGCCTCCAACGGGAGTTTGAGTTGCTCGTTGATCGCGGCGGCACCCGCCATGATCCCGCCGGGCATGTCGCCATCCTTGAAGCGTGGAATGATCGTGTCGCGGATGATCATCCCCGACAGTGCGTCGGTCATGATCGGCTCAAGCCCATAGCCGACCTCGATCCGCACCTTGCGCTCATTGGGCGCGACCAGCAGGATGATGCCGTTATCGGCGTCCTTCTGCCCGATTTGCCATTCGCGGCCGAGCTGGTAGCCGAAATCCTCGATTGGATAGCCCTGGAGGTCCGGAACCGTGGCGACCACCAGCTGTCGCCCGGTCGCCTTCTCGGTCGCTTCGGACATCGCGGTCAGCTCGGCCTCCTGCGCGGGACTGAGCAGATCGGCGCTATCGACCACCCGGCCGGTCAGCTTGGGAAAGGACTGCGCCGAGGCCGCTTGCCCCGCAAAGGCGGCGAGCAGCAGCGCAAGAACCAGATGCACGAACCTCATGGTGTTGCTCCCGGTACATTGATTTCACGGATGATCGCGGCACTTCCCGCCAGGATCGCCCCGGGCATATTCCCCGAGCGGATGCGCGGGATGATGGTGTCGGTGATGATCGCCTTCGCCTCCTCGTCCCGCAACACGCCTTCCAGGCCGTAGCCGACTTCGATGCGCGCCTGACGTTCGCTCGGCGCAATGATCAGGATCACGCCATCGTCAACGTCGAACCTGCCGATCTTCCAAGCGCGGCCCAGCTCCACCCCGACATCCTCGATCTTCCGGCCGTTCAGCGTCGGCAAGGTGACGACGACGAACTGACTGCGTGTCGCCGGCTCGGTCGTCATCAGTGCCCGCTCGAGCAGCAACTCCTTGTCCGGCGGCAGCAGATCGGCGTTGTCGACGACCCGCCCCGTCAGCGCGGGCACGGTCGGCGATGCTTCTGGCGTCGGGTCAGACCCTGCCGTCCCGCAACCCGCGAGGAGCAGGAGCGGCAGGAAGCGGTGCCCGATCAGTTCCCGTTCCCGAAGTCCACCTTGGGCGCAGTATCGGCACCCGGCGTGGTCGCCTGGAACGGGGCCATCGGCTTGGCACCATAGAAGATCTTGGCGCCGATCGCGTCGGGGAAGGTGCGGATGGTGGTGTTATAGCTCTGCACCGCCTCATTATAATCGCGGCGGGCGATGCTGATGCGGTTCTCCGTGCCTTCGAGCTGGGTGAGCAGGGTCGCGTAATTGGCCTGACTCTTCAGCTCAGGATACGCCTCCTGCAACCGCTGCAGGTTCAGCGTCACCGCATTCTGCGCACGGTCGAAAGCCGCGATCTTGGCCGGATCGGTCAAGTCGGCATCACTGACGCGCACCTGCGTCGCGGCGGCGCGCGCCTGCGTCACCTCGACCAGAATCGCCTTCTCCTGCGCCCCGGCGGCCTTCACCGTCGCGACCAGATTGCCGGTCAGGTCGGCGCGGCGCTGATACTGATTCTGCACCTCCGCCCATTTCGCCTTCGCAGTCTCTTCAGCCGTCGGAACGCTGTTGAGCCCGCAGGCGGACAGCATGGCCGCGGCAACCAGCGCGGCAACCAGACGAAGCTTCATCGCGATGAGTCCCTCATAGTGTGTCGCATCCATACGACACCGCAAATCTAGGGACGGCATGGGCACTGCGCAATGGAAACCGGAAATTTGCGCCGCGCCTGAGCGTTGGGTAGCGTCGATCGGCAATCACAAGGGGGAGCTTATGCTCAAGGAATTCCGGACCTTCATCGCGCGCGGCAATGTGCTCGACCTCGCGGTCGGGGTCATCATCGGCGCGGCGTTCGGGACGATCACCAAATCGCTCACCGACGACATCATCATGCCGGTGGTCGGCTGGATCTTCGGCGGGTTCGATTTTTCGAGCTATTTCTTCCGGCTCGGCCCGATCCCGGCGAGCTATACCGGCTCGGCCTCCAACTATGCCGCGCTGAAGGCGGCGGGTGTGCCGCTGTTCGGCTTCGGCCAGTTCATCACCGTGATCATCAACTTCCTGATCCTCGCCTTCATCGTGTTCCTGCTGGTGCGGACCGTGAACAAGGTGCTGGCCGCCGCCGAACGCGAAAAGGCCGAAGGCACGGCGGAACCGGCTGCCGATCCGGCGGACGTGGTGCTGTTGCGCGAAATCCGCGACGAGCTGAAGAAGCGCAACAGCGCTTAAGCCGCTACCAGATCCTCGGCGGTGGCATCCGCAAGGCTGGTGCCGTCGAGGATCCTTGCCGTCTCATCCCGTACGCGGGCCATCGCATGGCGGATCGCGCAGCTCGCCTCATCCTTGCAGTCCAGGCAGGGGCGGTATGCGGTGCGGCTGACGCATGGCACCAGCGCCAGCGGCCCTTCGATCACACGGATGATCTCACCCAGCGAGATCAGGTGATTGGCGCGCGCGAGGCGATAGCCGCCCATCTTGCCGCGCGTCGACAGGATGAACCCCGCCTCACGCAGATCGGCGAGGATCAGTTCGAGGAACTTGCGCGGCACATTGGCTTCAGCGGCGATCCGCGTCATCGGCGTCGGCGCCCCGTCCCGGGGCTGCTTGGCCAGAAACAACATGGCGCGCAGGGCATAACGAGAGCGCTGGGTAAGCATGGCACGTTCTTTGCGCGCGGTTTATGGCGATGGGAAGGCCAAATCCCATCGTTCTTGTTAGATTTCGGCACCGAAACCCGCTCTTTTCAATCGGATTGCGGCTTCCTATATCGGTCGGGCCGGGTTCGCCCGGCTATGACGATAAATTGTGGCGTGCAATAGACGCAGCGGACCCGGGGGCAGTACCCGGCGGCTCCACCAGAAATGGTGGTCATACTGGAGACCGTTTCTGACGGGGCCGAACCAGGATCGACGTGTGTTGAAAAGCGCTGTTTTCGTTCGGAATGGGACCACCGCGACGGCCCATACACACAAGTGCCAACGATAACGAAGCACTCGCTATTGCGGCCTAACCCCAAGTCCTAACGGACTAAGGTTAGACTAAAATGCGCGGTTGGACCGCACCGGGCAACAGAAGCGGATTCCAGCGGTACGGGGGGCACCGGGCAACAGAAGCTCCCCACTTATTTGCGCTTCGCCAGCCGCTCCTCCTCGACGCTGAACGCGGAACGCCCCTTGCTCGCGGGTGGGGTGGCGGTGGCGAAGAAAGCGACTCCCTTCCCCGCCGCGCGGTCGATCCACAGGCCGGAACGCAGGCCATAAGCCTCACCGGCATGACCGATCCGGGTCCGCCCATCGCCGAACAGATCGTCGGCACACCCATCCCGCCGCGTCGGCAACGTCGTCACCGCCAGCCCATATTGGCAGTAGAAGCCGCCGCTTGTATCGCCATTGCCACCGTCGAAGCGCCACGCGACGCGCTCCAGCTCGGCGATCGACTCGCGCTTCAGAAAGCTGCCGTCATTGCGGATCAGCATCGCGCCGATCACCGCTAGGTCACGCATCGACGCGCGCAGCCCGCCCTGTGGCGAGAACAGCGCACCATTTTCTCCCAGCCGGTAGCCCCCAAGGTCACAACCCGCTTTCGCAATCACCGGGCAGTCGGGCCGCTTACCCTTGAGATCGTCGAGCGCCACCTCCCCGCTCGCGCGATAGAGCACGACATGCTGCGCGATCTTCGCATCCGAACAGGTCGACCAGTTGAAGCACGCGTCGAGCTTAAGCGGCGCGAGCACATGGCGCTGCATCAGCCGGTCGAACCGCTCGCCGCCCGCCTTCTCCATCACGCTCGCAATCACCGGAAAGGCGACGTTGGAATAGCGAAAATAGCTGCCTGGCGCGTGCTGCGCGTCCCACAGCGCCGGCCGCGCAATGACGTCGGCGAGCGGGTCGCCGAGCGGCACGCGATACTCATCGGGATCGATCAGCCCCGACTGGTGCGACAACAAATGCCGCAGCGTCACCGGCGCATCGGGAAAGGCCGGATTGCGCACGCGCCAGCCCAGCACTTCCGACACGTCGCGGTCGAGGTCGAGCTGCCCCGCCTCGACCATCCGCATCACGCCGAGCGCGACCACCAGCTTCGAGATGCTGGCGATCCGCACCGGATCGTCCGCCGTGACGCGGCGACCGGTACTGCGATCGGCCAGACCGCTGGCGCGGGCCGAGGTCACCCCCTTGGCATCGAACGCGACCCGCACCTCGGCCGGGCCAGTGGTGGCACAGCCGGCCAGCGCCACCGACGCGGCGAGCGCGACCGCCCGCCTGCTCACGCCTTCTTGCCCGCGATATAGCGATCGACCTCTTCCTCCAGCACGTTCAGCGGCACGGCACCGTTTGCCAGCACCACCTCGTGGAAATCGCGGATGTCGAACCGGTCGCCCAGCGCGGTTTCGGCTTTCTTGCGCAGCTCCGCGATCTTGAGCTGGCCGATCATGTAGCTCGTCGCCTGCCCCGGGTTGTTGATGTAGCGGTTGACCTCGCGCTCGATATCCGCCGCCGAGATCGACGAGTTCGCCTTGAAATAGTCGATCGCCTGCTCGCGGTTCCATTTCTTGGCGTGCAGCCCGGTATCGGTCACCAGCCGGATCGCGCGCCACATCTGCAGCGAGAGCATGCCGAATTCGGAATAGGGATCGGCATAGGCGCCCATCTCCTTGGCCAGCCGCTCGGTATAGAGGCCCCAACCCTCGCTATAGACGCTGTAGCCGCCGAAGCGCCGGAATTTGGGCAGCCCCTCCAACTCCATCGCGCGCGCGATCTGGAAATGGTGACCCGGTGCGCCCTCGTGCACCGCGATCCCCTCCAGCTGGATCTTCTGCACCTGATCCATATTGGCAAGGTTGACGTAATAGATGCCGGGCCGCGATCCGTCGGGTGCGGGGCGGTTGTAGAAGGCGACCGACGCGGTCCCCTCACGCCATTTCTCGACAGCGCGCACCTCCAGCTTTGCCTTGGGCAGGCGGTGGAACCAGCGCGGGGCGACGTCCATCATCTTCGCGATCACCGCGCGCGCCCGAACCAGATACTCCTCGCGCCCGGCATCATTGTTGGGGAATTTGAACTTGGGGTCAGTGCGCACGGCGTCGAAAAAGCTTTCGAGGCTGCCGGCATAGCCGACACGCGCCTTCACCGCCTCCATCTCGGTGCGGATCGCCGCGACCTGATCGAGGCCGATCTGGTGGATCTGGTCCGCGGTCAGGTCCGTCGTCGTATTCTGCGCCAGACGGTTGGCATAAAAGGCGGCGCCATTGGGCAGGCTCCACGCGCCGTCATTGCCCTTTGCCTTGGGCTCGATCTCGTCGAGCACCGCGAACAGCGTGTCGAAGCCACGCTTGAACGGGCCGGTCAGCGCCTTCTCGGCGTCGGCGATCAGCGCCGCCTTCTCGGCATCGGCGATCTTGAGCGCGCCCACCTTCTTGCGGAAATCGGCCATCACGGTGCTGTCCGCGCCGGAGTCGAACGGGGCGCCGGTGACGACCTTGCGCGCATCCTCCCGCGCCGGCTTGAACACCATCTTGGGCGGGATGATGCCCTTGCCCGCTTGATCGCGCATCGTTGCTGCGACCTCGCGCATCACGCGCTCCACCTCGGTGATGCGGGCGATATAGGCGCGCGCGTCGGCGACGCTGTCGATGCGGTGGTTGTTGATCAGAAAGACCGGGATCTGCCCCGCCGGGCTGCCATTGGTCGATACCGGAAAGCCATAGTCGCGGAACTTGTACGAAGCGCGCGACCGCTCGACCTGCGTTTCAAACAGGCGATAGCTCAACCGCGCCTGCGGCCCGAGCTTCGCGGGATCGAACTGCGCACGCATCTGCTTCAGCGTCGCCTCGGCCATCGCCATGCGTTTGTCGTCATCACCGCCGCTGTAATCGTCGAGCTTGTCGTAGTTGATCTTGAGGCCCAGCGCGGTCTGCGTTTCCGGACTCAGCGCGACATTCGCGTCGAACGCGGCGTCGAGAAACGCGTTGAGCCGGGCATCCTCGGCACGGGTGTCGACAGCAGCCTCCTGCGGCGCAGTCGCCGAGACAAGCGCAGGGGCGGCAACGCCCGCGAGTAGTACGGAAAGAACAAGGCGAAGCGTCACGGGCAAATCCTGTGTCGAGGAGCAATGCCGCCACGCTACCGCCTGTTGCCGAACCGGGCAAACGCCCGACGCAACGAAAAAGGGCCCCGGTTTCCCGGAGCCCTGTTCGTTGTGCGATCGATCAGCGATCAGTCGTCGCTGCCGCCGGTCAGGAAGGCGGGAAGGCCGATATTCTCGCCGCCCTCATCCTTCGATTCCGAACGCGCCGGACGGTCATTGCGGTCGCCACGGTCGCGACGCGGGCCGCGATCGCGGTCGCCGCCCCGGCCACCGTCACGACGGCGATCGCCGCCACGGCCGCCTTCGCGGTCGCCACGCTCGCTCTGCTCACGCGGTTCGCGGGCCGGACGCGTGTCCTCCAGCTCGGCACCGGTTTCCTGATCGACGACGCGCATCGACAGGCGCACCTTGCCGCGCTGGTCGATCTCGAGCACCTTGACCTTGACCTCCTGGCCTTCGGACAGGACGTCGCTGACCTTCTCGACGCGCTCGTTCTTGATCTCGGACACGTGGACGAGACCGTCCTTGCCGCCCATGAAGTTCACGAACGCACCGAAATCGACGAGGTTGACGACCTTGCCGTTGTAGATCTTGCCGACCTCGGCCTCTTCGACGATGCCCTTGATCCAGTTCATCGCGGCTTCGATCTGGCTGACGTCGGACGAGCTGACCTTGATCACACCCTCGTCGTCGATGTCGACCTTGGCGCCGGTGGTCGCGACGATCTCGCGGATCACCTTGCCGCCGGTGCCGATGACGTCGCGGATCTTCGACTTGTCGATCTGCATCGTCTCGATGCGCGGAGCGTGGGCCGACAGCTCGGTGCGGGTTTCGCCCAGCGCCTTGTTCATCTCACCCAGGATATGGGCGCGACCTTCCTTGGCCTGGTTGAGCGCGGCTTCGAAGATCTCGCGCGTGATGCCCGCGATCTTGATGTCCATCTGCATCGTGGTGATGCCTTCGGACGTGCCCGCGACCTTGAAGTCCATGTCGCCGAGGTGATCCTCGTCGCCCAGGATGTCGGACAGGATCGCATAATCCTTGCCCTCGAGGATCAGGCCCATCGCGATGCCCGAAACCGGGCGCTTGATCGGCACGCCGGCGTCCATCATCGCGAGGCTGCCGCCGCACACCGACGCCATCGACGACGACCCGTTCGACTCGGTGATGTCGCTGGTCAGGCGGATCGTGTAGGGGAAGTCTTCCTTCTTCGGCAGCACCGGGTGCAGCGCGCGCCACGCCAGCTTGCCATGGCCGACTTCGCGACGGCCCGGCGCGCCGAAGCGGCCGACTTCACCGACCGAATAGGGCGGGAAGTTATAGTGCAGCATGAAATGCTGGTAGCTAAGGCCGTTCAGGCCATCGATCATCTGCTCGGCATCCTTGGTGCCGAGGGTGCAGGTGGCGATGGTCTGGGTCTCGCCGCGGGTGAACAGCGCCGAGCCGTGCGCACGCGGCAGGAAGTGGGTTTCCGCGACGATCGGGCGGATCTGGGTCGTGGTGCGACCGTCGATGCGCTTGCCGGTCTTGAGGATGTCACCACGGACGATCTCGGCTTCCAGCTTCTTGGTCAGCTTGATGCCGGCCATGACTTCCTGCGGGGACAGGCCGTCTTCGGTGAACTGTGCCTTCGCCTTCGCGCGCGCTTCGTTCAGCGCGTTCGAACGGGCCGACTTGTCGGTCAGCTTGTAAGCGGCGGCGATGTCCTTGCCGATCAGCTTCTTGAGCTTGTCCTTGATCTTGGCGTTGTCGTCCGACGCGGCCATTTCCCACGGATCCTTGGCGGCCTGCTCGGCGAGCTTGATGATCGCCTTGACGACTTCCTTGCACGCATCATGCGCGAACAGCACGGCGCCCAGCATGATCTCTTCCGACAGCTCATTGGCTTCGGATTCGACCATCATCACCGCGTCGTAGGTCGCAGCGACAACCAGGTCGAGGTCACCCTCGGCAACCTGCTCGTCGGTCGGGTTCAGGATATATTCGCCGTTCAGGTAACCGACGCGCGCGGCGCCGATCGGGCCCATGAAGGGCACGCCCGAGATGGTCAGCGCGGCCGACGCGGCGACCATCGCCAGAATGTCCGGCTCATTCTCGCCGTCATAGCTCAGCACCTGAGCGATGGCGTTGATCTCGTTGTAGAAGCCTTCCGGGAACAGCGGGCGGATCGGACGGTCGATGAGACGCGAGACCAGGGTCTCCTTCTCGGTCGCGCCACGCTCACGCTTGAAGAAGCCGCCGGGGATGCGACCCGCGGCCGAATACTTCTCCTGATAATGGACGGTGAGCGGGAAGAAATCCTGCCCATCCTTGACGCTCTTGGCAGCCGTGACGGCGCAGAGCACGACGGTTTCGCCGAGCGTCGCCATGATGGCGCCATCGGCCTGACGGGCAACCTTGCCCGTTTCGAGTGTCAGGGTTTGTCCGCCCCACTCGATCGATACGGTCTTCTTGTCGAACATGATATTTCCTTTGGACCGGACGCCCAATGCGCCCGGGGCCTGTGTGCAGGCTGTCCGGCCTGCGCGGTGCGGGGTGACGTCACCCCTGTGCTACGGACCGCTGGCCGAATTGCCGACGATCCAAGAGATTCGGGCGCATGCCCGAAATGGCAAAAAGGCGACCCGAAGGCCGCCTTTCCGGTTACTTGCGAAGCCCGAGCTTCGCGATGAGGGCGGTGTAGCGATCCCCGTCCGTCTTGCGGAGATAGTCGAGGAGGCTGCGACGCTTGTTGACCATCATCAGCAGGCCGCGACGCGAATGGTTGTCCTTCGCATGGCCCTTGAAGTGTGCGGTCAGGTTGACGATGCGCTCGGTCAGGATCGCAATCTGGACTTCGGGGCTGCCCGTGTCGCCTTCGTTGCGGCCATGTTCCTTGGTCAGTTCTGCCTTGCGCTCGGTCGTGATCGTCATGTGTTTTCCTTCGACATCATTCTACAGGTTGAAGCCGCGCACGACGCGGACGTTTCCGTCCGTAACCTCCACCAGCGCGACCGGCGTTTCGCCGTCCAGCGCAAAATGTTGGCCATCATTCGCGGCGATCCCGGTCAATACTTTCCCCTGGCGGAGAGCCCCTGCCTGACCGGGTTCGAGGAGTAGAGCCGGGATGTCGTCCAGCCCCGCCCTCAGCGGCAGGAGGCAGTGTTCAAGGTCGCGCGCCATACCGGATCCGGCCAGTTTGTCCAGCGATATCGCGGATTCGAGGGTGAACGGCCCGGCCTTCACCCGCCGCAGCATGGTGACATGCCCCACGCTGCCAAGCGCCAGCGCGATGTCGCGCGCCAGGCTACGGATATAGGTGCCCTTTGAGACATGCGCGGTCAGCGTCGCCGATTCGGGCGTGGTTTCGCCCAGCGTCAGTGCATGGATCGTCACCGCGCGCGCCGCCAGCGTCACCGTCTTCCCCTTGCGCGCGCGGTCATAGGCGCGTTCGCCATCGACCTTCAGCGCCGAGTAGGCCGGCGGCATCTGATCGATCGGCCCGGTGAAGCGCGGCAGGATCGCCGCGATCTGATCGCGCGTCGGCCGCACATCCGATTCGGCGACCGGCTTGCCCTCGAGATCGAGCGTGTCGGTCTCCACCCCGAAGCGGATCGTGAAGTCATAGACCTTGTCGCTATCGAGCATCCGTCCGGCGAGCTTGGTCGCCTCGCCCACCGCGATCGGCAGCACGCCGGTCGCCAGCGGGTCGAGCGTGCCGCCATGCCCCACCTTGGGCAGGTCGCGCAGCTTCGGCCCATAGCCGCTGTCACGCAGCGCGCGCTTGACGGCGCTCACCCCCTGGGTCGAGCCGAGGCCGAGCGGCTTGTCGAGAATGATCCAGCCATGCATCGGCGTGCGATTAGACCGTCAGGTTCACCAAGCCCAGTACGAAGCGCGTGATTGCGTTGATCATCGGTGCGGCAACCCACTCGCCGATCCGGGCATGCGGATCGAGCAGCGGGATCGCCACCACGGTCGCGATCACCGCCAGCACCACCAGCCGCCCCGCGCGGCGCAGCTTCTGGCGCAGCGGGACCGGAAGAAGCGCGCTGAGCGCTCGTCCCATGTCGAATGGCGGAACCGGCAACAGGTGGAAACTCGTCATGCACGCATTAGCGAGGATGAAGTTGAACAGATTGGCCGTGACCAGCCACGCAACCCCCTTGGACGGCATCGCGCCGCCGGACGCCGCAACCAGCGCGCCCAGTGCCATCGCGCCGACCAGCGCCGCCGCGAAGCTCGCCACCGGCCCGGCGAGCGCACTCAGCAGCCGCCGCCGCCGCGCCAGCGCATCCTCGCCCAGCGCGAACGGACGATAACGCGGCCAGCCGAACACCGGTGCGCCCGCCAGCGCCAGCGCGATCGGAACGATCACCGTCCCCACCGGATCGACCGCGCGCAGAAAGCGCGGCAAGCGACTCGGTACCGGTTCGGGCATGTCGGGCTCGGGCGGCAGCCAGCTCGCCGCCATCCGCTGGGCCGAATCGTGGAGCAGCACTGCGGCAATCGCGGGTATCGCCCACACGGCCAGCGATTCAACAATCGGCTGCATTCTTCCCCCCGACGCACACCGTGGCCGAAGGATGCGCGCATCTCCACCCGATTCGTGTCAGGCTGCCGTTACGGAACGGGACGTTTAGTCCGCCGCTGCCAGCGCCTCGGTGAAATGGCGACGGCATAAGGCGACATAGCGGTCGTTTCCGCCGATCTCGGTCTGCGCGCCATCGGCGACCGCGCGCCCCTCACCATCGACGCGGAGGTTCATCGTTGCCTTGCGCCCGCAGCGGCACACCGACTTGATCTCGACCAGCGCATCGGACAGCGCCAGCAGCCGCGCCGATCCGGGGAACAGATTCCCGCGAAAATCGGTGCGCAGGCCATAGGCGAGCACCGGAATGCCCAGCACATCGGCGACCGCCGCCAGCTGATCGACCTGTGCTGCAGTCAAAAACTGGGCCTCATCGACCAGCACGCAATGCACCGGGCCGTGATCCATCTCCCGCTCGACGTGCAGCCGAAGGTCGGTGTCCGCGGCAAAGCCCGTCGCCTCGGTATCCAATCCGATCCGCGACGCAATCCGCCCCGCGCCCGACCGGTCGTCGAGCGCCGCCGTGAACAGCAATGTCCGCATCCCGCGCTCGCGATAGTTGAAATCGGCCTGGAGCAGCGTGGTGGATTTCCCCGCGTTCATCGAGGCATAGTAGAAATAGAGCTTGGCCATCAGGCGATCCAGCTAGCTTTCTTCGCGATGAGGCGCCAGCGGCCATCGCGATATTCCAGCGCTAGAATCTCCCCCGCGCCGCAAAGACCGCCGCACGAATATCCCGACTCGATAAAGGCGAACCGGCCTTCATAAGTCGGGGCACCAAACCAACTGCGCATTTCGCAACGCTTTGGCCACGGCTTGCGGCTCGGCGGAACGATGTCCCTCTCTGCTGCCCGTGCGACCTTCAGGATCGCGCGATCCTCAGCGCGGTTCAGGCGATGCGCGAGAACGGGTTCGAGCGGCTTCTGTTGCTCATCTGACGACTGCCATTTGCTACGATCAACCGCGAAGCCCAAGTCCAGCTTCAGCTTGTCCCAGTCGTCCAGCAAAACCCTGAACTCGGCAAAGGCGGCCCCACCTCCGTGAAGGTCTACGCACATGCCCGAGTCGGAAGAGAATAGTCTGTCGAGCGCCGGACCCTTCGGGACGTGTCCCAAGACTTTCATAGCAAACACGGACCGCAGATCAGCTTCGGTAAGCGGTGGCGGGGTGGCTTGCTGACAGCCAGTCAGCGTGATCGCGACTGCGCCAAGAGCAACAAACAGCCGCGCCGCCGGTGAGGCGGTGATGAGCCTAGTCAGGCTGAGCATCCTTCTCGACGACCCGCGCTACCGCCTGACCGTCGGAAACCTCCCAAACCAGCTTCATGCCCGGCCGCAAGCCCAGCCGATCCCGCAATGGCTTGGGAAGGGTGACGCGACCCCACGTCGACATGCGAACCGAATGGATCATGATCGCAGGCTAAAGCTGCCGCGCGATCAGATCAATCCTCACCCAGATCCCGCGCTACCTTGGGGTCGCGCAGCAGCTGGTCGATATGACTGCCCTCGTCGAAGCTCTCATCGGCCAGGAATTTGAGTTTCGCCGCGTATTTCATCTTCATCCGCCCGGCGACTTCGCGCTGGAGATAGGCGGTGTTGGTGCGCAGCGCCTTGATCACCGCTTCCTCGTCCTTGCCGAGCAGCGGCTTCACGAAGACGGTGGCGTGGCGCAGGTCGGGCGACATGCGCACTTCGGTCACGCTCACCACATGGCTGGCGAGCACATCGTCATGCACCTCCCCGCGCGCAAGGATGTCGGACAGGATATGGCGCACCTGCTCGCCCACGCGCAGCAGGCGGACGGAGCGGGTTTCGGGGGTGTCGTTGTGTTTCATAAATCTCCCTCTCCCCGCCTGCGGGGAGAGGGCCGGGGAGAGGGGCAGTTCGAGACCGCCACCGTCCGGCTGAGGGACAGGCCCCTCTCCCAACCCTCTCCCCAGCAGGGGAGAGGGCTATGTCATCACAGCGTCCGTTCGCGCAGTTCGACCTCGAAGGTTTCGAGATAGTCGCCCGGCTTGATGTCGGTGAAGTTCTGGCTGAACGTCACACCGCACTCGAGGCCTGCGCGGACTTCGGCGACATCGTCCTTGAAGCGGCGCAACGATGCGATCTCGCCCTGGTAGATGATGACGTCGTCGCGCGTGATGCGGGCCTTGAGCGCCTTGCGGATCGCGCCGTCGGTGACCAGCAGGCCGGCGGCCTTGCCGTGCTTGCCCGCCGAGAAGACCTCGCGGATTTCGGCGCGGCCGACCACGGTTTCGAACGCTTCCGGGCCGAGCTGCCCGGCCATGCCGGCGCGGATCTCGTCGGTGAGTTCGTAGATCACGTCATAATATTTGAACGCGACCTTGTGACGATCGGCGATCTCGCGTGCCTTGGCGTTCGGGCGGACGTTGAAGCCGATGATCGGTGCGCCCGAGGCCGCAGCCGCGTTCACGTCGCTCTCGGTGATGCCGCCGACGCCGGCGTGTAGCACGCGCGCCTTGATGTCGTCGGTGCTGATCTTGTTGATCGCCGCGACGATCGCCTCGACCGTGCCCTGCGTATCCGCCTTGACCACCAGCGGATATTCCATCGCCTGCTTTTCCTTGAGCGCGCTGAACATGCTCTCAAGGCTCGCCGGGGTGTTGGTGGTGCGCTTGTTCTGGATCACGCTGGCGCGATAGGCCGCAACCTCACGGGCACGCGCTTCGTTCTCGACGACCTGCAGCAGGTCGCCCGCCATCGGCACGCCCGACAGGCCGAGGATCTCGACCGGCATCGACGGACCCGCTTCCTTGATCTGGCGCCCCTTGTCGTCGATCAATGCGCGGACCTTGCCGCTTTCCGCGCCGACGACGAACACGTCGCCGACCTTGAGCGTGCCGCGCGTGACGAGGATCGTCGCGACCGGGCCGCGACCCTTGTCGAGCTTCGCCTCGACCACATTGCCTTCAGCGGCGCGGTCGGGATTGGCGCGCAGCTCCATCAGCTCGGCCTGCAGCTGGATCTTCTCGATCAGTTCGTCGAGGTTGATCTTCTCCTTGGCCGACACTTCGACGTCCTGCGTCTCGCCGCCCATCGCCTCGACCTGAATGTCATGCTCGAGCAGACGCTCGCGCACGCGCTGGGCATTGGCCTCGGGCTTGTCGATCTTGTTGATCGCGACGATCATCGGGACGCCGGCCGCCTTGGTGTGATTGATCGCCTCGATTGTCTGCGGCATCAGCCCGTCATCGGCGGCGACCACCAGCACAACGATGTCGGTGACGTTCGCGCCACGCGCGCGCATCTCCGAAAACGCCTCGTGACCCGGGGTGTCGAGGAAGGTGATCTTCGACTTGTCCTTTAGCGTGACCTGATAGGCGCCGATATGCTGGGTGATGCCGCCGGCCTCGCCGCGTACCACATCGGTGCCGCGCAGCGCGTCGAGCAGACTGGTCTTGCCGTGATCGACATGGCCCATGATCGTCACCACCGGCGGACGCGGCTTGAGCGCATCCTCGGCATCGGCGTCGGTGTCGAGCACCAGATCGATATCACTGTCGCTGACACGGACGATGTTGTGGCCGAATTCGGTCACCAGCAATTCGGCCGTATCCTGGTCGATGGTCTGGGTCAGCGTGACGGGCATGCCCATCTTGAACAATGCCTTGACCAGATCCGCGCCCTTTTCGGCCATGCGGTTGGCGAGTTCGGCGACGGTGATCGTCTCCGGCACCTTGACGTCACGGACCTGCTTGGCCTGCGGCTCACGCGGGCCGGTGTGGCGGCGTTCCTTGTCACGCGCACGCTTCAGCGCGGCGAGGCTGCGCGCACGTGCACCATCGTCGCCACCGAGCGCACGGTTGACGGTCAGCTTGCCGCCGCGACGCTCATCGCCCTTGCGATCGCGCTGCTGCGGACGCTGCGGCTCGGGCGCACGCGCCGGAGCGCGATTCGGGCCAAGATTGGTCGCGCGCGGCGCAGCGGCGCCGCCGGTGCTCGCCGGA
>FWWL01006172.1_pt1 | contig 17654 bp, 13 predicted proteins | sample 2228331 | NCBI WGS metagenome assembly FWWL01 (sample SAMEA103939775, study PRJEB20133) | metagenome
TGGTCGCCGCGGGTCGTTGCGTCGCGCTCGCTGCCGCCTGCTGGAGGCGCTCGGTCAGGGGCGCGAGCCCGTCCGGCGGCTCGGCCTGCCCAGCCAGGTGGGCCAGGTAGGCCCGCGTCAGCGAGACAGTCTGGAGCAAGAGGTCGACGTGCTCGGGGACAACTGGCGCGCCCTTGCGCAGGACGTCGGCCAGCTGTTCGGCCGCATGGACGAGCGCCACTAGGTCGGTCAGGTTCAAGTACCCGGCGCTCCCCTTGGTCGAGTGGAGGTGCCGAAAGACATCGTTCAGCAGTCGTTCCTTCTCAGCAGCCGATTCGGCACGTTCCAGCTCGACGAGGGCCGGCTCGATCGCCTCGAGCCGCTCCCGCGTTTCCTCGATGAACATCTCGATCAGCTCGCGATCCTCACCCACGGTTCATGTCCTCCTCTGCCGCATCCCTGCGTGACCCTCACCAGGAACTGTGACCGTTGCCGAACCACGAGGCACGCACCGGAACGTGCTCAGCGGCCCCATCGGACACGTGGTATCCGTTCCCACCCACCGGCATCGCCTCGTCGGCGGTCGATGCCACCGCCGACTCGGCCGCCACACGGAACCGCTCGACCAGCTTGGCCAGCTGCCCAGCGAGCCCGACGAGGTGCTCGGCCGCAGCAGCGATCTCGCCGACCTGGGTCGCCATCTCCTCGGTCGCTGCCGAGACCTCTTCGGCAGCAGCGGCGTTCTGTTCGGCGACGGCCGTCACCTGCCGGATCGAGCCACGCACTTGTTCGGCGGTCGAGGACAACTCACTGGCCGATGCCGCGTTCTCCTCGGCGATCGCTGCGGTGTCCTCCATCGTCGCCCGCAACTCGGTGCTCCGCTTGGCGATCTCCTCGAGCGACTGGAGCAGTTCCTGGTTCCGCTGCGCGACTTCCTCGGCTGCCTGGCGGATCGCCGCGAAGACCTCCGCCACTTCCCGCGCCTCGCTACTCACTTGTGCGACGGAGCCGGCACTCTCGGACATCGCCGCGACGGCCTGCTCGACAGTCCGCTGGATCCCCTGCACCATCTGGGCGATCTCCTGTGTTGAGGCTGCCGAGCGCTCGGCCAGCTTGCGCACCTCCTCGGCCACGACCGCGAACCCCTTGCCCGCCTCGCCGGCCCGGGCCGCCTCGATCGCCGCGTTGAGCGCCAGGAGATTCGTCTGCTCGGTGAGATCGGTGATCACTTCGACGATCTGCCCGATCTGCTTGGAACGCTCGCCCAGTTCCTGGATCGCGCGGGCCGTCTCCTCGACCTGGGCACGGACACGTTCCATCGCACCGAGCGTCCGCTGGACGACGGCACCACCGCTCTCCGCCTGGGCACGGTTGCGGCTCGCTCGCTCGGTCACCGCCCGCGCCAGCTCGCCGACCCGCTGGTTGCGCTCCGCCATCTGCTGGACCAGGTCGGTCGCGCGCTGCAGTGCCCGTCCCTGCTCCTGTGCCGCCTTGGCGACAGCCTGGATCGTCTGCGCCATCTCGTCGATCGCCGTGGAAGCGCTGGTCACCTGTTCCGCTTGTGTCGACGAGCCCTGGGCGACGTCCTGGATCGTGCGGGCAACCGCATTGGTCGCATCAGCGATCTGGGCGGAGAGCGTCTGGGTCTGCGTCCCCGCCTCGGTCACCTGACCGACCGCCAGGCGCACCTGGCCGACCAGCTGGGCCAGGTCCGCCAGCGCCCGTTCGAAGGTCGCGCTCACGGCACGCAGCCGCTCGATCATGCGGTCGAATGCGTGGGCCATCTGCGCCAGCTCGTCGCGGCCGCGAACACCGAGCGGCTGTGTGCTGACTCCGAAGCGCGCTGTGAGGTCACCGGCAGCCAGTTGAGCGAGCGCGGCCTCCAGCGCCGCCAGCTCCTGCTCCGCAAGCTGCTGGCTCGCCTTCGCCACAGCACTCACCGTGCGCAGAGCCGGCCGCAGCACGAGCACCCCGACGATGAGCGCGACGATCGCGAGCCCAGCAGCACCGAGCATGGCGAACTGGAGCTGGATGAGCTGGGCTTCCATCCGGTCAGTTGCTGTCTGGGCACTCTGGCGGGACACCGCCTCGACATCCCGGACGGCTTGCAGAAGGGTGTCGTATTTCGGAGCCGCGTCCGCGCTGAGATTCTGCTGCGCGCCGACCATGTCATAGCGCTGCGAGAGCTGAAGCGACCGGTCCAATGACTGCCGGAAGTCCGTCCAAGCGCTGCGGAGATTTTCGACCGACTGTCGCATCTCGGGTGATCGGGCACCGTTCGCGAGCGTATCGAGGTCAGCTGCGATCTTCTGATCCAGGTCAGCGATCCGATCCTCCAACTGCTTGCGATAATCGGCATTCGTCGTCGCACCGACGTGGGCGATGACGTTGGCGCGGATCTCCATCATCCGGCGCGACGCTTGGCCCAGTGTGGAAAGCATCGCGTTCTCTGCTGCTAGCTCCTGGGCCGTTTCCCGGCTATTCCCGAGCCAGAACCAACCGACCACACCGAGTACGATGAAGACCACGGCCATCGCGGCAATGATGCCGAGAACCTTTTCGCGGAAACCGAACGTCATCCTTCCGCCCCCTTCGACTCCGGCGATCACATCTCATTCCCAGGTTTCGGACGGAGCTGGCCGGCACTTGAGTGCGGAGCGTCGATCCGGGACTTCCCGGCCAGCCTGCCCCTGACCGCCTTCCTAGGACGAGTGGTGCAGGGCACGCTGCTGGCACAGGCGGGCGCGGCGCGTTGCGCCCGGCAGCGCCTTTCGGCGCGGCAATCTACCCTCCAGGTGTTCGCACCCGGTCGAGCACCCCTCATTCCCGCCGCGACCGCGGCCGCCCCCTCCGCGTTTTCCCCGTAGGGGCGAGGCGTGCCTCGCCCGCAAACCACCCCTCACCCCCGCCTCGCTCCGCTCGGCACCCCCTGTCCACGTTGTTCCTGTAGGGGCGACGCGTGCGTCGCCCGCAAATTACCCCTCACCCCCGCCGCTGCCGCGGCACCCCCTCTCCCGCACCGCGCGGGAGAGGGGGCAGGGGGTGAGGGGGCCGTCTCGTGCTTCGCCCATCGACGACCGAATATGTGGGGACGGTTCGCTCTTCCGGGCCTCACGGCCCGGTCGGGTCACGCGTGCGTGTCCCGCCGGGTCGGGCACGCCCGACCCCTACCGGGACGACCGTGGTCGATCGGGTGCCGGTGGCCGATCGGCGGGCGACCGTCGGTCACACACAACGCCGTGTAGAGGCGCAGCGTGCCGCGCCCAGAGGAAACCCCTCACCCCTGGCTCGCTCGCGCTCGCCACCCCCTGTCCACGGTGTTCTTGTAGGGGCGACGCGTGCGTCGCCCGCCCGCGCCGCAGGCGCGGGTACGTAGGTTCCCGGCCCTCCCGGGCCGGCCGGGTCACGCATGCCTGACCCCTACAGGGGGAAACGCTGGGGCCCTTGTAGGGACCATGACCAACGATCGGTGACGGTGGGTGCATCGACGCCCGTCCTGTAGGGGCGAGGCGTGCCTCGCCCGCAAACCACCCCTCACCCCCGCCTCGCTCCGCTCGGCACCCCCTCTCCCGCACCGCGCGGGAGAGGGGGCAGGGGGTGAGGGGGCTCTGCAGGTCAGGCACGCCCGACCCGAAGGGTCACGCACGCGTGACCCCTACAAGGGGCAACGGCGGCGCTGCAGCGGCGACCGTGACCAGCGATCGCTCCCGGTCGGCACCTCGTCCCCCGTCCTGTCGTCCTGTAGGGGCGAGGCGTGCCTCGCCCAGCCGCGCCGGAGGCGCGGCCATTGTCACGCGTCGCCGTACTCTCGGTGCCGGCATCTCGACATACGAACGGGGTTTGCCAGCCCTACCGGGCCGGATGGGTCAGGCGACGCCCAACCTGAAGGGTCACGCGGGAGAGAGGGGACAGGCAGTACACCCGAGTGCGTCAGCCGTCACTTCCATTGCCCGGTCGAAACCAGCCAGGCCGTCTTCTCTTTCTCCTTGCCGTCGGGGGCTCCCCAGAGCGCCTTCAGCGCCAGCGCTTCCGGCACCACGAAGAGCCAGACCGTCTGCTTCTCGTATTGCGGCGGCTGGCCTTTGACCGGCTTCACCGGGCGCTCGCTATACCCGAAGCTCGCCTGCAGGACGAGCCACTTTCCCTCACGCAGTTCGACCGGAAACTGCGCCGGTACCACCGCTTCCACACCGTCCAGGAGGATGTAGAGCGGTCGCTCCAGCTTACTCCGCCAGGCACGCGCGAGCACGCCACAGGTGACCACATTACAGACCTCATGGTAGGCCGCGAGGTCCATCTCCTGGGCCTCGCTGAGCTGCACGCCATCCTTGCCGACCACGGGAGCCTCGCGAGTCGCCGGTGGTCGGCGCATACCGATCGCGCCCCAGTCCAGTGCTTCAGCGAGGGGCTGCAAGAGGAACACCGGCACCTGCTCGTCCTGCAAGTTCACCCGGAAGCGCGCCAGTGCCCAGCCCGACTGCGCTGCAAATTTGCCTGGATCGAACACTGCGCCGACGATCGATTCCGGCAAGAAACCGACAGAAATACCCAGCAGCGTCGAGAGGTTCTCCGCGACCGTCGGCAGCAGGTGTTGCTCCCAGAGTACCACTCGGAACTTCTGGGGAACCTTCGGGTTCCGCGTCAGCGGAGCCGAGGGTGGGAAGACCGGCGCCACTTTGACCGACATCGCTCGCTCCTCGCTGCTCCTAGCTCTCCTTCGCTGCGAACCCGACATCGAGCGTCGGCTGGTCGGGCAAGCTGATTCGCACCCGAACCGCTGCCCCGCTGGACAAGCTCGCGCCGACATTCAGGCTCTTCGCGCCGCTCACGTACACCGGCAGCCCCAGGCCCATCTGAAGCCCGACGCTGGCCAGGTGACGCTGGATCTGCCCAGCCAGAATATTGGTGAGTTCGCGCACCGCGTCCTGTAACATCTCGTCTTCGCCATCCGGGCGCTCACCCAACAGCACTTCGGCTACCGAGGCGAGCGCATCCAGCTCGCCACCGAGCCAGACGACGGCCTGGAAACCACCGCCGCTCGTATCCACCACCGTCACCAGCGCGATGCCGACCGGCGGATGTACCCAGGGAAGTTCCGCTTCACCGAGCACGGTCACATCCGTACCGCACAGCGGCTCCAGCGCCTCCCGCGCGGCCTGCCCGATGAATTCGACCAAGCGCCCGCTCGTCGTTAGCTCCTGTACGATCGCATGGCTCACGACACTGTTCCTCCTTCTCCTGGCCTCGCTCCTACGCTCGGGCGAGGAGCATCTCCAGTGCTGCACCGAGCGCTTCCGGTGTCACCGGCTTCGTCAGGAGATTGTCGACCCCAGCCTCCTTCGCCTTGAGCATCTGTTCTTCGGTGCTCTGGCTGGTGATCATCAAGATGGGCGTACGTTTGCCTGCTGCCCGCTCCTTCTCGCGCGCGGCCCGCACGAACTCGACGCCGTCCATACCCGGCATGTTCCAGTCGACGATCACCAGGTCGAACTTCCCGGGCTCGAACGCTGCCAGCGCTTCCTCACCGTTGTTCGCCTCGGTCGCTTCCACCTCGTACCCCACCTGGCGCAGCGACCGCACGTGCATGACCCGCATCATCTTCGAATCGTCAGCGATGAGAACCTTCAGCATCGTCGACCTCCTCCGCTCGTTTCTCCGCTCCGCTTCAGCTACGGGTGACTGCTGCCCCGCGCTGAGCCCAGCGCACGACCTCACTGGGGATATCGGCAGTCGGCAACACCTTCTGCACCCCACCGCGTACCAGCGCCGCCTCGATCATCCCCGCCACCACTGCGTCTTCCGGTCGCTGCACGACGGTGTAGGCACCGGCTGCTGCCAGTTCCGCCATCCCGATCGCCCCGTCGTCACCCATGCCCGTCAGCACGACCGCCATCACCCGCGGACCGAGTCCAGCCCGCGCCGCCGAGACGAAGGCGCGGTTCACGTTGGGCACGTAGATATCGCCTGGTTCCGGCGGCACCACCTGGATCCGCCCGGCGCGCGTCAGGAGCACGTTCCGACCGCCCGGTGCAACGAGCAGCGTGTCAGCGACCAGCAGCTCGCCATCCGTCGCCTCGCGTGCCGCGTACCGTCCCACCCGCGCCAGTCGCTCGGCGAAGCTGCGCGTGAAGTTCGGCGGCATGTGCTGCACGACGAGGATCCCGATCCCGAGCCCTGCCGGGAGCGCTGCGACGAGGTCGGTAACGACCGCCGGCCCACCGGTCGAGGAGCCGATCAGGAGCAAGCGTTCGGCGGGGCGCCGCAGGATCTCGCCGAACGGACTCGTCCCAGCGCGCCCGTTGGTATGCGTAGGGCCGGTGGTTGCCACGGCGCGCCGCCCGAGTATCCCGGTCCCGGAACGAACCGCGCCTCCCGGGCGCTGCCGAGGCAGGGAACGGCGTCGTGCAGCGAGCAGCGCTTCCCTCAGCTCCGGCGCGACGCGGCGGACTGCGCCCGGAACCAGCTCCGGCACTGTCACCACCAGTGTTCCCTGTGGCAAAGGTGCTCCTGCCCGCACCAGCACCACGATCGGCCACTCCGGGAACGAGACCAGACGGTCGAGCGCATCGCTCCTTTCCAGCGCGTCGAGCAACACGACAGCCGCGCCATCGTCCTCCAGTCGCGCTCGTGCTTCCTCGAGCGAGCGCACCTCGCCCACGAGTTCCACTTCAGGAAGAAGGCGCAACGCTTGCCGGATCGCGACCCGGCTCACCGGCGAGTCGCTCACGAGCAGCACACGCGTCGTCTCCCTGGTCTCCACCGGCACCGTCGGCCGGCGTTCCCGCTTGCGGTACAGGTAGGCGCCAGCGACGGTCACCCGTTCCAGCTCGGCCGGCGGCCGGTCCAGCGTTTCGGCCGAACCGATAACGAGGAGTCCGCCTGGTAAGAGTGCGTCGGTGAACCGCTGGACGATCGCCTGGCGGTGCTCGCCAGTGAAGTACATGAGCGTGTTTCGGCAGAAGATTACCGCGAACGGACCGGGCGGGAGTCTCTCGACGAGGTTGACCTGCTCGAAGCGTACGCGCTGGCGGATCGGCTCGCGCACGCACCAGAGTTCGCCGCGCTTCTCGATATAGGGCCGCGCACGCTCCATTCCCTGGTCGCGGAACGACCACTGCCGGTAACAACCACTCCGGGCCCTTTCCAACGCGTCGCGATCGAAGTCGATGCCCAGCACTTCGAAGGAAAGGCCGAGCGGGCCGAGGATCTCCCCCGCCGTCATCGCCAGCGAATAGGGCTCCTCGCCGCTCGAGCAACCGGCCGAGAGGATGCGGAGCGGCTGTTGCAGCTGGGCCAGCTCGGGAAGCAGCTGGCGCAACGCATCGAACTGCTTGGGCTCGCGGAAGAAATAGGTCTCGTTGATCGTCAGTCCCTGGCAGATCGCTTCCAGAACGGCCTGCTCGCCCCGTAGCGCCCGCTGCAGGAACTCGTCCACGCTGGACGCTCCGGCCCGGCGCGCTTCCTGCTGCACCACCCGGGCGAGGCGTTGCCAGAGCAACTCGGTCGGGCTGAAGCCGAGGCAGGTGAAGATCTTCTCGCCGACCCCTTTGAGCAGCTCCTCGTTCATCCCCGCCCTCCGTCGTCACGACCTCCACATGCGAGAGCAACGGCTGAACGCAGGACGATCTTGACGCCCCCCGGTACCGGTGTCGGTAGCCCGTTCGTCCTGCATCCCGGTCACGACCGTTCCTAGGGCGGCAGGGCCAGCGCTCCCCGGTTCGCGGATGCGAGAAGAGCCGGACACCGTACCGCTGCGGTGTGTGGTTCCTGCGCCTGTCGGCGCGGACGGGCGACGCACGCGTCGCCCCGACAGGGGGAAACGCGGGCGTGGCGTGCCGCGCCCCGACACGGGAAGGGGTGTGGCCGATCAGGGATGGTTCTCCCACGCGTCGCCCAGCGGCCCGGATCCCCCACCGCCGTCTCCTGGAGGAGCCACGCGTGCGTGACCCGACGGGTCAAACGTGCCTGACCTGCGGAGCCCCCTCTCCCGCGCGATCGTGGGAGATGAGGGTGGCGAGCGCGAGCGAGCCGGTGGCGAGGGGTGTTCGACCGGGCGACACGCCTTACCGACGGCGGCCTGGACACCACTGACCCACGCCCGGCCGACCACGGTCGCTCCTGTCGGGGTCAGGCGTGCCTGACCCAGCCGGGCCATCAGGCCCGGGGATCGACCCCGTTCCCACACAATCCTGCGTAGACGGACACGGTAGTCGTGCGGCTCCCCGCACCCCCTGCCCCTCTCCCGCGCAGTGCGGGAGAGGGGGTGCCGAGCGGAGCGAGGCGGGGGTGAGGGGTGCCCCACCGCGTGCGACGACCTGGGCGGGCGATTGCCGCGCCCTTCGGCGCGGCCGGGCGACGCACGCCGCGACCCGACAGGGTTCGGCTAGTACCCGACGGTCGCATCTGCATCGTCTACCTGCACCGCGCACACAACCGTTGCCCCCTGTCGGGGTCGGGCGTGCCTGACCTGCGGAGCCCCCTCACCCCCCGCCCCCTCTCCCGCGCGGTGCGGGAGAGGGGGTGGCGAGCGGAGCGAGGCGGGGGTAAGGGATGTCCAGCCTGGCGTTGTGCCAACGCGGTTCGCTGTCGGCGCCTTGCAGCGCGGCTGGGCGAGGCACGCCTCGCCCCTACAGGACGGGGAACGAGGTGCCGACCGTGAGCGATCGCTGGTCACGGTCGCCGCAGCACCACCGCACCCCGCCGGCGCTCGCTGGGTACCGCCGGTGCAGCGGATACCGCGTCCGGTCAGCCGGGCGTGGCGGCGTCGTCCCCCGCCAGCGCGACCGCCTAGCCGCGCAGCGCGGTCAGTGCCAGCCACTGCCAGTCCAGGCTCGCCCGCATCACCCGAATCCGCTCGAGCAGCGCCGCCTCGTCGATCCGCAGCAGGAACTCCGCGCTCTCCCGCTGCGGCGTCGTGCTGCAGCTCACGCTGAGTCGCACCGGTCCGGTGACCACCTCGCTGCTCCGAACGATCGACTCGCCGTTGCCGTGCGACTGTGCTGTACGCACTGGCTCGACCAGCCGGCGCACCGCCTCCGGCGCCGCCGCCAGCTCGACCGACCAGCTGCGGCCGCGGGCATCGCGCAGCAGCACGCGTCCGGCAGCCAGGTCGACCAGGAACCAGGTGGTCACGCCGTGCCCGGCCAGCGAACCGCGCAGCACGACCGGCGTTCCGTCGGCTGCCGGCTCAATTGCGACCTGCCCGGCGGCGACGACCGGCGCGCAGGCCGACCCGGTTGCCGCAGCCGCCGCGTGGAGGCGCTGGACAGTAGCACGCAGCGTGCTCGCCTGCGTCGCGTACCGGACAGTCGTCGCTGGGCTGGTCGGGCGGAGCGCATCCATCGCGGCACCCCTTCCGGCCTCGTATCGGGAACAGCCGGGCACGCAGTACCGGGAACACGGTGCGGAGCAGGCGTACGGGCCCAGCGCCTCGGGCTAGCCCGCTGCGCGTCGCGTGTGCCGGTTGCCCCTCGCATCCCGCGTGCCCGGCTCCGGATACGGCGACGCCCCGGCCGGTGTACCGGCCGGGGCGTGCTGCGCGCGCTCGCCTAGCGCAGGAGCTGCAGGACCGACTGCGGGATCGCGTTGGCCTGGGCCAGGACGGCCACACCGGCCTGCTGGAGGATCTGGTTGCGGGTGAAGGTGACCATCTCCGCCGCCATGTCGACGTCGCGGATCCGGCTCTCCGAGGCGGTCAGGTTCTCGTGCTGGACGCCCAGGTTGGCAATCGTGTGCTCGAGCCGGTTCTGCGCCGCACCAAGCTCGGAGCGAATTTCGTTGATTCGTCCAATAGCGCCGTCAACCGCAGTAATCAGGTTTTGAGCTGCAGTGACCTGGGCGCTGTTCGTCCCGCTCAGGCTGGTTTGGAAGCTTTGCAACGCTGTGTCCAAGGTTGCCATCGGACCAGTATTGGAGCTATTCACCTGTACATTGAAGAAACTAACTACATAAGCATGTGGCTGATTCGGACCAACCTGGAAATTTGCTCCACCACTTGCTGCATCCGTCGTAATCGTGTCTGTAGCAGCAGCCGTCAACGCTGTCCCCAGATTATCGGCAGTGATACCACCAGTGCTTTGGATGGTCAACTTAATCCCAAGTGCACCAAAATTCAGCGTGAGGCTACCACCTGCAGCAATATTCGTTAAGGTAACCGTTTGTGAAACGTTGTCAGAGAGGCGCGTGAGGGTAAGCTGATCACTAGTCGCGTTATACGTGAACTGGAACATGGTACCTGGCAGTGCGCCGCGCACGTCAAGAGCTGCTACCTGAGCACTTTCCGTACCTCCGGTAAGAACTGTGCCCACTTGAATCTCGCTCGTGGCAGCGAGTTGTGTGACCAAAGAACCAGTCAGCAACTGCTTCCCGTTAAACGTTGTCCGCGCTGCAATAGCGTTGATCTCCTGCTGCAAGTTCTGCAATTCGCTATTGATCGCCGCGCGGTCTTCGGTCGTCAGCGTGTCGTTGGCGGCCTGCACGGCCAGCTCGCGCATCCGCTGCAGCATCGAGTGCACTTCGTTCAGTGCACCCTCGGCCGTCTGGATCATCGACACGCCGTCCTGAGCGTTGCGCATCGCCTGCTGGACGCCGCGGATCTGCGCCCGCAGCTTCTCGGAGATCGAGAGCCCAGCCGCGTCGTCAGCCGCCCGGTTGATGCGCAAGCCACTCGAGAGCTTCTCGATCGACTTGGCCAAAGCGAAACCGGTGATCGAGAGATTCCGCTGCGCGTTGACCGCGTTGATGTTGTTGTAGATCCGCATCGTCGGCCTCCCTTGCCGTTCTGTCCGCTACCGGCACGTCCCTGCGCCGGCCTATCGTTCCCGAAAACCTCGCGACCGTTTCGCCGTCGCACGCGGTCGACCTCGCTTCGTGCCGCCTCACCCGGCGGCGGGGCCTCCTTTCTGCTCTGGTCTTTCGGCAGGGCAGCCAGTGGGCTCGATAGGGAAAGAAGTACCGGTCGGCGAAGGCAGCGCCGCTCCCACGGTACGCGGCACGACGCCCCTGCCCCTCGTTGTCGCGGCGTTGCCCGTTCCCGTAGGGCCGAGGCATGCCTCGCCCAGCTGCGCTCACGGCCCGGCTGGGTCAGGCACGCCTGCCCCCGACAGGGGAGACGGCGGGTGTCTGAGGGCGACAGTGGCCTGCGATCAGTCATGGTCGGTGGATCGTCCCCCGTTGTGTCGGGGCGAGGGCGCCTCGCGGCGTACCTCGCCCGTCCGCACCGCAAGGCGCGGCATCCCTCCGTCGCAATCCCGGCCCTGGCAGGCCGTTCGGGTCACGCCCGCGTGACCCGAAGGGTCAGGCACGCCTGACCCCTACAGGGGGAACGGCGGCGCTGCAGCAGCCACCGTGACCGACGACCGACCACGGTCGGCGTATCGTTCCCCGCCCTGTAACCGTGTAGGGGCGAGGCGTGCCTCGCCCAGCCGCGCCGCAAGGCGCGGACAGCGAACCGCATTGGCACAACGCCAGGCTGGACACCCCTCACCCCCGCCTCGCTCCGCTCGCCACCCCCTCTCCCGCACCGCGCAGGAGGGGGGCAGGAGGTGCGGGGGACGGCCCGGCTGCTGCCCCTGTAGGCGGGCACCGTGGAGCGCTGGCCGCAATCCCGGCCTTGGCAGGCCGTTCGGGTCACGCACGCGTGACCCGAACGGTCAAGCACGCCCGACCCCTACAGGGGACGGCGGTGGTCGGCAAGGTGTCGGTGCACCATCGGCAGGCGACGGTGGCCGAACGACCCGTTTCTGTCGGGGCGCAGCGTGCGTCACCCGTCCGCCCCGACAGGCGCGGAAATCGGGCGGTCGTCGACCGCCCCCCGGCCCGGGTATCCCTCACCTCGCCTCCCTGGAGCCCGGCGCCGCCTCCCCCGGACCGTCCGGAAGAGAGGCCGTGGACAAAGAACTCACGCTGGCCCACCGCGTCAGGCACACCGTACCGGCGCGGGAGCATGAGCCGGCCACCGCTCCAGCGACGACCCGTGTCGCTCGACCATCAGCTGTTTTACGCAGCACGCTTTTCGTACTATGCTGTTTCGGTTGTTGCGAATGAGTCTCATTCTCGCTTCATGCTGGGCAGAGCGTGAACGGGAGGGAGGCGACGATGACACGCGAGCGACCGTGGTGGATCCAGCTTCCGATCCTGCGCAACCGCTTCGACGAGCGCAGTTTCGTCCTCCAGGTCGTCCAGCCGTTCCTCCTCGGCCTCATGGACGGCTCGGTCTCGACCCTGGCACCGATCTTCACCAGCGCCTTCGCGACGAACGAATCCCGCGTCGCGTTCCTCGTCGGGCTCTCCGCCTCGATCGGCGCGGCCATCAGCATGGGATTCGCCGAGGCACTCTCCGACACCGGCGAACTGACTGGCCGCGGCGGACCCGTCCAGCGTGGACTCATCACGGCTGTTTCCACCTTCCTCGGCGGGATCCTGCACTCTCTGCCCTTCCTCATCCCGCATGTCCAGGCTGCACTCGTGCTGGCGTATGTGGTCGTCGGCCTCGAGCTGATCACCATCGCCTGGATCCGCTTCCGCTTCTTCCGGATGTCGCTCGTGCGGTCGATCGTCCAGGTGATCCTCGGCGGGTCGCTCGTCTTTGCGACCGGTGTCGCGCTTGGCCATGCCTGAGACGCTGGCGCGAGCCGGCTGCGCCGGTGTCGCTCTCGTGCGGTACACTGAACGCGACTTCAGCCAGTGCGACTGGCGACCGATCTCTTTCGAAGGGCAAGGAAGCGTCCGGTGGTGCAACGTTCGGTCACGCAACCTCCGAAGGGGTTCACGGTCTGGCAGGCGGCCGAGCTAGGCGTTCCGAACCGCGACGGCCGCTTGACCTGGCACCGCACGCGGGTCGAGGACTTCAGCCCGGACGGCCAGCGGGTCGTCGTCGGCTGGCCGATGGTCCAGCTCGCCTACGTCTCGGTGCACCGTGGCGACCTGGTCTATCTGGGAACCACGGTGCCCGACGACGCGCTCTATGTCGTCCCCTGCGAGGTCGCGGCGACCGTCCTCGAACCACAGGCGCGGCTCATCCTGGCACCGGTCGGCCCGTGGGAGCGGATGCAGCGTCGCGAGCACTGCCGCGTCCCGGTGACATTGGTTCCCGAGGAACTCCTGCTGCTCCCCGCCGACGGCGACCCGCAACCGCTCCGCGGCACGATCGTCGACCTCAGTGCCGGTGGGATCCGCCTGCGCTTGGCACAGCAACTCCGGCCCGGTGACCGCCTGGCTGTCCGGTTCGCGCTGCCCGGGACCGTGCAACCGGTCGGCGTCGTCGCGGTCGTCCGCCGCGTCGCACCGGTCGAGCACGCCGATCCACCGCGCTGGGACCACGGGTGCCAGTTCGAGCGGCTCGACCGCCGTACGGAAGACACGATCGTCCGCTTCGTCTTCCAGCGCCAACGCGAGCTAGCCCGCCACCTCCGCGAGGGTTGAGAACCACCCACGTCGTGCCGCAGCAGTGGCTGGCGTGAGGGGTGGTACGTCGTGGAGGGGGTCAGGTGTACCCGGCCCGCTGGTGCGACAGTGCCGGCAAGCATCGCCACCGTGCCGCGCCTCCAGCGCGGCTGGGCGAGGCACGCGCGGCCCCTACAGCACGGGGGACGATGCACCGAACGGGATCGCTCGTCGGTCACGGTCGCCGCAGAGCCCCGCCGCTGCACCCTGTAGGGGGTCACGCGTGTGTGACCCTTCGGGTCAGGGGTGCCTGATCCGTCCGGCCAGCCAGGGCCGGCAACCGTGGTCACCGTGCCGTACCTGGCAGTGCGGCTGGGCGAGGCACGCGCGGCCGCGACGGAAAACCTGCGCCATCGTCCTACCGACGTCGCCAGCCTCATGGCCCACTGACCCCCATCGACCACCGCGTAGGGGTCACGCGTGCGTGACCCGTCCGGCCCGAGAGGGCCGGGGAACCGACCACGTTCCCACACCTCCCGGCGTGGCTAGGCGAGGTAGGCGATGGAGCCCCCTCACCCCCGACCCCCCTCTCCCGCGCGGTGCGGGAGAGGGGGTGCCGAGCGCCAGCGAGGCGGGGGTGAGGGGTGTTCGACCGCGTGCGAGGACCTGTGCGGCCGATTGCCGCGCCCTTCGGCGCGGCCGGGCGCGGCACGCCGCGCCCCTACAGGGCGTGACGGGCGAGGGACGGTGGCCTGCCCATCGCCCACCGGTGCCGGATCGACCACCCTCGTCCCTGTAGGGGTCAGGCGGTGCCTGACCCGTCCGGCCCGCCAGGGCCGACAATACGACGTGGGATGCCGCACCTCTGGTGCGGCCGGGCGCGGCACGCCTCGCCCCTACGAAGGGGTAGCAATGCACCGACCGTGACCGATGGCATGCGACCGTGGACGCCATTCGGCGACCATTCCCCCGTAGGGGTCAGGCGGTGCCTGACCCGTCCGGCCCGATAGGGCCGGCAATGCGACGTGGGATGCCGCACCTCTGGTGCGGCCGGGCGCGGCACGCCTCGCCCCTACAGGACGGGTGGGAGAAGAGCGCCGTTGCAGGACATGCTGGCCCTACGGCCAGCGGTCGCGCCCGTCACCAGCAGAACCGGGTACGGGAAACAGCGAACGCTGCTCCTCTCGGCTCGGCGGCTGCACGCGCGGGAACCACCCATCGTCACCCGTGTCGCGCTTCCACGGATCAGCGCTCGGATACGGCTCCGAGGGGCCGAACCGCGGCTCGCCTTCGTCCTGGCGCTGCCAGGGCCATCGGGTGTCGTCCGTCTCATCGCTGCCGAACAACGGCCCGCTGCCGGGTCCCAGGTCGTCCTTCTCGCAGCTCGATGGTCCCCAGGGAGTGTCGCACCAATCGACTCCCGATGTCGCGATCGATGCCTCCCAAGGGTCAGCTAGTCGACACGATCCAAACAGCCCGTCGCAGATTTCCGTCCCCGACTCACCCCAGGGGAGACGCTCGCGACAGACCCATCGTCCCCGGTCGTCCCGTCCGAGTTCACCGAGGCAGGAGGCCGGCCGACCGTTCGTGATCGTGATCCGCCAGGCCGGACGCGACTCCTGCGCGGGGTCGGTCCAGCCCGCGCGGCCGGACGACTGCTCCCAACCAGCCGACGTCGACCACCCGGAGGACGTGATCGACGTGCCGCGCGAGGATCTGGCGCCGCCCTGCGCACGTTCCGCCAGTCCGTAGACGAGATGCCCATACGCGTACCAAGCCACCACGAGTCCGATTGCCGTCCAGAGCCACCAGCGCCTGCGCATGTCCCCTCCCGAGACAGACGAGACCATCCTGCCCTACAGAATGATATCTCGGCAGAGGAGCGCTCGGCGTTCAGTGCGGTACGCGCTGCTGTGCACCGGCCGTACCGGTCGGCTGTCCCGATCCGTTCGCCGTCGTGGGCGCGGCCCCGGCCCTGGCTTCCGGGGCGAGCAGGCGCACCAGAAGCTGCAACTCGAACTGCGTCTCCGGATCGGTGAGGTCGCGCTCGAGCAGTGCGCCGATCTGCTCGAGCCGGTAGCGCACCGTGTTGGGATGCACTGCCAGCTGCTCGGCCACCTCGTTGACCGAAAAACGCGCCCGTACCCAACCGAGCAGGGTCTCGATGAGCCGCTCGCCGTGCCGGGCCTGCTCCAGCGGACCGAGCCAGAGCGCGACGAACGCCTGCCGCGCCTCGCGGTCGCCCGCCAGCACCCGCTCCAGTACCAGGTCTTCGTAGCGGTAGCAGCCGGGACGATCGACGTATTCGAGCAAGGTACAGGCCTCGCGGTAGCTCCGCCGCACCCCGTCCGGCCCCTCGTACGGTCGACCGGCCACCGCGGTGAGTCCGCAGTCTCCCAGCTCCCGCCACAGCTCATCCAGATGGCCGTCGCGTTCGATCAGGGCGATCACCTGGTCGTGCAGCGTCGCGACGAGCGGTGCGCTCCCCAGCTGGCGGAGCACCCGGCGCACCCGCAGCGCGATCTGCTCGCGTCGCTGGAACGATTCGACCGTGAGCGGCGGTTCGCCGAGCGCCACGACGGCCACACGGTATCGCCGTGCCGGGTCGTACCCGAGCGAGCGGGCGCGTTCCAGTTCCTGCGGCGTGCCGCTGAAACGTCCCTCGAGAAGCGTCGTCAGGAAGGCATAACCGAGCCGGGCCTCGAGCTGTGCCAGCTCGCGCTGCTGGGCGAAGAGGAGCGCGAAGACGAGTGCGGCATGCTCGGCTGCTCGGAGATCGAGCCCGCTCAGCGGCTCGTCCCCCTCGATGATCCAGACCAGTCCGACCAGCTCACCGTGCAGCCAGATCGGGCAAACCACGCGTTCACGTAATCCGAGTTCCGGAATCGCCGGAACGCGATACGGCTGCGTCCCCTGCGGCGGCAGGTACCCACGCGCCGCGAGCCCTTCCTGCAACCAGGCCGGTGCTCGCCCCGACTCGATCGTCACCCGCCGGGCCGCGTCCTCGTAGGGACCACGCTGGTAGTAAGCGAGCAGTGTGCCGTCGGGCTCCTCGACCGTGATCGAGCGGCCGAGGAGCTCGCCGAGCGTGCGGACCAGCCGGTCCAAGCTGCGCGTGCGCGCAGCTGCCCGCATGAGTTCCCGGTGCAGCTGCTCGGCACGTTCGAGTTCCTGCCACTGCTCGCGCAGGATGGCCTGGTGTACCGTCTCGGTGATCCGGACGAACGGGATTTCCCACGGGATCTCGATCAGCGGGAGGCCCACGTCGTCAGCTGCGGCCCGCATCGCATCGGGAAAGCGAGAGAAGTAATGCGGCACGGCGAGCCCGAGCGCCGCGACCCCTTGCTCGGCGAGCCGGCGCACCAGTTCGGCCAGCTCGTCGTCGCGACGCGGCCAGGCGATGCCGGTGCTCAGCATCAGCATCCCCCGGTCGATCCAGGGAAGCGGATCCGGTAGGTCGACCACATGCACCCAGCGGATGCGCGCATCGAGACCGCGTTCTCCAGCGACGACACGCGAACCATGCAGCACAGGAAGTTCGAGGAGATCGGCGACGCGCATGCAGGTGCTCCGTTCCTGTCTCCAAGACAACGCTGGAGAAAGTGTAACGCGCTCCAACGAACAGGGAGGCAACGCGTTTTCCGCCCAGCCGAGCCCGTGGCGCGCTCCGGTATTGGTTCGCGATCCTGGCAGGCCGGACGGATCAGGCACGCCTGACCCGACGGGTCGGGCGTGCCCGACCCGTATAGGACGGCCGTGACCCGGGAGTGCTGGTCGACGACCGGCAGACGACCGTGACCGAACACCCGAATCTGCGTAGGGGCGAGGCGTGCCTCGCCCGCATTCCCCGTGCGGGGGCGCGGCGCGCCGCGCCCGTCGGTGCCGAATGACGCGGAGGTGGGGGATGATACCCAGTCCTCATCGGACCGGACGGGTCACGCACGCGTGACTCCTACACGGGACGACGGGGTGCCGGTGGAACGATCGGGAGGCAACCGTCGGTGATCGGACACGCGAGATCGCCGTAGGGACGACGCATGCCTCGCCCGCATTTCCGGTGTAGGGGCGAGGCGTGCCTCGCCCGTCCGCGCCGCAAGGCGCGGCAATCGGCCGCCCAGGTCTTCGCACGCGCTGGAACACCCCTCACCCCCCGGCCCCCTCTCCCGCACGGCGCGGGAGAGGGGGTGCCGAGCGGAGCGAGGCGGGGGCGAGGGGGCTCCATCGCCTACCTCGCCTAGCCACGCCGGGAGGTGTGGGAACGTGGTCGGTTCCCCGGCCCTCTCGGGCCGGAC
>FWWL01002706.1_pt1 | contig 17652 bp, 16 predicted proteins | sample 2228331 | NCBI WGS metagenome assembly FWWL01 (sample SAMEA103939775, study PRJEB20133) | metagenome
CTGTCCTCACCTTTATATCTATGGTCGTATACCTCGAAACAAATAACGTCGAATTGTTCGTAATTGTTTGTTCCGAGCCAGTTAATGAGTCCTTCAAACGTTTCATTTATCTTACCTAAAGGTCCTTTGTGCGTAACTGTTGCATATTTGCCTGTGGGAATTATGAAGGAAGACATTCCTTCAGGCACCTCACTTTGCATGGAAGTTTCAACCCCAGCTAGATAGCCATGTTCATTCTTTTTGATTAATCCAATGGTTTCAAGTTGATTTAATCTGTTACTAACTTCGTCTATCCTGTTAAACAAAATTGGCCAGACATCTCCAGGATTAGTTTGTTTCCCGATATTCCCCATGCCAACAATCTTGCGTTCTGAAAAATCAATTAATGTCGGTGCATTACTCACAGTATATCGTCTCCCTTATAAATTGAAGTTTAATTATCACTTCGTGATATGCCCAATATTTTCCTCCCATTATTGAAACTAAACAACCCGTTCGCGGAGCAGGCCACCGATCGAAGTTGGTGGCCTGCTGCTTTGAACTATCAATATCCGTTAGTTTCATTTATCTTACCAACATAGATGATCTTCACCGGGGAGATGCCCACAGAATCTAATGATTCTCTCTTGTAACATCTGGTCTCTTTGGGTAGTGCCAACTAGTAGCGAAGCATAAGGTTGGAATCTCGTTTCTATAATAATTTCTGCAAGGTTAACTCTAATATTCATACCAATTGGAGAATATAACAATACTCCGAACAGAAGGAATACGATAAAGAGCGCAATGAGGATTCGCTTTTTGTTACTCATCACTTCTCCTCCATTTCAAGGTATTAGACGTGCTTCCAGCTGAGGGATAGTACAAGCATACGTGTCAATTGTATTAAGCGATAAAATTTACCATTCTCGATTCACTAAAATGATCGCTGCTAGATGCGGCGCAGGTAAATTAGTGATTGCTTTTCAAATCAATCAAATCCTAATAACATCTCATTAAATACGATTAACTTGTCATATTGGAGTCATTTCACAAGCTCTGGTAACCCTGCAACGACCGATGGTAGCTGTATCCAACTTACTATTACTATTTTTTCTAATACAACGACAGTTCTTGGAATCTCTATATTATTGAATTCTTACTTTACTTGTGCAGATTTCAACTTGAGAAGCGCTTCCTGACCTTTGAATTCTAACGACTTTAATGCTTCGTCAATTGTTTTCTGATTTGAGAGAACAGCATTAACTTCTTCCACGAGAGACATATTTAAGATTGATGAAAAGCCGATTGGCATACTGTTCATCTCTTCTCTATAAACTTTATCAATAGGCTTGAGTGTATAGAATGCTTGAAGACTACGCCCATCCTTCTCAGACATGTGTTTGGATCGGGATAATAATTCATTGGTTGATCTCGATTGGAGATTTGAAAACTCATCGCTGTTAATAACTTTAACCAACTCCCAAGCAACCCTTGCGTTCGCAGTTTTTGCATTTATTGAAAACAATTGAGACACACTTGAGAGGCTTGTGTAATCTGGATTTTGTGGGTTAACAGGTACAGTTACCACATCCCAATTTCTTACGGCTGGATTATTCAATATAGATTGTGATAGAGGTAATCTGTTTGTTATTAAACTAAGATTATCTATTGTCATAGCGGCGCGATTAGAAAGAAACATATTTCCTTTTATTAATGCATCTAATCCTCCAGAAGAACCTGTAGTATTGATTTCTGATGATTTATAGAAAGCTTTAGATTGCATTGCTTTTACAGTTAATTCAAATGCTTTTTTCCAACCGCTAGTCTGAAAGGTTACTTTAGTAATATCTTGATCAACAAATCCTAAGCCTAAGGTATCAGCAAAATTATCTAGAAATCGAGCCATTATAGCATTGGTACCGAATGCAAAACCAAATATTCTACTGTCCGCTTGATCACTTGTCGGAAAACGATTTGCCAAATCAATTACTTCATCCCAGCTCATTTTATCTTTTGGAAATGGAATTCCATATTGTTGGAACAAATCTTTATTATAATATAGAACTTGCATGCTGAAAGTAGGAGCAAGTCCATAGAGTACCCCTCCGCCTTTTGATTTCACATTATTTATAACTGCTGAATGGATATTTACAATATCAAAATCACTCTCTTTTATTACACTTTCAAGATTCAAAAGTAATCCTTCATTCGCGAAAGCCTCATACTGCTCCATTTGAAGATACAGTATATCAGGACTCTCTGATTCAATAAGCTGTCTTAATTCATGCAATGAACTTACTCCCTGAGTAGGGATTACATCAATTTTATTTTTTTGATACTTGCTGTTAAAATAGTTACCATAACTACTAAAAAAATTGTTCTTATTTGGGTATAGTACCTTCAATGAAGCAACTTCTTGAGATTCAAGGCTTTTATATTTATTTTGATCTGTTGGTTGAGTACACCCAGTTATAATACTCAATATAAACAGTAGAAGAAGTTTAATTGCCTTACCCATTACACACCTCCGTATTAGTTTACGGTATTAGCGGATACATTAAAATATTGCCTAGCTAGTATTCTTGCCCCGATTTTAACTTCTACCGTTATTGAATTAGCTCCTTGTAATAAGGGAATCGTTCCAGATTGCTGAAAAAAATTGTAAGACGATCGTCTTCCCAGATCGGTCTCCTTGGAGATCCAGTTAATTTCTTGCGAACCTGTATGATTCCTTACGTTGAGTTGGAGCAACTCTTTGGGTTTGGCGTCATTCTGGCCTACTGTCCGTTGGAACCGGTTGGCAATCATGCTTAAAGAATGGCTCGTGACCGCAGTAGGTAACGTAGGTAAGTGCACCTGATACTCGTCACTGAACAAATAGAAATTCTGAAAACCATTAGTCCACCAATCAATAGAAATCCCGAATATTCTCTGGGCTTCATCCCCTTTCAACCATATGTAACCATCAAGGTTTATTGGAGCTTCCTGTAATGTGAAGTTCTCCTCCACCTGATCATTCCAGTAGGTCCTGACTTCTCCATTTAAGGTATTCAAACGGAATGAATAGCCTGGTGTTTGTTTCGAATGCACAACAATATTAGATTGGTCTTCAGCCACTAGCTCATATCCGAATCGCTTGGTTAAATAATCAAGGGATAAATAAGGGGATTCATCCTTCATATATCCTATTTTTGTGCCACTTACCAACAGATCTTTCCCTTTCACACTCACAGTATCCAATATCGTTTCCTTAAAGGTGACTTGCATTGAAGGTGTACCATCATTGGGAAGAATCCGATCTTTTGCATAATTCATTTGGAACCAAGCTTTACCTATCTTCGTCTCTAGTAAGAACCATTCCGTGCCCTCTGCGTCCTTCCAATTACCAGTTGGTTGCACCTTACGATCGTCGATAGTAGCGCCCATAATCTGGAACCAATTATTAGGAAATCGATATAGCTCATGGGGACCATTCAATTCAATGCCGTAATCTGTCTTTATCAATTTGGTAGGCTCAGAATAAGCTGTGTTGATCCAGCCGTCATACAATTCTGTATGAACGTGATACATTGTGGAATCCTCAAACTTTTCGAAGGCATCCAAGGTTTGCGGCTGGAGAACCGTCATCCAAGCAACTTGCTGGTTCGGATATGTAAACAAAGGGGTATCGGATGTCAGGGAAAGCTTTTCATTTATTCGAACGACATTTCTCCCTTTCTCCAGTACATACTTCAATCCTTGATCTGTTTCTGCCTGGTAGCTCGTATTGTATACGGTCACATATTCACCTGTAACATGGACTGTTTGATTTAAGATAGATTTAAACAAAGGACCCGCCTTGGATCCTAAGGGACCCTCATAATTCGGATCATTCAAAAGCGTTTGATTGGAGTAGTAGACAAGGTAGTCAACCGGTTTGATATACCCAATTCGTTTTACCGGGAGGTGAACCCATTGTTCTCCGAACGTATCCGTGTGGATACGAATCCAACGTTTCTCGTTGGGATCATTGGCATAGAACCACATCTTGTCAGCACCGGTAACTTGTAATTCTTGAGCAGGTAAAATGGCGGTTGGATCGATGGAATGGTCTTTGATAGAGTAGATAGGAGTATCTTCGAAAAGCATTACCTTCTCAGGTGGAGGGATCACCACATTCCACGGATCGGGAGAGATCCATACTGGGCCATCCGGTGAAGCCACTCTCCACCAACTTTTTCCTCGAGACCAAGAGTATGCACCAGCAATAACACTTACTTCTGCATGTTCAAGGAATGTACCCAGCGGTTGAACATCCGTACCCGAAGGGTTTGCATAATAGGGCGTTTCTGCAAAAAGTGAGATGGTAGCTGGAATGCGAAGTGTATCAGGTGGATATACATCAATTCCAACATTAACCTCAGCAGATGTTATTGATCCTTGTTGTCCTGTGAAAAAAATTAGGATGGTGATTGCAGCAATGAGAAACCGTTTTATCATAATCAATTTAGCACCCTTTCTGTATCTTACAATTGTAATTAACGGATTTTATGGAGTACTAGTAAGCTTTTGAAGAACAATACTTGTCTTGTCTCCAAAATGAGTCACTGTGTAAATATGGTCATCAGGACGATGATCTACTTTCAACTCATTGCCGATAATATTGATCGGATCTATACTAAAAATCTCGATTTGCTGCATCCCTTGCTCAAGTAAATCAATCGTCCAGTACTCATTGCTTTTCTTGATCGAAACGGGAACATTGGAACGAACAATATGCATACTCTTCTTTTTCCATTTTATTTGTAGGGTTGTACTCTCTTGAAGTGCAGTAAACAGTTCACCGTTTTTTCCCTCCATAAAAATATCTGAATTAACTTCAAGAGGATCATGTAAGTAATACTTACCTGGTTTTATGGAAACCCCTAGTGTGTTTTTATAGTTATCAGCTTGTGCTGGTACACTATGTAAATCCGCATTGAGTGTTAGTTTTAAATGTTTTCCTCTTCCTAATTTATCTTTTATCCTACACCAAAAATAATTTCCCCAAGATTGGCTTATCGTGACTTTGGCTGTCAAAGCAGTTAAAAATGAACGTGCTGCTTGCGGCTCCGTCATAAAGTTATAATCCCATTCAGTTCTTAAAGTATCAAAATACTGTACAAAATTTTTAAACTGATCGATGTTTTTGTCTAGATATTCAATGTGCTCCATATAAATCATCGGTAGACTTTGGGAAGCCATTGAGTGATAGATGTCAGTGGTCGCATACTCTTCCTCTTCATTAAATAGAGGTAGAGGAGAGAATAACACCATAGGACTTTCTTTTAATGCAGGATCTTCAAGTAAAAAGGGAATACTCCACATGTAGTCTGTGTAGGCTCTGGGATCTGTTGGAGTATTTGAAGGCCTGAATCCAAAATTAAACCATATTCCATGCGAGCTTTCGTTTCGTAATGATTGTAATCGATCATTATTATTAATCCGCCAAGTATGTTGATTTGTTCCAATTTGATTCCAAGGAATCCCGAGTTTTCGAAAAGCTTGCTTATGAAGTTCAATCTCCCGGTTTTCTTGTGGATTTGACATGTAACTGTGAAATAACAAATGAGGATATAGTTCCAAGTAATTGTCTTTCGTGTATTGAATGAATGCTTTGAGGTCTTCCAGATATGGGAACTGGGGGTCATCAATCGACATTGGGTTACCAAACTCAAGCTGACCTACGATTAAATCATCTTTTCCATCATGATTGATATCGAACCATAGTGGGACAGAGTTATGTCCGCCAACAAGGGCATTACTTCCGGAAGGGTTAAACGTCTCCCCATTGATTACACCACTGCTTATCCAGTTGTCGTTTTTTTGCACATAAACTTCTATATCTCCCCAGTTGTTGCCGATTAGCAAGTCTTCCAGATTATCATCATTCATATCGCGAATAGCCGGCGCAGCGAACTTCCCATGGCTCTGGACAATCTCTTGTGGACTTTCGTAGTGATAAGGTGATTCAGACTGTCCACGAAAGAAAGAAACAACACCATTCCCATCCCCGACTACCAAATCTAGTAGTCCATCGCCATCAATATCCCCCCGGGTTGGAGCTGAGAATGATACGACAGATAACACATGATCTTCGGCAGATAAAGAATTAAATCCAGAAAATTTTTCATTTCCTAAATTCAAAGAGTACATAACACTCCCATTTTTATCACCTATTAGTAAATCAAGTGCTCCATCTTCGTTTAAATCAGTTGTGGAAATACTCGTGTATCCCAGTGATAAGAGTGGCTCACCAGATGGAAGTAAGATCTTTTCAGGTTTTCCAAACACATCAGGTAAGTTAAGTCCGTCGGGAATATTTTTATTATTATATTCTCCGTTACTGGTTCCTTGGTTCATGAATCCGTACATATAACCATCTGTGCTTCCTAGGATGAGATCAGATCGTCTATCATTATTTATATCTACGAATGCGGGATATGCACGATAAGGAAGTTCAATTTCATTAGACAAATCCGTATAGATGGGGTATTTATTGATTGTCAGTTTTTTTCCGTCACTAATAATATGTGTCCCGGAACTATAGAAGGAGTTATCATATTCTCCAACAAATAAAGGCTTTTCATTTGACCCCTTGTTTAAATGAACGCTCACCGTTTCAAACCATTGACCCCAATCATATGAACCCCGAACAAGTGAATAAGAAGGAATTTGATTATAACTTTTCAAAAATTCAGCCCATCTCTCTGCATCATGATCTTTTATTCCAGATAACGCCTCATAATGATGTTGATATGCCATGGCAGGACGTCCATAAGGGCCGAGAACTTTTGTGATACTATAACCATATTTTTCTTTGCTCAAAAAAGCTAAATAGGCAGAACGTAGTTCGTGGTTGGCGGAAGCAAAGGCAAATTGAAAATATGGCTTCTCTGAGAACTTGTAGCGATTGAAATAAGTTGTTCCATTTTCATAAGATGGATCTGAATGATTACTGGAGATACGTTCTTGGAATCCTTGGCTAGCATTCATTCCACTATCTACATCAAAGCCAGTTATAAAATATCGATTAGGTAAGAATTTACTGTTGAACATGACGGAACCTTTTTCAATTCGATTAAGTGTCATCAGCGAAATTCCATTAAGAGTAACGATGCTTTCTGCTGTTGAAGGAATTATTCCTTTGCCCAACGAAAAACCAGGGAGATTTTCCAATCCAATGTGTTTATTGAAGTTATCAGTAAATAATTGAAAAACCTTCTGAATACCTTTTAAGTTTTCATCAACCACAGGATATGTAAAACTAATCGTATTTGTTGGAACTTCAACAATTTGAGAAGCTCCCAGGAACTCTTTAGGGAAGTCTTGATTAAAATCATTTTCTAAATAAAGATGTCCACCCGCATGAACGTAACGAGTCAAATTTACCGTGCTTTCTTTAAGCTCTGTAGTTTGTGTAAGATTAATGTCTAAATATATAGCGTCATATTCATGCAGCTGAGAATACTTTGTCTGTGACAATTTTTTTTCGGTCACCTTAATATTGGCTTCTAAACTTTGCTGGAGGTTATTTAGTGCGGATGTATCGAAGGTATCATTTCCAACCAAATACAAGATATCTATTTTATCGACTTTTTGAGTAGTAAAAAGTAAGGCAATAAAAAGTAAAAAAGCAGCTACACAAGTTAGTAGAATTCGTAACTTCAATGAAAATCTCACTCCTGAAACCATTAGTTAACTAATTATATATACGCTTTGTTTCCAGAATTTGTTTCGCGATGAAAAAAATACCCACAAAGCAGCACTTCCGGAATAATGTAAAATTACTATCCTTACAAGAAAGTACATTAAGTATTATTTTCCTTATATGCCACTTATTAACAACGCACAACGTTTGATCTAAATGGGCTTTATTTGAAAGGTATTTAAGGATAACTTTATCCAAGGAGTAATTGTTGTCTTGATTATTAGAAATGACGAGAAGCTATTACGATATGAAATAAACAGATGCATTTGATTTCTTCTTAGTTTGTAGGGCAGACTTCATTGATTCTTTACGCAATAAATTGCTTTGAGTGTGTGAATCAGAAACAAAGTAAGTATCGCAAAAAATCAAGTTATACAAAGCGTTTTCAGCCGCTTCACAAGCCAACTTTTCACACTGTAAAAGATAAAAACAAATACTATAACAATCATTTTCATGATTCTTTAAGATGGCTGAACGCTTATTTTTTTCCATACATTCCTTCCCTAACATTTAAGTTAGTTCATAATCCATCTTAATTCTAACATTATAACAAATGTAATACATGGTACATTTTCCCTAAAATCCATTGTGTTCCCTTAACTTGATATGTATATAAAAAAGCCGCAAATATTGCCGCACGGCTCAGAATTAGAATTTAATTACTTGTTCTAGTTAAATTGTACATAATCTCCCTCCTCTCATTTGTGTGAACAATCTAATATTTCGGAAGAGAGTTTCCTAAAAATGGTCATATTCGATTATTAGCCATACTTTTCCTTTTTCCCTTTGTACAGCAATAGCCCCATTACTTGTTAACTAATCTACCCGATAGCTTAGTCCCCTAAAACTTAAAAAAGCCGCGATTTACGCGAAAATTATAAAGCTTTACCCATTAATCAACCAAGAATCTATTTTGACTATATAAGTTTGCCAAGAGCACAAAAATAACACTGATCAACGAAAATATAAGAATGATACATTGTATAATTTTGACTTCATAACAAGTTCTGAACCATCAAATGATCAAAAGTCGTTATAAAATCCAGCATTAACAAGCAATATGAAAACTGTGGCAAAATTATGATCGTCCTCGTTACATTTTTATGGGTTAAGTCGCAAAGATGTCACTTAACCAATAAGTTTGCCGCTTTGGAAAGCTTATGCTTCAAATTTACCTTGGCAAACTTATGCTTCCAAGTGTAAAAAAACTTTATGAATCAACATTTTCAGTAAATAACCCTAATATCATATTTAAACCATTTCTACGTTAACTAAATAGCCGACTGCACGACAACCGGTTCTAAACCTTTCAGTTGATAATATCCCTTTACACTTGAATACGGAATTCGATTTAGTGTCTAAAAATAACGTCGATACAACTCCCTGCGTCGTTCCCCGCGTAACTGAGCATATATCTGGGTTGTAGATGCTTTCTCGTGGCCTAGCATCCCTTGGATAAAATCCAACGGTGCACACCGTTATCAAGCAAGTGACAGGCATACGTATGACGAAAACGATGGGGATATACATTTGTAGAGACTTCCCCGCGGCTTGCTAATTTTTTAAGCGAGTAACGGAATGTAGGGATCGTCAATCGACGAGTAGGGAGAGTTTCAGTCACAAAAAGCGCTTTACAGGAATCCTCTCGGCTTTCAAGATACCTTTTTAACCAGACCTTACATTCTGTTGTAAAATAGACTTCTCTTTGTTTAGATCCCTTTCCATTTACAATAGCCGAGCAGTTTTCCCAGTTTATGTCCTCGACGTTTAATCGATGTACTTCACCGATACGGCAACCAGTACAGTATAAAAACTCTAAAAGTGCATGCTCACGCGGAGAATCACACGTGATCTTAAGATGAATAATGTCTTCCTCAATTAAAAATTTAGGAATGCGTTTGTCCATCTTTGGTTCTCTCAGCTTTAAAGCTGGATTTCTAGCCACATGCCCTTCTTCAAATGCAAATCGAAAAAGAGATCTTACAAATCGGATCCGATGTCCCAAGCTGCTTGGCTTTAATCGATCTGATTGCTTAGCCAAGTAGTTCTTAAGTAAAGTTAAAGTAACCTCCTCGATTTCAAGATCTCCGATTTCTCGAATCAACACCTTTAATTGAAGAGAGTAAGCTTTTAATGTGTAACTACTGAATCCTTGAATGCGTTTATCTGCTTCATACAGCAACCATAAATCGTTCAGTTTCATAAAAACCCTCCCATTTTATTAGTTAATTCTAGCTTTTCTAGAAATGGGAGGGTTTAATCTAAGACTACCTGTTGGATTTCTTCGCTAGCGTATCCGTTAGCGCAATAAGGCTGCCGTGTTGGCAGCCTGCACGTTGTTCTTGATTTGGGATTAATCTTGTGGTTCTTCCCATTGGGGGTCGGTTTCGTGCTTGTAATCTCCATTCCATACATCAAACTTATTTCCATCGGGGTCATAGAATCTAAAGTTGTTACCGCAAAGTCCTCTATTTTCTATTTCTTCGATTTCAACTCCATTTGCTTTCAGGTGGGCGTGCAAATCATTGAGTTGTTCAATACTTCTCGTTTGGAAGGTTATTACAAACATTTCATAGCCGTCTCTAGTCTTAAAATTAAAATTAGGTCTTGCATTGTCTTTTGTTTCGCAAAGAAATAGCGTTGGACCAGAACCTAACTTGAAGCAGTGTCCACACCATTCTAAGCCTAGAACATTTTCATACCATTTTTTCGATTTCCAAAAATCCGATACAGGAACATAAACCGTAGCAATACGTGCAAAACCTAACTGAACATTTTGTTTTTCGGCTTGATGGGTCATTGTTCTCCTCCGCAACGTAAATAGTAACCGTGACTTATAGCGCTTACATATATATTTGTTGTTTTCCTCTTTTTACCTCAAAAGGAAAACACGAACGAGGGAATTTTTTACACTAAACTCCCGTTACTTCAATAGTCTGCCGGTCACCAGTAGACTTCTGAATCCCCTATTGTGCTTATTCAGGGTTTACGGCTGCCATACTTCCCACATATTCCCGTCAGGATCATAAAACTGAAGGTTTGGTCCACATGTCATCCGAATGTCGCCTTCGATGTTCACTCCGTTTTCCTTAAAACGGTTGAAAAGATCTTGGATGCGTGGAGTTATGAAACACCCAACTGCTTTGCGTTTACCATTATTGCCTGTAAATCCTAACCGGCCACCATCCGGCCGTGATTCGAGAAGGAACATGGCAGGAACCGGCCCTGTTGGACCGTGAGGCTTGCCATTACGATCAGGAAATCTCATGATCGCACCAGTCATACTAGGTTCCATCTTATCGCCTTCTCTGAGTTTGCAACCTAAATTTGCTTCATACCACTGAACGGCCTTGTAGACATCACTGACAGGGACATATATGCAAGTCATGCCTAAAATGTCCTCCATGTTTTCCTTTGATTTTGTTTCTTCATGAATCTGCATTTTCCATTTCTCCCTTCTCATTTCAATTTAGTTCAAAAGAAGTAGTCACCTATTTTTTGTGACTTACAGTTATTTTGATGCCACATAATGTCGCAAACCTGACTAACTAAAGAAATAAATTTAGTACTTTGTTTCTACGATCACATTATCCTGCCCGTTACTTCAACAAACAAAGGCAGCCGAACATGTGTGAACTGCACCCCATTTGTTAGACACAACTAACATTGGAGGTGCAGTTTTTGCTTAGATTCAGTGTGGATGAGAAATTGAAGGCAATTCATAGGTATCAGAATGGGGCTGAAGGAGTCAAAAGCATTGCAAAAGCATTAGGGGTAAATCATGAAGTTTTATGTATGTGGATTAGGCAATACGAATATCACGGGGTAAAAGCTTTTGAAAAAAACTATACAGCTTACTCCGCGGCATATAAACTAGACGTACTCAACTACATGAACGAGAATGGGACGTCTCCAAATGAAGCAGCTGTCATTTTCAACATTTCCTCTCCTGGGATCATTAGAAAATGGCGTAGTCAATTCAATGAACTATGGAATGGACGCTCTTTACTCAAAGAAAAAGGGGTGTCCACGTATGACAAATAAGAACAAAAACATCACGAAGAAACAAGAAGCTACCGAGGGATCAGTTGAAGCTCTACAAGCCGAATTAGAACGTTTGCGTATGGAAAACGCCTATTTAAAAAAGTTGAACTCCTTAGTTCAAAACAAGGAAAAATCACCAAAACAGACAAAGCGCAAGTAGTCTATGAATTAAGGCATGAATTCCCGGTGGTTGCATTACTAAAGCTCGCTGAAGTCAAACGTAGCACCTATTATTACTGGGTCAAACAGTTTGGTAAACCAGATCGAGACGCAGATCTAAAACTCCTTATTCAATCCATTTACGAGGAACATAAGGGACGTTATGGCTATCGTCGTATCCGTGATGAACTATTTAATCGGGGACACCGAGTTAATCATAAGAAAGTGCAGCGTATCATGAAAGTACTAGGCTTGAAATCTGTGGTACGCATGAAAAAATATCGTTCTCATAAAGGAACAGTAGGCAAGATCGCACTTAACGTACTAGATCGTAATTTTCAAGCAGAAAAACCAAATGAGAAATGGGTTACCGATATTACAGAATTTAAGTTGTTTGGAGAAAAGCTTTATTTATCACCCGTTTTAGACTTGTTTAACGGTGAAATTATCACATATACCTACCTATTCCTTAGTCTCCGAAATGTTAAACAAAGCCTTTAAACACTTATCTAAGGAGGATGAACTCCTCCTGCATTCGGACCAAGGCTGGCACTACCAGATGGAGCAGTATCAACATGCTTTGAAGAAACAAGGAATTACTCAGAGCATGTCTCGTAAAGGAAATTGTTATGATAATGCGGTAATGGAGAACTTCTTCGGCATTCTGAAATCGGAGTTGCTTTATCTTACTGAGTTTGAAAGTGTAGATCACTTCAAACAAGAACTAGCACGATACATGGATTATTACAATCACAAACGCATTAAGTCAAAATTAAAAGGCATGAGCCCGGTACAATACCGGACTCATGCCCAACAGGTTGCATAAAAATATTTGTCTAACTTAAAGGGGTCACTTCACATCCCATTGATCCCGTAATGCGCCAACATGCGGAAAGCGTCGTCCGATAAATATTCCGCTGAAAGATCGGGCACCAAGTAATTTGAACCGTAAGGCGCTTGGCTGATCTGTGCGTTCCACAATGGGACGTGCTCACTCTCCCTTTCTTGAAGAGCCGGGTATTTGTTCATTGCCATTTCCTTTTCCAAAAACACAAGCCCAGCCCAAATTCCCTTCATATCGAGGGCGCGAACTTCGATCCTCTCTTGATGAACGACCAATTTGTAATGGCCCGATTCCAACTCTTCAAGAACGAATAATACGCGATTTCTAGAAGATTAATCCAATCTGACGCCGAACTGCTGCAAAAACTCGGCAAAATCGTCGATCGCTTCCCCCATTCCGGGAATTGACCGATCTCCAGAGATCGTCCATGCTCCAGTTAGGTTTACATCCCCTTCTTTTCTATCGGGAGAAGGTAAAGCGGCTTGCAGCCATCGTTGCGGGTTCCGTCTTTCCTTATGGAGAGGGTTAAGGTTCGTACCTATCAGCACATTCTGAATAAAAAGCGAATTATGCATCATCAGCTGTTCTCCTCCAATCGAGGTTCTCCCTCATTTTCGTGCGCGAACGGAAGTAATAATACGCTTTGGCAGACTTATTGGTAACGAAGCTGCAGCATCATGTATGTATCCAGTTTCGGAGCGGTAAATTCCACCATATCGCCATTGATCGTGTATTTGATCGGGTTCCCCTTTGGTTCTACCGTAAGAGACGACGGTATTCTGCCGTCTAACCGAACTCGAATTCGGGTTCCCTCTACTGGAACGTTCGGCATTTCTTCCTGAAAGTTCATCAGGTGGATCAAATATCGGGTATTCGAATCATCCCGGAACATAGTGACTTCCACCGGTTTCGGGGCATCGCTGTCGAAGTGGAACGGCTTCGTTTGAAGAGACCGGATCAAGCAGGCGAACACTTCCCTGTGAACATCGGTGTCTACCCCTTCAAAGTCACCGGTAGCGTAGACCGCTTTGCCTTGGCCGAATCGATTCAACGTTATGGCCGGATTGTCGGTCGGAACTCCGGGCGGGTTGCTGATCGCCGACGCGAAGTACTTCGGGTTGCCGGGAACTGTGAATGGCAGCGTCAAAGTAGCGAGCACCTCCACTTCGCTTCCTCCCCTAATTTTCACCAGGTTCTGCGTGTAGGGAAGCGTAAGCGGATATTTAGAAGAAAAGATCGGCCCAAATACGCTTGCCCCCTGTTCCGTAGGCGCAAAATAGGTTACCGACTCCGCTGTCTCCCCCACAAAGGTGACACCGAAAAGATCAGCCAACAGAAAATCGTCCAGCCGCTTTCCTTCCTTGGCGTACAGTGAGGTATTGCGGCTTGCGTATACACTTCCCCCATTGTGCACAAACTGCCTGAAAGCGTCCGCCTCATCCTCATCGACCATCGCGAGATCGGGCAAAATGATGACTTGATATGTGGATAGCTCCTGTAAATTTTTGTTTGTAATCACCGCGAACGGAATATTGGCATCCATAAGCGCTTTTGCTGCATTCATCGCCCTTTTGATAATCGGTTTCGTTATGGAAGTGTCGGTCACATGTTTTCCGCTCTCCGACAAATCGATCTCCGATTCGAAATTTAAATAAATCGCCGCATCCTGGCACGGGACCGCTTCAATGGACAGAAACGGTTCATAACTTTGCATTTCTGAATAAAGTTCGCCCATTTGCTCGTACACATGCCGGTCCATCGTGCCAACGGGATCGATAGCGTCAATGAACAAAAAAGCCCCGCCGTTAGCCACCGTGGAAAACATTTTAGCCCTCATTAAGTCTTTGCTCTTCATTGTCGTGTGATCCTTCAAGTTAATGCAGCGCGAAGTCATGTACTCGAACGGTTTGTTTTCGGACAAATGGTAAAACACTTTGCATGTAAACGTCTGTTCCAGCGGGGTCCCGTTAAAATCGCCGCTTACATAATCGGTTTCTTGGAAAAAGGCGTTGGTCAATCCGTTGTTCCATCCCAAAAACCAGAAGGCGCATTGATGGCCGACGGATGCGCTCGGCTTCATTCGGCGTACGGTTGAAGTTATGCGGCCGGCAAATTCGGCAAGCCATCGCTCTCTGCTGCGCTGAAAACCAACCCAACCAGGGTTATGCCAATCGACCTTCTTCGGGAGCTCCATCCTGGATTCCTTCAAGTAACGTTGTCGGCAGTAGGAACAGTAACAGACGGAATACGGCCATGTCAGCATATCGATCCAGATGCCTTCAAATTCGTACCGGCGGCATAAATCTTCTACCTGCTCGATCACGAAGTCCGAGTAAGGCGAATTCGGGCAACATACCCCGAATCTCCCGATATCCCATAAATATTCAGCGGTCCCTTCTCCTCTAGCGTTGATGAATCTCCATTCCGGATGTTCATTGTAAGCCCACGTGGACCAGAAGTTGAGGTACAGCAGCACATTCATGCCTTTTTCGTGGCATTTTTCAATGAGTTCCCCGACGATATCCCGGTCCTTTAGACCACGATGCATAGGACCGACTGGCGACGGCCAGTTACAAATACCAAGGCAGCTGCTAGTATAAATCATAGCAGTATCGACCTTGGCGCGTTCCAGCAAATCGACATACATTTGTGAGTCGAAATCGGCTAGAAACCTCTCGTCATCATCCGGGATATGCATGTCTACCAAGTTGCGGCGATAGCTTGTTTGGTACCATTTTCTCGTATTCACTGGATCACCCCGAGGTTTAGTTTAATGTGATTAAGGCCGCAATTGGAAGCGTTTTACATCTTACATCAATTATTATATATTATATATAATTAATCCGCAAACTGTTTTTTATATAAAAAAATCCTAAGTCAGCTTCCACTGCTTCGGACCGTTCGAACGGCCACAAACGCAAAATTAAAGTAAAATCCTTCATTCAGAAAGAATCCGACCCATCATTTTTGGCATTGTCTTCACGACTCCTGATCCCATACCCGATTTTCTTCAGCACGTGAATAAGTTCGTTCTTCTCTTCATCAGTTGCAAAGGACAAATTGTCGGAGATCGTCTCAACATGTTTAGGGAAGATATGATCAAAGTAACTTCGTCCTTCCCCGGTCAATGTCCCATTTGTTTTGCGTCGATCACCCGGGATGGGGAGCCGTTCCACGAAAACCTACTTCTCCAGCTTATCTACCACATAGGTGATGCTTCCGCTTGGAATCGAGAAGGTTCGCTTATTTTCTCGATGGGCTGAGGACCTTTATTGCATAGAAACTCGAGAATTTGGAAGGTTTCTATACTGAGGTCATATCTGTCAATGTCGCGTTCTAAGCTCCCGAACAGCTCTTTCACCATGTTTCTTATTATGCGTATTAGCCTTAAATCAAGTGCCTTTCGCTTAAGTGAACAAATAAGGTTCAAACTCGGTGCAAAACCGATCAATCATGACCATTTCTTCCGCATCAAGCGCATAGTCGGGATATCGGCAATAATCGGAAGATATAAGGCCGCGCTTGCGCAGGATGACTTTCTCCGCTTTAATGATTAACTCGACGCTTTGCATCCAGTATGAAATATAAGGCAGCAGTTTTTCAAAAAGGACGTTAAAGGCGTGCATGTCGTTGTTCTGAAAATAACGGTACAAGGCCACATAAATTTCAGTGAATGAGCATCCGGGTTGAATGCCAGCAGATCCGCGTTTAAGTACATCCGCCATTTGTACGCCCGCATAGCCGACAAGGGTCTGCAGATTACCTTGAGAGGCTTGATGCAGCACGCTTGCGTACCTGCCCGGCGGCTGCGTTTCGACTTTGACGAATTTTGCGTTGCCGCATTCCTCATAGAGCTTTGTGAAAATATCCGGCGCCAAAGATACCCCTGTTTGATTCGGCGCATATTGAATGATCACGGGAATATGCACACTCTTCACGACTTGCTTCATGTGAAAGTAGATTGCTTCGGAAGATGGCTTCAAGAAAAAGGGCGGCAGCAGCATGAGTGCATCCGCTCCTGCTTCTTCTGCAGCTTGTGCATGCTCGACAGCGACTTCCCAGCTGTGATGCGTAATGGATACGATTCCGGCTACATCTGGAGAAGCGGTGGTCTGCCTGAGCATGATCTGCATCATTTGTTCCTTCTCAGCGTCGGTTAATTTATAAAACTCGGTTGCGAGGCCGAACAACGTCAATCCCGACGCTCCTGTTCCCATCAAATGCACGATCAAGCGTTCAAATTCCCTTGCGTCGACTTTTCCGTTCCCATCGAACACAGCCGCAACGATCGGGACAATGCCTGAGAGTTGTTTCATGACGTTACCTCCGTATCTTTTTACCTAGTTCTATTGGTGCCCATTCATGCCAGCCACCGTAGAGTTGACCCCGAAGCTTTTGAGCGGCAAGTGCGTACTCCCTGTCATCTTTAGATCGTCCTGCTGCGTCTTCGGACCTTCCAATGGACGCGAGCGCATAGGTCACAGTTAGTCTCGTTTGTTATCAACTGTAGGTGAAATAACCTTTTTTGAGAAAATGGAATAAGAATTGCATTTCGGATGGAACTTAATGGTGGGATATCCCTAAAATACTTCCCGTAAGGAGCGTTACTACTTATGAGCAGCAGATACTGGTTTCGTTTGGCAATGATTTTGACCCTGTCCCTAGGATTGACGGCCTGCGGCACTCATGCCAAAGAGGTTGGCGGGAATCCGCAAGCACCCCCCCAAGAATCCAAAACGGATCAAAAGGAGAAACAAAAGAAACCTACAGACAAGAACGCCATTCGTCCGTTTCATGTGAATGTTCCGGAAGCGGAACTTACCGAATTGCGCAGGCGCATAAACGCGACTAAATGGCCTGATAAGGAAACGGTCTCGGATCAATCGCAAGGCGTGCA
>FWWL01006174.1_pt1 | contig 17652 bp, 15 predicted proteins | sample 2228331 | NCBI WGS metagenome assembly FWWL01 (sample SAMEA103939775, study PRJEB20133) | metagenome
CGACGGCTCTGTGGGTCCGGATAGGCCGAGAGATCCAATGCCTGTTGGATATTCTGCAACTTGTGAAACACGCATCGCTGGTGGGGCACCCTCCATAACGACAGGGTATGCGCCTGGGCAAAGCCGGCGCTCCCATCGGTCACCACCATCCGCAACCCATGCTCTGGGCTGATTCCGTGCTCCTGCAATGCTTCCAGGAAGGCCTGCCAGCTGGCTCCATCTTCCCCGTCTACCAGTTTCCAGGCCACCACACGGCGTAGCTTTTGGGCTGGCCATACTCCCTGTGCCACCAGGATTGGTATTCGCCGGCGTTCTTTCTTGGGGCGACATCGTCCTGTCCGGTCTATCTTCGTCTCGCCGATCGAGATACATACCGTCACCCAAATCGCATCCAAGCGTAACACCGGCGGGGCTTGCCCTGCCCCAAACGACTCGTACCACTCGGTCTCCTGTCCGTACTGCAATACCTGTTGGTTGAGCCTCCGCAACCCGAACGAACTGTGCACACGCTCATCCAACCTGGCCTTGATCTGCCGGTAACTCTGTCCTTGTTGATATTCCTGCTCAATGAATACTTCCACATCCACGGCCAAACGCCGATAGCGGGGTAACACTCGGCTACGGTACTTCACGTTCCCCTGACACCGACACTTCAACTGCGGCCGTTGCACCGCAATACATCCATGCTGGGTCACAATCCAGCGCGGATAGCTCCCATTCCGGTAAAAGTCACGCCGATTGCGACTGTGGCAACGCTGGCATTCCCCTTCTATCTCTCCCTCCTCACTCTCCCAGCGTCGCTCATACGGCGACCGCTTCAACAAGTGCGTCACTTCTCTATCCAGGTAACTCTGTAGCATTTGCCCAACACAAAGGCGTACTGTGTGCCCAATGGCATGTAACACTTCGTGTTGCACTTGCTCGCTGTCAAAATTCACATCTTGCAGGAGAACTTTCCCGAGTGGGACACAATGTAGTACAATGCGCATGGCTTGGGCTGAACCTCCTTGTACGGTCAATTTTTCAAGGATACCTCAGTCCAAGCCTTTTCTCTAGCACTGAATTTCCTGAAAAAAAGATACAGTACCCCGCCTTGCGGTCTCTTGACCTGCCTCTGATTCTGGATTAAAATCAATGCCTGCGTGAGAGAAAGTGCCCCTTTAGCTCAGTGGATTAGAGCGTTTGGTTGCGGACCAAAAGGCCGCGTGTTCGAATCACGCAAGGGGCGCCATAGAGGGACGAAGCGAGTTTATCGCTTCGTCTCTTCTCTTAACCCCGGCTGTTGTGAGACTCGGTCACGATGAATCGCATTCTGCTCACGAATGACGATGGTATCGATTCCCCTGGGCTTTGGGCGGCCGCTGTGGCGCTGGCTAAATTAGGACAGGTATACGTCGTCGCGCCGCGCGAACAGTGGTCGGGGGCGGGTCGCAGTTTGCCGCCGTTTTCGGATGGTCGCATCGAGTTACGCACGGTCTCGGTCGCCAGACAGGACTGGACGGTTTATGCTGTGGGTGGCACGCCGGCCCAGGCGGTTTTGCACGGCATTCTGGAAATTATGCCTGAACCTCCTCATCTGGTCGTGGCTGGGATTAACTACGGCGAGAATGTGGGTACCAGCATAACCTCTTCCGGTACGATTGGGGCGGCCCTGGAGGCCGCGGCCAGCGGGATTCCAGCCCTGGCCGTTTCGGTAGAGACCGATCAAAAAAACCATCGGACGTATTCGCACGAGGTGGATTTCTCGGTAGCGGCGCATTTTACTGCCTACTTTGCGCGCACCATGCTGACGAAAGTACTCCCCTCTGATGTAGATGTACTCAAGGTGGACGTGCCTGCCTCGGCCACTCCGCAAACGCCCTGGCGTTGGACGCGCCTGGCCCGGCAGCGTTACTACGAACCTTTGCCACCCAAGCGCACGGCATGGGATGCGCCAGCAGCCCTGGATTACTGCACCCGGCCCCGTCTCGAAGACGATCCCGACAGCGATGTGTATGTCTTACGTGTGGAACGGCAGGTGGCTGTCACACCGCTCAGCCTGGATATGACGGCTCGGATTGCCTTTGGGGAACTGGAACGATGGTGGCGGGCAGGCGATTCCAGCGGATAATTCCTGTCATGTCGCCAGGACCCTATCCTCCGCCTTGAGAGGCCTTTTTCTCATTTAACTTTTCCGTCAACAGCCGGCGCGCGACCTGGGGATCGGCTTTCCCGCGCGTCAGACGAGCCACTTGCCCCATCAACCATTGGAACACAGTCTCTTTCCCGGCCAGGTAAGAGGCGACGGCATCTGCGTTTTCCTCCAGCACCTGGTTCACGATGGCAGCCAGGTAGCCCTCGTCGGAGACTTGCGCCAGGTTGCGCGCTTCCACCACGGCTTGCGGTGTTTGACCGCTCTGGAAGATTTCACGCAAGACCAGTTTAGCACTGTTGGCATTGATCGTGCCGGCCTCCACCATGTCCACCAGTTGCGCCAGGTGCTCCGGAGGCAGCGTGACCTCCTCAATGCTTTGATTCAGGTCATTGAGGCAGCGCAAGAATTCACCGCTGATCCAGTTGCTCACTTCCACCGGCGAACTTTTGGCACAGCGGACGACTGCTTCGAAGTAATCCGCCAGTGCCTTTTCGTTTGTCAGCAGACGGGCATCCTGGGCTTTCAGGCCATATTCGTCTATGAAACGCTGACAACGCGCGTCGGGCAATTCCGGCAATTGCGCTCGCAGACTCTCGATCCAGGCTGGGTCCAGTTCGAGCGGTGGCAGGTCGGGTTCAGGGAAGTAGCGGTAGTCGTGGGCCTCTTCTTTACCGCGTTGGGAAAGGGTCACCCCGTGCACGTCGTCCCAACCGAGGGTTTCCTGGATGACTTCGCCTCCTGCTTCGTAGATGCGAATTTGTCGTTGGATTTCATAGGCGACGGCGCGTGTCAAGGCACGAAAACTGTTCAGGTTCTTGATTTCTGTCCGTGTACGCAGTTCCTGGCTACCTTTGGGACGTACAGAGACATTCGCTTCAAAACGCAAGACGCCTTTTTCCATATCCCCGGAGTTAACCCCGAGATAACGCAGGATGGAGCGAATGCGGGTGGCATAAGCCAGGACGGCGTCCACGGAGTGCATATCCGGCTCGGAGACGATCTCCAGCAAGGGTACGCCGGCGCGATTGAAGTCCACCAGGGCCGAATGGCCTTGATGGAAGAGTTTGGCGGTATCTTCCTCGAGATGTGCCCGGCGAACGCGCACGCGCTGGAAACCTTCTCCCCCATCCGCTGGGATGTCCAGCCAGCCATTGATGGCCAACGGCAGATCGTACTGGGAGATCTGGTAGCCCTTGGGCAGGTCGGGATAGTAGTAATTTTTGCGGGCAAAGACGTTCAGAGGATTGATCTGGCAATTCAATGCCAGCCCGACCAGGATGGCTTGCTCCACGGCACGGCGGTTGATCACAGGCATAGAGCCCGGCAGACCGGTGCAGACAGGACAAATCAGGGTATTCGGTTCTACAGCATGCGCGTAGTCTGCCGAACAGGAACAGAACATTTTCGATCGCGTGATCAATTCGGCATGAATCTCTAACCCAATGACGGCTTCGTAGGATTGGCTCATACGATACTGCCTCAGGACTATAAGGGTGGCTGGCGCAGGTGCCAGTCGGTTACCTGTTGGTAGGCGTGGCCGATGCGCAGGAGCGTAGCCTCGTCCAGGTGGCGGCCGATGAGTTGCATACCGACCGGCATTCCGTCCGAGAAGCCGCAAGGCAAACTGAGTGCCGGGACGCCAGCGGGATTCGTAGCAACCACGTACACGTCCGATAGATACATCGAGAGCGGATCGCTGACTTTTTCGCCCAGTCGAAAGGCAGTAGTGGGGCAGACGGGGGCGAGGAGAGCGTCGCACTGTGTGAGAGCTTTCTCGAAGTCCTGGCGGATGAGGGTGCGGACGCGCTGGGCTTTGAGGTAGTAGGCGTCGTAGTAGCCGGCGGAGAGAGTGTAGGCGCCCAACATAATACGGCGTTTGACTTCGGGGCCAAAGCCCTCGCGTCGCGTGCGCAGGTACAGGTCAATGACGTCGGTCGCGTCGGGAGCGGTATAACCGAAGCGCACGCCGTCGAAGCGAGCCAGGTTGGCGCTGGCTTCGGCGAAGAGAATCAGGTAATAGACCGGCAAGCCGTACTTTGTGTGTGGCAGCGAGACTTCGGTCAAGACAAGGCCGAGTTTCTCGAACTCGCGCATGGCCTCCTGCAGGGCTTTCTCGACGCCGGCCTCCATGCCGGCAACGAAGTACTCTTTAGGTATGCCGAGGCGCAAGCCCTTGACGGGTTGCTGTAGAGCAGCCAGATAGTCCGGCACAGGGGCGTCCAGCGTGGTGCTATCCATAGGATCGTGCCCGGCGATGATCTGCAATACGGCCGCGCAATCGGCTACTGTGTGGGCCATCGGACCGATGCAATCGAAGGAGGAGACCAGGGCAATCAGCCCGTACCGCGAGACGCGCCCGTACGTTGGCTTCAGACCAACCACATTACAGAAACCGGCCGGCATGCGAATGGACCCGCCGGTATCCTCGCCTAGCGCGAACATCCCCTGCCGGGCAGCTACAGCAGCTGCCGAACCGCCGCTCGAACCACCCGGCACGCGTTCCAGATTCCAGGGGTTGCGTGTGGGGAAGAAAGCGGAATTCTCGCAGGACGAACCCATGCCGAACTCGTCCATGTTTTGTTTACCGATCAGCACGGCCCCGGCGGCGGACAAACGTTCGATGACCGTCGCATTGTAGGGTGGAACGTAGTTTTCCAGAATGCGGGAGGAGCAAGTTGTGCGAATGCCCTTGGTCGAGAGACAGTCTTTGACCCCAAAGGGAATGCCGGTGAGCAGGGTGACATCTTTCCCGGCGCGCAGACGTTCATCAGCCTGACGGGCCTGTTCCAGAGCCAGGTCCTCCACCACAGTCACGTAGGCCCGTATCTGGGGATCAGTCTGGCGGATGCGCTCCAGCGCGGCCTGGGTCAGTTCTACGCTAGTGGTTTTTCTCGCCAGGAGCAACTCGTGCGCCTCGTGGATGGTCAGACGGTCGAGTTCCATAGGTTTCCCCTGGCGGAGTTATTCTTCGCCAAGCACGACCGGCACTTCCACGTAGTGATTGACACGACGCGGCACGTTTGCCAGGAAGGCCTCACGGTCCATCGAGGGGCCAACCTCGTCTGGGCGAAGGACATTCCGTAAGCCCGGCAATTGTGTGGCCGGTGGAACCTGGTCTGTATTGACTTCATTGAGTAGTTGGAAATAGTGGATAATTGCCGAGAGTTGTGGACTGAAGGCTTCCGCTTCTTCGTCGGTGATCCCGACGCGTACCAGAAACGCCATGTGGCGAACGGTCTCCGCGTTGATTTCGAAGGGTGCACTCATTCTGTACTCTCCTCCGGCAGCACAACCTGGATGTGGAGTTCCTCCAACTGCTTGGGATCGGCGGGAGAGGGGGCGTTGGCCATAACGTCGCGCGCGGCCTGATTCTTGGGAAAAGCGATGACTTCGCGAATGTTCGGCTCGTCGGCCAGCAACATGACCAGGCGGTCAATGCCGGGTGCCATACCGCCATGGGGCGGCGCCCCGTACTCGAAGGCCTCCAGCATGTGACCGAATTTTTGTTGGGCCTCTTCCTCGCCGATGCCCAACATCTGAAACACTTTGCTCTGGATATCGCGACGGTGAATACGAATTGAGCCGGAAGCCATTTCATAACCATTGCAGACCATGTCGTAGGCATCAGAGAGAATGGAAGACGGGTCGGTATCAAAGCGATCAAGGTGTTCCAGACGCGGCATGGTGAAGGGGTGGTGCGCCGCGTCCCATTTTTGTTCTTCCTCGTTCCATTCGAACATCGGAAAGTCCACCACCCAGGCGAACGCCAGCACGTCGGGATCGGCCAGGTTAAGCGTGTCGCGGAACCATAGTCGCAGCGCGGCCAGGGTCTTATGTACGACTTTTGCCTCGTCGGCGACCAGGAGGAGCAAGTCGCCGCGTTGAGCACCACTTCGTTTACAAATTTCCTCTATTTGTCCTTCGCTGAGGAACTTGGCGGCCGCTCCTTTCGGGCCCTCCTCGGTCATGGCCAGGGTGACCAGCCCTTTCGCGCCCAGGTCTTGGGCTTGCTGGGTCAACTCATCAATCTGACGGCGCGTGTAGTGAGCGCAGTTTGGGGCTACCAGGCCCTTGACGATTCCGCCGGCTTCCACCGCGGTGCGGAAGACACCGAACTCGCTTTGACGGAACACATCACTTACATCGTACAATTCCATGCCAAAGCGCAGGTCCGGCTTGTCGGTTCCAAAGCGATTCATCGCCTCCGTATAGGTCAATTTCGGCCACGGGGAGGCAAGCAAGCGTTTGTGAGGCACGATTTCTGCGATCAAAGCGGTGTAGAGGCCCTCGACGACTTCCAGAACATCATCGCGCTCCACGAAGGCCATTTCCAGGTCGAGTTGGGTAAATTCTGGCTGGCGATCTCCGCGCTGATCCTCATCGCGAAAGCAACGGGCAATTTGAAAATATCGCTCCACGCCGGCGATCATGAGCAATTGTTTCAATTGTTGGGGCGATTGCGGCAGGGCGTAGAATTGACCGGGGTAAAGCCGGGAAGGCACCAGATAGTCACGTGCGCCCTCCGGGGTGGGCTTGAAGAGAATTGGCGTTTCGATTTCGAGGAAACCGCGCGCGGAAAGGTAATTGCGCATGAAAAGTACAATTCGATGACGCAATTCCAGGTTCCGCCGCATTCTCTCGCGTCGCAAATCCAGATAGCGGTATTTCAATCGGATATTTTCATCGGTGATTTTCTCGCGCTCGTCTATGGGGAAAGGCAAGGGCTTGGAGGGGTTCAGCACGATGACCTGTTGTGCAGCGACCTCGATCTCCCCGGTGGGCAATTTGGGGTTCTCCATGCCGGCTGGCCGACGTTCCACCACACCGATCACCTGGATAACCCATTCCTGGCGAGCGCGGCACAACGTCTCATAGGCTTCCGCCGCGGTCTCTGGGTTTGCGACAACCTGGACGAGACCAAAGCGGTCACGCAAATCCACGAACATCACGCCGCCGTGATCGCGCTGCCGGTGGACCCAGCCAGCTAGCGTGACGGTCTGCCCAATGTGCTCAGGGCGAAGTTCGCCGCAAGTGTGAGTCTTGTACATTCTGCCTCCACGGCTCGGGGATAAAATAAATCGCCCGACGTTTCTCTGGCTGAGACGCGACCTCGCCCAACGCTCGGCCATCGGGCGTTATTCGGAGCATCGTTCTGATTGACCAGGTCGCGGTTATCCATACAAACCTCGCCGCTTATTATAGCACAACTTATACCCCTGTCTATTACCCACAAATAGGACAAATTGGAAATTTGCCAATCATTTGCCCCATCCCGCAAGTCGGAGACTTGCGCCACAACCACCTCCCTGCAGATGGCCTGGGTAGAGGGAGACAATCTCTACTTGGCCTGCGTTCGGACGGCAGTTCAACTGCCGTCCGAACGCCTGAAATGGCCAATCCCTCTCCCGTTCATTCTTTTCTGCCCTGCTCTTCCAGAGCAAGCTTCTTGCCCATCCAAATCCTGCGCCAACCGAACGAGTTGTGTGCAATCAAAATAGATAGCTTATACCCAGCTTGATATTCCTGCGGCGGGTTTCCCAACCAGCGCAGTGATAGCTACCCAGGGCACTCGCTGACACTTACAGGTAAGTTTCCTTCAGCTCTCTGGCTGGCAAGAAGATTTGCCCTTCTTCCCTTTCCCCAATCGCGATAACTGCTTCCGGTTGTGTGGCGACGAGGAACGCCATGTAAGCCGCGGCGAGGGCATCCAGTTCCTCGGGTAGATACACGTATTCCAGCGGCAATATGCCCTGCAATAAGCGGTAGCGTGTGATTTCCTCGAAGAAATCCATCGGATCGCGAATCTGCAACCCCTGTTCATGCAGAATAAGTTGTCGTTGCAGCCGACCTTCCAGGGTGGGCTTGAGCAGGGGTTGTTTCCCCAACAATACACAGAACACGGCATGGGGGTGCGTTTCCAGAACCTGATAGGGGCAGTCTGTTCCGGCCGGATAAAAGCGGAAACCTACGGCGGTGAGTTTTTGATACAAGGAGAAACCGGTCTGCATCCAGGAGGGACAGGAGGCCAGGTGCTGCGGTGTGGCGGAGACGTGAATGCCGCGCTTGCGTAGTTCGTATTCGACCAGCCGCATGTCCGTCCCGCGTAGCTGACCAGCGCGAGGGGCATTGCCCACCAGTCGCGCGCGCACCAGCCCGCGATTCGGGCGCGGCGGCGCATTGACAGCTACCCAGGCGCGCGGTGCCATTCGCAGGAAAGTGAGCAATTCTTCCTCCTCGCAGCCCTGTAGCAGGGTCAACCGTCCGCCCGTATCCAGTGCCGCGCAGGTAAAGGGCTTGCCTGCCCCACTGGCATCTATGCCCCAGCAGATCGCTTGATTCGTTGCCATGCCTGCCTCGCCAATATGGTACACTGCTTAAAGTGTAGAATAGAATCCGCTGGCGCGCAACTGACAGCATAGTCGGCTTATGAAAGCTCTTCCTCCTACCCAGGTAGAAGTTAAGGAAATCCTCGAAAGCGGCACCATTGACCTGCGCGGTCAATTCCTGTTGGGTTCGAATTACACCTTCCTGGTCCGTGTGGAACATCGCGGGCGTGAACTCCTGGCCGTGTACAAACCACAGGTTGGCGAACGCCCACTTTGGGATTTTCCCCCTGCCTCCCTGGCCCGGCGGGAAGTAGCCGCCTATCTCCTGAGTGAAATGTTGGGCTTACATCTGGTGCCTTGTACTGTCCTGCGCACCGGTCCATTGGGGCCAGGCGCCTTGCAGCAGTTTATTCCTCATACCCCTGGTTATCACTACTTTACCTTTCGAGAGCGAGATCGGCAGCGCTTGCGACCGCTGGTCTTCTTTGATTTGCTGGCCAATAACGCCGATCGCAAGGGTAGCCACATTCTTGTTGAAAAGCGTTCCCGTCGCCTGTACGCGATTGATCATGGCCTGTGCTTTCACGAGGAGGAGAAACTCCGGACAGTTTTGTGGGACTTCGCGGGCGAACCCATCCCGCCAGCTCTTCTGCAGGCGGCTCGCACACTTCTGAACTCCGCGTCGGACCTATCCACTATGTTTCAGCCCTATCTCTCCTCTGGGGAAATAGACGCCCTGTATGGCCGCGCGGAGGCGTTGCTCGCCAATCCTGTTTTCCCTTATCCTCCCTCTCATCGCCGCGCTTATCCTTACCCACCTCTCTAACTTTCCCTAGTCCTTGCCCGATTGTCTCAGACGGTTTCCGCCTTCTTGAGCCAGATGGTGAAGGTGCTTCCCTTTCCCGGCACGCTGGTCACTTCGATTTTGCCGCTATGCTGCCGAATCACCTGCTGGGCAATTGCCAGGCCCAGGCCAATACCCTCGAAGACATGTTCGCCCTGACGATCGAGGTGGTAATAGCGGTCGAAGATATGGGGTAAGTTTTCTGCTTCAATCCCGATGCCCTGGTCGGATACGGCTGTAAGAATCCACTCCTCTTGCTGATAGATGGTGATCCTGACATCACCCCCATTTGGGCTGAACTTGATAGCATTATCTACCAAAGCGGAGAGTGCCCGTGTCAGAGCGCTGGCATCGCCGGAGACGGTCGGAAGAGTCGCCTCCGGCTGTAAGTGCAGGCGAACGCGCTGTTGCGCGGCACGCTCCGCGAAACGATGGATCACCTCTTGAGCCAGGGCAACCATATCCACGGATTGGAAAGTTCCCAGAACAAGGTCCATTTCCTGCAGAAAGAGGATGTCATTGACCAGGGTGGTAATTTGCTGGACATTTTGATAGATGATGGCGAGGACCCGTTCGACCTGTTCGGCAGGAATGTTACCCTGTTGCAGGAGTTGCAGGTAACCGTTGACGCTGGTCAACGGCGTTCGCAGGTGGTGGGCGATGTTGGTCAGGAATTCGCGCCGCCATAACTCTTCCTCAGCCAGTTTCTGATAGGCCTCGGCCAGTTCGCGAGCGCGGGCGCGCAGGTCCTCGATAGCCATTTCATCGTTCTCGCGCAGGCGGCGGCTGATTTCACGCACCAGGGCCAGTGACACGCTGCTGCTGCGTTTCAGGATTCGTTCGAAGGCCTGGCGGTTGATCTCCAGTACGGTGAGAGGCGAGATGGCCGTTACGGTGGCTGCACGCGGCGCGTTGTGAATCAACGCCATTTCACCAAAAAAGTCACCAGCCCCAAGTCGCTTCAGGAAGCGCGCCTCACGGTTGTTGATTACCTTCGTGACCTCGACCTCGCCTTGCAGGATGATGTAGAAGACGTCCTCGTTAGCCCCCTCGTGGCACAAGATTTCGCCGGCCGGGTAGTGTTTCACCTCGCCGCCTGCCATCAAATCCCTGGCCTCCCCAGGAGAAATGCCAGGGAAAGCGCGCGGCAAGATTTGCACTACCCGCCGGCCAGTGCTGTTCATGCCAGTTTGTACCCGATTTTGCGCAGGAAACCTTTGCGCCAGGCGATTTCTTCCTCGTCCTCGATTCCTTTGGGCGAGGCGCCGTCAATGACGCCCAGGATGCCGCGGCCCTGTTCTGTCTCCGCGACAATGACCTGGGTGGGGTTGGCTGTGGCGCAGAAGATGCGACAGACCTCCGGCACGGCCTTGATGGCGTTCAGGACGTTGATAGGATAGTACCCCTCGCCCAAAAAGACCAGGAAGGTGTGACCGGCGCCGATCGCCAGGGCGTTCTTTTGGGCCAGTTCGATCATGGCCGGATCGGTACCACTCCAGCGGACCAGGCACTTTCCCGAAGCCTCGCAGAAAGCCACTCCGAAGCGGATGCCCGGTACGGCATTGACCATAGCCTCGTGCACGTCTTCGACTGTTTTGATAAAATGGGCTTGGCCCAGGATGAAGTTAATGTTTTCCGGTTTCTCAATTGAGACAATCTTAAGTTCCATGGGTCGCCTCCATGTGTAGAATGTCGTCTTCCACTTTCTCTTATCATACAGACAAGGAACAATTTCGGCAAGTCTCTGGCAGGGGGAATCCGGCCAGAGTCTGGAGGGGCGCGTGCTATGTTGTTCTCCTGATAGCGTTCCTGACGGGATGCCGTCCTGCCACACCCAAGCCGCTCATCATGCTCGAGCCAACGCGCCTGCTTCCCACTCCGACCATCGTCTTGTCTACCGCGACGTTTACTCCCCTCCCGACGCCCACCGCGACCACGACGCCACCTCCCCCGGTACCGGCCTTTGCCCATATCGTGATCATCGTCCTGGAAAATCGCGAGTTTGGCTCCGTCATAGGGAAGGATGTCTGGAAAACAGTCAATCGTTGGGCACGGGAACATACCTTGCTTACCCAATACTATGCTATCACCCACCCCAGTCTGCCGAATTACCTGGCTATGATCGGCGGCGATACTTTTGGCATTACGACAAATTGTACGGATTGCTTTATCAATGCCCCCACGCTGCCCGATCAAATCGAAGCCACGGGGCGCACCTGGAAGGGGTATTTTGAGGATATGCCGCGCCCCTGCTATTTGGGGGATACGGCTACTTATGTCCAGAAACACAACCCCTTCCTCTACTTCGACTCCATCCGCCTTGACTCGGCGCGCTGCGAGCGTCACGTCGTCCCGTTAACCCAACTGGAAGAAGACCTGGCCGCGGCGGCCCTGCCAAATTTCGCTTTCCTCATTCCCAATCAATGTAACAATGGTCACGATTGCTCCGGCGCCATCGCAGATGCCTGGCTGGAGGTGTGGGTCAATCGGTTGTTGACCTACCTGGAGGCGCGCGCCGACGAGTTCCCCTACCTGCTGGTCATCACCTGGGAGGAAGGACAGGGCAATCATTCCTGTTGTGGGTTACCTCCCGAAGCCGGTGGGCGTGTGCCGGCCATTCTCATTTCCCCTCTGGCCCGGAAAGGCTTTCAGGACGATACGCCGTATACCCATTATTCCCTGCTCAAAACGATCGAAATGGCCTGGCAATTACCTTACCTGGGACACGCCGCCGAGGAAACCACGCGGCCCATCCTGACGGTCTGGACGCGATAGCCCCTTACGAATTGCCAGGAGGAACGCGGTTGCCTCGGCGGATGTCGAGTATACCGGCTCAGCGCACGAAGCGCCAGAACAGGAAGCAGGCCAGCAGGGCCATGGTAGCGCCAAAGTAGAAAGGCGCGGCGGCGCCGAACCCGGCCCAGCCGAAAGCTCCCTGCCAGAGCAAACCGGCGATGAGCGAGGCTGGCAACGCCGTCAGCCCGACTGCCGCGTTGTAGAGGCCATAGGCGGTTCCGTGCTGTTGTGTTGGGACCAAGTCGGCAATCAGCGCTTTGGCAATTCCCTCCGTGGCTGCATAGTACACGCCATACAGACCGAAGAAGAGCCAAATCTGCCAGCCATGACGTGCCAGGGCAAATCCCAGGTAAACCAGGCCATAGACCAGCCAGCCGGCCAGGATAAGCCGGCGCCGACCGATTTTGTCCGATAATGCTCCGAGGGGGCCAGAGAGGATAGCGTACACGAAGTTAAACGTGAGTAGCATTCCCATGATTTGCAGAAGAGTCAGACCACGTTCCTGGCCGCGCAGGATGATGAAGGCGTCGGAGGAGTTGCCCAGGGTGAACAGGATGACGGTCGCGAGGAAGAGCAAGTAGCGTCGGTCCAATCCTTTCAGGCGCAACAGGAAGTTCCCGTTCTCTCTGCGTTCCAGGGCCACCTCGCGCGCGCCGATGGCGAGTACCAGCACAGCCAGCGCGGCGGGGATGATGCTGACCAGCACAATAATCTGGAAGGTGTGACGCTCCAGGGTGAGCGCGCCACCTTGCGTTAGCCAGATGATCAACGTTGCGATCAATAGACCGAGAAAAGCGCCGGCCGTATCGCCGGCGCGATGCAGGCCGAAGGCCAGTCCGCGTTGAGAAGGGTTGTTCTCCATGGAGCCGGCCACCAGCGCGTCGCGCGGGGCCGTGCGAATCCCCTTACCCAGACGGTCGGCAAAGCGCACTCCTAACACCCAGTACCATGCCTGAGCGAAGTACAAGAGTGGTTTGGCAAGCGTCGAGAGCGCGTAGCCGCCGACCGTCAGCCATTTGCGTCGGCCCAGTTTATCCGAGAGTGCGCCGGAGTAAATCTTGGTAAGGCTGACCGTTGTTTCGGCAATACCTTCGATCAAGCCGATGATCGCCGTCCCGGTGTTCAAGACGTTCGCCAGGAACAGGGGAATCAGATTGGCGATCATTTCGCTGGAAATGTCGGTCAGGAAGGAGGTGGCGGTCAGAACCCAAACGTTGCGTGGTAAACGGCGTAGAGATGACGACATAGGATATTCCTCGAAGTGATTTAGGGAAACAATCGTCGCGCTTTGATCTCGGCGACAGCGTCAGGGCGGTAACGGTAGAGGCGCGCCGGCCGTCCTTCGCCACACCGCAGGCGGGACGTTTCCTCGATAATGCCGGCTTGCAAGATGCGGCGGCGGAAGTTGCGCTTGTCTAACCGTTCTCCAAGGATAATCTCGTAGGTATGTTGCAATTCCGACAGGGTAAACTCTTCTGGTAACAACTGGAATCCTACCGCGCTGTATTCCAGTTTGTACCGCAAGCGGCGTAGCGCGTAGCCGATCACTTCGCGGCAGAGCGACGGCAAGGCTGGCAGTTCCTCGAGGACGTGCCACTTTCCCAATTCAGGGGTATGTGGATCGGCCTCGCTGGGCAGGAGCGCGTAGTACGTCACGCGCACAGTGGGCTGGCCGACTTCGTCCGGCGGGTCGTAGTAGGTGTACAGTTGCTCCAGGTACGATGGCCGTCGGGTAAGCAGGGAAGCCAGCAGGCGTTGAGTGGTTTCCTCGAGGGATTCCAGAGGCTGGACGTCCGTCAGAGGTACGAGCCAGCCCTGTGGAGAGGGGCAGAGGAAGACCTGCAAAGTGTCTTCGTATAGCCGAAAGGCTACCGCACTGACCCGCAGGCTCAAACCGTTCATAGGTCGTGCTTCTCAAGATGGTCAAAAAACTCTTCCTGCAGGCGTGGAGAGACTTTGTCTTCCTTGACCGCGCGGATGATCTTGGCCAGGGCACGAGCGTAGGCACCCAGCCAGGCGTCCCCTTTCTGCGCGGTGGCAGGCCGGCCATCGCCGCAGTAATGAGTAGGGTGGTCGGCGTACCACCAAATTCCGGTGCCTACTCCCAGGTCGCGCAGGGCTTTCTGGCGTCCGAGTGGCATCCCTTCGTCGTTATTGGGAATGGCTTGTTTGTCTACCAGGTCGGGACGAATCATAAGAATAGCGCTGGTCTCGCGCTCGCCTGCGTGACCATCCACCTGAGTCTCCCATTGTGTCTGCAGAGCGGTCTCCGCCTCTTCGTTATACGTCGAGAGCACGTATACGACGTAATCGCGCCGGCTGGCGAGTTGCGTCTGAGCGAAGAATTGGACAAGGGCGTTGTTGCCGCCGTGGGCGTTGACCAGGATGATTTTCTTCAACCCGTTGCGGGCGATCTCACGGCAGACGTTCTCGAGCAGGCGGAGAATTAAATCCGGCTCGATACCAATACAACCTGGATAGTGTCGTGCCTCTAGAATCTGCGTGAAGATGAAATCCGGGAAGACAATCGCGGGCTCCAGCGCCGCGGCACGGTTACAAATCTCGCGGCCGATGTACATATCCGTACCGAGAGGGAGATGATGACCATGTCGCTCGATGCAAGAGAGCGGTAGCAAACATACCCCTTTGACTTCTTTGACCGCCTGGCGGAAGCGGTCACCGGTCAGTTCTTCCCAACGCATAGTCAACCTCCAGGAAGCATAGGATGGAAATTTGTCGGACTAACGCAGCAAGTATACCACTGCCATCGTCAAGCCAAGAAGGACGACCAACCAGCGCAGCGCGTTGGCCGGGATGCGACCGGCCAGCCTGCCACCCAACATTCCACCCAGCAACGCGCTACCGGCCATGACTAGGGCGACGGTCCAGTTTATTTGACCGGAGAAAACAAAGAATAAAGCGGCCGCCAGGTTGACGCTGAGGGCAATGGCCTGTTTGAGGGCGTTCAGGCGCGTCAGGTTGTCCTTGACCAACAGGCCGAGCGTTGCCAGGACGATGATGCTCAATCCGGCGCCGAAGTAGCCCCCGTAAATGGCGGCCAGGGTAAGTGGGAAGATCGCCGCCCACGCGGGCGCGGCGCGCGTTCCAGGCCGCTGACGGCTCAGCCAACCTCGCAGGGGTTCCTGGATGGCAAGCAGGAACGACGCCAATAGAATCAAGAGGGGAACGATCTGGCGAAAGACTCGCTCGCCGCTTTGCAGGAGAAGAACGCCCCCAATGACTCCTCCCAGAATCCCGGCAGGCAGGAAGAACCACAGTCTGCGTTCCTGGCCGCGCAAATCGTTGGCCTGGGCCAGCGTCGCTCCCAAATAGCCCGGACAGAGCGCGACGGTATTGGTCACGTTGGCGACCACAGCCGGTAATCCTACGGCGACCAGAGTGGGGAACGTGATCAAGGTACCGCCGCCGGCCAGCGCGTTGACGGCGCCTGCCAGCATGGCAGACAGTGCGATCAGCAGATACTTAACGTCGCCAGACATGGACCAGTTTCCCTATGCCGGCGCTCAAGCCTGTCAATACCAGCCCCAAAACGGCCACGACCAGCGCCTGAATCATGGAAAGCAGGGCGAGGTACATGGTATAGAATTCCGGCAGAGTCCAGGTGATCAGCAAACCGTTCACGGCGAAGCTAAGCAAAATGGGCAGGGCTAACAAGTACAGAACTAACCAGACATAGCCCAGAGATAGGCTGGCGGCCTGTTTGGTGCCCTGCAGGAAGCCGCGCGCAAGTAACATAGCCAGTAACCAGCCTGCGATCAACGCCAGGGCTGTCGTCAGGCCGACGTAGGGAATCAGCCATTCCTGGCTTTCCACCGAGGAGAGAGAATAGGTGCGTCCATCGAGAATGGCATAACGGAAGTGAAACAACCCCGTATAGACAAGTGCTCCCAGGAGCAAGGGCAGGGCGCGCTTTTCCCTCCGCAGGAAAAGGAGATAGGGAGGAAGAAAGGCCAGAAAAGTGGCCAGCACGTTGCGCCAGACGCGTTCGCGTCCCAGGCGAATCAGGCGGGCGTCTTCCATAACGCGCAGGTAGGAAGCTGGATCGTCCGTGGAAGGTGACAGGGCAGAACGGCTGCCAATGGCGGTTTCGTAGGCCCGTAAGAGCGTCTCTTTCTGGCTCACTTCGGCGGCGTGGATCTGGGCCTTCTCCTCTGTCGTCAGGTCCAGCATCTCGGTTAACGGGCGACCCTGGCTAGAGGCCGGCAGGTTCAGCGCCAGAAGAACTGCCACAGTTGGGGCGACGTCGGCCATGGTGACGTTCGGGTAATAAGCTGGGCGCACTTTGGGGCCGACCAGAACGAACGGTTCGCGCAGGGTAACCACTTCTGGGCCGCCGTGTCCGCCGCGGTCGATCTGACCGTGATCCGAAATCACCAGCAACGCGTCATGACGCAGGTCCAGGCGAGCGGCAATCTCCTGCAACAACGCGTCGGCGCGGCGGGCGGCCGCGTTCCAGCGGGGGTCGCGAGGCCCACCCTCGTGGTGGCCGGCATAGTCTACCTGATCCAGGTGAATCAGAATCAGAGCGTACTCTTGCGAATCCAGCCAGGGCAGGGCCGCGTCCACGACGGCGCGGTCAGCGGCCGCGTCTTCCTCCCTGGTGTAGAAAGCCGCATCCACCCCCCGGCCAGCCAGCATTTGCTCGAACCAGATGTATCCGGAAACGGCGGTTTTCAAGCCAGCGCGCTCTGCGGCGGCGAAAAGGTCATCCTGAGTAAAGGGGCGCACGTTCCATTCATCCGGCGGATTGAAAGGCTGACCGTCATTGATGTCACTCCAAGCGCCGGTCAGGATTACCGTCCAGGAGGGAGCGGAAAACGATGGCGGACGGCTGGTCATCATAGCATGGGCGCCTTGGCGACGCAATTGGTTCAGGAAAGGCATGACGTCTGCCTGGAGGGAGGTATCGTAGCGCAAGGCATCTATCAAAACGATGACCACGCGCCGGGCAAGCGGCTGAATCGTCAAAGCCGGCCCTGGTTCTGGTGGATTCTCCGCTAGGGGCGAGCGGTAGGCCATAGCCCCATCCATCAGGGCGGTGGTCCAAAAGTACAATCCAACGGCGACTCCCAGACAACCGAGAATGCCGTACAGGAACCAACGGACAGGTTTGCGTTTCATGGTGATCTCCTTGTGTAGCGACCGACTCATATTGGGGCAATTATACAGGTTCTGCAGGTGTTTGGGGTTGTGAATGGCCGACGATGGATGATGGATGATGGACGATGGACGATGGACGATAGACGATGGACGATGGACGATAGACGATGGACCGTAGCGAAGGTTTATAATCGAGGAATTGTAAGTGCCGGCTCTGGATAATTTTTTGGTACTGGCAACGTATGATTTGGTCTGTCCAGAGATAGGCCAAAGAGTTGCCCGACGCACTGTGGGGCAAATCTCCGATTTACCGATGCTCGCAAGTCAGAGACCTGTCTATTACCCATAAGCAGAATTTGCCCCATCCCGCAAAAATCGGAGACTTGCGCCACAACCACTTCCCATGCAAATGGCCTAGTAATAGGGAGACA
>FWWL01006175.1_pt1 | contig 17648 bp, 19 predicted proteins | sample 2228331 | NCBI WGS metagenome assembly FWWL01 (sample SAMEA103939775, study PRJEB20133) | metagenome
CCACGCAATCCGGAGCGCTTGATCTCATCAATCACCTGCTCGGGCGTCATCTCGGTGAGCACTTTAGCCAGCGCCTGGTATCCATCTTCGGCAATGTAATCTTCTATGTTTTGCGGATCAATCTTGCCGCAATTGCGCAAAACAACCCGCACCTCTTTGGGGGTAGGCGCGCTTAGTTCCTCATCCACAAATTTTGGCCTGGTGTAGAGGAATTTTTGGACAACTCGCCCTTTGAGGAAGTGCTCTTCGACCAGGTAGGGGATGTCATCTGCTGAAAGGCCGACGTAATGAACGCCTTCAGGGTAGACCATCAATTCAGGGCCGTCGCTGCAAGCGCCGATGCGTGAGGTTTCGAGCACCTGGACTTCGTCAATCAACCCCTGAGCCACCAGTTCATCTTGAAGCGCATCCTCAATCTCATGGGCGCCGCGGTTTAGACACTCAGGATCTACGCATACCAGAACATGAGACCGATAGTATTTCATATCGCAACCTGTAGCCTTATAAGGATCGAATCTAGATAAAAATACTTTAGAGCGGAACTACATGATCCTGGACGACCTGCCCTTTAAGCACGTGCTCTTCCAGGATACGGCGTGCAACCTCGGGTGTTACTTTGCCGTAGGTCACTTTTGGCTGATCGCCAACCGTGACCTGGACAATGGGCTCGCGTTCGCACAGGCCAATGCATCCGGTTTGGGTAACGATGATGCCCTCCAGATTCTTCTCGGCAATCGCTTCAAGGATGGCCTTCATCGTGTCGCGCGCACCGGCAGCAATACCGCAAGTACCCATTGCCACCGTAATTTGTACCTGCCCTGAGGTGGTTTTGGCCTTCCGCTTGGCGAGGGCTTCTTCACGAATGCGTTTCAGATCATCCAGACTTTTAATCGTGGGCATATCACACTCCTTAAGTTGCTTTTTGCAAGAGGGTGGATTTTTGAACCTGAGAGATACCGTTTTCCAGTTCCTGGCGCAGGTAAGCCAGAACACGCGGTTCGGTCAGCGGAACATCTTGCAGAATTTCCAGGATGGGTTGGCTTTCAAAGGTATAAGTTTCGCCATCTACCTGGTAGATAAAAGTCCAATTCACAAGGGGGTTGCCTACCAGCAAGGTCAGCAAGGTGCCAGCCAGATCTCCCAACGGCATGCGATCAATGTGACTGCGTTGGAATGAGACCCGCACACAGGTGCCTTTGCCTACTTCGGATTCAATCTCCAGGCAACCGTTGCAGGCCTCGGCGGCCGCTTTCAGCAACGGAATGCCCAGGCCAACTTTGCGGGTTGTACGTGTGGTGACAAAGGGATCCACCACGCGAGCCACCATTTCAGGGTCCATGCCCTTTCCATCGTCACACACCTCCATGATCAAGCGGTCGTTGTGGGTATCTTCCACCACTTTGATGGTGACGTGGTGAGCCCCAGCCGCTAGGCTGTTCTCAGCGATATCAAGGAGGTGGAGAGCCAGTTCCTTCATGAGGGTCTATGCTTGAGGTTGCAATGGCCGCAGGATTTGCGGGAATTTGTTGGGGCGAACACGCCCAACAATTTGATCGTCTACAACCACCACCGGTGCCTGGCTGCAAGCTCCAACGCACCGGCACAGTTCCAACGTAATGTTGCCATCGGGGGTGGTCTGGCCTGGTTCAATTCCCAACAACGACTTGGCTTTTTCGATTAACTGAGGCGTGCCCCCGACGTAACAGGCGGTGCCCATGCAGAATTTAATGGTATGTTTACCGCGCGGGGTTGTGGTGAAGAACGAGTAGAAAGTTACCACGCCGTGGACTTTGCTGACCGGAATGTGAAGTGCATCGGCTACATACTGCTGCATTGGGTTGGAGATATAACCAATCCGAGATTGCAACTCGTTCAATATCACCATCAGCGCCCCGGGAAGGTCTTTGTTCTTCTCGAGAATCTCATCAATAATTTGTTTCTTTTCCGGGTCGGCTAAAGGATCGTTGGCTGGGATTCGGGTTTTTGCGATCGTTGCCAAGCTCATAAGAATCTCCAATAGACTAATCGGATATAAAAAGCCTTAAAAACTTCTTCTGCTGTGATGAGTTTACCGAGTTTCTCCAGTTACCAGAATTACCAAATGTCATTATCTTATCATGAAAGTTGTAATAATGTGAAAAAATTAACAATCCGCACCTGTGGGGATGGTAGTGGCCGAGAGGATGCGGCAGGAGCGCCCTTTTTCACCCCGCAGTGCCATGCGGATCTCTGCCAGCGTTGGGGCTTCCATTTCAAAAAGTGTGCTCCCCAGAAATTCGCTTAAGCGATGTACATCGCCGCTTTGGATGAGCGGATAGCCAACAATCTGGGGAAAGCGGGTGGGAACATCACGTGGTTTGAGATGGCGTGAGATCTCCAATGCTTCTACGGGTAAGGTGGGGGGGACAAATCCCAGGGTTTCAATTAGCCCGAATGTCTTGCGATCCACGTGAGCGGGGATGAAGAGCCCACCCAATTCTGTGACCTTTTGCCAGGCTTCCTCAAGCGAAAAAGAGGTCGCTACCAGGAGCAACCGTTCTTCGTGGGTCACGAAATCCCCCTCTTTATCCACGATGAGTTGGTCGCCAAAGTAGTCGGGACGATTCTTGAGGGGGGGCAGGGCCTGATCCACCATGGCTTGCCAGGCATGGGCTTGCTCGAGGGTATCAAAGAGGCAAAGGACGTGAACGTCTTCGCGAGTTTGCAATTCCATGCCTGGCAACACACTCAGGGGGTGGCCTGCAGCAGCCGCTTGCACAGCGGCAATATTGGCGGTGGCATTGTGATCGGTGATGGCGATAAGGGTGATTCCGCGCTCCACTGCCTCACTCACGATGAGGGGAGGGAGCATTTCGATCTCAGCGCAGGGTGAGAGGACGGTGTGCACGTGCAGGTCAGCGCGGAAGATGGCCACCTTGCACTCCTTCTGCTCTGATCAAGCGGTCGTTTCGGGATTGCGAACCCCCAGTTCCCAGAGCCGTCCAATGACCGTGTAGGTGGGGAGGGGGGTGGAGAGCAGAATAACGCCTTCTTGAGTGGCTTTTTCGAGGGTGGCGGCATCGGGTTGAGCCCCTTCGGTGATAATGATGGCGGCGAGATCCAGCAGGGCTGCTACTGCTACAATGTTTAAGTGCGATTGAAGCGTTACCCATAAATTGCCGCGTTGGGCGCCGCTCATTACACACGAGAGCAAATCCGAAGCGTAGCCACCGGTTGGCTCTATTTCATTTAAGTTTATGGGGCAGGTAAGCACATTGAGTTGTAAGGCATCCACAATTTGATCCAATCGCATGCTGGACTCTCCTTGATGTTGGGGGTGATTATGTTGCGGCCAGGGCTTCTCCTTTAGAGTGGGTATGGGGAGGCGGTAAGTAGATCTTCATCCGCAGGCGAGTCCCTTTGCCCCACTCGGATTCCAACTTCATCCAATCCACACAACGCTTGATGTTAACAAGTCCCATTCCGGCCCCGAAGCCCATTTCGCGCACTTTTTCGCTGGCGGTAGAGTAACCGGGCTGCATGGCTAATTCCACATCGCGAATTCCAGGGCCGTAATCGTAGACATCAATGGAGATTTGATGGGGTTCAATTTCCGCGCGAATGACCCCGCCTTCCGTGGTATGGATGATCAGATTCATCTCAGCTTCATAAACGGCGATGCCACAACGTCGCGCAATTTGTGGAGGGGCTCCTAGGCGCAACAAAGCGCGTTTGATCTTGGCCGAGGCTTCTCCTCCGTGCTCAAAATCTCCTTGTTTGATGTTGTAGCGTAAGATCAGGCTGGTGCGCTCTGACTCAATATCCTCAAACAAGTGACTGGCACGGTAGCGTCGCACTTCCTCGGATTGATAATCGCGCTCCAACGCGCGTAGCAAACCACGTGTGATATCCCCTTTGGTAATGATGCCAATGAGATGCCCGGCGCTATCCACGACGGGAAGCCGTCCGTATTTCTTGCTGACGAACACCTTTAGGGCTTCAATGACCGAGTCATCTCCCTTAACCACCACTGGATTGGGAGTCATGTACTGGTGAACGGGGGCAGCCAGGTCTTGTTTTAGCAAGCAGCGGATAAGATCTTCGATGCTGACGAGGCCGATCAGGTTTCCCTCTTCCAACACGGGGGCCCCTGAGATACGGGCTTGCCGAAAGGTTTCAAGCACCGTTTGCATGGTATCGTTGGGGTGCATGGTGATCACCTGGCTGGTCATCACCTCGCGCACGCGAATTTCGTAGGCTAATTCTTCGACGCGGCTGATGTTTTCAGCCACCTTATCGGTGATCACGCGGGAGGCAGATAGCAGATTGTCACTCATGGGAGGGACCTAGATGCACCCCTTGGGGCTACTCGCTTGATACCGGGCGTTCCAGACAGGGCAACCCGGCTTGATAAAGCCGACCGCAGGCCTCAAACATTCCATAGCGGGTGGAGATTAATGGAATGCTCTCATTTTCGGCTAATTGGAGCGTCTCGCTGGGGGGAAGTTTGCCACGCACCAGGACGATGGCGGTGATATCTGCCATGAGCGCTGTTCTAACCACTTGCGGGTTGCACAGGCCGGTTAATAACAGGGCTTCTTCCGGCTGGGTGGAGGAGAGCACATCGCTCATTAAATCGGCACCAACACCGCCTTTGACCTGGCGATTAAGATTGACCGAAGTGGTCAGTACCTTCCCGTCAAGAATTTCGATCACCTGTTTGAGTTCCATTGCCTGTGCCTCTTGCTGTTGCTTTGAGATTTATTTCACAAATACTTCATCGAATTTTGAGATGTGTGGGATGAGTGTATATGAATTGTATCATTGAGCGCATAAAAACCTAATCGAGTTGGATTTAAAAATGAGTAAATACAAGAAACACATGCTGGGGTATGCTAAAATTTGAAGCACACGAATTTGTTGGAGAAGGACAACATCATGGGAACGGTGATTGCTGCAGTTAAAGGCACACGCGATTTTTACCCCGAAGCGATGGCGGTGCGCGCCTGGCTGTATCGGGTTATCGGTGAGGTTTCGGCATCGTTTGGGTATCAAGAATATGATGGTCCATTCCTGGAGCGACTTGATCTCTATGCGGCTAAGTCGGGCGAGGAATTGGTTAAGGAACAGGCGTTTGTCTTTCCGGATCGGGGCGGCGATTTAATCACCCTGCGACCCGAATTAACCCCCACGCTGGCGCGCATGGTCGCTCAGCGCCAGAAACAACTTGTTTATCCCCTGCGCTGGTGGTCATTTGGCCCATTCTGGCGCTATGAGCGTCCCCAAAAAGGTCGGACGCGTGAGTTCTTTCAGTGGAACGCTGATTTGATCGGAGCCAATTCACCAGAAAGCGATGCGGAACTGATAGCATTGTGCGTGGCCTTTTTCCGCCGGGTGGGGTTAACTCCGGAACAGGTAGGCATTTTCGTCAACGATCGCCATCTCATGGAGACCCTTCTGTCTGATCTGGGGATTGCTCCTGAGCGTCATCGCGAGGTGTTTCGCTTGATTGATCGGCGGGAGAAAATGAACCCGGAGGCGTGGGAAGAGTATGCCTTTTCCTTAGATTTGCAACCTGCTCAGTTGGATGGTTTGAAACGTATTTTGGATGATAAGAGCCTGTGGCAACAATCACCCTCTCTGCAACGTGTGTTTGCGGCACTGAAAGCCTACGGAGCCGCGGATTACGTCCATTTTGATGCTCAGATCATCCGGGGTTTGGAGTACTATACGGGCACGGTCTTTGAGGGTCGGGATATGGGAAAAGAAGGTCGTGCCATTCTGGGAGGGGGGCATTATGATAATCTAGTGGCAGATGTGGGGGGTGAGCCCTTGCCGGGGGTGGGGTTTGCAATGGGGGATGTGATGATTACACTCGTTCTGGAAAAATACGGGCTGTTGCCCACCTGGAATCCAGCCCCCGCAGACGTGTTGGTGACGGTATTTGATGCAGAGCACCTGCTAAAATCTCTGGAAATCAGTCAGGCCTTGCGTGAGGCTAGGTTGCGCGTCATTGGTTACACCGAAGCGGTTAAACTGGACAAGCAGTTGCGGTATGCGCATCGTGCCGGGATTCGCTATGTGGTAATTGCTGGCCCGGACGAACTGGCGCGGAATCAGGTGACTCTCAAGGATCTGCAAACGGGGAGCCAGATCCTGGTGGCTAAGGATGAGGTGGCCTCTGTAGTGAAAGCACACATGGGTGTGAGTTAGAATGATGCGTCCTCAAGCCAATTGGGTTTTCCCTTGACCAATTGGTCTATCCCATATAAAATCATCCTCGCCTACGCCCCGGAAAAGGGGCGATAGATTATTGTGCGTGGTAGGAAGCAAGGTCTAATTCATGTTTGAAGCGCTAACCCAAAAACTTGAGGGCATTTTTAAGGAGTTGCGCCGCCGCGGGAAACTTACGCCAGCGGATGTGGACGCAGTAATGCGCGAAGTGCGCCTGGCGCTTTTAGAGGCCGATGTCCATTACAGTGTCGTGAAGAATTTCATCGCGCGTGTGCGCGAGCGCGCCATTGGCCATGAGGTTTCCCGCGCCCTCAACCCGGCCCAGCAGGTGATCAAGATTGTGCACGAAGAGTTGATCGCCACACTGGGTGAGCCAGAGCGCTTAAATCTCAGCGGGCCCAAACCCCGAGTTATCATGCTAGTGGGGTTGCAGGGTTCGGGAAAAACCACCGCCGCAGCCAAACTGGCGGCTCAGTTGCGTTCACAGGGTGAGCGGGTCATGCTGGTGGCGGCGGATCCCTATCGCCCGGCGGCGATCAAGCAGTTGCAAACCTTGGGTGAGCGGGTAGGGGTGCCGGTTTTCTACGAGGCGGGGGTTAAACCACCTCAGTTGGTGGCACGGGCTTATGAACAAGCCCAGAAGGGTGGCATCACCGTCCTGATCATTGATACGGCCGGGCGCTCGCAATTAGATGAGGCGCTCATGGATGAGTTGCGCGCCATTATTCAGAAGGTCACCCCCAATGAGACGTTGCTGGTGGTGGATGCGATGATCGGGCAAGAGGCGCTCAACGTCGCCAGCGGCTTTCAACAAGCCATTCCTCTGACGGGCTTAATGTTTACCAAAATGGATGGGGATGCCCGGGGAGGTGCGGCGATCTCCATTCGTGCTGTCACCGGTGTGCCGATCAAGTACCTGGGGACGGGGGAGTCGCTTGAGGCGCTGGAAGCCTTTGATCCACGCCGATTGGCTTCGCGTATCCTGGGCATGGGAGATGTGATTGGACTGATCGAACGGGCAGAAGCGGCTTACAGCGAGCAAGAAGCCCAGAAACAGGCGGAGCGGATGCTGGCGGGGCAGTTTACCCTGGAGGACTTTGCTCAGCAATTACGCCAGATCCGTAAGATGGGGCCGCTTCATCAAATCCTGGAAATGCTACCTGGTGGGATGGGACAAATGGCGCGTGCCATTTCGCCTGAAGAGGCGGAGCGCAATCTGAAGATCACCGAAGCCATCATTAACTCCATGACAAAGGAGGAGCGTTTACATCCCGAAATCCTGAATGCAAGCCGTCGGCGTAGGATTGCCCGCGGCTCAGGCACGGATGTTCAAGATGTGAACCGGGTGCTTAAGCAATTCCGGGATGCCCAACGCCTTTTCAAGACGTTGCAAAAAACAGGTGGGAGAGGGCTCTCACGCCTGTTGGGGTAGAGGCTGTTCTGAAAAGACTCGCGCGTCCTTCCGCGTCCCTCGCTTTTCGGCGGCCTCTGGTTCTGGTGATAGAATAAAAACAACTGTTAACTCAAAGAACAAAGAGGAGAGATATCTCAGATGGTCAGAATTCGTTTGCGTCGTGTAGGTGCTCGGGGTCAACCCAGTTATCGTATCGTGGCAGCGGATAAAGAGATGCCACGGGATGGTCGTTTCTTGGAGATTCTGGGTTTTTATAACCCGCGTACGGAACCCTTCACCATCCAGGTTAAGGAAGATCGTGTTTTCGATTGGATGAGCAAAGGGGCCCAACTCAGCGAGGCGGTAGAGAAGCTATTCCGCAGCGTGGGTCTGTTGGATCGCTATGCCCGTTACAAGGCGGGTGAATCCCTCGAGACGCTACTGGCTGAGGCGGAAGCTTATTACGCCAGCCGGAAGGTGAACCCTAAGACGAAACCCGTTGTAACTTCGCGCGCCTGAAAAATGCGCAGATAGGGGCTTGATGTGAGAGACCTGGTCGAATATATTGCCCGTGCACTGGTGGATGACCCCTCCCAGGTGGAGGTCAGGCAAGAACGATTGGGGGGTAACCGGGTGCGGGTCGAACTGCATGTCTCCAAACAGGATATGGGTCGCGTCATTGGCAAAAATGGGCGTGTTGCCAACGCCATGCGCGTTTTGTTGCGTGTGGCAGCAGCCCGTGAGGGTAAGCAGGCCACTCTGGACGTGGTAGATCCGCGGTGAAAAACCCTACTCGTCATCGAAAGCGCAATTTGCAGAGGGACAACACGGGCTCGCTCCCTTCGGGCGAGCCTGTGTTCTTGGCCGTGGGGCTGATTCGTCGTCCACATGGGGTGAGGGGAGAGATGGTGATGGACCTCCTCACCCACTTTCCAGAACGCCTGATCCCAGGGCGGCAACTCTACATCGGAGAGAGCCATCAGCCGGTGCGCATCCGCTCGGTGCGGCCAACCCTGCAGGCGGTACTGATTGCGTTTGAGGGCTACGAAGATCGAGATCAGGTGGCGGCCTTTCGAAACCAGTATCTCTACGTCCGTGCCGATGAACTCCCACCCTTACCTGAAGGGGAGTACTATCACCACCAGTTGTTAGGCCTGAGGGTCTTTGATCTTCAGGGCAACCTCCTGGGAGTGCTGAGTGAGATCCTGGAAACTGGAGCTAATGATGTCTATGTTGTGCGGGATGAAGGTGGTAGCGAGATCCTCTTGCCGGTCATTGAAGGGGTGATCCTCGAGGTGGACCTGGGGGCTCGCCGTCTGATCGTCAATCCTCCAGAGTGGCTTTAGCCAACCATGGATGCGCGGCTGTACTGGGTGGCTTTTAATCATGTCAGAGGCATTGGGGCAGTGCGCATGCGGGCCCTGCTGGATTATTTTGGCAACCTTGAGCGTGCCTGGTATGCCCCTCCGGAGGCTTTACGTACTGCGGGTCTATCTCCTCGGCTGGTTGAGGCAGTTCTCGACGCACGCAAGCGCCTGCATCTTGATGAGATTGAGGGCATGCTCGCCCAACAGCACATTCGGGTTATTACCTGGGAGGATGAGGATTATCCATTCCTGCTGAAGAACATTGATCAACCCCCGCCGGTGCTTTATCTGCGGGGAACGATGCTTCCCTCGGACCAGATGGCTGTGGCGGTGGTGGGAACACGTCAGGTGAGTGCTTACGGTCGTCGAGTAACAGAACACCTGGCTTCAGTGCTCGCCCAGCACGGGGTGACGGTGGTCAGTGGTTTGGCTCGGGGGGTGGATGCGCTGGCTCATGAAGCGGCACTCAATGCCGGTGGACGTACCCTGGCGGTGCTGGGCAATGGCGTGGATGTCATCTATCCACCTGAACACCAGCATCTGGCTGCCCGGATCGAAAGGCAGGGGGCTTTGCTCAGCGATTATCCACCCGGTACACCACCTGAGGCGACCAATTTTCCGCCCCGGAATCGCATCATCTCGGGTCTGGCCATTGCAACGGTTGTGGTGGAGGCAGGGGAAAAAAGCGGGGCGCTGATCACGGCTACTTTTGCGGCGGAACAGGGTCGCGAAGTCTTTGCGGTACCGGGGAATATTACCTCGCCTGCTTCCAGGGGTACGAATCGGCTGATTGCCAACGGAGCACGCCCTTTGTTGCACCCGGAAGATGTACTGGAGGTACTGGACCTTGCTGAGGTGCAACACCAACAAGCCGTGCGGGCTCTATTGCCGGGTAATGAGGTGGAAGCGACCCTGCTTAAAATCATGGGGGATCAGGTATTAACGGTAGATGAGTTGTGCTTTCTCTCAGGGCTGAGCGCCGAAAAAGTACTGGCCAGTCTGGCGATGATGGAGTTGAAAGGATTGGTGCGCAATTTAGGAGGGGCTAGTTTCACCACCCTGCGAGAAGATACGGCTTTTTATGTAGGAGGGTAAGGAATCCATGCAAGAATATTACGCGGTCATCATGGCGGGAGGGGGCGGGACGCGTTTGTGGCCACTTTCGCGACAATCGCGGCCGAAACAGATGTTGCGGCTTGGTCACAGGCGCTCTCTCTTTCAGCAAGCCGTGGAGCGATTAGAGGGGTTGTTCCCGCCTGAGCGTATTCTGGTCGTTACGGCCCGCGAACAGGCTCCCCAGTTGCAAGCGCAAGCCCCACATCTCCCGCCTCAGAATTTCTTGCTCGAGCCAATGCCGAAAGGAACGGCCTCGGTCGTGGGGCTGGCGGCCACGGTTTTGGCGCGGCAGAATCCCCGCAGTGCCATGGCGGTTTTAACTGCTGATCACCTGATTCAAAATACGGTTCACTTTCATCGTCTATTGCGCGCGGCCTACAACGTGGCTCAGGAAGGCTATCTGGTTACTCTGGGTGTGCTTCCCACCTACCCGGCAACGGGGTATGGCTACATTCAGCGGGGGGAGCAATTGGGTGAGCAGGATGGCCTGCCTTTTTATCGGGTGATTAGGTTTAAGGAAAAACCCGATGAGGTCACTGCCCGTGCTATGATAGAAGCGGGTGGTTTTGATTGGAATTCGGGCATGTTTATCTGGCGCGTGGACCGCATCCTGGAGGAATTTCAACGCTGGATGCCCGATTTGGCCGCAATTCTGTCTCGTATTGGGGAGACCTGGGGAACCCCAGAAGGCCAGGCCACTTTGGAACGTTTATGGCCGCAAATACACCCGGAGACAATTGACTATGGCATCATGGAACGTGCTGACCGGGTGGCTGTACTCCCGGCGGAGGGATTAGGGTGGAATGATGTGGGAAGCTGGGATTCGCTTTTTGAGGTATTACCCCAAGATGAACATGGCAATCTGGTTTTGGCGGAGGAGACATCCTTGCTGGAGACCCGGGGGACGCTATTGCTCTCGGAGCAACAGGGCCGCTTGATTGCTGCGATTGGCCTGGAGGATGTGGTGGTAGTGGATACCCCGGATGTTTTACTAATTTGTAAGCGATCCCAGGCCCAAAAAGTGCGCGAAATGGTTAAAATTCTCTCTCAAAGTGGGAAAACCCATTACCTGTAAGGAGTGAACCTTGGAAGCCTATTGTGTTCGCTGTAAGACAAAACGTGAAATGAAAGATCCCCAGCCCGGCTATAACAAAGTGGGACGACCTGTGACCACCGGGAGTTGTACAGTATGTGGGACGAAGATGACCCGAATAGGGGCTACTGAAGCCCATGCCGGTCTCGATCCTGTTCCACAACCCGAAGTGCGCCGAAACGGCAAATTGGTGATTGTGGAATCGCCAGCTAAAGCCAAAACCGTGGGCCGCTTTTTAGGCAAGGGTTATACGGTGAAGGCTTCAGTGGGGCACGTGCGCGATCTTCTGCGCTCGGAACTCTCGGTGGATATCGAGAATAACTTCCAACCCAAATATCGTGTGCCCAATGAAAAGCGGGCAGTGGTCAAAGAGATTAAGGCCCTGGCTAAGACGGCGGAAGAAGTCTATCTGGCGACCGATCCGGATCGCGAAGGGGAAGCCATTGCCTGGCATTTGCTTGAGGCAGCCGAAATTGACCCTAAGATCGCCAAACGGGTGGTCTTTCATGAAATTACTCAGCCTGCCATTCAGGAAGCGTTTTCCCATCCGCGGGGAATTGATATGAATCTGGTCAATGCGCAGCAGGGGCGCCGCATTTTGGATCGCCTGGTGGGGTACAGCCTGAGTCCGCTATTGTGGGAGAAGGTGCGCAGCCGTCTTTCGGCTGGGCGCGTACAGTCGGTGGCATTGCGTTTAGTCGTTGAGCGAGAACGCGAAATTGAATCCTTTGTTCCGCAGGAGTACTGGACGATACAAGCCGAATTCCTGCCCGAGGGGCTGCAACAGTCTTTTATGGCCCGTCTGGTAAGGATTAATGAGCAAGAGGTTCAACTCAGCAACGAAGCAGAAACTCAGGCGGTGGTGGCCAGGCTTGAGCAGGCGCGTTACAGCATTGCCCGCATCAAGCGAGGGGAACGCCGACGACGCCCTACGGCTCCGTTCATCACCAGTACTTTGCAGCAGGAGGCGTCGCGGCGTTTAGGTTTCACCCCCCGACGGACCATGATGATTGCTCAACAACTCTATGAGGGTCTGGATGTTGGTGAAGGGGGAGCAACGGGCTTAATTACTTACATGCGCACGGATTCGACCAATGTATCTGAGTTAGCCCAACGCGAAGCCCGGGATTATATTCGCCAGGCTTTTGGGGAGGCGTTCTTGCCCCCTTCTCCTCCACATTACCGCACCCGAGCCGTAGCCGCCCAGGAAGCCCATGAAGCGATTCGACCCACCTCGGTTTTCCGTGTGCCCGAAAAGGTTAAACCCTACCTGACAACCGATCAGTTCAGGCTTTATCAGTTGATCTGGCAGCGCTTCGTGGCTTCGCAAATGGAAGCCGCCGTGCTTGATACGCTTGCCGTTGAGGTGGAAGGCAAGCATGAAGATCAGGTTTATCTTTTCCGCGCCTCGGGTTCCAGTGTGCGATTTCCTGGTTTCTTGGTGCTTTATGAAGAAGCAAGAGATGAGGATCAACGTGGGGGTGAGGAAGAAGAGAATGTACGCATCCCTGCGGGCATTCAAGAAGGACAACCCCAGCGGTTGGTGCGGGTGCTTCCCGAACAGCACTTCACGCAACCGCCTCCCCGCTATACGGAGGCTTCATTGGTGCAGGCTTTGGAAGAATATGGGATTGGGCGCCCTTCGACTTATGCGCCAATCCTCTCGACCATTCAGGAACGCGGTTATGTGGTGCGCGAAAATAAGCGCCTGATCCCCACGGAGACGGGGCGACTGGTCAATGATCTGCTGGTGCAACACTTCCCCGACATTGTGGATATTGGTTTTACCGCCCGCATGGAAGAGGATTTGGACGAAATCGCTTCCGGACAGCGGGCATGGACGGATGTCATTCGAACGTTCTACGACTCATTTGCCCCGCAGGTTAAAAAGGCACAGGCGGAGATTCCGGTCAACAAGATGGATCTTGAGCCGATAGGTCGGGATTGCCCGCAGTGTGGTCATCCCCTGGTTATTCGCTACGGGCGGTTTGGAAAATTCATCAGTTGCAGTAATTTCCCGGCCTGTCGCTATACCGAACCCTGGTTGGAAAAATTAGGGGTGGCTTGCCCCGAAGATGGGGGTGACTTGGTGATCCGGAAGACGCGGCGAGGGCGGGTGTTCTACGGCTGTGCGAATTATCCGCAGTGTCAGTTCACCTCCTGGAAACGTCCGCTACCCACGCCGTGTCCGGCCTGTGGCGGGCTACTGGTTGAAGCCAATAAACGCGAAGCCCAGTGCCTTCGCTGTAATGAAACTTTTTTGTTGGAGAAAGTTGGGGAGAAGGCAGCCGAATCGGCATGAATCTTGCATCGAAGGGCTTCAAGATCATAATTCAGACCCGGCGGCGGTTGCATGATTTGGGGTCTTGACCTACAATAATCACGTGCCGGCCACCGGACTGAAATAGCCCGCTAGTAGGAGAGAAAATCATGATGGAGATGCTGCGTGAGCGTTTGAAAAATCCGATCGTTGCTGCGGTGAGCGGCTTTATCCTTGGGTTGATCATCGGATTGCCGATTCTGGGGTGGTGGCTCTGGCCAGTTCGTTGGGTCAATGCAGAACCGCGCCACCTGCGCGCTGACCTGAAGACGGATTACCTGTGCATGGTCATTGATTCTTACATCAAGAACCAGAATCAGGTCAATGCCAGGGCACGCTTTGAACTCCTGGGAGAGGACGGCCAGGCTTTGTTGGAAGGTCTGAAACCCGGTCAATGCAACTTAAGCGAAAGCGACATCAACCAATTCCGTGCCGCCTTGCAGGGTCCGGTACTGCCTCTACCTGCGGTTACGCCTAGGGCTGAGCAACCCACAACGGCACCCAAGACCTCCGGGGTAACAATCGTGATTGTACTGTGTCTGGTGACCCTGGCGGTGGGAGGGTTGTTGGTTTACCTGCTCGTTTTCCGCCGCCAGCGAGGTGAAGCAACCCCGTCAGTGGTTAGCCAGGCTCGGGAATACACCCGCCAGGCGGAGCCAACCGATTACGCGGCTCAGGGTAAACAGCCCGCTATCTCCAAGTTTATGACCACCTATGTGCTTGGGGACGACCTTTATGACGACTCTTTCAGCATTGATTCGCCCGCCGGCGAGTTTCTTGGCGAGTGCGGCGTTGGCATCTCGGATACCATCGGGGTGGGTGAACCTAAGCGCGTCACCGCACTGGAGGTCTGGCTCTTCGATAAAAATGATTATCAGACGGTTACTAAGGTGCTGATGACCCCCCATGCTTACAACGATCCGGCCATTTGCCAACGGCTGGAATCCAAGGGCGAACTCATTCAGGTGGAACCCGGTCAGCGCATCACGCTGGAGGCGAATACGCTGATCATGGAAGCGCATGTAGCAGATTTGGTCTTGGGGGGAGGAGCGTTACCTCCGGAGAGTTACTTTGAACGCATCACAATCGAGCTCTCGGTGTGGCAGAAGCAAGCCTGAACTGCTCCTTGTCCTGCTTTTGATTGATCGAGATAAAATAAACGCCCCCTCTAATATGAGGGGGCGTGCTCTTTTCTCAACCCCGCAGGCTACTCGATTTTGAGAATCTTTAAGCGGATGACACCTCCGGGGGTTTCTGCGGTGACCTCATCGCCGACTTTCTTGCCCAGGAGGGCCTTTCCAATCGGGGATTCATGCGAAATGCGCCCATTGAGAGGATCGGCTTCTTTTGGCCCGACCAGGTGGTAAGTTTCCGGCGGAAAATTGCCCTCCTGGACGGTAACCACATGCCCAATGCTTACCTCGTTGGCCTTCTTCTCGGTATAGTCAATGATGACGGCATTGCGTAGCACCTGTTCTAATTCCTGAATGCGCCCTTCGATGAATCCCTGTTCTTCCTTAGCGGCAATGTAGTCGGCGTTTTCAGAGAGGTCCCCTTGCTGAATGGCAGCGCGCAGGCGCTGGGCCAGTTGCTGGCGAGCAGTGGTTTTCAAGTATTCCAGTTCTTGCTGCAGGCGCTGGTAGCCCTCGGCGGTCAAATAATGGACTTCGGACATGGTTAAACACCTCTCCGCTAAGACAAATTATGAGTAATATTGTGTCCGCTTACCTGCCTGATGACCGATTAGGTGCCCAAGCCCCTATGGGAGGGTGAGAGGAGCAAATAACTTTTGGTGCTCCTCAATGGCAAAACGGTCGGTCATACCGGCAATATAATCGCACACAGTCCTTTCTAACCCACGTTGTTCGATCAGGCGTTGAATGTGGCTGGGTAGAATCGTGGGCTCTGAGCAATAAGCGTTAAATAGATCACTGATGAGCCGTTCAGCCTTCACTGCCATGCGAACAACGCGATAATGACGATAGAGGTTAAGGAACAAAAAATCTTTCAGTTGACGATTACGACGATTGAATTCCTCGCTGAAAGCGACTACATTATACGGCAAACGTTGTAGATCGTCTACGGATTGCACGCCGCTCTCGCGTAAACGCTGGTGGGTGGCATGTACCAGATCGGTAACTTCTAACCCAATCAGACGGCGAATCAGGCGATGTCGCGTCATTTCATCTAGCACCTTGCCATCCCAACCAATGCTGTGTTTTAGGAGTTCCCATAATTCAATGCCATCCAGCATGTTCAGGCTGAGGAGCCCTGAGCGCAAGCCATCATCCAGATCGTGGGCGGTGTAGGCCAACTCATCGGCTACGTTGGCGATTTGGGCTTCCAAGTGACCCCGCAGTTCAGGGTTGAAGTCGCGGGCCTCGGCTTTGTCATACTCGGTCTCATGTTTGACAATACCCTCCAGGACCTCCCACGAAAGGTTGAGACCCGGGAAATCCGGATATCGGCGTTCCAGTTCGGTAACAATGCGGAATGATTGGCGATTGTGATCAAACCCGCCATGATCTTTCATCAGGCGGGCCAGGGCCGTTTCACCGGAGTGACCGAATGGGGGATGCCCGAGGTCGTGTGCCAAGCAGATGGCTTCGGTCAGATCTTCGTTGCCTCCCAGAGCCCGGGCAATTGTGCGCGCAATTTGTGCTACTTCAAGTGTGTGGGTCAGACGCGTGCGGTAATAGTCTCCCTCATATGTGATGAAAACCTGGGTTTTGTATTCCAGGCGGCGAAAAGCCGTTGTGTGCAGAATGCGGTCACGGTCGCGTTGGAATACCGTGCGGTACTCGGGTTCGTCCTCCGGGTAGCGACGTCCACGTGAATATTTACTACGAAACCCATACGGTGCCAGATTACGATCTTCAATTGCTTCCAGCATCTCACGGGTTAGAAGCATGGCAACCTCCTACTGGGTAATGCGGGTGCCGATGGGGTACCCTTGCAGGACAAGGCTCAGGTTCTGAGGATGTTCTCCTGAGAAGATGACGACTTCCAAGTTGGGATACCGGTTTACCAGATCAAGCATGGCGCGGACTTTTTCGAGCATACCCCCCGTTACATCTGGGGCTTCGGAGCCCCCTAAAGCCGGCCAAGCTGTTTCCAGGTTAGCAGGGGTGAGGTGAGGGATCAAACGTTGACGTTGAGGAAAATCAGCCCACACCCCTTCTTCCTGCCCACAAAGGAGAAGACGGGCGGGCTTCAAGAGCGGCACGAGCTCAGCAAATAAACGTTCTGTGGAGAGAATGGTGCCCCCAATGCCTTTATCCAGTACAACATCGCCGTAAATAATAGGGATAAGACCAACTTCTAGCGCCTGCAGGAGCGGCGTCAGATCCCAGGTGATTATCTGCCCGTTTTGGCAGACAATGGTAGAAGAAGGAGGAAAGGCTATCACTGGAAGGCCGACCTGGAGGCAAATCTCTGTGACCAGGGTATTCAAAGCACGTGCCTGCCACCAGACTTCCAGAAAGCCTTGCCACTGCGCGGGTGTTGAAACGCCCAGGTGAGTGTTGTACTTCCTGGCGGCCATGTGCCCGAATGAACCCGAGCCGTGTCCTAACACAAGTTGAAGGTTGGGTTGCTCGGCGCGTGTGCGTTGAATTTCTTCTGCCAGGCGCCGAATTACCTCCGGTCGCGGAGTGGAGGGACGATGCTTTTCGGTGATCAGAGAACCGCCTAGTTTGAGGAAGTAAAGAGGGCTCATGAGAGGGTTACTCTGTCGGGGGGTAAAGCGGGCACTTTGGTTGAAAGTACATTGACGGCTCCTGCCTGTCGCAGAGCCTGTCCAACTTGATGCACATTTTGGGGGTGAACCAGGGCAATCATAATCCCACCCTGGCCCCCACCTGAGAGTTTTGCCCCCAAAGCCCCCGCTCCCAATGCGGCTTCTACCAGCCGGTCCAGTTCAGGTGAAGACACCCCCATCTCGACCAGTAAGCGGTGGTTTTCGGTCATCAAGGTTCCAACTACTTCTGTTTCTCCCTGCATAAGGGCTTCCTTTGCTCGGTGAGTGAGATCGGCAATGGCCTGGAAGAGATTTCCGTAACCGATGGGATCTTGTTCCCATCGCTGGCGCACCCCGGCCACGGCTTCTCGCGTCAGACCCTTGATGCCAGTATCGCCGATGAGAAG
>FWWL01006178.1_pt1 | contig 17646 bp, 15 predicted proteins | sample 2228331 | NCBI WGS metagenome assembly FWWL01 (sample SAMEA103939775, study PRJEB20133) | metagenome
TAGTATTGAGGCTGCACAGGTTATAGAAGAACTCATAGATCTTGCAAGAAAAATAAGGGAGGATAAAAACAGAGGCAAACAATTAAACCTATCTGAAGACGAAATCGCCTTTTATGATGCGCTGGGGGTTAATGATAGTGCGGTAAAAGTTCTGGGCGATGAGGTTTTGAGAAAAATCGCCATAGAGCTTACAGAAATGCTACGAAAAAGCGTTACCATCGACTGGACGCTCAAAGAAAGCGTGCAGGCAGAGATAAGACTTAAAGTAAAAAAGATACTTCGTAAATACGGCTATCCGCCGGATAAAGCACAGTCAGCCACAGAGACCGTACTCAGGCAGGCGGAGTTGTTACTGAGTGCCTGAAACTTAGATAGTAGTTACGTTATACCATAGATTCATAATGAGAATAATGAGTTTATAGACTTGGGGACACTTTCATATTCCCACTTTCATCGTGGAAAACAAGAGAGATATGTCAAAGTCAGTATAAACTTGTTGTCTATTTTTTGAGGCAACATCCTTTTTCGTATACTCTTACTTTTTATTTTAGGCAACTCGAAAACTTGCGTTTTCTTGGAGTTAACAGTATAATGGTTTATCAGATTCGTCTCACAATACGTGAGCAACAGAGGGGAAATGAAGGAGCCAGCGATGAAACGCGTTTTTGTTATTTTTTCCTTGATGACATTTCAGGTGCTTTTTGGGGCAGAGACGGTTTTTTTCTCGCTCTTTGAATGGAATCGTATCGGAGAGTATGAACTCAGCAATGTTATCCTTTCCAAAACAGGAGAACTTAACGTCTCTCCTGTCATGAGTATCGTCTACGAAAGCGATCTTCCTTTGTGGAGTGCCACAGGATGGAAGAGTTCTCTCATAGTAGGGACAGCTGAAGAGGCCTCTCTCCTCTGGATAGATGGACAAAACATACGTAAACAGGATTTCGCCGAGTATCAGCTGGTTTCAGCCCTGGCATCGGATGACAACTACGTGTATGTGGGGCTTGCTCCTTCCACCACACTTCTCCTTCTGAGGGGGTTTGACCAGAGTGTGGCAAGCTATACGGTTTCCTCCTCGTATATCTGGGATATTGTTCCCTCGCCACAGGGGGTGTGGGTTCTGGCCGGCGATCCGGCGGTAGTATACCTCCTCAAAAACAACAAACTCCAGAGGTTCGCTACCCTCTCCAGTGAACGGCATATCCTCCGGGGGGTATGGAGCGAGGAGGGACTCTACTGTATCGGGGAGTCGTCAACCCTGTACCTTTTGCCCGTTGGTGGGTCTCGTCTTCGAGCTGTTGCCGAGGTATCTGATCCCATCCAGGATATCACCTCCGATGGGAAAAATCTCTACCTCGCCATCAATAAAACCTCATCTCAGCGAAGCTCCCAGGGGAGAACCAGCGAGAGAAATGAGATCGTGGTATTTCGCTATGAGAAAAGTGGGGCTGTTTCTCCTGTGTTTTCTCTCCCTCAAAGCCGGGTAACCCGTCTTTTCTTCTGGGAGGGGAGGCTCTATGTTGGCTCTCTCCAGAACTTTTTCATCTATGATCCTGCATCAGGGCAACTCTCTGCCTCTGGCTATGGCAGGGGAGGAGTGAGGTTTTTTGCCGCTGCCAGGGATCGTTTGCACCTGATTTCCGAAAAACCCTACCGTATTATTCAGATGGATGTGAGACCAGCCGCTGAAGGGAGTCTTCTTACCCCGGTGTTTGATGCCGGACAAAAGGCACAATGGGGAAAACTCCTCTCCCTCGAGGCTCTGGGACAGGCCACCATTTATAGCCGTTCTGCCCTGGTACCTTTGCCTGATCTCTGGGAGGAGTGGACACCCTACCAGAAACAGGGGATTGCTTCCCTTCCCAATCGCTACCTTCAGATGAGACTCTCTTTTGGTTCGGCTTCACGGCTTTCACTCAAGGAGGTAAGACTTGCCAGTCGCCAGATCAACCAGGCACCGAAGATAGAGCAGTTTGATGTCATTCAACGAGGGGAGAGTCTTATGTTTTTCTGGTCGGTAAGCGACCCAAACAATGATGATATGATGTACACCCTCTCTCTCCCGAGACAGGGACGCCTGGTAACCCTCTTTTCCTCTCCCATGACAAACAATCAACTCGAGCTTTCAGCCCGTATGCTTCCCGAGGGGGAGTATGAGTTTCAGCTTGTCGTGGATGATAGCCCTTCCAATCCCCCTTCTGAGGTGCTCTCGACTACCCGCCAGAGTGGAGTGGTGACCATTGATCACACTCCACCCCAGATCAAAAACTTTCGTGCCACCCTCGTTCAAGGCAAGCTCCAGTGCGAATGGACCGTTTCCGACAATCGCGAGATTGTTCAGGTGTGGTACAGTGTTTCTCCCCTGGAGTGGCAGGAGATTTTTCCCACCGATGGCATCTACGACAGTCGCGAAAAACGTTTTAGCCTGACGATTCCCAACTTCTCCGGCGGGTATGTGCAGGTACGGGCACGAGACCGCAGTGGCGATGAAAGTGTCTACGGGCAGTGGATTATCCCCTGAGGGTTTGTATGAATTCTTGCAAAAAAATCTTCATGTGCCTATAATGTTAACTGAAATACATAAAGGAAAATTTTTCTCGAGGAGGATATATGAGAAGATACACTCTTCTGGTTCTGGGTGTTGTCGTAGCCCTTGTCATGGGCTGTGGTGCCAAGGCAACCAACAAGATCGTGGTGGCCTCGGATGCGACGTGGCCCCCTATGGAGTTTGTTGATGAGAACAAGGAGCTCGTAGGGTTTGATATTGATCTTATTAAGGCTATTGCTGAGAAGGCTGGTTTTGAAGTGGAGATTCGCAACACCGCATGGGATGGAATCTTTGCTGGACTGGCCAACGGTTCCTATGATGCCGTGATTTCCTCGGTAACGATTACCGAAGAACGCAAACAACAAATGGACTTTTCTGAACCCTATATCAATGCCGGACAGGTGATTGTCGTAAAGAAGGGTACCACAGGCAAAGCACTTGCTGATTTCGAGGGGAAAACGATGGGTGTTCAGATCGGAACTACCGGCGTCATGGAGATCCAGAAAAACCCCAAGATCACCCTCAAAACCTACGATGAGATTGGGCTTGCTATTGAAGACCTGTATCTTGGACGTATTGATGGGGTTGTTGTGGATGCCCCAACGGCCGCAAGCTTTGTTCTCCAGAATCCAAAGTACAAAGATGCCCTGATGATTGCCAGTGAACCCTTCACCGAAGAGTACTACGGGATTGCTGTACGCAAGGGGAACAAGCGAGTGCTTGATCTGATCAACAAGGGGCTGGCAGAGGTCAAGAAAGCAGGTATTGACAAGGAGCTTGAGAAAAAATGGCTCCGCTAAAAAAAGCATCATTTGGTTCCAGGATATCGGATGCTATTCTTATTCCGGGCGAATCCTCTCTCCAGAGGATCGCCTGGAATGTGTCTTTTTTTGGTGCATTGGCGGTACTTGTTTTTTTGCCGCTGGTGAAACCCTTGCCCTACAGGGAGATTATCTCGTTTTTCCCTGATGGGTTGTGGGTTACCTTTCAGGTAACCCTTCTCTCGATTTTCTTTGCGTTGATTCTGGGGGTGTTGACGGTTCTGGCCAGGATGTCCCGGTTTGCTTTCTTCAACCTGATCGCCTCTCTCTACACAGAGGTTATCCGGGGTATTCCTTTGCTTGTGCAAATCTTTTATATCTATTATGTTGTGGCAAAATTGGTGCAGCTTCCTCCTATTGTTTCGGCGGTGATGGCAATGGCTATCTGTTATGGGGCGTATATCGGGGAGATCCTCCGTGGAGGGGTGCAGTCGATCCCGCGGGGACAGATGGAGGCAGCGATAGCCCTTGGTCTCTCTCGATGGCAGGCGATACGACTCGTGGTTCTGCCCCAGACGATGAAGGTGGTTCTTCCCCCTGTGGGCAATGAGTTTATCGCCCTCTTGAAGGACTCTTCTCTGGTTTCTATTATTGCTGTGATTGATATCTTTCGCAGGGCAAGAGAATATGCTTCCGTGAAGTACTACTATTTTGAGAGTTATACGATGGTAGCTCTGGTGTATCTTGTTCTTACGCTTTTCTTCTCCCGTTTGGTGAATCTGTTGGAAAAGAGGCTCCACCATGGCAGATAGGATCCGTATCGAACATGTCTCCAAGTGGTTTGGGGAGTTTCAAGCGTTGAAGGATGTGAGCCTCTCAGTAAAAGAGGGAGAGGTAGTGATGGTTATTGGACCATCTGGAAGTGGCAAGTCTACCCTTCTCCGCTGTGTGAATCGCCTCGAAACCGTGGATGAGGGAAGGATCTGGATTGACCAGGATGAGGTAACAGACCCACGTGTGGACATCCGAAAGATACGAGAAGAAGCAGGTATGGTGTTCCAGTCGTTTAACCTTTTTCCCCACCTAACAGCCCTCGAAAATATTACCCTTGCCCCCATCCATGTTCTCAAGGAGAAAAAAGCCTCTGCAGAAAAACGAGCCTATGAACTCTTAGAACGGGTGGGGCTGAAAGACAAGGCTCATAGTTATCCTTCACAGCTCTCAGGCGGTCAACAGCAACGGGTAGCGATAGCAAGGGCTCTGGCCATGAAGCCAAAAGTGATGCTTTTTGATGAACCGACGTCGGCACTGGATCCCGAAATGGTTGGCGAAGTGCTTCTTGTGATTCGGGATCTGGCAGAGGATGGTATGACCATGATGATTGTTACCCATGAGATGGGATTTGCCCGGGAGGTAGGGGATAGGGTGGTCTTTATGGACGAGGGACGCATCATCGAAGAAAACGAGCCTGATCTCCTATTCGATCATCCTCAGCAGAAACGTACCCAGGACTTCTTGAGCAAGGTACTATAGGGAGGAAGGTATGCCAAAGATGAAGATTAGCGGACAAACGCAAGGAAGGCTGGTGTTTGCCTATGATATTCGGGAGGGACACATACAATACGATGTGCTTCTCCCTGCGCTCAACAAACTGCTTGCCAAGATGGGGTATCAATACGAGGCTACCCCTCAGGATCTTGAGGAGATCATTGGCGAACTTCTCTACCAGACCAATGAGAGGGTCTTCATGAATCTGGAGCAGCTCTTTTCTGAGGGCAAGTTTACCCACTCGAATATCGAGGAGATCCTTACCCAGGCCATTCAAACCGTGATGAAGGAGCGAAAATAACACAAGGGGGAAGATATGAGGAGAAAGGCCTTTCTTCTTTTGTGGGTGGTGTGTATTACAACCCAATGGGGATTTCTCACGAGGGTTTCGTATAACAAGCTCTCTCCCAAGCTTCAGTATATCGTGACTGAACTGGAGCAACCACGCAATCGAAACAACCAGATCTTTTTAGTAGATTTTATCATCCAGAGTAATGATCCCTTGAAAAACGAGGTTCTAAAAGACATCGTGATGTACGATGTGCGAAATGCCGATATCTACGGGAATTCCCGATTGTTCTCCGTGGGAACCAGGATCCATGCCCTGACCAATATCCAGTACACCGATCGGGATGGGTATATGATCTGGTATCTTCTCAAGTTCGACAAAAGCTATGAAGTACGTCGCTGGACCGCTCGTATGGTACGGTTTATCAAGGAGGAGAACTTCATCAAGGCAATCTCCTACCTCCTCAACTATGACTATTATTTTGATACCTTTTCCTATACCGATCCCAAAATGCAAAAGACCGATGAAATCGTGATGGAAATCGTAAAAAGCCTCGGTGCGTGTGGGTGTCCCAAGGCTGTACCTATCCTCCTCCAGATTGTCCATATTCAGAACCATCTCCCTCAAACGATTGAAGAAGCGTGGAACTCACTGGAAAAGATACCCTTCCCCAATCCGGCGTATCCATACTTTATCCTCTCACTCAAGGATACCCTCAAAAACAAATCTGAACAGGTGCCAGCCTCCCAAAAAGATCAAGTCGATCGGGTGGTTCAGACCCTTACAGAGTTTATCACCAACAACTTTGAGAGAAACATTCTATCCTCCGAGGACCTCGACATAGCCACGGGAGAACGAAAAGACGCCGAGCAAAAATCCAGGACTTACCCGGGAAATTAATTTCTCTTTTCCCCTTGACAGAGGGGGGGGTGTTCATTATAATATAACTGCGGAGGTTTTTTGAAGCTTCCAACTCATATAGAGGAGGATCTCTATGGTGGAGCGTTATACTCTTCTCAATAGCCAGCTCTCTCCCTCCGCTGAAGGGCGTATTTTCTACTATTACAATGTGGATCTCGAGGAAAAGGAACACATCAAACAGACCTTTGATATAGATGAGCACTCCCTGGCATCCGCTCTTGATGCTGATGAGGTGGCTCGTTTTGAGTTTGATAACGATCAAAAGGAAAATTATACCCTCATCTGGAAATCCCCCACTCCCCTTATGCTGGGGGATGTGTTTTCTCTCAATATTATGTCTATAGGTTTTTTTGTAAGAGGAGAGAACCTCATCATCATTTCTCAAAAGAAGATTCCCAATCTTCAGGGGAAACTTCACCTTTTTCTCGAGACCAATCATGATGCGATCTTTTACTTTCAGTACCATATTATACGGAGTTTTACCGAACATTTGAAGATCATTAAACTGATGGCAAGAGAAATCCAGGAAAAGATCAACACCTCTCTGAAAAACGAATACCTTCTTCAGATGTTTCATCTCAGTGAGGTGCTGATCTTTTATCTTGAAGCCCTCAACGGAAACAAAAGCGCCCTTACAAAGTTTCAGAACTATCTCTTTGTGAGGGCTATGCCCTGTGACGAGGATTTTCTCTCTGATCTTTTGGTAGAAACAGAACAGGCCGCCAAACAAGCTGAGATCTACTCTGAGGTGTTTGCCAGTCTCATGGATGCTCGTGCCAGTATCGTCAACAACAATATGAATGTCCTCATTAAAAATCTTACCATTATTAACATTATTTTCCTTCCCTTGAACCTGATTGCAGGCATTGGAGGTATGTCGGAATATACAGCGCTTACCGAGGGTATTCCCCTCTATATTTCTTACGGTCTTTTCTGTCTTGCCATGGTTGTTATCGGATGGGTTACCTATAAGGTACTGGTCTATCTTGAAAAAAAACAAACCAGATAAAAAGTCTTTTTTGGTGTTTTTTGCGAGATCTTTGAAGAATTTGCACGAATGAGCTGAAACGTCGCATGGGGGTACTTTTACAGTCTTATGATAGGCAGAAGACCTTTTTGTTCGTCTGGCTGAAGGAAGATTATAGCCATTTGCTCTTTTTGGTACGAATTGGTACGAAGCGAGGGTGGTTTGCTGAGACAAGGAGAGAGTGGGTGGATATGAGTTGGCTATTACCTTGTTACAGTTTTCCTTTCACTCCCAAAAACTGCAAAAGAGTCATCGCCATCTCTTCCAAACTACTGGAAGAGACTTCCTCTCGTCTATGATTCGTGCAAAGCTTTCAATTCGTGTGAGGGATTCGGGCTGTTACTCTGTTTCAGTAACGCAAAGAGAGGGAAACAATAACCAGGAGAAAGACTGTAACAGAGTAACAGCATACGAGAGAACTGATTCTCTCATCCCACAATGGCAGTGGCAACCATCCTGACCACAAAGGCAAGCACCCAGGCAACCGAAAGACCATACCCAATCGCCAAAATCGTCCACTTCCACGAACGACTCTCGAGTCTCAGGGTAGCCACGGTTGCGGCACAGGGGATATAGAGCAGGATAAAGACCATATAACCCAGCATGGTGGGAAGATTCATGTATTGTGGAAGCACCGAGGCAAGACTCTCTCCGCCACCGTACAGGACGCCAAGGGTTGAAATCACAATCTCCTTGGCAAAAAAGCCGTTGATCAGGGCGACAGTCATCTGCCAGTCAAAACCCAATGGGGCAAAAATCCAGGAGAGTCCACGTCCCATTCTCCCGATAAGAGACTCTGCACTTCCTGGCTCCACACCCCAGGGGAGGACCGAGAAAAGCCACATAACTATGGAGAAGAACAACAGGATACTCCCGGCTCGAATGAGGTACTCCTTGCTTCTGTTCCAGGTATTACTCCAGAGGTTGATAGGGGCAGGCATACGATATACGGGGAGTTCCATGATAAGCCCTTCAGAATGTTCCTTGATTAGGGTTTTACTGAGCCACCAGGCTGTTACTATCGCTACTACAACCCCGAGAAGATACAACGCAAAAAGCATGATCCAGCCATTTCTCCCAAAAAACGCCGCAGCAAAGAGAGCAAACACCGGCATCCTGGCCGAACAACTGAAAAAGGGTACCATCATCATGGTTTTGAGTTTATCAGCACGATTGTCAAGCATACGGGTGGACATCAAGGCAGGCACGGAACACCCAAACCCCAGCACAAGGGGGACAAATGACTTGCCATGAAGCCCGAGTTTGTGCATGAAACGGTCGACAAGAAATGTCCCCCGAGCCATATAACCCGAGTCTTCGAGAAAGGAGAGCAAGAGAAACATGAGTACAATATAAGGAAAGAGTACCACCACATTCCCTACCCCCCCGATAAGCCCATCCGAAACAAAGGATGCAAGCCACTCAATGGGGATGGTTTGTGCCTTTTCGCTCAAGAGGCCAAACAATGACTCAAGATATCCTGATAGAATATCTCCCAGCTGAAAGGTGACCCAGAATATCCCCCCCATAAAGAGGAAAAACAGAAGCGGGCCTATGAGAGGGTTCAAAAAAACTACATCGAAGGCATTGGTGATGCGTTTTTTGGTCTGAAGGGAGAGCATCCGATGCTTTACCACTTCTCGAGCTATTCCCATACAGAGGGAAAGCACCCATTCCGTCATCACAGCCGTCATATCCTTTTTTGTCTTTTGAAGGAGAGATTCTCTGAGAGAGGGTAACTCAGTGAGGGTTTCGGTGTTTTTGGGGAGTTTGTTGGTTTCAAGGTAACAGTACGCCTCCCAGAAAGAAGGCTCTATCCCACGGGATGCAAGCATCTCCGCTATCTTTTCAAGAGTGGCCGTCACCTCGTTTTGAGAAAGCCTGAGAGACATATCAATTTTCTGGTCGAGAACCTCAGCAATCATCTGTTTTAACCGGGCGACATCCTCTCCCTTTAACGCAGAAATCCCTATCACGGGTACCCCAAGGAGTTCTGATAGTCTTTTCAGAGCAATGTGTAGCCCCTCTTTTTCTGCCTCATCCATCATGTTGACAACCACAATCATGGGAACTCGCATGAGAGCGAGTTGAACGGTGAGATAGAGATTGGCTTCGAGGTGTGTGGCATCCAGAACATTCAGAAAAAGCGTCTTTTTAGCACTGGTGACAAAGGATTTTGCCACCTCTTCCTCCTCGCTGAGGCTAGAGAAGCTATAGATACCGGGAAGATCTATAACAGAGAGGGGTAGTCCCCCGATGAAGGTTGTCCCTTCCTTTTTTTCAACGGTGACCCCTGGCCAGTTGCCAACGTGTTGTGAGGATCCTGTGAGACGGTTGAAGATAAGGGTTTTCCCACAGTTTGGTTGACCGATGATGGCAATCTGGTTGTATAACACCTCTCGAAGAACCTCTACCTCTATCTTCGAAGCAATCCCTCGCCCCACAGCGATTTGGCGTTCCTGGATAGCGACGAGAATAGGTCCCCGTTCGTTTCTCACCACCACCCCCTCTTGAATGGTGGAAAATCCCAGTTCCTGGAGCCTGCGTGGCCCCTTGCCCTCTCCGAGGATCTGTCTCACACGAAAGCGTTTTCCAGCTTCGAGTTTGTCTAGGGTCTGAATCATGGTTTTCTCCTTGGGTTTGTTTTCTTTTGTTTGGGTCTTTTTGGGGAATGAAGAAAATTTTCGATTGCTTTCATGGTTTCGGGGCTTACCACATGTTCGATACGGCAGGCATCACTTTCGGCAATGGAAGGGGTGACCCCGAGGGCAACCAGAAATTCGGTGAGAATCTGGTGGCGTTTTAGTACCTGAGTGGCAGCCTCTCTTCCAGAGTCGGTGAGATGAATGTAGCCATACCTCTCCTGGGTAATAAGCCCGTTTTGACTCAGGTGTTTGAGCGCCTGAATCACCGATGGTCTGGAGACATGGAGCTTTTCAGCTATACCCTTCACACGGGCAAACCCTGTCTCTCTCGAAAGAAGATAGATTGCTTCGATGTAATCTTCGAGGCTTTGGGTCATACATTCTCCAAAAGTTAGTTTACACTAATATTATAAGTCAAGATAAATTTTTTGTCAAGGGAAAACCTTGTTTTTTTGTAGGATTTTTTTCATTCATGGGGTGCTGGTGCGTTTGGGTTATTTTTTGTTGCCGTTCGACGGCCAGGGGGATGGGTTATTACCCTGTTTCAGTAGTTCAAAAAAAGATTGCGATAAACGAGGAGGGTCTTTGTGGGAATAGCTATTTCCTTGTTTCAGTCCCAACAAACCCACAAATCAACATAAGGGACAACAAAAAACTGAAACAAAGGAATAGCCTCCTTCTGGAACTTCCCAATGATTTACCTTTGAATAAGGAGATAAGACCTTTGCACGAGTAGCTGTTTTCTTTTCTCAGTATCAGCAATTCTAAAAATCAACAAAAAAGCCAACAAAAAACTGAAAGAAAGTAATAGCCCCTTTCCAAAACCTCCGACTCATCTATCCCTGGATAAGGTTGGTATTGACAGCCAGCTATGCTGTTATCTTTTTACAGTTTTCCTTTTGCTCCAAAAAACTGCAAAAACGCAAGAGCATTCTTCTCTGTATAGTTTTAGAAGGGTTTCCCTTTTTCTGTGATTCGTGCAAAGGTCTTATTTCCTTGTTTCAGTCTAAAATTAAAAATCAGCACAAAGAGATAAAAAACTGAAAAATGGTAATAGCCCCAAACGAAAATTTCTTCTCTTCACAGGATGAAAGGGTGAAATGAGAATGCACAGGATGACCCTCTGGCAAACCTGGCTATTTTTTTACAGTTTTAAACCAGAACCGATGAAAAATTTTTCCTAGTTTAACCGTCTGAAGGAAGGCTGGAGCTTTTCGTGGGTTGATTACCTGTCTATGATTCGTGCAAAGGTTTCGGGTTTTTGGTTTGGGGTGTGAGGTTTATACTGAAACAAGTATACAGCGAATGGTTAGCACAGGCTATTGACTTTTTTCAGTCGCTTTTTGGAAAAAACTGCAAAATGGGAATAGCCTCCTCCCACGAAAGTCTCAAGAGAGTTTTTCCCTTTTTCATGTTTTATGAAAAGGTCTCTAAACAATTTTCTCGAGAGAAAATTGACAGGAAAAGAAAGATGGTTTACAATAAACGAAACAGGATGATAAGGAGAAATCCATGAAACTTCCTTTTGATGCCCCGGTGTGGGTTCAGGAGTTGATGGAAGAGGATCTCACCATAGAGAGGCTTGGTGCATGTCATTACACCTCGCCTTTTGAAAATATGATTCAGGACACGGGATTCATCCCTGACGATGAAAGGGTAGTAGCCATCACGGACAAAGGGCTTATCGAAAAATTTATTCAACACAATATTGCTATACCATCTTTTGAAAAGGCTGGTCCCCGTCGTAAGGTTTTTTTTGAGCCTGGCGAAACGGTTTCCGGGATTGTTACCTGTGGGGGAATCTGTCCGGGACTGAACTCTGTGATTCGTTCGATTGTGATGATGAACTATTACCGGTACAATAATAAACGGACATACGGCTTTCGCTACGGGTATGCCGGGCTAGTGAAAGAAAATGGCTACGATGTCCAGCTTCTCACCCCGGAGATAGTGGAAACAATCCACACGGATGGTGGGACTATTCTGGGAACCTCACGGGGCAACCAGGATCCTGTAAAGATGGTCGATAGGCTTCAGGAACTGGATATTGATGTTCTCTACGCGATTGGAGGGGATGGAACCCTCCGTGGAGCACAGCAGATTGCAGATGAGATCGCCAAGCGAGGGCTCAAGATCGCTGTGGTGGGTATACCCAAGACCATTGACAACGATATCTCCTATATTGATCGTTCTTTTGGGTTTGAAACAGCCTTTTCTGAAGCGTGTGATGCGATCTATGCCGCCCACACAGAAGCAAAGGCTCACGACAATGGTATTGGTATCGTCAAGGTGATGGGAAGAGACTCCGGGTTTATTGCTGCCCACGCCACTATCGCCACCAACGAGCCAAACTTCTGTCTTATCCCGGAGGTGGATTTTGATCTCGAGGGTCCCAATGGATTTCTCTCCCATCTGACCAGGAGGCTTCTAAAACGCAAACACGCGGTGATCGTTGTAGCTGAGGGAGCAGGTCAGAAGTTTTTTGCGGGAGACAAAGAAGAATACGATGCCTCCGGAAACAAAAAACTCAAGGATATAGGTCTCTACCTCAAACAAAAGATCAGTGAACACCTTACCAAACACCATATTCCCCATTCTATCAAGTATATCGATCCAAGCTATACTATCCGAAGTCGTCCCCCCACACCCAACGACTCCATCTTCTGTTCTCAGTTAGCGCAGGCAGCCGTTCACGCCGGGATGAGTGGTCGAACCAATGTGCTTGTGGGGTATTATCAGGGGAATTTTACCTATATTCCTATCGATATAGCTACCCGCCGACGCAAAAAGATTGACACCAATTCCTCTCTGTGGACATCCGTGCTCGAAACGACGGGCCAGCCAGTTTCCATGCTGAATAGCTAAAAACCACCAAAAGAGAGGAAAACCAAAGAGAAAGCCCCCTTTAAGAAATATTAAAAAGGAGAGAGAACAGGCGTGGCAAGTATCATTCGAGATATCAACGAGCTTATGGTTGTTCTTGAAAAAAGGTTTATAAGCCATGCTCATCGTCACAAAGGTATATCCTGGTCTGAAGTGGCATCAAGACTCAATGAGAAAAACCTCTCCACTCTTTTGGCCATGGAGGCTTCGGGCGGTGAAGTTGATGTGATCGGATATGATGAGGTGACTGAAAGCTATGTGTTTTGTGATTGTTCACTCGAAAGTCCCATAGGCAGAAGAAACCTCTGCTATGACGAAGTTGCCCTCCAAAAGCGCACAAAAGCCAAACCCCAAGGGAGTGCCCTTGGTATGTGTGAGCAAATGGGTATAGAGATGTTAGATGAGCAATGGTATAGACATCTCCAGGAGACAGGTGATTATGATACAAAAACCTCAAGCTGGATTCTTACCCCCCAGGACATTCGGGAGAAAGGCGGCGCTCTCTTTGGAGACAAACGTTATGGTCATGTTTTTATCTATCATAATGGTGCTGAGTCCTATTATAGCTCGAGAGGGTTTCGCGCTTTAATGCGGGTATAAGGTTCCTTGCTTAAAATCCTCTAAAGAAAAATATGGAAAACAAAAACACACCAGGGAGGGATATATGGCAAAAAAGGTTATTGTTATCGGGGCAGGGTATGCAGGGCTTTCTATGGCTGCGTTTCTTGCTGCACGAGGACACAAGGTTGAGGTCCTGGAGAAAAACCCTGAGATCGGGGGGAGGGCACGTCTCTGGGAGGAAAAGGGCTACAAATTCGACATGGGGCCATCATGGTACCTCATGCCAGAGGTTTTTGAACGGTTTTTCAAGCTCTTTGGCAAAGACATCAATGATTATCTCACCATAAACAAACTCAAAACCTACTACAAGGTATTCTACGAAGGTCATGAACCGGTGCGTATTACCGAAGATTTTGAGAAAACCAGGGCTCTCTTTGATAGTTTTGAACCTGGTGGTGGGGATAAACTCGTCTCCTACATGGAAAAGGCCGAGTATAAATACAAAACCGCCATGTCAGAGTTTGTCTACAAGGAGTACAAGTCGATTTTTGATTTCTTTAACTGGAAGATCCTCACCGAAGGGTTGAAACTGGATATTTTCGCCACCCTGGATAATTTTGTTCGAAAGTACTTCACCGATATTCGAGCGAGACAGATCCTGGAATACGCTATGGTGTTTCTCGGGGCAAGCCCGTCCAACGCCCCTGCCCTCTACTCTATCATGAGCCATGTGGATCTCAAGCTTGGGGTATGGTTTCCTAAGGGAGGGATGAACGCTGTGGCTCAGGCTATCGCCAAACTCGCTACGGAACAGGGGGCAAACATACGAACAGGTGTCGAGGTAAAAAGGATCCTGGTAGAAAACGGTCGAGCTGTAGGGGTTCTCACCGAGAGTGGAACACTGGAGGCAGATGTGGTCATTAACTCAGGGGATTATGCCTGGGGGGAGACCCAGCTTCTTGAACCGCGTTACCAAACCTACAAACCCCGTTTCTGGGCGAAACGCACCATGGCTCCTTCTATGTTTATCGTGTATCTTGGTGTCAAGAAAAAACTTCCCTCCCTTGAGCACCACAACCTCTATTTTAGTCGTGATTGGGATAGACACTTTGATCAGATCTTCAAAAAGCCAGGTTGGCCAGAGAACCCGTGTTTTTACCTCTCTGCCATAAGCCTCACGGATCCGGAGATGGCTCCCCAAGGGTGTGAAAATCTCTTTCTCCTGATTCCTATTGCCTCTGGTTTAGAAGACTCGGAAAACCAGCGGGAAATCTATCTCAACAAGGCCCTCGATCATGTAGAAAGAGTGACAGGGGAATCTCTGCGACCATTTATCGAGGTTCAACGGGTCTTTACGGTTCAGGATTTTGAACGAGATTATCATGCCTACAAGGGAACGGCTCTTGGTATCGCTCATACTCTGTTCCAGACGGCGGTATTCCGTCCGGCTCATCGGTCTAAAAAGGTACAAAACCTCTACTATACCGGCCAGTACACTCATCCAGGGGTAGGGGTTCCTATGTGTCTCATTTCCTCGGAGATTGTGATGCGGGAACTTGAAAGGGAAGGCCTATGAAAAAGTATGTGTATGGAGTGATCCCGATTGTAGCTGCGCTTGCTCCTTTGGTATTAAGTTTTGATGAGAGGGTGCATTTTATCCAGTACTGGATTCCGTATGTGATTTCGGTTGTTGTGGTGGGGCTGATCTATCTCGTGTGGGATGTACTTGCTGTACGGAAAGGACACTGGCGTTTCAACGATGAGTATGTGGGGAGAAGGAGATTTTTTGATCTCCCTCTGGGTGAATATCTCTTCTTTGTGTGTATTCCGTATGCGTGTCTTTTCCTTTATGAGGTGGGGGTGGCCTACCTGGGAAATGCCCAGCTTTTTCCATGGAAAGGATGGTGGTCATGGATTGTTGGTGGTATGTTTTTGGTTGGTTGCTGGCTTGTGCGAGACAAGGGGTATACGGTTCTTGCTCTTTTTTCGGCGGCGGTATTTTTTGTACTGCAGGGGGTATTTGTGCCTCAGCTTTTGGGGCAGACAGGGTTTTTGTTCTTTTTGTCTCTGAGTACATTGGGGTTTCTCGTGGTGGATGGTTTGTATACGAGTCTTCCAACGATCTTTTATAATCCTGAGGCAAACACAAGACTCCGGGTTTTTACCATACCTATTGAGGATTTTGTGTACAATATCAGTCATCTTGGGTTGGTGCTTCTCGTCTATCTGCAGGTAAAGGCGTGGATGCACCTATGAAAAAGGCGGCGGTGATTGGGGCTGGGATGGGCGGCCTGGCTATAGCAGCCCGTCTGGCTCGCATGGGGTGGCTGGTTGATGTTTTTGAACAGAGAAGTGGCCCTGGCGGTAAAAACTTTGAACAGACCTGGAATGGTTACCGAATGGATACGGGACCAAGCCTTTTGACTATGGTGGAGGTATTTGAGGAGTTATTTCATTTCTGCGGAAAGCAATTTTCTGATTATTGTACCCCGGTGAGACTGGATCCTGTTTGTCATTACTGGTTTGATGATGGATCTCATACCTATGCTCCAGGATCAGTTGAACAGTGTATCGAACATTTTTCTCGTCTTGGATGGACTTCAAAAGAGCTTATGATTCGTTTTTTCCATCGGGCAAAAAAACTACACCAAATAGGCGGGAATCTCTTTTTGTACAAGAGTCTTCAGGAGTTGAGTACGTATGTGTCGCTCTCTGGATTAAGGAGTTTGGTACAACTTTGGCGGATGGATGTGTTTCGTTCTCTGCATCGGGCGCACAGTCAATTTTTTGATGATAGGCGCATGGTTCAACTCTTTGATCGGTATGCTACGTATAATGGTTCAGATCCCTTTCAGGCTCCGGCAACGCTTGATATTGTTCCTTATGTGGAGTATTCAGGTGGTGGATGGGCTGTTCGAGAGGGCATCCATGCTCTGGCTACGGCTCTTGAAAAACTCGGCAAAGAATTAGGTGTAACATTTCACTACAATACTCTTATCGAGGATATATGGACCGAAGGAAAGGTAGTGAAAGGTATCCGTTTAGAAGGAAAAAAGCATCCTTATGATATGGTGGTCTCCAATGCAGATGTTTATCGAACCTATCGCATGCTTGGCTGTTCTGATGGACGCTGGATTAGAAGATACCAAAAACTCGAACCTTCTTCTTCTGGTTTTGTTTTTTATTGGGGCATGGATAAAAGTTTCCCTGAACTTGGGGTACATAACATATTTTTTTCATCGGATTACCGAAGAGAGTTTGAGGATATTTTTGTGAAGCGGGTTCTTCCTGCAGATCCCACGGTTTATATTAATATTACCAGCAAGGTAAGTCCTCAAGATGCACCTCCTGGTTGTGAAAACTGGTTTGTCCTCATCAATACACCTCCTCATCGAGGACAACATTGGGAAGAGATGAGGGATGATCTTCGAGAAAAAGTTCTTGCTCGTCTTGAAAAGGCTTTGGGAAGACTTGTTCGTTCTCACATTGTTCTGGAAAAAACTCTTACACCGTTAGATATAGAACGAGAAACTGGGAGCACATTTGGCAGTATCTATGGTATATCCTCGAATTCGTGGAATGCAGCTTTTCTTCGTCATCCAAATCGAAGTAGGGAGTACCGAGGGCTGTATCTTGTGGGTGGTTCAGTTCATCCTGGTGGTGGCATGCCACTGGTTTTGCTCTCGGCAAAGATAGCATCCGAACTTATCAAAAAATACGAAAAGGAGTAGCGTATGAATAAGAGCATGAAAAGTTCCTGGTTTTTACTGGGAATGGTTGCTATGTTTTATGCTGTTGGTATAGTAGGCCATCTTTGGAAACCTACTTTCTCTTTGATGATGTTCTTAACCCCCTGGTTTATTGCAATCGCGGGTATGATGCTTTTGTGGCCGTCGATTGTGGAAGGGGGATTGCGCTTTTGGTTATGGCTTGGTATTTCGTTTGTGGTGACCTTTACTTTTGAAGCTATCGGTGTAGCTACTGGCGCGGTCTTTGGCAGTTATTACTATGGAAAAGTTCTGGGTTTTGGTTTTTTTGGGGTACCTTTGGTGATAGGGTTCACCTGGACACTGGTGGTGCTGGGTTTTCTTCAGGTGATGGAGGTTTTTCCCTCGCAAAAACTTCGTCCTTTTCTGGGAATTGTTTTCACCGCGGTTGGGGCGGTAGTGTTTGATTGGATCATGGAACCTCTTGCTATGGGGTTGGGATACTGGCATTGGGAAGGCAATATGGTGCCCCTTCAGAATTATATCGCCTGGGGTGTGATTGCCGCTGGTTGTGCGGTTCTGTATTACCTCTTGGAGGTTCGGTTGAAGAACCAACTCCTGGCAGGGTATCTTGTTATTCAGACGGTGTTTTTTATAGCTTTGCGGGTTGGGGGATTGGGGGTATAACGGGTGGCCTCGGAGCATCGTGACCGATGCTCCGAGTGCCGGGGGCACCGGGCAGGTGTGCAGAGAGCCGAG
>FWWL01006179.1_pt1 | contig 17644 bp, 15 predicted proteins | sample 2228331 | NCBI WGS metagenome assembly FWWL01 (sample SAMEA103939775, study PRJEB20133) | metagenome
AGCACTTGGACATCCTATCGGAGCAAGCGGAAACAGAATAATCGTAACACTTCTTTATGAGATGATGAAAAGAAATCTCAAATTAGGTCTTGCGTCATTGTGTATCGGTGGCGGAATGGGTACTGCGGTTATTATAGAAAGATTGTGAATATTGTAAAAAAGGGGGAAAGAAGATGAGACTTGAAGGAAAGGTTTGTATCATCACGGGAGCAGGAAGTGGAATCGGAAAGGCAGCGGCTGAACTCTTTGCAAAAGAAGGTGCAACAGTTATCGCTTGTGATGTTGCAGGTGGACAGTACGAATATTCTAATATTCATTTCTACCAACTTGACGTAACAGACAGAAACAGAGTAAAAGAAGTTGTTGAAGATGTTATTGCAAAATTTGGCAAAATCGATGTATTGGTTAACAACGCAGGTATCACAAGAGATGCACTTATTCAAAATATGACTGAAGAAGACTGGGACAAAGTTATAAGTGTCAACCTCAAAGGTGTTTTCAATATGACTCAAGCGGTTGTTCCATATATGTTAGAAGCTGGAAAGGGAAGCATAATAAATACATCTTCAGTTGTTGGAGTTTATGGAAACGTCGGTCAAACAAATTACGCTGCAACGAAAGCTGGGGTTATTGGTATGACAAAAACGTGGGCAAAGGAATTCACAAGAAAAGGTGCACAAATTAGGGTTAACGCAGTAGCTCCGGGATTTATCAAAACACCTATGACTGAAAAAGTACCAGAGAAAATTATAAATTTGATGAACGAAAAGACACCTCTTAAGAGAATGGGAGAAGCTATAGAAATTGCTTATGTATATATGTTCTTAGCTTCCGATGAATCTTCTTATGTAACTGGTCAAGTTATAGGAGTAGATGGCGGTTTGGTTCTTTGATGTTCAGTAATCAAGTAGGAGGCAGATAATTAGTTTATCTGCCGTCCTTTTATATCACCGTACGTACCGTTTACGGCGGTTCATTAAGTTACTTGCATCTCTCTGCAGTTGTTCTATGTTTCCATCAAACTTATCCTTGAGACCTCCCCAGGTAAGTGCGTTCAATTTCCCCTCATATATCTGCTACATTCCTTAGAATTCGGATAGTGTTGGACTTTATCTTGTTTTGCAGACTCGTCCGTTCTAAGTAGCCTTATATTCAAACTCCACCTCACGATGGACGCCCTTGCTTTAGGCTAGTGGTTCCCACAACCAAGCTCAAAGAGAACTTTCACCACTTAGTTAACGCATACGCTTAGCACACCAAAAAGCGGTGCTAATCAATTCGCACCGCTTTTTTGAACTATTCTGCAAGATTATAATTTTCGTCTTAGAAGTCGTCTATTTATTTGCTTAGTCTTTTCCATCGACTCGTTGATGGAACGTAAATCGATCCACTTTCCTTAATGCGTAAAAATCCAAAAATTATTTCAGTTCTTCGATAAGTTTATCTACCAAAATCATTCCGACTCTTTCTTGTGCCTCGAATGTTGACGCTCCTATGTGTGGAGTTGCGACAACGTTTGGAAGAGCCAAAAGCTTCATTCTAAGTTCATCTGTTGGTGGTTCAATTTCGAAAACATCAAAACCTGCAGCATAAACCTTTCCTGAAACGAGAGCCTCATAAATATCAAGTTCGTTGATTATCCCACCGCGTGCACAATTGATAATAATTACGCCGTCTTTCATCTTTGAGATTGTCTCTTTGTTTATCAAGTTTTTCGTTTCAGCTGTCAATGGGACGTGAATTGTAATATAGTCTGATTCTTTGTATATAGTTTCAAGGTCGACAAGTTCAACCGGCATATCAGATTCTTTTACAAATGGATCGTAAGCTAAAATTCTCATATCGAATGTTAAAAGCCTTTTTGCAACCTCTTTTCCGATGTTTCCAAAACCTATTATACCAACTGTTCTTTTGTAAACTTCGTGACCTTCAAGTTGTTTCTTTGTCCATTTTCCTTCTTTTAGGTCGTTTGTACCCCGTATAAGATGTCTTGAACAAGCTAACATCATTCCGATTGCAAGCTCAGCAACTGAGATACTGTTTGCACCTGGTGTGTTTATTACCTTTATTCCTTTCGTTTCAGCTACTTTAACATCGATATTGTCAAGACCTGTCCCGGCTCTTGCGATTATCTTTAGATTTTTGCCAGCTTCAATTATGTCAGCCGTAACCTTTGTTGCACTTCTAACAACCAAGACATCTATTTTTTCGATTTCTTTCAATAAATCCTCTTTTTCAAGGTGGTAAGAAGTAACTTCCGCTGTGATGTTTGTGATTAACTTTTCAGTTGCTTCTTTATCAAGCGGGTCATTTATATGAACTCTCATTTTCCAACAACCCCCTTGTAAAGAACTTCAAGAGCTGCTGAAACTCCTTTTCCAACTTGTACATCAACACCGAGTTCTTTAAGTGCAAACTCTAACGCTGTAATACCTGTTATGATATCAAATGGTGTTAGATAGCCGAGGTGAGAAATTCTGAACATTGAATCTTTGTACTGATCTTGCCCAGCAGCGATTGTGACACCATATTTATCTCTCATTATTTTTGTGAGCTTTCCAGCTGGAACTGGTGAATTTACAGCTGTTAGAACATTGCCAGGTCTTTTTGAGAATAATTCTAATCCAAGAGCTTTAACAGCCGTTCTTGTTGCTTCACCATAGAGTTTGTGCCTTGCCCAAACTTCTTCCATTCCTTCTTCTTTTATCATTTTAACAGCTTTGTTCAACATATAAATCAAGTTAACAGGTGTTGTCCAAGGATTATCTGGAGCAGATTTTTTATATTTCTTAAGGTTGAAATAATATGAGTTATTCTGAGAACTTTCAACTTTCTTCCATGCTTTGTCATTTATAGCTATAAATGCAATTCCAGGAGGTAACATCCAACCCTTTTGTGCTCCAGAAACTACAACGTCAACTCCCCATTCGTCCATCTTAAGAGGTTCAGCAAGCAATCCGCTGACCGCATCTGTAACAAGTATTACATCAGTATCTTTTGTAAGTTTAGCAATATTTTCAAGATCGATAACTGTGCCCGTTGATGTTTCGCTGTACGTTGTAAAGACAACTTTAGCATCTGGATTTTCATCGAGTGCTTTCCTTATCATTTCACAGGTTACTGCTTCTCCCCATTCAAGTTTTATAGATACGACGTTGATTCTGTAAGCTTTTGCAATCTCAGCCCATCTTTCGCCAAATTTACCTGCTTCTACAATAATTGCTTTTTCACCTGGGTTTACAAGGTTAACAACCGCTGTTTCAAGTGCTCCAGTTCCTGAAGAAGCTAAAACATAAACTGGGTTTTGTGTTTGGAAAACGTACTTTATATCTTCAAGGGTCTCTTCAAGAATCTTTACAAACTCTGGCGTTCTGTGGTGAATCGTCTCTTTTGCACCTTCTAAGAGTATTTCATGAGGTACGGGTGTTGGACCAGGAGCTAATAAAAGATGTTTCTTTACCATACTAAACTACCTCCCTTTTTGTGATGATAATACAATTATATTCTACAATATCTTTTCACCTTATACAATATTTTTTCTGTGCATTTTTTTGCAAGCAATTTTTTTCATAGTGAAAAAAATTGCACAAGGAGTGTCTTTACATACTCATAATAAATTCAAAGAAAATGTGATGGATGTTTAGTAACAATTTATGGCACAATGTTGCTAATAAACGTTTGCAATAACATTTTTTAAGGAGGCGGTAGACAATGAATTACGAAAGCTTATACTCGGAAATCGGGAAGAGTTTAAAATCTTCACTTATAAGAGAGCTTTTAAAGTACGCTTCAGTTCCAGGCTCTATTTCGTTTGGTGGCGGAGTACCAGATCCAGAAACTTTTCCAAGACATGAACTTGCTGAAATTGCCAAGGAAGTTATCGAAAATGATTACAAGTACACACTTCAATACAACACGACAGAAGGCGATAGTGAATTAGCTTTCCAAATATCAAAGCTTTTTAGCAAAGTTTATGGTATTGATGGTTTAACACATTCGAATATGCTTTTTACAACGGGTTCACAACAGGCACTTGATTTAGTTGCTCGTATATTTCTTGACAAAGATAGTGTATGTATTGTGGAAGATCCGGTTTATTTAGGAGCAGCCTCAGCGTTCAGAACTTTCTTCCCAAAGTTCATAACGATTCCACTCGAAGATGATGGTATGGATGTTGATTACCTCGAGAAAGTTTTGGAAAATCTCGCACAAAGTGATCAAATACACAAAGTTAAGTTTATCTATACTGTTAGCAATTTCCATAATCCTGCTGGAGTTACGATGTCTCATAAGAAGCGATTAAAACTCGTTGAACTCATCAATAAATATGACCTTTTGATTGTGGAAGATGATCCTTATGGAATGTTAAGGTTTGAAGGGGAAAACTTACCTAGTCTATTTAAATTAGCTGGAATTGAACGCGCACTACTTTTGAACACATTTAGTAAGGTGTTAACTCCCGGTCTAAGACTTGGAACTATAATCGGAAATCCTGAAGTTATTCGAAAACTTACGATAGCTAAACAAGCCGCTGACCTTTGCAGTCCAAGTCTTAATCAAAGAATAGCAGCAAAGTATCTTGAGAGATACGATCTTCTTGAGCAAATAAAGGTTCCAATAGAAGTTTACAGAAAGAAAAAGAACGTTATGTTGGAAGAACTTGAAAAGGAATTCTCAGACATTCCCGGTGTAAAGTGGACAAAACCAGAAGGAGGACTTTTCGTTTGGTTAACTCTCCCAGAAGGTTTTGACACAATGGAGATGTTTGAAATAGCAAAAGAAAAGAAAATTTATTACATTCCTGGTCAAGCTTTTACAACCGATGATACTCCGAGTGCTTCAATGAGACTTTCATTCTGTCTACCACCTGAGGAAAAGATAAGAGAAGGTATAAAGAGATTGAAAGAGGTTGTTATTGAATACGCAAAGAAAAAGGGGTTGTTGATGTATGAAAATATTAGTAATTAATCCAGGTGCAACAAGCACAAAAGTTGCACTTTTTAATGAAAAAAATAAAGAAATAGTTGAATCTATATTTCATCCAGTCGAAGAACTTGATAAATGCAATACTGTTAATGAGCAAGCTTCTCTTAGGGAAAAACAGATATTAGAGTTTTTGGAAAAGTACAGCATAAAAGTTTCAGAACTTTCTGCTATCGCTTGTAGAGGCGGGATTTTACCACCGGTTGAATCTGGAACATTCACAGTCGATGAAACAATGATCGATTATCTTGAGAACAAATCTCCTGTTCAACACGCATCGAACCTTGCAGCAATTATTGGTTATAAACTTAGCAAATTATCTGGAAAAGATATTCCTGTTTTTATTACTGACCCAGTCAGTGTTGATGAGATGATTCCAGAAGCAAGACTTTCTGGAATAAAAGATATTGAAAGAAAAAGCTTATCCCATATCCAGAATATGAAAACCGTCGGTAGAATGATAGCTGAAGAAATTGGTAAAAAGTTTGAAGAACTCAATATGGTTATAGCACATCTTGGAAGCGGAATATCAGTTGCTCCTTTTGAAAAAGGCAGAATGATAGATGTAAACAACGCAAACGATGAAGGTCCTTTCAGTCCAGAAAGAACTGGCGAATTACCGGTTGGAGATGTGGTTAAACTCGCTTATTCTGGAAAGTATACAAAAGCTGAATTGAAGAAGATGTTCGTAGGAAAAGGTGGGCTCGTTGCTTATTTGGGAACTAACGATTTAAGAGAAGCTTTGAAAATGAATACAGAAGAAGCTAATAAAGTTGTCCAAGCAATGGCTTATCAAATAGCTCAAGAAATTGGTGCTATGGTTGTTGTTCTAAAAGGAAAAGTTGATGCAATATTACTAACCGGCGGTATGGCGTACAGCGAAGTATTCGTAGAAATGATAAAACAGTACATTTACAAATTCGGACCGGTTTTTGTAGTTCCAGGCGAAATGGAAATGGAAGCGTTGGCTTATGGTGCTTTAAGAGTTCTAATAGGTGAAGAATCTGCAAAGAAATGGAGTGATGGAAAATGTTAAAAACGTTAAAGGAATTACTCCAACTTGCAAAAACACATGGAAGAAAAAAAGTTGCTATTGCAGCTTCAGACGATGACGTAGTTCTTAAAGCAGTTGAAATGGCTTACAACGAGGGAATAGTTGAACCAATACTTCTTGGAAACAGGGAAAAGACAGAAAAAGCCGCCCAAAAAGTGGGAGTAGATATCTCTAAATTTGAATTTGTAGAATCGAAAAACCCGGGCGATGATGCAGTTAAATCTGTTGCAGAAGAAAAATGTCATTTCTTAATGAAAGGAAACATAAAAACTGGAGATTTGATGAAAAACGTTTTAAAAGAAGAGTATGGCCTGCGAACGGGAAGAACAATGTCTCTTGTAAGTATCTTTGAAACACCTAATTATCACAAACTTCTTATCGTTACAGACGCTGGTATGACAGTTGCTCCAGACCTTGAACAAAAAGTGCATCTTATCGAAAATGCGCTTTACGTTGCTAAAAAAGCTATAGGATTAGAAATACCTAAAGTTGCAGTCTTAGGTGCAATCGAGGTTGTTAATCCAAAGATGCAAGCAACTGTCGATGCCGCTATTCTTTCAAAGATGGCTGATAGAGGACAAGTAAAAGGTTGCGTAATAGATGGCCCATTTGCACTCGATAACGCAGTTTCAGTTGAAGCTGCTAAACACAAAGGAATAGAAAGTGTTGTTGCTGGAGATTCAGACATTTTACTTATGCCTGATATCGAAGCTGGGAATATCTTCTATAAAGCAATGGTATTTCTGGGTGGAGCAAAAGTTGCTTCAGCTATCGTTGGTGCAAAATGTCCTGTGGCTTTAACTTCGAGAGCCGATAGTGATGAGACAAAACTACTTTCGCTTGCACTGTCTTGTTTGTTGGTAGGTGATGGAAAATGAAGATATTAGTTATAAATCCGGGCTCAACAAGCACAAAAGTAGCAGTTTTTGAAGATGAAAATATTATTGATTCAAAAACTTTGAGACACTCTTCCGAAGAACTTGCTCCATTCCAAAAATTAACAGATCAATTTGAATTCAGAGCCAAGATTGTAAAAGAATTTTTGGACGAACTTGGTATTAAACTTTCAGATCTTTCAGCTATTGTCGGTCGCGGTGGCCTTTTAGATCCGATTCCAGGTGGTACTTACGAAGTCGATGAAGAAATGCTTGAGATTTTAAAAACTGCAAAGAATGGAGAACACGCTTCTAATTTGGGGGCACTTATTGCCCACGAACTTGCAAAGGAAGTTAATATTCCTGCCTTTATAGTTGACCCCGTCGTTGTAGACGAAATGGAAGATTTAGCAAGATACACAGGACATCCTATGTTTAAAAGACGTTCTATATTCCATGCACTTAACCAGAAAGCAACGGCAAGAAGAACTGCAGCTCAACTTGGAAAGAATTACGAAGATGTGAATTTAATTGTTGTTCATATGGGTGGTGGAATTTCGATAGCAGCTCATAGGAAAGGAAGAATAGTTAATGTTAATAATGCTTTGGACGGTGATGGTCCATTCACACCTGAAAGAAGTGGAACTTTACCACTTACACAAATAATAGACCTTTGTTACTCTGGTAAATATACACTTGATCAAATGAAAAAGAAAATAAAGGGTGCAGGTGGAATGGTTGATTATCTTGGTACAAATGATGGGCTTGAAGTTCAAAGCAGAATAAAAAATCATGACAAATACGCAGAACTCGTCTACAAAGCTATGGCGTATCAAATCGCCAAATGGGTAGGAAGAATGGCAGCAGTTTTGAAAGGTGAAGTCGATGCTATAGTTCTCACCGGAGGACTCGCTTACGACAAAGACTTTATGGTTAAATGGTTAACCGAATATACTTCTTTCTTAGCACCCGTTTTAGTCTTTCCCGGTGGAGATGAAGAAAGAGCTTTGGCTCTTGGAACTTTGAGAGTTTTGAAAGGATATGAGAAGGCAAAAAAATACTCTGAAGAGGTGCTTAAACATTGAGTAAAAAAAACTTTGCTTTTGTTGGACTTTTTGGCAGTGGAAAATCAGAACTTGCGATTAATTACGCCTTGCACCTTAGAGAACAAAATGAAAACGTAGCTTTAGTCGATGCAGATATAATTTCTCCTTATTTCCGAAGTAGAGACCTTTCGGATATATTAGAAAGAAATGGTGTAAAGGCTATCTATCCTGTTGGTGCACTAAAAACTTCGGATTTACCGGTTATAACAGGAGCATCGATGGGATACCTTTCAAATCCAAACTTCAGAACTGTTTTAGACGTTGGCGGTGAAGAGAGCGGTGTTATCGTACTTGGTTATCTGAATCCATACCTTGCAGACACTGAAATCTCTTTGGTTGTAAACATTCAAAGACCGTTTACATCAACTGTTGACGGTATTGTTAAAACCTATCATCAACTTTCAGCTGTTGCAAGATTAAAGTTTGACTACCTCGTTAACAACGCTAACCTTTCTTACGAAACAAGCATTGAAATTATTAAGAAAGGTGAAGAGATTCTTCAACGAGCGTCCGAGATTTTGGAGATACCTGTTAAATTTACCGTTGTTCCAGACTTTTTAAATTTGAACGGGACAAAACTAAAATACCCTGTTTTTAAAATCAAAAGATACTTGAAGATGGAACTGTAAGGAGGGAAGAAGATGCCTAAGGTAAAAGGAAGAATTGAGATTGATACGGAACGCTGTAAAGGATGTGGACTTTGTATTAACGCATGTCCTACAAAAGTTATTGGCTTTAGCGAAGATTTTAACCTTAAAGGTGTACATCCAGCTGAAGCGAAATTCCCCGAAAAATGTATTGCTTGTGGTTTCTGTTACAATATGTGTCCTGATGTTTGTATAACAGTTTATAGAGAAGTTGAAGCTTGAGGAGGGAATACAAATGGCTGAAAGAGTAATGGTTAAAGGAACTGAAGCGATTGGTGAAGCCGCTATAAGAGCAGGTTGTAGATTATTCTTCGGTTATCCAATAACTCCACAAAATGAGTTACCTGAATATATGTCAAAGAGAATGCCAGAAATTGATGGAACGTTTTTGCAAACAGAAAGCGAAGTAGCAACAGTTAATATGGTTTACGGTGCTGCTTGTACAGGAAAGAGAGTTATGACTTCTACATCATCTCCGGGCTTCAGTTTGATGATGGAAGGACTTTCATATATCGCTGGTGCAGAACTTCCAGCAGTTTTTGTTAACATTGTTCGTGGTGGACCTGGACTTGGAGATATTCAACCATCCCAAGGTGACTATTGGCAAGCAACAAAAGGAGGCGGACACGGAGATTACAAAACAATAGTTTTAGCACCTTCAACAGTCCAAGAGGCGGTCGATCTTACAATACTTTCATTCGAACTTGCAGATAAATACAGAACTCCAGTTACTATAATTGCAGATGGCGTTATAGGGCAGATGATGGAACCAGTTGAATTTCCGGATTTTAGGCCGCTCGATAACCTTCCAGACCACAGCGGTTGGGCACTTACAGGAGCTATGGGAAGAGAGAAACACATAGTTGTATCATTTGATATCGATCCATACGAACTTGAAAAGATGAACTTAGCCTTGGTTGAAAAATACAAAAAAATAGAAAAAGAAGAAAAAAGATGGGAAGAATATCTGTTAGAAGATGCACAAGTAGTTATTACAGCATTCGGTACGGTTGCAAGAATTGCCAAAAGTGTTGTTAACGAAGCAAGAAAGAAAGGTATCAAAGTCGGATTATTTAGACCTATAACATTGTGGCCATATCCGTATGAAAGACTTGAAGAAATTTCTAAGGGTAAGAAACTTGTCTTCGACGTTGAAATGAATATGGGACAGATGTTGGAAGATGTTAAACTTGCTGTTAAAGATCACGCGAGAGTTGAGTATTACGGTAGACTTGGCGGTGTAGTTCCAACACCAACGGAAATACTCGAAAAACTCGAAAGCTTTCTCGGGAGGTAATAAGTATGGCACAATTACTGTACAAAAAACCTGAAAGTTTAACACAGAAAGAATTTACCTATTGCCCAGGTTGTACGCATGGAGTAATACACAGATTGATTGCTGAAGTTATAGATGAACTCGGTATCCGTGAAAAAATGATTGCTGTTTCACCAATTGGATGTTCTGTCTTTGCTTATCAATTTTTCAATATGGATGCAACAGTTGCACCACACGGAAGAGCACCAGCGGTTGCAACTGGTATGAAGAGAGCCCTTCCAGATAGATACGTATTTACATATCAAGGTGATGGAGACCTTGGTGCAATAGGTACAGCAGAAATTGTTCACACTGCAAACAGAGGCGAAAAAATAACAACTATCTTTGTAAACAATGCTATTTACGGTATGACCGGCGGTCAAATGGCACCTACAACACTTTTAGGTATGAAATCAACAACTACGCCATATGGAAGAAAAGCTGAAAACGATGGTTATCCACTCCATGTGAGTGAAATAATCAAAGAAACACGGGGAGTAGCTTTCTTGGCAAGAACAAAAGTTAACACTCCTCAAGACGTCCAAAAGACAAAGAAAGCTATAAAAAAAGCTTTCTTAGCACAAGTAAAAGGTTTAGGATTCGGTATGGTGGAAGTTCTTTCAACTTGTCCAACAAACTGGGGACTTGACCCAATAACTTCATTAAAGTGGTTGGAAGAACATATGGTTCCCGAATATCCTCTTGGTGTATTCGTTGACAAGGTTGGTGACGAACAATGACTTACAGAATGATATTCGCAGGTTTCGGTGGTCAAGGTGTAATGTTGATGGGGCAAATAATTTCTTATGCCGCTATGCTTGAAGGCAAAAAAACAACGTGGTTTCCATCATATGGACCTGAAATGCGCGGAGGTACCGCAAACTGTACAGTCGTTATTAGCGACGATGATGTTGCTTCACCAGTTGTCGATACCGCTGAAATAATCGTTGCAATGAACATACCATCACTTATGAAATTTGAACGAGCGGTTGCAAAAGATGGATATCTTTTCTTAAATCAATCAGTTATTGATAGAGAACCAAAAAGAACAGATATAAAAGTGTTTAAAATCTCAGCCAACGATACAGCCGAAGAACTTGGTAATATCAAGGTGGCAAATATGGTTATGCTCGGTACAGTCGTTGGAGCAACAAACGTGTTGCCCGTTGAAAGTATTTACAAAGCAATAGAGAAAAAACTTTCCGGCGGAAAAGCAGCTCTTATTGAAATTAACAAACAAGCAATAAAAAAGGGAATTGAAAGCGTAAAATAACTTTTCTTAAAGTATATTTAAAAAAGGCGGTTCAGATAAATTCAAATCAAGTAGAAGGCAGATAATTAGTTTATCTGCCGTCTTTTTATATCACCGTACGTACCGTTTACGGCGGTTCATTAAGTTACTTGCATCTCTCTGCAGTTGTTCTATGTTTCCATCAAACTGATCCTTGAGACCTCCCCAGGTAAGTGCGTTCATTTTCCCCTCATATATCTGCCACATTCCTTAGAATTCGGATAGTATTGGACTTTATCTTGTTTTGCAGACTTGTCCGTTCTAAGTAGCCTTATATTCAGATTCCATCTCACGATGGACGCCCTTGCTTTAGGCTAGTGGTTCCCACAACCAAGCTCAAAGAGAACTTTCACCACTTAGTTAACGCATACGCTTAGCACACCAACGAAGGTCGGGAGCCCCCGACCTTTTTTATTTGTATTTTTTTATTATAGACTCTATTCTGTTTGCTTTCAAAAGTGAGTCGATCGCCTCGTTCAACCGCTTAATCAAACTTGTGTTAACAACTACCATAGCGATATCTATCTCGTAGATAAGTTTTTCGTATACTTCAAAATCGTACAGCCTTTTTAAGTACAAAGCGTTGTAATAATCGAAAAATCCGGCATCAACTTTTTTTAATATCAGTGAAAGTTCTATCTCTGAATTTGAGACAAACGAGGTGTATCTGACTTTTTTTCCTTCAGATATCCACTGTTGAACAAGTTTTTCTCCCGTTGCACCTTTTTTTACCCCAAATTGTACCTTTTCAACGTCTCCATTCCATTGAAAACCTTTTTTTAGAACAATCGCAAGTCCTGACTTTAGATAGGACTTTGAAAATGTGAAAAGCTTTTCTCTTTCAACCGTTTTGTGAATTCCTCCAAGGACAATATCAAGTCCTAATTTTTCCAAAGAATCTTTGTCTAATGCTGAAAACGGTAGAACGTAGATATCAAGAGAAACTTTTAATGCATTACCAATTTCATTTATTACTTCGTAATCAATTCCAGTTAGTCTATTTCCAGTCCAAAAAGCATATGGTTCCCCTAAAAATAGACCGACTTTAACCTTTGTTTGTGAAAACGAGAAAATAGCTAACGTAATTAGAAACAAAAATAGAAATTTTTTCATAACAATACCTCACCTTAAAAGTTTTGACGATTATGTGATACAATATAACCGTACAATATAAAAAAATTAGTTAGAAACAAAAGGAGTTAAACTAAAGTGAGAGTAGTTTTGGTAGATGGTTATATTGACGAACCTGCTGTCCTTGGAGTACCACCGTATATAAGTACTTATGCAAGGTATATTGCGGGGACTTTTCTTTTAAAAGGCTACGATATCCAATATTATACCATAGACCAAGTCCGTTTTCAAAATTTATGGAACAATTTTTGTGATTATGATTTCGTTGTTGTTTTAGGTGGACTTACAGTTCCTGGACATTACCTTGGTGGAACTCCGATAACTCCAAAGGAAGTTGAGAAGATATTCAAATCTAACAGATATGCTAAGAAGATAATCACTGGTGCGATCGGAAGAGCGTATTCAATGAAGGGGGGAACGTTTGCCAAAGAACTTGATTTTTCTGATGCTGAGTATATTGAAGATATACCAACATACTTTTTGGGTAAAGATTACATCTCTGCAATTAGAGAATCTTCTTTAGCTGGTGTACAAATCGTTAAACAACATCAAAACTATCCTCACTTAATCGCAGAGATTGAGTTGTCTTTGGGGTGCGAAAGACGTACATTTTGTACTTTTTGTAGTGAACCTATACTGCATAGAAAGTTCTTCTCAAGACCAGTAAAAGATATAGTCGATGAAATCGAAATTCTCTACAAAAATGGAGTTAAAGCGTTTAGACTTGGAAGAAGTGCAAATATCTTCGCCTACGGAAGCGATTTTAACGGGAATAGAATTAATCCTGAAATAATCGAAGAACTTTATTCTGGAATACGTAACGTAGCTTCTGAACTTGAGGTTTTGCACACAGACAACGCAAATCCGTCATATATATCTCGAAATCTTAAAGGATCAAGTAAAATCTTAGAAACGATAGTCAAGTACAACACTGAAGGCGACATATTATCATTTGGTGTGGAAAGTTTTGATGAACGAGTTAGAAAGATAAACAATATAGATGGTACAGTTGAAGACATAGATATTGCTGTAAAGCTTGTTAACGAAATCGGTGGAGTTAGGAGCGAAAATGGTGTTCCAAAGCTTTTACCAGGTATAAATCTTATTTTTGGACTTCCTGGTGAGACGAAAAAGACTTACGAAATAAATCATAAAAAACTTCTTGAATATTTAAATTCCGGATTGATGTTGAGAAGAATTAATTTAAGACAGGTAATGATCTTCACTGAAACTCCTATTTGGTATCTTTCAAAAAGAAAAGTGATAAAATATGATAAGAGACTTTTTGAACACTACAAATATCTGATTAGAACCAACATAGATAATCCTATGCTTAAAAAAGTTTTTCCAATTGGTACTGTAATAAAAAACGTCTTACCTGAGACAAGAAATGGAAAATGGCAATTTGGAAGACCACTTGGAACTTACCCAATTTTAATAGGAGTACCTTATCACTTTTCAGAACCAACTGATCTCTTAATTATCGATCACGGTTTTAGGTCAGTAACGGGAATAAGAAGAGCACCGATTGAAAAACTAACAGTTGAGGAGCTTTCAGCTATACCCGGAATTAGTAAAAACTGGGCTGAAAAATTAAAAAGAGGAGAAACAATCGAATTCAGTGAGAAAACAATTAGAATTTTGGAAAAACTGAAATAATTTCTTGCTGCAAGGGGGGAGTGTTGTGAAAAAAATATTGTTAGTGATTCTTGTATTGTGTTTAATAACAGTCTTTGGAGCTGGATTTTCAGATATACCTGCTAACCACTGGGCAAAAGATGCTGTTGAAAATCTTAGACAATTGGGTCTTATTTCAGGGTTTCCAGATAATACTTTTCGTGGTAACGAAGCTTTAACAAGGTATCAGATAGCCCTAATTTTGTACAATTTTTACAGCTTTCTTGAGTCTAACCTATATAGTATGGAACTTCAAATAACAAATATAAACGTAGCTTTGGAAAAAATACAAATCACCGAAGAGACGAGCAAAGAAATTATAATCCTTCAAAGTAAAATACAGGTTTTAGAAGAGGAGGTTAACAAAGTACTAACAGAACTTTCTGAAATTAAAAAGACAAATCAAATCACTTCTGAACATGAGATTGAAAATATAAGTTTAGCAAAAATAAAAGATTTTGAAGAACGCTTAAAGAGTATTTATTCATTAATCGAAAATCTTCAAGGTGAATTTTCAACCCTCAAAAACAGCTTGCAAAATCTCCAACCTCTTCAAAAACCAATTCAGTCAATTCAGGAAATGGATAATACAGACATAGCGAAAAAAATAGAACACTTAGAGTCTTTTGACCAAAAAGTTGAAAGAGATATCAAGGAGCTGTACAGATTTTCAAAATCGTTCAGCGAATTTATAGAAAAGATTACACCACTGCTCGAAACTTACGTAACAACTGCAGAATTGGAAAAGAGACTTGAAGAATTTAAAAATATAATAATCAAACGTGAAGAAATGATAACTCTTAGAAGCTTTTTTGATAAATTGAACGAAGATTTGAAAACATTAAAAGCAAAGATTAACGATTTTTCAGTACTGTCGAATAAAATTTCAAATTTAGAGACTGAGCTATCAAATCTTAAGGAAAAACTAATATATAAAGATTCTACTATTTCAACTTCTAACCTCCTTGACTTTGAACACATTGAAAAAGAACTCGAAATTCTTTCTAATAAATTGGCCGAATTTGAAAAGACCTTTTCACAGCAACAAAAAACTGATAAAAACTGGTTTGAGAATAATATCAATGATATAAGACAATCTATTTCAAACCTAAAAAAAGATCTTCAACACGTAAGTGCAGAACTTGATAATTACAGAAAAATACTTTTCCCATTTTTCGAATACGAAAAAATATCAAACGAATTGATGTCTTTTGAGAAAAGAATTGAGAACTTCAATAGTTTTCTTAATGTATTAAATAACAAATTTGAGATTCTTAAGAAGAACGTTGAAAGTAGCTATCCAGTCGAAATACTAAATCAGATGTCTGAGATTAGAGAAGAGATTCGCAATTTAATATCTGAAAATACGAAAATTTTTAGAATTATCGATTCATTAAAGGAAGAGATAGCAGTTCAAAGCGGTAATCAAGAAAAAATAAGTTCAAAACTTGGAATTGTTGAGAAAGATCTTCAAAAGTTGAAAGATGAAGTCAAATTACTATCTGAGAAAAAGAGTGAACTTGAAACATCTAAGATATACGTAACCGATAGAGAATTGAGTAATCAGATTGAAATGATATCAAACAGAATTGAAGAAATCGAAAAATCTTTAAATGAAGTGAGTCGTCTAAGAGAAATTGGAGATCCTACAAAAGTAACGATTTCGACATTAGAAAAAGAAATCGAAGAACTAAAGGCATTTTTTTCAAATATCAAAGAAGATACCAAATCTAATGAAAGTAGCGACGAGATCCAATTACTATTAGGTTTGTCAAAAAGAGTCGATAGAATAGAAGAGTCTCTCAAGGAGCTTTCACAGCAAAGAACAGATAAAGTTGTATACGCAACAGAACTAAGTAAGATATACTCTGAAATAAATACATTGAAAAACGAAATTGCAAAAATTAAAGAGTCACCAACAGTTTACGAAAAAACAGTAGTACAAGAGTCAAAGACCTCAGAACTTGAAGCTTTGCAACTAAAAGAACTTATTTCCGAATTGAAAAATTCTATCGAATCTATCAAAAATAAAACTCTTCAATTAGAAGAAAAAGTATCTGTATTAGAGAAGGATGAAATAACCAGTGAAATATATCAACAGATTTCAGAGATGAAACAAAAAATAGAGAGACTTGAAGAAATTATAAATGAAGAAAAAAGTAAAGATGAAATTGCAATAAAAGAAATTGAGACTAAAACAGAATATCTTCAAATTAAAGATGATACTCAGATAAGACAGCTTGAAACTTCACTAAAAGAAATAAATGAATTCTTGGAAGTACTTTCAAATAGAATCGATTTATTAGAAGAGTACTCAAATAGTTTTTACGAAAATTTACAGAAAAAGGTTAATATTGAAATTTATGAAGAAGATCTCTATAATTTAAGTAACTACATTTCTAAAATCAACGAAATGTTAAGAATCTTTGAGCTGCGAATAGCCTCACTCGAAGAACTACAAAACGTAGTTTACGAATCAACTGAAGATTTAAAGGCGAAATTCAACGAACTAAGTGAGAGAACTGACAAAATCGAAAAAGAAATGAGTGATAATATAACTGATTTGTTTAAAAAAACAGATACATTTGAAGAGAAATTAAAGATTGTCTTTAATAGTATCGGTAAAATTTCGGAGAATGAAAAAGAATTTAGACGTGAAATACAAACGCTAACTGAAAGAATGGAACTTCTTGACAGGGATTTTGAAATTTTCAAAGAAGAAGTTCTCAAAAGAATTACAGAAATTGGTATTGCCCAAAAAGAAAATCAAGAATATATCGAAAGCTTGGAAAAAAGAATTGGAGAAAAATTTAACCAGATCGAACAAGACCTTAATAGTCTTATTACGCCGGTTCAAGAGGATAACAAAGAATTATTCTCAAAAGTTGAAGAACTAACCACACAAATTCGGTTAGTGAATATTGACATTCAAAAGACAAATGAAATCTTGGAAAAGAAAGCAAATATTTCATATGTTGAGCAAAAAACAGAGAAACTCAAAAGTGAAGTAGATTCTGATCTTACTAATGTAAAATCAGAACTTGCTGCTTTCAAAACACTAACCTTATTAATGGTAATAGCCAACGTCATACTAATCTCTATGATATTACTCTCAAAATGAGTAAAATCGGTATTGACAATTTTCAATTTCTATGTTTTAATAATTGCCGGATTTTGTGATTGGCTTGAAAATAAAAGATTAAGAAACCTCTTGACAACAAAAAAAAACGTGATAAAATACATAGAGAAAATCGAAATAACGGGGACGTGGTGAAGCCTGGTTATCACGCCGGTCTGTCACACCGGTGGCCGCGAGTTCAAATCTCGTCGTCCCCGCCAGTGAAGAATCGGGACGTTAAGTCCCGATTTTTTTTACCACAAAGTGCATCATAGTAGGGACTTTAGAAATGAATAAGAAAAAACGAAAACAAAGTGAAAGGTAAGACAAGTTTGGGAAAAAGTTCGCAAACATTCTTTGAAAATTGAAAAAACTGGTCAAAAGTGGGAATATATAAAACGAAATCGGTTTTTGTTGAGAAAAATTCCACAATTGCCTTTTTGTTCT
>FWWL01002309.1_pt1 | contig 17642 bp, 15 predicted proteins | sample 2228331 | NCBI WGS metagenome assembly FWWL01 (sample SAMEA103939775, study PRJEB20133) | metagenome
TTTCGCTTAGAGTCGTTTCACATGTATGGCGTCATAGGCACTGCTGTGGTCGTTGGTGCCTTGTCTGTATTTCTCATCAAAAAGCTGCAGGCGCGTACGATATATGGCGAGCCGATAACTTTTACGAACAAGACTTTCAACAAGGGCCAGGTGATTGGCGGCTTGCTCTTTGGCTTAGGCTGGGCCATGACGGGGGCTTGCCCGGGGCCACTGTTTGCTCAGATAGGCACAGGCGCCACGGTAATAGTGGTGGCGTTGTTGAGCGCTATCGCAGGCACGTGGTGCTACGGCTATTTCCGCGAGCGGCTGCCGCATTAAGACGCCAGTCGTCTTGGCATTAGGAGCCAGGGGCATTGCCATATGATGAACCGCGAATGGCGATGCCCCTCTATTTTTGCCGCCACTTTCAAAGAGATTACAAAAGCACGCTGTCTGTGTCCGATTTTTTGACTGAGTTGCGCCGCCGCCGCACGTTTGCCATCATAGCCCACCCCGATGCCGGAAAAACCACCCTCACGGAAAAACTACTTCTTTTTGGCGGTGCCATACAAACAGCTGGTGCCGTCAAGAGCAACAAGATTAAGAAGGCGACGGTATCCGATTTCATGGAAATCGAGCGTCAGCGCGGCATCTCCGTGAGTACTTCGGTGATGGGCTTCGAGTACCGCGACCTACAGATAAACATCTTGGACACGCCCGGCCACGAAGACTTTGCTGAAGACACCTACCGAACGCTCACAGCCGTAGATTCGGCAGTGGTAGTAGTGGATGCCGCCAAAGGCGTAGAGACGCAAACAGAGAAGCTCACTCAGGTGTGTCGTATGCGGGCGACACCTATTATATTCTTCATAAATAAGCTCGACCGCGAAGGCCTTGACCCGTTTGACTTGCTGGATGAGCTAGAAAAAAAACTCTCTGTGAAGGTGCGCCCGCTGTCATGGCCCATTGGAATGGGGCAACGCTTTCAAGGAGTGTATAGCCTCTATGAACGCCGCTTGGTGCTCTTCCAACCTCACGGCAAACAACAAGCGGAAGAAAGCATTGTCTTTGAAGACCTGCAAAGCCCGGAGCTGGAGCGCTTCATAGGCGAACGCCCCGCCAAGCAGTTACGCGAGGATGTGGAGACCATCGAAGTGGTGTATCCGCCTTTCGATAGAGAGGCCTACTTGCGCGGAGACATCTGCCCGGTGTTCTTCGGTTCGGCAGTCAACAATTTCGGCGTGCGCGAGCTGCTCGATTGTTTCGTGGACATTGCTCCGCCGCCCTTGCCGCGCCAAACGGAGGAGCGGGTGGTAAAACCCGAAGAGGAGAAGTTCAGCGGCTTTGTGTTCAAGATTTTTGCCAACATGGACCCTCGGCACCGCGACCGCATTGCCTTTTTGCGCGTGTGTTCGGGCCGTTTTGAGCGCAACAAAAACTACCGTCACGTTCGGCTGGAGCGCGAGTTAAAGTTCCCATCTCCCACCATGTTTATGGCCAGCCGAAAAACGCTGCTCGAAGAAGCCTATCCGGGCGATGTGGTGGGCTTGTACGACTCTGGAAATTTCAAAATTGGCGATACGCTAACGGAAGGCGAGGTGCTGCACTTCAAAGGCATACCTTCATTCAGTCCTGAGCAGTTCAGGTATGTGGAAAACGCCGACCCGCTCAAACAAAAGCAGTTTGCCAAAGGGCTGGAGCAACTCATGGATGAAGGTGTGGCGCAGTTGTTTGTACGCCAAAGCGATGGGCGCCGCATCGTGGGCACAGTAGGTCTATTGCAGTTTGAAGTGCTCCAGTATCGCCTCGAGGTAGAGTACGGCGCCAAATGCCGCTACGAGCCGGTCAATCTGTACAAGGCCTGCTGGGTAAGCAGCGACGACGCAAAAGCCTTGCAGGCATTCTTAGAGCGCAGAAAGCGAGACATCGCTCATGACCGCTACGGGCAGCCAGTTTTTATGGCGGAAACCGCCTGGACGCTCCAGACGGTACAGGAAAATTTCCCACACATTCGCTTTCGCTTTACTTCCGAAGTGTGAGCCACCATTCTGCTAGCGTTGCAACGGTGTCTGCAAGCGAACTTTGCCGAAAACCGCACATATTATGCTCACACCTGCCGACCTGCCCCGCCTGAAGTACACTGCGTCGGGCAATTTTTTTCTTATTGCTGGCCCTTGTGCCGTCGAGGGCGAACAAATGGCCTTCGACATCGCTGGCCGAGTGCGCGAAATATGCGAGCAGTTGGCCATTCCATATATTTTCAAAGGCAGCTACCGAAAGGCTAATCGGAGCCGTGGAGACTCTTTCACCGGAATTGGCGACGAAAAAGCCCTCGCTATTTTGAAGGCTATAGGCGAAACCCTCGACCTTCCGATAACGACCGACATCCACAGTGAACCGGAGGCGGCCCTGGCTGCTCAGAGTGTAGATGTCATACAAATACCTGCATTTCTGTGCCGCCAGACCAGCCTATTGGTGGCCGCCGCCCAGACTGGAAAAGTGGTCAACATTAAAAAAGGGCAGTTCGTCAGCCCAGAGTCCATGCAGTTTGCCCGCCAAAAGGTAGTGGATGCGGGCAATGAGCGCGTGTGGCTGACCGAGCGGGGCACCATGTTTGGATACTCAGACTTGGTGGTGGATTTTCGGGGGATACCCATCATGCGGGCATTTGGCAGCCCTGTGGTGGTGGACTGCACCCATTCTCTGCAACAGCCTAACCAAAGCAGCGGCGTTACTGGAGGGCGCCCCGCCCTTATTGCTACTATCGCCCGGGCTGCCATAGCCGTAGGCGCCGACGGATTATTCATCGAAACACATCCCAAACCCGCCGAAGCCAAATCGGACGGCGCCAACATGCTACCGCTCGCGCAACTGCGCCCACTGCTGGAGCAACTCGTCGAAATCCGCCAGACTATCCGAAGGTTTGCCCATTAAGAGACGGTTAAACAGGCGGCGCAGATGTCTAATTTGTGAATTTAGAGGGGCATTTGTTTGAAATTGTAACACCCACACTATTTTTACCGCCGTAAAAAACGTTTCCAAAGAAAACAACTCTGCTACTCCTGTTGGACTTTTTTCTCAACCACACCCACCACACATCCGTCCTGCTGCATCTTACTAATCAACTCGGGTCGAAACAGAACGGAAAAGCCCGAAGGAGTAAAGGAGATTGTTTTTTGAGGAGCTGTTTTTAAAACCCGTATTCTAAAACATCTTTTAACAAAAAAATTAAACGCAGCATGACAGCAGCAAAAAACACTCCTGCGAAAAAACAAGAAATGGGCTTCAGTGCGATCTTCCCTTACATCGCCATTCCGTTGTGCTTCGTCTTGTCCACGATCATTTACAAGTACGTGTTTGGCGACCCCTCGCACTTTGTGGATGGCGATCCGAACAAGGATCCACTGCCCGGTGACTACTTCGGAACCATTTACAAAGGTGGTTGGGTGGTGCCCATCCTGTTGGGTATGGCATTCATGGCCATTGTGTTCGTCATCGAGCGCTTCATCACGTTGACTAAGGCAGCCGGTGTAGGTAAGGTAGATGATTTCGTTCGCGTTGTGAAGAATGCACTGGACCGCGGTGACATCCAGGCTGCCATTAATGCTTGCGACAAGCAAAAAGGCTCGGTGGCCAACGTAGTGCGCGCAGGTCTGGTTAAATACGATGAAATGACGCGCATCACGGGAATGGAGAAGGACGAGAAAATTGTGGCCATTCAGAAAGAAATCGAGGAGGCCACCACACTAGAGCTGCCCATCCTGGAGCGCAACCTCAATATTCTGGCCACTTTGGCCTCTGTAGCGACGCTTATTGGTCTGTTTGGTACGGTATTGGGGATGATCCGCGCCTTCGCAGCCCTTTCAACAGCGGGTGCGCCTGACTCCACTCAGCTGGCTATGGGTATCTCGGAGGCCCTTATCAACACAGCCCTTGGTATCGGTACTTCGGCCATTGCTATTATCATGTACAACTTTTTCACGGCGCGTATTGACGCCATGACTTACCGCATTGACGAAGCGGGATACAGTATCACCCAGACTTTTGCGGCGACGCAACACTAACTCTCACATCCTGACGCAAACCCACTGCCCGACCTTCGGGGCAAATATGACCTTACACAAGGTTGGGCAGTGGTTCAATAAAAAGAAATTGTACCATGCCTAAGCACAAACCAGCACGGCACACGCCGACGATTGACATGACCGCTATGTGCGACGTGTCCTTCCTGTTGCTGACCTTCTTCATGCTCACGGCCAAGGCCAAACCACAGGAACCCGTGGTGGTAGACACTCCCTCGTCCATATCAGAGACGAAACTTCCCGAGTCGGGTACGTTGACTATTCTGATTGATAAGGAGGGCAAGGTATTTCTCGATATGACAGGCCAACACACGCGTTACGCGCTCATATCGGACATGAACGCGCAGTATCAGATGGGCCTGACAGAGGAGGAAATGAAAAAGTTCTCCATTTTTGGGGCATTTGGCGTGCCGCGTAAGGACTTGCGCAAGTGGTTGGCTATGAACTCCACCGAACGGCAAAATGCTGCCAACTTTCCGGGTGTACCCTCTGATACAGTAGGTAATGAGTTAGGCCCTTGGATACACAATGCTCGCTTGGCGCAGTTTCGCCTCAAACAGGAGGGCAGGGTGCCTGAAGAGTACGTGATTGTTGTCAAAGCAGACAAGGATACTCCCTATTCCGCTATCCAGAAGGTGTTCAACACCTTGTCAGACATCAATGTGAACAAGTTCAACCTCATCACCAATCTGGAAGCGGATCCGAACAAGACCCAGGGACTTTAAGGTTGCCTGTGCCTTGAGCGGATGTACATCCACCTATTTTAAAACCCACATAACAGCGCATACCTATGGCTGAGATTCAAACCGCCGATAGTGGTGCCAGAAAGAAAGGCGAAGGCAAGGTTCGCTCGAAGAAACTCTCCACCCGCGTTGACCTTACGCCGATGGTGGACTTGGCCTTCTTGCTTATTACATTCTTTATGTTGACCACCACCCTGGCCAAACCGCAGATCATGCCTGTGGTGATGCCAGAAAAGAAGATTAAAGAAGAAGACGTCGTAGAAACCAAGGAGTCGCAAGTGCTTACCCTGCTTTTGGGGCCAGACGACAAGGTGTACTACTACGAAGGCATCACAGATCCCAAGCTGGACTCGACCGACTTCTCTGCTGAGGGGCTTCGCAAGGTTATTTTGGACAAGAAAAGACGCGTAAAGGAAGAATGGGGCGACATGGAACGCGACGACCCCAAAAACCCCGGCCAAAAGAAAATGGTATCGCGCCTAAATGTCATCATTAAGCCTACCAAAGAGTCGCGTTACAAGAACCTTGTAGATGCTTTTGACGAAATGCGAATCACAGATGTAGCCATGTACGTATTGCTGGATATTTCGGAACAGGAAGAGGAATTTATCCGCAATCCGGCAGGAGGGCTGAAGTTCTCCGTAGAGGAGCAAATAGAGGCCATTCAGAAAGCCACGAAAAAGTCGCAGTAACCATCGGGCGCTCTATAGCGGATCCTTTCTACGACACGTATAGCACACCTAAAAAAGGATAAATACCATGGCAGAAAAAAACAGCACTTCCGCCTACCGGGATATGCTCGACATCATATTCGCCAATCGTAATCGCGATTATGGGGCGTACCAGTTGCGCCGGGCATATCCGAAGTACATGGGGCGCGCATTAGCCTACGGCGTAGCGCTGATTATTCTCTTCTTTTCTTTTCCGTACATCATGTCTAAGATGACGGATGTTTTCAAGCAAGAAGATAAACTCATCGAGGTAACAGCCGAGATAGGGCCGCCCCCTGACATTGACCCTAACAACCCACCGCCGCCACCGCCACCGCCGCCGCCTACTCCGCCACCACCCACGCGCTCTACCATCCAGTTCGTCCCACCTATTATCAAAAAGGACGAACAGGTGGCTGACCAAGAGCCACCGACGGTGGAAGAAGTTATCGAGACCAAAGCAGACGTGGGCGCGAAGACGAAGGAAGGCACCGACGATGCACCACCAGAAATTATAGATAACCCTGTGGTCGCCAAGGTAGTTGAGGCACCCGTGCGGCAGGAAGAAAAAGTCTTCGAGCAATTCGACATCCAGAAGCCCCCCAGCTTCCCGGGTGGAGAAGCCGAACTGCTCAAATACTTGGCGGAAAATATCAAGTACCCACCGCTCGCCCGCGAGAACAACATCCAGGGTCAAGTTGTGCTATCTTTCGTCGTTGGCAAAAAAGGTGAGATTACCGACGTAACCATCATCAAAGACATCGGCGGCGGCTGCGGAAAGGAAGCCGTGCGCGTAGTGGAAAGCATGCCTCGCTGGATACCAGGCGAAGCCAACGGCAACCCCGTAAAGGTCCGCTTTACCTTACCAGTACGCTTTAGGCTAGAGTAATACCTGCACAAGTAGTACTGTTTCCTTCGAACAGCCGGCCTATGGACACCAAGGCCGGCTGTTCGGCTTTTTAAACCTGCAACCTTGCCTACCAAAGCATTCTTGCCGGACTCCTTACCTTTGCACCGCAGAAAAGCGATCTTTTAGCAAGTAATTGAACCGCAAAGAGGCTGTGGCCGTTTTCTGCCTGCTTATTTCTCCTTGGCCTTTCATCATGAAAAATATCCGCAACTTCTGCATTATAGCACACATTGACCACGGTAAGAGCACCCTAGCTGACCGCTTGCTGGAATACACCAAAACCATCAGCGAGCGGGAAATGCAGGACCAGGCTTTGGACAACATGGATCTGGAACGCGAACGCGGCATCACCATCAAGAGCCACGCCATCCAGATGCGCTACACCCATCCCACCGACGGGCAAGAATATATCTTCAACCTTATTGATACGCCAGGCCACGTTGACTTTTCCTACGAAGTCAGCCGCGCCATTGCAGCATGCGAAGGTGCTCTGCTCCTCGTGGATGCAACGCAAGGCATTCAGGCCCAAACCATTAGTAACCTTTATTTGGCTTTGGAACATGATCTGGAGATCATTCCCATTGTCAATAAGATAGACATGGAAAGCGCCGACGTGGAGGGCACACAAGATCAAATCATTGACCTCATCGGGTGCAAGCGCGAAGACATTATCAATGCTTCAGGGCGTACCGGGGTCGGCATTGAAGAGATCATGGCTGCTGTCGTCAATCGCATCCCACCGCCCAAAGGCGACCCAACGGCTCCATTGCAGGCCATGATTTTCGATTCTATGTTCAACAGTTACCGTGGCGTTATCACCTATGTACGGCTGGTGAACGGAACGCTGCGCAAAGGCGATGCCATCCGCTTTATGGCCACCGGTAAAGAGGTTTGTGCCGAAGAGGTAGGCATACTGCGTATGGGCCTACAAGAAACTGCCGAGCTGGCTGCCGGTAATGTAGGCTACATCATCACGGGCATAAAAGCCAGCCGTGAAATCAAGGTTGGCGATACAGTTACCCATGTGGCTCGTCCGTGTGATGCCCCGATAAAAGGCTTCGAAGAGGTCAAGCCCATGGTTTTTGCTGGTATTTATCCTGTGGACAATGACGATTTCGAAAGCCTGCGCGATGCTCTGGAGAAACTTCAGCTCAACGATGCTTCGTTAGTTTTCGAGCCTGAAACCTCCCCGGCCTTGGGCTTTGGTTTTCGATGTGGCTTTTTGGGCATGCTCCACTTGGAGATTGTGCAAGAACGCCTCCGACGCGAGTTCAACCAGAACATCATTACCACGGTGCCCAACGTCCCGTACTTCGCTACTGACACCAAAGGCCGCCGCTTTGAGGTGCGCCAGCCCTCCGAATTACCAGACCCCACTCAGCTCAAGTCTGTAGAAGAGCCCTACATCTACGCCCAAATTATTACTAAGCCTGAGTACATCGGCAATATTATGTCGCTGTGCATGGATAAGCGCGGTGTTCTGCAGCGGCAGACTTACTTGACTCCCACGCGTGTCGAACTCATTTTTCACATGCCGCTGGCTGAGATTGTCTTCGACTTCTACGATAAACTCAAGTCCATGACCCGCGGCTATGCTTCCTTTGACTATCACCTGCTGGACTATCGGGAAACAGACGTGGTGAGGCTCGACATTCGCCTGAATGGTACTGTGGTAGATGCTTTTAGCTCTTTATTGCACCGAACCAAAGCAGAGTATGTAGGCCGCCGCATGTGCGAAAAACTGAAAGAACTGCTTCCGCGTCAGCAATTCCAGATAGCCATTCAGGCTTCCATTGGGCAAAAGGTCATTGCGCGCGAGACTATTAGCGCCCTGCGGAAGGATGTTACTGCTAAATGTTATGGTGGCGACATCACGCGGAAGCGCAAATTGCTGGAGCGCCAAAAAGAGGGCAAAAAGCGTATGCGCCAGTTTGGCACCGTTGAAGTGCCTTCGGAAGCTTTTCTCAAGGTGCTTCAGATAAATAACTGACGCTCATCGGAAGACACCGCGGCAATTTCCAGAAATTCGCTCAGTATCATGGCCGTAGCACCCCACACGATGTGGCCCTCAACATCGAAGTAGGGTGTGTTTCGGATGACAAGCCCCTGCCTTAAAGTAATATCCGTTACTTTACGATTTTCGGGCGTGCTCAGCAAGGAGAGGGACGGAAGCAAAATGCCCTCTACTTCACCTGGTTGAGGGCGAAACACTACGGCTTCCTTTAGCATGCCTACGAAGGGATAGACCAGAAAATGACTAACAGGGATATAAAGCTCCGTCAGTTGCCCCAGTATCTCTACCGATTGAGGCGGCACTCCGATCTCTTCCTCTGCCTCGCGAAGGGCTACATTGACCAAGGCGCCATCGGTCTCTTCCCACCGCCCGCCGGGAAAGCTCACTTGACCGCTGTGGCGGTCTCGCGGGTTGGCCGAACGCCGAATAAGCACGGTGTGCCATTCGCCTCCCTCCCAGAAAAGCAGATTGAGCACGCAGGCAATGCGGGCATCGGGTGGCACCGCAGGCGTCGCGTGAAGCTCTTCTATGCGGCGAGCACTGGCCATACGCAGCTGGGCAGCCCGCCCGGGCAGGGTGCCCTGCAAACGCATGCGCAAATACTCGAGCCAAGTGTCTTTTCTGTTCTGCATGGTGGGCGAAAGAAACTTCTCAACAGGAAACAACGCAGGTAGTTTTCTCAGAGGCGCCTAACAATGTTGCCCGCTTGACTCAATACCAACCGCCAAACTCCAAACGCTGTCCCATTTGGCTCTCGTCAAAGCGGCCATTGTGCCAAGCGATGTGCCCGCTGACGATAGTTGTCATCACCTTGCCCTTGAAGATGTGGCCTTCAAAAGGCGACCAGCCGCATTTGTAGAGGATGTTATCGGGGGTTACCATCCAGCGCCGTTTCAAATCTACCAATATCAAATCAGCCCAATAGCCCTCGTCAATGAACCCGCGCTCCTGGATGCGAAAGGCGATGGCCGGGGCATGGCACATTTTATCCACGAGTGTCTCTAAGGAGATCTTTCGCGAGTGGTAGAGGCCGAGCATGATATTGAGGCCGTGTTGTATTAAGGGTAAGCCCGATGGCGCTTTAAGGTAAGGTTGGTTTTTCTCCTCCAAGGTATGCGGAGCGTGGTCGGTGGCCACCACGTCGAGGATATTACTGTTCAGCGCTGCCAGCAGAGCGTCTCGATGGGTACGGCTTTTGATGGCGGGGTTGCATTTTATCAGATTGCCCCATCGGCCGTAGTGATAGGCGTGAAAATACAAGTGGTGTACGCAGACCTCGGCAGTGATCCGCTTCTTTTCTAGTGGCTTGTTCTTGTCAAAAAGGTGCAGCTCATTGCGGGTAGATATATGTAGCACATGCAGACGAGTGCAAAAGCGTTTGGCCAGCTCTATGGCTAACGATGAGGAAAGCACACAGGCCTTGGCACTGCGAATGCGCGGATGGTGTTTGGCCTCCACCCGATTACCATAGCGTTCTTTGTAGCGCTCCAGGTTTTCCCTTATTGTGGCCTCATCCTCGCAATGCGTCGCCACAAGCGTCGGAGCTTTAGCGAAAAGGCGCTCCAGAGCGTGCGGATCGTCCACGAGCATATCGCCGGTACTGCTGCCCATGAAAATCTTGATACCACACACGCGTTTGGGGTCTATTCGTTGGATCTCCTCTATGTTGTCGTTGGTGGCGCCCATGTAGAAGGAGTAGTTGGCCAAAGAATTGCGCTTGGCTATCTCATATTTAGCCTCGAGCAGCTCTCGCGTTACTGATGGAGGCTGCACGTTGGGCATCTCCATAAAAGACGTAACACCGCCGGCTACGGCTGCTCGGCTCTCGCTCGCAATCGTTGCCTTATGTGTCAGACCTGGCTCGCGAAAGTGCACCTGATCATCAATGACACCGGGCAGAAGATAAAGTCCTTTAGCGTCTATTTCTACGTCGGCTTTGACAGAGATGGCAGGGCCGACGCGCTCGATACGTCCGCGCCGGATGTACACATCCTGCTCCTTGATAGTGCCCCGATTGACTACGCGGGCATTTCTAATGAGGATGGTTTTGCTCATACGAAGATTTTCGTCGAAAGAACGCCAGAAAAATTGGTTGGTGCTTCAGCGAGGGCATAATTTTGCTCCCAATCGTGTTAGCGACGATTTAAGTTTAAAATGAAGCGTGTTTTGATGATGTCCTTCCTCGTTGAACAACGAGGAGGGGCTTTTTCTTTACGGCCTCATTTTGGCAAAAAAATGTTTCTTAGAAATGACCGAAGTAAGAATACGCCCTGCCACTGAAGCAGACATGCCTGCAGTGCACGCCCTTGTATATGAGTTGGCGGTTTACGAGAAGGCGCCGGAGGCGGTGGTTACTACGGCCGAGGAATACCGCCGTGATTATCAGGCCGGTCGCTTCGAGTGTCTCGTTGCCGAAATGTCGGGCCAGGTTTTGGGCATGGCGCTGTATTTTATGGCCTACTCGACCTGGAAAGGTAAGATGCTTTACCTCGATGATCTGGTGGTTACGGAAGCTCATCGTCGCGGTGGTATTGGCCGCCAGTTGTTCGAGGCGGTGCTTGAGGAAGGGCGGCGGCGCGGATGCCGATTAGTGAAATGGCAAGTGCTAGATTGGAACACGCCAGCCCTCGCCTTTTACCGCCGCTACGACGCCATCATCGAGACAGACTGGTGGAATGGCAAGATTTTTCTATGAATATCAAGTGCCTAAATAGCGCTCCTGGATGATGTGTAGGTGATGCTTGGTGTGTCCAGCGATGATCCAAGCCAGTGCCAAAGGGGTAATCTCATTGTCGGCAGCCGTGCCGCGCCGTCCCCACATGGTCGGGCTAAAGCTGCGGAAGAGATGCAGAGATGCTTCGCGAACAGCAGCAAATTCGTCAGCCAGTGCCGCAGGTGTGCGGCTGTTGGCCTCACTCATCTCCACGTAGACATTCTGATCAAAACTTGGCAGTGGTGTGGTGTCGCCTCGCGCAATACACATTGCCCGATAGGCAAAGATGCGCTCTGAGTCAATGAGATGCTGCACTACTTCGGCCGGCGTCCACTTACCTTCAGCATAGGATATCTCCCATTTTTCCCAGGGAATGCTCCTGAAAAAGCTCAGAGCATCTTCTTTCTGGGCTTCGAGAAACTGCACGATGTCTTGCGCATCCACAGTTGCTACATAGCCCGCATAGAAAGGCGCGTAGTCGGCCTCTTTTGGTCTTGCTTGTTGTGTTGTCGTTTGCATAGCACTATACTTTCAAAAAGCGTAGTTGAATAAAGAAATCTGTATAAAGCTAAAACAAAGGTCTTCTAAAAATTCACAGATAGCCAATGACTGCCGTCAAATGTTGCTCTGAGATAGCGCTTGAGAATGACTAGTGGAGCCTCCTGCTGAGGGAGAATAGAGAAGCCACTACCTTTGCCCGCCTATACTGAAAATATAGCCATTATTCACCTACCCTTAGCGGCCCAACGCATTCATTTACCCACTATGACAATACTCATCACTGGCGGCGCTGGCTTCATTGGCTCGCATGCCGTACGGCTATTTGTACGGCGATATCCACATTATCGGATAGTGAACCTCGATGCGCTGACCTACGCTGGAAACTTAGCCAACCTGCGAGATATCGAGGATGCACCCAATTATACTTTTGTGCGTGGGGACATTCGCGACACTAAGCTGCTTGAACAGTTGTTTGAACGGTACTCCTTTGATGCTGTCATCCATTTAGCAGCAGAAAGTCATGTGGATCGCTCCATTCTTAACCCGTTGGCTTTTGTGGAGACTAATGTGCTGGGCACAGTAAACCTTCTCAATACGGCTTGCAAATTCTGGGAAGGACAAAGCGAAGGTAAGCGCTTCTACCACGTCTCCACAGACGAAGTGTACGGCTCTCTGGGCGAGGAAGGGTATTTTACCGAGCAGACGCCTTATGACCCTCGCTCACCTTATTCTGCCTCCAAGGCAGCTAGTGACCATTTTGTGCGCGCCTATTTCCACACCTATCGCTTGCCTGTGGTGTTGTCAAACTGCAGCAATAACTACGGCCCTTATCAGTTCCCAGAAAAGCTCATACCCCTGATGATCAACAATATCCGCGAAGGGCGCCCGCTCCCGATTTATGGTGACGGGCGCAACGTGCGCGACTGGCTATGGGTCGAAGACCACGCCGAAGCCATGGACGTCATCCTGCACCGCGGGCGTTTGGGCGAGACCTACAACATCGGAGGCAACAACGAATGGGCAAACATTGACCTCGTACACCGCCTGTGCGACCTGGCTGATGAGATTTTGAAGCGCCCCATCGGTACGGCACGCCAACTGATTACCTTCGTCAAAGACCGCCCAGGCCACGACCGACGCTATGCCATTGATGCTTCTAAAATAAAGCGCGAGCTGGGGTGGGCACCCTCTGTAACCTTTGATGAAGGCCTACGCAAAACCATTCAATGGTACCTGGATAATACTCAGTGGCTCCAACAGGTCGTCTCCGGAGAATACCGTGATTACTACGCCAATGTTTATTCCGCTCGTCGGATGGGTTCTTCGGAGAAAGATACCGGATAAGTCGCCTGGAAAACCTAAGTTAACTATGGGATAGAGAAGTCGCCGCTAAGCATGGAGGTATCAGGCTTCAGTCTGTGATAATGCCTACATTTGCCCTCCTAATTTTTAAAATGCGACTGTATCATGGGACAGCAACCGCTTGACGATTGGCGCTGGGAACAGGAAGAATGGCTCGAGGCATTGGAAGAAGTCTTGGAGGCCCATGGCAAATCCAAAAGCCTGGAGCTGATACAGCAATTGCGCTATTGGTTGGCGCGCCGTGGGGTACCCGTTGGCGGGCCAGCACTCAATACACCTTATCTGAATACTATACCAGCCGATGAAGAGCCGCCTTATCCGGGCGATCTGGAAATAGAAAAACGCATCGAAAATATCATTCGCTGGAACGCCCAAGCGATGGTGCTGCAGGCGCAAGACAAAAACTTAGCCTTGGGCGGTCACATCGCCACCTATGCCGCTTGTGCTACGATGCTGGAGGTGTTGTTCAACCATTTCCTGCGCAACCGCTCGGCCGACTATGGCGGAGACCTGCTTATGTTTCAAGGGCACGCTTCGCCGGGCATCTACGCCCGTGCCGTTTGGGAAGGTCGCCTGACCTTGGAGCAGATTGCTAATTTCCGGCAAGAGCTCGAGGGTGGTGTGCCGAGTTATCCACACCCGCGCCGCATGCCACATTTTTGGCAAGCACCCACAGTGAGCATGGGCCTCGGCCCTATGACGGCCATCTATCAGGCGCGCTTCATGAAATATCTGGAGTCGCGCGGTCTGAAGCCTAAGAATGGCGGTAAGGTGTGGCAGTTTGTGGGAGATGGCGAAATTGACGAACCAGAGGTGTACGGCACCATTGGTGTGGCCGCCCGCGAACAGCTGGACAACTTGGTCTTCGTCATCAACTGCAACCTCCAGCGCTTAGATGGCCCGGTGCGCGGCAACGGCAAAATCATCCAGGAAGTGGAGCGCCATTTCTACGGCGCCTCCTGGGAGGTCATCAAGGTCATCTGGAGCAGCGACTGGGATGAGCTATTTGCCAAAGACACCGAAGGCGCTCTGCTGGCTCGCTTGGAAAGTCTGGTAGATGGTGACTTCCAGGAAATGTCCACCTTGAGTGGTGCGGAAATACGCAAAAAACTCATCGGCGACGACCCGCGCATCGCCGCACTGCTGGCCGACTACTCCGATGAACAAATACGCGACCTGCGCCGAGGTGGTCACGATGCGCGCAAGATTTACGCTGCTTACGAACGCGCTATGCGCGCTAACAGGCCCGTGGCCATCATCGTGAAAACGGTCAAGGGCTACGGCATGGGTAAGGCTGCCGAAGGCAAAAACAAAGCCCACCAGACCAAAGATATCAGCGCAGAGGCCCGGGTGGAAACCAAGAATCGCTATGGTATTCCCATCTCTGACCAAGAAGCCGTGCAGGCCAAATTCTGGTTCCCAGGGCCAGACGACCCTGCTACTCAGTACTTGCATGCGCGCCGCAAGGCCTTGGGCGGTTACCTGCCCGAGCGCTCCGAGGCATACCCGCCTATTCAGCTGCCCGCACTCCAACTGTTCGAAAAGCAATTGAAGGGTAGCGCCGCCGCTGGGAATAAGGACTTCTCCACCACGGCCGCCATGGTGGACATGCTCACCCAGCTCATCCGAAATGCAGACATCGGCAAGTACATCGTGCCCATTGTGCCCGACGAGGCCCAGACCTTTGGCATGGAGTCGCTTTTCAATTCTGCCCACATATGGAACCAGCAAGGCCAGAAGTACACACCTTTGGAAATCGGCATCTCTGTCATCAAGTACAAGGAGTCAAAGACTGGGCAGGTGCTTCAGGAAGGCATTAATGAGGATGGCGCATTGGCTTCCTTCACAGCTGCAGGTACTGCCTACAGCCTACATGGCATTCCCACCATACCTTTCTACATCTTCTACTCCATGTTCGGCTTTCAGCGCGTGGGCGACATGATCTGGGCAGCCGCCGATATGATGTGCAAGGGCTTCCTGCTGGGTGCCACGGCCGGCCGCACTACGCTCAATGGCGAGGGCCTACAACACCAAGACGGACACTCACACCTCATTGCCCAGACGGTGCCCGCCGTAGTCAGCTACGACCCCGCCTTTGCCTACGAGCTGGCTGTCATCGTGCACGACGGCATCCGCCGCATGTATGTGGACAACGAGCATAAGATCTATTACATCACCCTTTACAACGAAAATCTTCTGATGCCATCCATGCCCGAAGGTGTGGAGGAAGGCATTCGCCGCGGCTTATACTGTTACCGCCGCTCAGAGAAAAAATCGGCCAAGGCCGGCGTAAAGGCCCATCTGTTGGCTTCCGGCATTATCATGTTTCAGGCACTTCAGGCCGCCGAAATTCTCGAAGCAGAAGGTGTCAGTACCGACGTATGGAGCGCTACATCGTGGAGCGAGCTGTATCGCGACGCTATCGCCTGCGAGCGCCACAACCGCCTGCGCCCTGACCAGCCGGCGCGCCAACCCTACGTGCAGCAAGCCCTGCAAGGTGAGGCAGGTGTCTTCGTTGCAGCCAGCGACTGGGTAAAGCTCACCTCGGGCTGCTTAGCCCCCTGGATGCCACAACCCTTCACAGCATTGGGCACCGATGGTTTTGGCCTCTCCGACAGCCGCCAAAACCTCCGCGATTATTTCGAAGTTAGCGACAAGTACATCGCCTTCGCTGCCGTTCGCCTCCTGTACCAAGAGGGTAAGGTTTCGGAAAAGGCCGTGTTGGAGTTCATGAAAAAATACGGCATCAAAGCCGACAAGCCCGACCCGATGAGCGTATGAGGTCGCCTCTGCCAGTCAATGGCGGAAGTGCCTTATGCCCGTGAATACCATGGCCATGCCGCGCTCGTTGCAGGCGCGGATGCTGTCTTGGTCTTTGATAGAACCACCAGGCTGCAAAATGGCGGTGATGCCGGCCTCGTGGCCAATTTCTACGCAGTCAGGGAAGGGGAAAAAAGCGTCGGAGGCCATGACGGCTCCACTGAGGTCGAAGCCAAACGCACGAGCCTTGGCAATGGCCTGGCGCAGCGCATCTACCCGCGAGGGCTGGCCGCAGCCCATACCGATGAGCTGGCGCTCCTTGACGAGGGCAATGGCGTTGGATTTGAGGTGTTTCACACAGCGGGCCGCAAAGAGTAGCTCGCCTACCTCCTTGGGGGTGGGTGGGCGCTTCGTTACTAGCCGCAAGTCTGCCTCGGTCTCCGTCTTCAGGTCGGTGTCCTGTTCCACTACGCCGTTGAGCAGGCTGCGAAAGCTGCGCGGCCGCACGTAGAAGTCGCGGATCTTCAGCAAGATGCGTTGCTCCTTTTTCCGCAGCAAGTCGAGGGCCTCAGGTTCAAAGTCCGGGGCGATGAGCACCTCATAGAACAGGCGGTTGACTTCCTCTGCCGTGGGCAAGTCAATGCGGGTGTTAGTGATGAAGATGCCGCCAAAAGCAGACACGGGGTCGCAAGCGAGGGCGGCTTTCCAGGCATCCAGCAGGCTGTGGCGCCGCGCTACGCCGCAGGCGTTCGTGTGCTTGAGGATGGCGAAGGTGGGCTTGCCCAAGTGAAACTCGCGCATGAGCTGCACGGCGGCGTCAATGTCGAGCAGGTTGTTGTATGAGATGGCTTTGCCGTTGAGTTTCTCAAACATTTGCTCAAAATCGCCAAAAAAAACGCCCGCCTGATGAGGGTTCTCCCCATAGCGCAGGATATCGGAGCGGTGAATGGAGTATTTGAAAGTGATATCTGCCGTGCCCTCGTTGAACCAGTTAAAAATGGCGATGTCGTAGTTGGACGTTACCTTAAAGGCGCGGCGGGCCAGTTCTCGTCGGTCTGCGGCAGTAGTTTGGCCTTCATTGCGCTTCAGCATTTCTAAAAACAGGGCGTAGTCATCGCGCGAGGCCACCACGGCCACATCTGCCCAGTTTTTGGCGGCGGCGCGAATGAGGGAGACGCCTCCGATGTCAATTTTCTCGATAATGTCGGCCTCGTCGTGGGTCTGGGCTACGGTCTCCTCAAAAGGATACAGATCCACGATGACGCAGTCTATTTCCGGCAGGTTATATTGAGCTAATTGCTCCAAGTGCGCCTTTTCGCGGCGGGCTAAGATGCCGCCAAAAACGGCGGGGTGCAGCGTCTTTACGCGCCCATCCAAGATGCTAGGGTAGCCTGTCAGCGCCTCTACGGGCACTACTGGAAGGCCCAGTTTTTCCAAATAGGTTTGTGTGCCGCCCGTGCTGTAGAGGGTAGCGCCCAAGGCGTGCAGACGGCGCACTACGGGTTCGAGGCCGTCCTTGTAATACACGGAGATGAGGGCAGAGCGGATTTTTCGGGCGTCTGTGGCTGGAGAGGTCTTTTTCATCATGCTGAGCGTTGCCGGTCTGGGCGCGAAGGTACGCCGAAGCCAGCGCCCGAAAAGAGGAGCCGTTATTTCTGATGCGCTCGTGTTCGCTACGAACAGGGCGGTTGTAAAAAGTTATTTAAAAGGGTACACATTTTCTTCTGGCGAGGGATGTGTCCCAAACCACCTCCTGCTCTGCGTCTGCCGCCGCCTGCGCCGCCCTTACCGAGGGCGTTTTTGGGGAAAAACGGCCTCGGCGCTTCGGCTTGGCTTTTTGGCGCACCAGCACCTGCGGATCTCCGGCT
>FWWL01006183.1_pt1 | contig 17629 bp, 16 predicted proteins | sample 2228331 | NCBI WGS metagenome assembly FWWL01 (sample SAMEA103939775, study PRJEB20133) | metagenome
CCCCGCTATATCTCCGGCCTCGCGCTTTACCTCCCCTAGTGCCGCATCAACGACACGTCCTGCTTCCCTGCTGTCTGGCAGCTCCTTGCGCATCGCCTTGATGCGGCCTATGAGAGCATCATGAAGATCCCGCACATAGCGGCCCACGACACCGGCACGGCTTGCGTACTGAGCCATCAAGTTTTCCAGGTGGCTTTCGGTGTCATCGACCAAGAGGCGGAGCTGGTCGAAGCTTGCCGAGACGGCATCGTCGATTCTTCCCTCGGATTGTGCAAGGCGTACCCGCAGCTCGTCTGCTTCGGCAGCCATCTGATCGATCAATGCTTTGAGCCGCTGATGGACCCGCTTCTGGGCCTCGTCGGCTTTTGCAGCGAATTTCCGCTCAAGGGCCCGTGCCTCATCGAGTAAGCGGTTGAGTCGCTGTACCGCCTCCTCGTCGGCCCTTATGGCTTTGGCAACAGCTGTTGCGGGATCCTCCCCGGTCAGCGCGATCGCAGCACCTCTCTGCAGCCTCGAGGCGACCCTGGCTTGCTCGACCTTTCCCTGTGCATAGTCCTTGAGCTCGGAGGCAGCCTCGCGTATGCGGGAATAGACGTTGCGTCTGGTATAGGGAAGACGAGGATCGATCCCGGCAACCTCGCGTGCTGCCTTGTCGAGGTTCCGGGAGATCCTGAAGAGGATGTCCCACTCCTCGGGCTTGTCGAGGATCTCGAGAGTTACCTTCTTGCCCATCGACATGTCCACGAGCATCTGATACAGGCGTGCGCTCGTGGACCAGACGTCCTCAGGATCGAGTCCCGCCTCGAAGATGAGTAGGTTGACGACCCCGGGCTCAGGCGTCCGCAGCAGCTTCTCGACGGCGTCGAAGTACTTGCGATATAGCCCGGCTGTCGTCTTGGAGGGCCTTTCCGTGAGCGGCATGACCCTCGGTGGTTTGCCCACAGGTACCTTGAGCCGCTCGACGGCTACACCTTCCTCGCCCTCGGCCAGAAGAGTTACCGTCTCTCCCGGTCCCTCCTTTGTCGCCCAGGAGTAGAGCTTGGTGACCTCTTCTGCTGCCTTAGAGGAGGGCTCCACCCCGAGGCTGCGGATGAGGAAAGCAAGCTCCTTTCTCTCTTCATGGATTTTCGCCGTGAGGCTCTCCAGCCTCTCGAGGTAATTGCCGGACAGGGAATCACCGACAGCGCGCTTCAAGAATTCCTCAGGGGTGAGCATCTCGTCGCCGTAGCGAATCGATCTCGCGTTCACCACCCCCTCGAGGAATGCGAGGCGATCCTTGAGGTCGGGGACCTCGAGCCTGCCAGTCGACATCCATGTCTGATGAGCCCGCTCGAAGGTTTCCTCTACTGCTTCAGCAGCTCGTTTGAGATCTTTCAGCCAGTTATCCAGCGCCTGATGCCATACGGCAGCAGCCTCTCGATCCTGCAACGTGGCCGCGAACTCGAAGAAGAGCTTCTGCAGGTCATCGCTGTACTTGATCAGGCGGCCGGAGCTTGCGACGATGCGGACATGCGTATCCGCGATCTGTTCGCCGATCTCGGCGACTGTCTCGCGCAGTTCCTGGCCGGCCTTCATCGCGGCCTCGACCTTGGCGTCCTTTATGCGCAGCAGAACCGAGGCATCCGCCATCGGGCGTCCGAAGAAGTCGTACCGCTGAGCAAGCCCGTTAATCAGGGTTATGTCACGGACGTCGGCCGTCAGCTGGCGCAGGTAGACATCTGCAGCCCTGTTGATGTCCCACTCCAGCGCTTCGGACGCCATCTTCTCCAGAGAACGATGATGCGCGATCCTCGGGCGCCGTGCCCAGGATCTGGCGAGAGCGCGGAAGATCTCGGCCTCGGAGGTATCCTCCCCGAGGCGCATCGGCCAACCGAAGTCGAAACGACGCGGAACCTCGACGCCGAACTTGCCCTTGACGTAGCTGTAGGCGGTATTGGTCCATTTACGCATCTCGTCGAAGACCCGCAGCATATCCGGCGTCCAGTACTTCGACGCTAGCCTTCTCAGGGTCGAGTAGTACTCCTCCGCCTCAGCAGCGCCGCCGGTCTTCACCTTTTCCGCGAGATTGCGAAGGACGGACTTCTCGTTGTCCGGGAGATTCATCTCGTCGACGAAACCCCACAGACCTCGGAGGACCTGTCGCTGCTCGTCAGGCTTCAGCCTCTCCGCATGGATGTCCTTCAGCAGCTCCCGCAAGGTCTCGCCGGTAGCTTTGGCGACAGCTTGGGACCGCCGTTCCACCAGCTTGAAGTTCAGAAATTCCGAGTAGGAGATCATGCCGCGGCGCAAGGCCCTGCGCAGCGGCCACAGACGGGAGAAGTGCTTTTCAGCCCACTCGAAAGTACTGAAAAGCCTGCCGAGTACCGGTATGCGCTCGATCGCAGGGATGTAACGGGCAATTGCTTCACGCGCAACCGGGCCGGTAACGATCGTCCGGCCAGCAAAGCGCAGCCCACCCTGGATCTTGTGTCCGGCTCGACCTTCAAGCCATTTCAGCTCCTTGGGTGAGAGCTCCTTACGAAAGGCTTGGGCTACCTCCTCAGGCACCTCCTTCAACACGCTCGGCCCACGAATCTGAAGAAGGTCGGACAGGGAGACCTCCACTGGCTCATTCCAGTACGAGGCTCGAGCTGCATCCGCCATATGGCGGAAGACGTCGTTTACATCGCCGGACTTTATCGAATCTTCGACGGCTTCCTTTGCGGCTCGAGTAGCATCTCCGGTCGACCTCGCTGCTCCCTCGGCTGCTTCCTCTGCAACATCACCGACGGTCCCCCTTACCGCTCCTGTCTCTGCAGCCTCCTTTACGACACCGACTACGCCGCGGCGGCCTGCTTCTTTTCCGGCCTGCTTCGCCATCGCTTCCGCCCCCCTCGCTGCAGCGTGCTCGGCAGACCTCGCCCAGGTCGTCGTCATCCAACGAGGTACTTTCGCGGCGTACTTGCCGGCCTTGCCGAGGATGCCGATCCCCTTCGCCGGGAGCCCTATACCGACGTAAGTCCACGGGTCAGTCAGGGTGTCCACGACGAAGCCGAAAATCCGCCCGCCCCAGCCGCCTTCAGGCACCCATTGCATCGCCTTCGATATGGGTACCTTCACATCAGGTCGGTCGAACTCTCCATGCTTTGCCTTGCGGAGAACCTCATGTACCGTGTAATCCCCGAAGTTGAGACCGGGCTTGTCGTCGCTTCTCATCTTGCGGACGAGCCAGGGGAGAGGCGCGTTCTTGACTGCTCCCCACAGCCCCGACTTGGCAGCCCCGGCCCAGTCGCCTTTTTCGATCTTGGCTCTTACCTCTTCGCCGGTCTCGATGGTACCGCCCAGCTCTGCACCGATTAAGGCCATAGGGGCCTCGAAGACGGTCGATAGAGCCTGGCCTGCGATCCCGGGCTTCGGCTCGTGAAGCTTTGCCTGCTCTTCCTCGGGCAGCCGCTCTATGAATGCCTCGGTCTGCTCTTCGACCTGCTCCCGCTCAGTCGGAGGTGCACCGCCGAGAGTCTGCTGAATGTAGGCATCGACGAGGGAGGAGACGAAGCCGGATGCTTCCGAAGACCGCCCGCCTCTCGGCATAGGCACCGGGAAACCGCCGCCTCCGAAGGCCGGCTCGGAAATCGCAGAGAAGATCTCGGGACCGACAGCTGGACGGTAGATATCGAGCTTCGGCTTTGGAGGAAGAATCAAGCGCGGGGGCATGGCCTGACAGGCTCCTTTGGGCTTATTCGCCCCTCATTATCTTGATCCACTCTTGGAGCTTCGGTTCTCCCTCGGCCTCGGCAGCAGCTATGGCTACCTCTGGTCCCCACTTGTTCCAGAGCTCCCTGAATGCCTCGAAGGCATCAGGACCTCTGTTTCGGATCCGCGCTCTCGCCTGCTCGACATCCTGCATACGCCTCAGCATCTGGCCAGCTACGTATTCCTGGAGGAGCTGAGAAGCAGACTGCTGCTGTGCTTCTGCTTCGATAGCGGCAAGGGAGGCAGCAGCCTGCATTGCTTCCCTCGCTATCGCCGTCTCTGCGGCAGCACGGGCTCGCGATTGCTCCCTGGCTTGCATGGATGCCAGGGAACGAACGAAGGCATCGGCGTACGCGCGTTGGGCTGCTTCGTCTGCCCGCATCCTGGATTCGAAGGCCGCCTTGTAGGCGCTCAGCTGCGATCCGAGCAATCCCTCTTGCTGAGCAATCCGTCTTGCGGACTCCTCATAGGGTTGATGCGCGCCGAGCTGCTTCGCATAGTCCCCAAGATCAGTCTGGCCTTGCTTCGAATACTGAGCGATCCTGTCGAGGGCCTCGGCGTACGCCTTCGCTCCGCCCTCCCTCTGGGCAGCAATGAAGGCAGGTACCTCTCCCGCCCCGGCCCTTGCAGCCTCGATTGCATTCTGGTATAGCCGCGCCATAGCCGCCATCGCAGCTGCGACGGCTGCCCGACGCCGCGCAATCATCGCTTCGATTTCGGACCTGTAGGTAGAAGTCGTCGTGCCGCCCTGGGAAGGAATGATGTAGGTAACGCTCGGTCCCTGTTGAGGATAGAAGCGCCGCGGCGGGTTCATTCCCTTCTCGAGCCACGGCTTCCAGCGGGGCCCGATATTCTCCAGCGGCATGGGAGTCTGCTGCGGATAGGCGCGCGCGGCACGGCTTCCCTCGATGGGACGGAACTGACCTCGCTGGTCGACATAGAAGCCCCGCTCGATAATTTTTCCCCTCTGCTCGGCCGATATATCCGGAGGGCCGGGATCGTAGGGAGTGTACTGTCCCATCGTGGGATCTCCTCAGCTCACCGCTGCGACAGTCGCCTGCTGCTCGGCACGGAGAGCATCGACAAGAGCGTCCTCCAGGGTATCGGAGTACCCGACACCAGCAAGCGCCCGCTGGACCTTCGCCTGGGCAAGCGCGAGTGCCAGTTCGCGCTCGATGGCACCGAGGTCGAAGAGTCGCTGACGCTGTAGGTCGGATTCCGCTTGCGTCCTGATTCCAGAGAAAGTCAGGCCGCGCCCGGCAATGGCGTCCCTGAGCTTGGTCAGCTTTCTCGGAAACTCCTGTTCGATTATTCCCCGCTTGAACATGGCATCGGCCAAGAGCTCCTGCTCGAGCTGGTCATAGGCAGACTGGCCCATCTGGAACTGGCGCCGGGCCCTCGCGGATGGAAAAGCAAATTCCGGAATCGCAGCGACGTCGGAAGTGAAGTAGGCAGAACCGATCTCCCCAGTCGAGCGTGGCTGCCGGCTAGGTGTGTGCATCAGTTTGACGGAACCTGTATAGCGCGGCGCCTGCGCTCTCAAGCTGGGATAGAGCACCCCTTCATAGATGGAAGCCATCTATACAGCCCTCTCGTCTGCCAGATGCTCTCCTTCTATCACTATCCTCTCGATGCGGATACCGAGATCGTTGCTGCTACCAGAATACTCCAGGCGGACAGCGAAGTACATGCACACTCTTCCGCTGGGTACGGAGTATGCAGGGACAGCGTCCTCCGGATCGCCCGACGGGATAGCTACCCGATGAAGCATCCCGTCAGCTGGGATGTCGTAGGTCAAGGGATCCTCGGGATCCAGACGTTGGTCTGCAAGAGGACAAGGCACCCACGGCAGGTTCCGGCCCATCCCTGCATCGGCCCCACGATGCGTGAGCGCGCGGCAGAAGACACGGAATTTGGGCATCTGGCCTTCGGAGATGCCCGAGATCTCCTGGATGACCGATGCCGCTACCCACAAACTCGTTATCCGCTTGAAGCCCGGGCTGCCGAAGTCGAGAAACCGCGTAGCGACGAAGGCAGTACGACCCGCAGTTGAAGAGAGCCGCTGATGGCCCCAGCCAGTAGCCATGTTCGAGTCGATGTAGTAGATGCGATGCGGGTCCGTCGGGGAAACCTTGTCGCCAGCGATGATCAGCCGGCCTAGGTTCGGGTCCTGTGTCGATGCCCGCCAGTGAATCGGGCTGCCGTCCGCGTTGCGGAAGTAAAGCGAATGGGTCACGGCCCTGTTGCGGAGGTTCCAGATCTGGCCCAGGGCGGAATCAAGCGGCTCCAGGTTCCCGTCCGGGTCTTCCATTTGCCAGCGCGGCGTACCCGCACCGGGCCAGATCGCGGGAGGAGGAGCGCAGTAGAGGTACTGCTTGTGTCGGCCAGCGGTATGTAGGTGCTCGTTCGAATGACCGACGAATTGGAGCTGTCGCCAATGCGCAGCAAAGTTGAAGACCTGGCCGCCTCTGAAGCCGTAGAGGATGTTCGTGTTCGGGTCGACCGCGTAAACGATCTGGCTGAAGGGGTCGTATACGCCCGAGTGGTTCGGGGAGAAGACCATGCCTAATTCGTTGATGATTCGTCTGAGAACCCAGTCGTCCGGCCGCATGCCGTAAAGCCCGTAGACGTTCACACCCTTGAGGAAATAGAGCACGCTTGGCGACACGATCGCCCCGTGCAGCCCGGTACCCGACCAGGTCTCGATGTCGAAGTAGTTCTCGGTCTTCCAATGGGTCGCATCGTAGCCGAGCCCTGGATCGGCAAAGTAAACCCTGCTCGGCATTGGACCTGTCGCCCCGGCAATCCGCTCGGTCTGCGCTGCGAAGAGCCTGTCGCCCCAGGCCACGGTGAACCTCGGCGACCAGACGACGCTCCCTCCCCATGATTCCCTGACGGTCAAGCGACGGAAGTTCGATCCGAAAGTAGGATGCTGGGAGACGAGATCACGATCTACCCAGAGCTCGGAGGAGCTACCGTTCGCTGGAGCATCTCCGTCTCCAAGACATAAGTAGACCGTGCCGGCGAAGGTCGAAAAGTGGGCGTTGCCCCCTACTCCCTCGTACGGCAGTCTACCACTGCTGGGCGAGCCGTCAGGGAGACACATGCGCCAGTTCGTCGATCCCTGAGCCGTCGCCCTCGGTGTCTTGAGCACGTAGATCCGCCTGTTCTGCGCTTGCTGGGAGGGATGCGGACTGATGACCGCGATGTAGTAATATCCGGCATTGTCCCCGACTGCGTCCGCAGTCCTCGGCGGCTCCGGGTAGCAACCGACGGCTAAGACGCGGTAGGAGCTCAGATTCGCGAGATCTCCGGTTATCGGGACTTCGCCCCAGCGGGGCTCCGTCTCCAAATACCCGTCGTCGTTTACGACGAAGCCGACGGCATGGAGCAGCCACTCGGGCTGGAAGGCATATGGGCTGATGAACCTATGCAGCCCTTTGAATCGCTCCAGTACGAGACGAAAACCTTGCGCCATGCCATCTAGATGTGAAGCCTATCGAAGATGTCCGCATCGACGAGCTTGTCGCCCGAGGAGCCCTGGACCCTCATGAAGTAGCCGATCTCGGATATCCTGCGATCGATCCGCCGCCTCAAAGCCTCTGCCTCCTGTATCCTGCCACGGCGATCGAGGCAGTAGGTGAAAGCCAGCTCGACGGCTACGTCTCGCAATGCTGTAGCCAGGCGAGGCTCCAAGGCTGCGTCATCGCCGAGCGTCACGCCGAGAAATGGCAGCGTCACGCTGTATACCCGATCGGGAACGGGGTAAAGAAACAGGCGGCGGTTGGCCCTGTAGTCCTCGCCAGCGACGACGCCGATCTCAGGCCGGCCGACAGGGGCATCCGGATTACCGATCTGGAGTCCGAGAGCCGAATTGGCGTAGTCCCAGGAGTAGAAGATCAAGTCGCTCTGGAACGTCTCTGCCGCATCGCGGACCACGCCGGTGTAGAACCACAAGGCATGATCAGCTCTTATCCCCGTTACGGGATCCGAGAGGTTGGCTAAGTCGTAGCTCGGCTGGTTCGCGACCGTCTGGAACGAGATAGTACCGGTAACCGCGCCTACTCTCGGTGAGATGACTTCGGAAGCCTCGCGAATGAAGCGGTAGAGGGTAGTGTCAGAGAACTGGGAAGGAAAGGGTTCGTCCAGCTTCCGCCGAAGCTGGCGCATCATGTCGGCAACGGTCGTATACAGCATTAGATCTCACTTGCCTGCTGTATCTCCTGTTTCGTCCGGTGTGCCTCGATCGCATCGAGACGAGACTGCAGCTCGTCGATCCGAGCCTGCGTTGCCGGATCAGCAATCGGCGCCTGCTCTTCGAAATGCCATTCCGGATCATAGAGTGGCCACCGAACAGGCAGCTCTTCCTCGGTCTCTGGGTCCATGACCTTCAACTTGGGTACCGGAAGCGGAACAGGAAGATCCGGCAGAAGCTGCTTGGCACGCTCCTTGTCGGCCTTGGATAGTCCTGCACTCTGGGTGAGGGTGAAAGCCTGGAGAGCCTGGTTGTAGCGCTCCAGGTCGTGCCGGTGGACCGCGCGGAAGCCGGCATAGCGGAGGTAGAGGCGCTCATGCTCTACCCGCCGGCGGGTTCCAGCAGAGGACCAGTCGCCAAGGAAGTGGTAGACGGCATCAAGGGGGATAAGTCGCTTCTGGCCGGGCCTAAGCGGATACTCACGCCCGTCGAAGCGCGCGGCCTCCCCCTCGAAGGGGGTGTCCCCGACATTCTCGACGAGGACCTCCACACGCCTCAGTTCCTCCAGAGCCAGCCTGTCAGCTTCGCCGACACGCGTGTCGGGAAGCTGATCTCGAAGGCCCCGGATGATCGAGGCCGTCGACCTCAGCTTCATCGATTTACCCCCAGAAGACGAGGACGTCTACGTAGTCCTGAGTATCGCCAGGGACTGTGTAGGCGTTGGTGATAGCCTGGCCGATGATCTGGCCGTCGGTAACCCCAGTGGCAAGCTCGCCATCGGCCGCAGTCACGAGCCGGTCGCCTGCGGCAACCGTGTTCGCTGCCGCCTTGGCCCGGACGAAAACGCCGTAGATGCAGACACGGCCCGACTTGCCGACTGGGATATCGTCAAGCGCGATACCGTACCGCCGAGTGGAGGCAGCAGTCGCCCTCTCGACGACCGACCCGTTCTCGTGAGTACCGGCCAGTACTACCGCCTCGCCCCTGTTGATTGCGGTACTTCCGCCATTACGTACGTAGACGTAGTTGGCCTGGGGCGAGGCGGGTATCTCACCGCCAGACCACCTACTAACTGCGCTCAGCGTCGTCATCCCTGCCTCCTAAGGCGTCAGGTTCGTGAACTTGCCATTGGCTCTCGGCCTGCGGCAGACCAGCGTCCAGTTGAACCGGATAGTGATCTGCCACACGTCCTGGCCAGGCAGCTTCTCGGGCCTGGAGAAGGTGAAGTCGCACGCCTTGTCGACGTACATGTCGAAGACGTTGGTGTTCAGGAAGTACCAGTGATTCGCTTGGCACTTGTCCGAGTGAGTCACCGGTATTCCCTCGAAGAGCAGGCCCTCTCTTGGCCCGTAGTCGGCGTAGTCCACGGGGAGCATGATCCTGAACTGGGGTGCCACCAACGCTGCGTAGGCGTTGCGCAGAGCAAGCGTAGTGACGGCCCAGTCGGTGTCGTACTGCCCCTGGAGGCACTGACCCCTGAGCGAAGCGAGTGCGGAGTAGCTGAGCGTGGTAGCCGCCGTCGTGACATTCGCTCGCCACACCGGGTACAGGGTCCTGGAAAGTCCGAGGTAGGTAGCCGCGACCGTACCGTCGTCGACCGCCTCCCTCAGTCCAGGGATCTGCCCGGCCGCAGCACTTCCGGTGAAGAGCAGGTTCTCCACCTCGTCACGCATGGAGAGGCCCACCGTAGTGAGCTGCTCTTCGATCACCCCGGCGAGTGCCTCCTCGGCCGTGCGGAATATGTCCTCGTGGCTGAAGATGATCCCGTTGCGCATCTGGGAGATCTGGACCACGAGGTCCCGCTTGGTGTCGTGCTGCTGATGGGGGATCGGATCGTAGCCGCGGATGAAGACGGAAGACTGCGGGCTCTCGACCTGTACGACGATCGCGCCGTAGTTGCCGCCCCTCCACGGTCGCCGCTTGTTGTAGAAGACCCCGAAGACCGGGATGTGCCCCAGGGTCTGGTCGAAGATCTTCTTTTCGAGCCATACCTTGCGGGTAATGGCCTCGAATGTGGACGAAGCTGGTGTAGGCATCGCCCCTCCTAACTAGCTAGCGAGCTGTCTCAGCATCCTCGCCAACTCGATGGAAGGGTCCTCTTGCCCGAGCTGCTCTCGCGCAGCTTCGTTTCCGGTAGCCCGACCAGCCGCGGGTGGGGCGGAGTTGGCTTTACGCTGCATTTCCAGCGTCTTGTATCGTCTCATTATATCACGTGCCTTGACGGAGAGGAAGGATTCCTCGAGTGGATTGTCGGTCCTGCTCTGCCATCCCTCGAGATGCCCCCTCTCGGCCGCGGTACGGACGACACGTTCTTTCTCCTCGTCGTCGAGCTTGACACCGAATTCGGATTCCAAGCTCGATATCCAGCCGTCGACCGCCTGCCTGAACGCCGGCAGCTGTGCTTGCACCAAGCCCTGCCGGATCGCAGGAAGCTCGCTCGAGAGAACCGCCTCGATCTCCTTGCGGATGACTTGGCGGATCTGAGAGAGCTCGTCGTACTCTTCCTCTTCTTCCTCCTCTCTCTTTTCACTCCGGCCGTACTCAGCCAGATTCGACTCGGGCTGCAGCAGTGCCGAAAGCAGGCGAGCAGCCTCCGGATCCGAAGAGATCCTCTGCTCTAAGACAGGGATGATCCGGGCCCAGTCTCCTAGCCGTTCCTTCTCGGCCTCCGCATCCTCTACAGCAGCCCTTAACTTGTCGGCCTCGTCTAAGGCAGCCCTGACGAAGTCGGGAGTGATTTCGACGTCGCCGTAGTAGACCGCGCCAGCTTCGTCGACACGGAGGGTCTCGACCGGCTCTTCCTGCTCCTCGGCTTCCAAAGACGCGTCATAGCCCGGTTCAGCAGGCCCTTCCGCGGACTGAGCTTCGGGCTCTTCTTCAGTTTCCTGTTCCTGAGCAGGGGAAAGTGATCCGATCCCGGCAAGATCAGCTTCGGCTGCCTCACGGAGGGCCTCGGCTGCCTGCAGCGCTACGTCCTCGGATACTTCCTCGGTCTCGGCGGTCTCAGGCATTGATCTCCACACCACCCGTGAGCGATCTACCTACCATCGCCTCTTGATCGGCGAGGTCACCCGAGAGACCAGCAGGCATGCCAGCTTCTGGCTTTGCCGGAAACTCTTCTGCCTCGAGGTCTTCGATATTCGGCATACCTTGTTCTACCGCGGCCCTCGTCATGACATAGGACGCGAGGGCATGGCAGAACTCCCGGAGCTGGTCGACATAGTTACGCAGCCCGTAAGCGTCCAGTTCCGGGTAGAAGTAGAGCTCTTCGACGGAACCCGAGACCTGCGATATCTGGGTTACGAAGCGAGTCTTTACGTCCTGGCGCGCCACGGCGCCTCCCCGGAACTATTTCCGCGGAGGCGGAGCGTCCGTCGAAGACTCGATCGGTGCCGTGGGCCCGCCGGTCGGGTTGATGTCCCCAGGCTTCGGGCTGGGGTAGGTCCCTTCTCCGGGCTTTTTAGCCACGGGCTACCTCCTTTGTCAGCTTGCGAAGAGCGCCTGTCGCCTCGGAGAGCCTTGCAAGCGAGGAGTCCAATGTCGCCTGCTTCGGCGCAAGCGCCTGCTCTCGCTGCGACTTGGCCTCTTCGACCATCTCTGCTGCTGCTTCGATGCCGAGCTGCCTCGCGAGCCACAAGGGCCCGGGGAAGCCCTGCGTGAGACTATAGTACCGTATCGCGTTGGCGTCCCTCAAGGACCTGTTCACACCCATAGCAGTACCCGTCTCCCAATGTATGACGAAATCGAGGGGATCGCCCTCGGGCGTCATGAACGGACGGTCCGGCAGATCGAGGTAACGCTCCAGGGATTCGTCATCGGTGAGGGGGACACGCCTTCCGACGAGCATGGAGCGAGCGAGCAGATTGGCCGCATAAGTGAGGCCACGCTCCATTCTGCCCTCGAAGTTCTTGCTCACGTGACGTACGAGTACCTGGGTAGCCTCCATTGCCATCTGCTGGGTACCGACTAGCACCCGCTGCTCGGCACTGGCCGCTCGCATCGGGCCCGACATGCCGCTCGTCTTCTCCATGAAATCCAGTGCTTGGAGGACCAGCTGGAAAGCCTGCGGCTGCAGCTGCGGAGGAGTAAGCCACCTTATCCGGTCGATGTAGCCGTCCATCACGACGTAGGTCTCGCCGGGCTGCTTGCGCTTCGGCTGCTGGACCTCCGTCGCTCCTCTCTCCTCCAACAGGATCGGGTCAGAAGTCAGATGAATCTGGTGGGAGAGCTTCGCGAGCAGGAGATTAAGCGAACGCTGTACGTCACGGACCATGTCTACCAGGGATTCTCCCCAGAACGGTCGAGCATGATGGCGGGCGAAGCGGAGGTGGACGAAGGGAAGCTCGTACTCCTTCCCGTAGGCGAGCACCTGCCTGTCCGTGAAGTCGAAGACATGCCAGTAGTAGCGCTTGCCGGTCGGAACGAGCTCGACATCACGCAGGTAGAGCCGATACCGGCGTAGGGTGTCGCGGGAAGGCTGTTCGTCCTTGGCTCGTCCCTGGTCAGCCCACAGCGCTCCGGTGGAGGATTCCTGTATTCGATCCCGCTGTATCGTCCGCGGCGAAGGCTGTGGTATCTCGCCGCCCGACCAGGTCCCAGCCGCGATAGTCGCAGACTCGGCCCTGCCTCGCTGAGAAAGCCTCGGTTCTGCTTTCTGCCGGCGCTTGGGAAGGCCATGAAGCTCCGGATCGAAAGTCTCGGGAAAGAGAGCCTGCAGCTCAGCGGGGTAGCTGTCGTAGGCGACGGCCACCACCCAGGCATCGGAGAGAGACGTCGCGTTGGCATCGACGTAGAAGTTCCAGGGAGATATCCGCTCGCAGCTGATGTCGCCGAGGCCTTTGAGGGCGAAGGGATCCCAGTAGAAGCTCAGCACGCCTGAGCCGTATACGAGGGCATCGACTATGAAATCGTGAGCTACCAGGTACCAGAGCTTGGTGGTCCAGGCGGCCGTGAGTATCCGCTGCATCCAGCGGGCCCGCTCGTCGATGTCCTGAGAGCTAGCCCTGTCGTCAGCAGGGAAGACCTGCAGTTTCGGTGTCCTGTCGGTCAGCCAGGCAGCCGTCAGCCGCACATGCGTCTTCAGCTCGTTGAAGGTCATCACCGTCTTTAGCTCGGCGAGCTCGTCGGCTAGATCGCCGTAGAAGTCGCCGTCGTAGTAGCGCTCGTTGCGTTGCCACTCCTTCGTGTAAGCAGACTTCTCGGTCCTTAAGTCCTGGAAAAGCTTGTAGAGCAGACGGTGGAGGCTGCGTTCGCTGTCGGAACGAGGGCGGGGAACATAGAGGCCCTGATCGGTAAGCTCGCCGATGTATTCCTGGAGCTGGCCGAATTCGGGCATCAGTCCCTCCCGGAGAGTTCGTCGTCGCTCACCTTGAACGACGGATGTCGATAGCCGGGAGTAGCCTTCGGGCCCTCCTTCGAGTCGACAATGGCAGAGGTATAGCCCTTGATCGTCACCCCTTCGCTATCCCCGCCAGTTATGTGGTCGATGTCAGGACACTTGTATGCCTGCACCCCATAGCGCTCACTGACGGCATCCAGCTCGGCCTTCTCTTCGTCTCTCGTCCGGATTACCTTGCCGAAGCCCGGATGAAAGACCGGAGTGAAGATGTCGATGTTGAAGAACACCCTGCCTGAGAAGCGGTACTGGGCCAGACACCCACAGAAGCACCGCCTCGTGGAACGGTCATTAAAAGAGCTGGTCAGCACGTCAAGTACGTGGCCCAAAGGACAGGCGAACTCGTAGATCGGCATCAGATCGCCTCCCCCAGCTGGCCGAGCCGCCTTACGAGCTCCTCCATCGATGGCCTGCGAGGAACCAGGCCGAGAGGCCGCGGGAAGGGAGGATTGTCGTTGAAGGCGCAGAGCCCGATCATCGCCGCGTCCGCCATGTCGTCGTGTCCACCCGAGGAGGCCGGACCATACCGCTCCCGCGATCCTGCAGGCTTCCTCGAGTAATCCAGCAGCTCGTCGATCAGAATCGGATCGTAGAGCTCGACCGTCCCGGCAGCTAGAGCCGCCTGCATGTCGGAGATCATCATCTGCTTGCTCGTCGGATCCGTAGCCCAACCAAGCAGCTCTTCCACCTCTATCTCGAGCCTGCGGAGGTTCTTGGCCCTCCAGATGTTGTGGTAGCCAAGGCGCCTGAGTGTCCGGATCATGTGCCTGCCGACACCCGAGTTACGCTCCGGGCATATACAAGCACCATTGTACCAGCGGGCAAGATCGACGACGAGGTTCGTGAAAGCCTCTACGTCCTTGCGGCACCTCAGCGCCGCCACCTGCACCAGCTTCGGCCCGTCCCGGCGCCAGACAACAGCTGCAGACCAGTCACCGGCCTTGGTGAACTCCGTCTCCTCGATACCGAGCGCCGGATCCGCGCCGATCAGGTAGCTCACACCAGGCTTCGGCTCCTGAGCGACTCGGAACGGGCCATCCTCGGAGGGGACGAACCGGAAGTTGCCCTCCCTTCTCAGCAGGTATCCGCACACGACGGAAGAAGCGTTCGCTTCCTTCATGGCAAGAAGTGTCGAGGCAGGGAAGATGTTCGAGCCTTTTACGAGGAACGCTTCCCGGTCGTCGCTCGGGTACTCCTTCTTGAAGGCATCCACGTCCCCGCGGAATTCATCCAGAATCGTCGCTCGCCTCCAGGCAAGCTGAGCTGGGGACAGTCCGTAGCTTCGCTCGAGGTACTCCTCTTCGTCCTCGAAGCGCGGATCCGGAGGGAGCTTTCCGTCCTCCAGGAGGTCCGGCCGCCTATATCGCGAGTCGACGAACCAAGGGAAGAAAAGCGGCCTCCACCAGGTGAGAGGCTTCTTGCCCGCCTGACGCGCGCTCTCGGCTTCCTTTGCGGCCTGGTAGGTTTCGTAGAACCAGCCGGACGAGCCATTGCCAGTCGATTCCGCGACGACGAAGATGCCCTTCGCGTCGGGGTCCTTGGGCAGAGTAGGCAATATCGCGTCCAGGAGTCCCTCCTCCTCACCGGAGTAGTAGGCGGCCTCGGTGAGGTGGAGGAAGTGGAAACCCGATGCCCTCGTCGACGCCTTGGTCTCCGCAGTGAAGGCCTGCAGGCGAGAGCCCCAGCGGAACTCCCAGGTCTCCTTGGTCCTCTCCACGAAAGCACATCTGAGGTTATCTGCATGTTCGCATTCGGGCCGGCCACAGGCGTAGACCTCCGGCGCGTTCTGGACGACCCCGTCCCAGAAACTCCTGGTGTAGTCCATGATGTTGCGCGCCGGGGTCTTCAACTGAGCAAGCAAGGCCATGTGATAGTTCGGCCTGCTGAGAACCTGGGTCATGCCCATCGCCATCGTCGCAGAGGTAATGCCGAGCCGCCTTGCCTTCGCCACGACCACACGGACTTGGCCGTCACGGGAGTACTCGGCAAGCCTGGAGAGGAACTCCCTCTGCACGTCGCGGAGCTTGAATGGAAGCTTCGCGCCGGAACGCTCAGGCTTGATGAAGAAGATCCTCTCGATGAAAGCCACGGGATCCGAGGCGGCAAGGGAAAGGAGGGCAGCTGGCTTACTCATCGACTTTGCGACCGCCGCGGTAGGTCCCGGTCTTGCGTGGAGGCGGATTGGATTGCTCCTCGAGGTAAACCTCGAGCACTCTCTCCGCTCGAGAGAAGAGTTCCTCCGACCGTGACTCCAAGCTCCTCTTGAGCGACTCTACAGCCCGCTCGACCTCTTGCCAGGAGTCCTCGAGCTGGCTGATCTTGTAGTTGATGAAGGCCGCTGAGACGAGGACCGCCAATGCGACGACCAGAGCAGCCAGGAGCTCATCCATCTGCGTTCTTTGCCATCAAGGCATCGACCGTAGTCTCCGCGGACCTTACCTTGACCTGGCGCCCGTCGGATACGTCCGCGACGAACTCCGTCAGCTTGACGGACGGTGCTCCACCGGATGCGACGAGCTTTGCCAGCTGAAGGACGTCCTTGCTGGACAGTACCGAGTCGTCCTGCTCGTACTTGACCAAGAGGTCGTAGACGGCCCGCTTGATGAGCACTGCTACCATGAGCCGGGCATCCGCCAACGCCCTTGCGGTAGCCTCGTGGACGAGTTGCACGAAACCCGGCGAGCGCCGTATCCTTCTTATATCCGTCGGCTTCAACTGGAGGCCGAAGTTGGTCTCGACGTACTCGCTGATCTCGTCGTTCTTGAATCGCCCCGCCTCCATCGCCAAGGCGACGGCGAAGTACTTCGCCCTCACCTCCGGCCGCAGGTACGCAAGCGCCTTGCGGGCAGAGTCCGGGACCAGTTCGTCAAGGTTGGCAACGGCCATCTCCGCGACAGCAGCCATAGAGGACCTCCGATGAGGGAAGCGGATTTCCTACGTCAGGTGCGTGATCTCGCACGCATCCTCGGTTGGAAAGTCTACCACCACCCTTATAGTCTCGGCGCTGATCCAGGTTTTCCGGACCTGGTCCTGGTAAGGGACCGGGTCGTCTTCATGGAGCTCAAAGGCCCGAAGGGCAAGCTTTCGGACCAGCAGAGGGAATGGCTGGAGAGCCTGCAGGCAGCCGGGGCGGAAGCATACGTCTTCTGGCCGGACGACTTGGAGAAGATCCAAGAGATACTGCAGAAACGGAAAGGCGCCCCGGACTGACCAGGGCGCCTCCGGCCGCGTGAAAGGAGGTGAACCATGGCACAGGCTGCTCGGTTCGCCTCGATTATAGAGTACCCCCTGGCCCGGGTCAAGTCGAACCAGGGGGCGAGTCGGTCTCGCAGATGCAAATGGCGAGCACCATCGGCCTTGGCGTCTCGACGAGCGATCACGGGGATCTCGTCTTGGTCGTCTGGATGCGAGACCGTATCGGAGAGTCTAGCTGCCAGCAGTCACGCTGTCAAGAGCTAGAGAACGATCGGTCACCAGCTTGACAGTGCCCCAGCCCGGCCGTATCATCTAGATCGAGCCTCTCTTTCGAGGTCACCTCCGGTTCCCACTCCGGACATCCATCCCCAAGGCCGGCCCTCTAGACGGGGCCGGCCTCAACTTATCGGCCGTTGACAAGCTCGGATCCGTGCTCTACTGTTGTACCGGTCATAGCTACCCTCCTCTCGTGGCCAGCGTCGGGCTCCTCTTCGGACGGAGCCCGACGTCTCCTTCTGGCCCAAAAGACCAGGCGAGGGGCCTTCAAGTCGCCGATGCAGGGGATTTGACAGGAAACGGAGCACCGGCTATCATGGCCTCACCATCCGGGTGACCGTACCTCCTGCGGTCGGATCGGGCCCCAGCTTGAGTGGGGCCCGATCCTTCTTTCAGTGGGCGGTACGGTGAGCTAGCAAAGGCAAGAAAGCGAAAGGAGGTACGGTAAGGTGAGTGAACCAGCTCTAGTTGCCCGGTGGATGAGCCGACTCATTGACTCGGACGCCTCTCCTTCCGAACGCCTAGTCGCCTTCGTCTTATCCTTCCACATGCTTCCCGATGGCATATGCAGAGGGCTAACCGTCTCCACCATCGCATCCGAGACTGGCCTGTCGAGGAGCACGGTCAAGCGCGCACTGCGAGGCCTCGAGCGGAAGGGCTGGCTGCTTGTCGGCTTTCGGTCTGGCGAGGCGTCTACCTATCGCTGCACGTGGGCCAACCTGGACTGAGCGGGGATGCAATGAGCTATCTGTTCACTTGGCAGAAAGCCCTGATGCGTTCCGATCTACCCCGGCGGGCCAAATACGTCGGGCTCGTGCTCTCGCTCTACATGGACC
>FWWL01006184.1_pt1:0-10000 | contig 17622 bp, 12 predicted proteins | sample 2228331 | NCBI WGS metagenome assembly FWWL01 (sample SAMEA103939775, study PRJEB20133) | metagenome
GGTTAGCTTTCAAAATGACGGTTCCGGCAAAGCGAGTCTTAGCGTCAATGTAGAAGCTATCACTGGTGCGCACTTCACCGCTGGCTGTTGTCAGTACTTTTTTTGTAGCAGGCGTACCCGGGCCGTAACGCTCGCCGATAATGTTGTTGAAGAATATCTCCTGCTGCCGCCCCATGAGGTTGTATTCGTAGTAGCCGGAGGCCTTGTATTCCTTGCGTCCGAGGATGTTGACAGTGGCACGGTTGATGGTGTGGTACTTGTTAGAGGTATCTGCAACGATACGCGCATCCAAAAGAGGGCGCATGATGCCTCCGGGGTCAATATCCACATTGCCATCGGAGGGATAGATCAAGGCATCTGCAGATTGAATAACATCCACACCACCGACCTTGAGGCGGCTGTTGCGCATGTCATACAGCGCTGTTTTACCGCGGAAATTGAGGGTATCTTGCTTAAGGTCTGTAGAGACAAAGAAGCCAGGTTCGCGCTCATCGCTCTTGAAAGTTACCGTCTGCTCCTTCATGTCCCACGTGAATTCGTTCATCGAGGTACGGTAGCGGTTCAGCGGAAGGTCAGTATTTGCATCTGCTGTGTTGGCTTTAAAATCGCCTAGCTGGCGGTCAAAGTCCAATTCTCCACGGACGTTGCGAGAGTCGAACACGATACCTTGCCCATCAAGCGCTTTGATTTGTAAATCGGCCGTATCTGAGCTGGCTTGGAAAGGGCCGTAGGAGATAACGCGCGCGGTAAGCCGACCGCCAAACCAGTCAAACTCACCGCGCCCTTTGAGGCCAGAAGGCGTCAGCACCAGTACTCCTTTATGGTAATACCCCGGCTGCCGAAACAGTTCAAAGGCTTTGGCGCGGCTTTCCACATACATGGAGTCGCGATAAGGTAGCCAGTTCACCTTCACATCTTCGCCTTTTGCCTGCGGCACCTTGACCTCACTCTTGCGGTCTTCTTCCATGAAAAAGCGCCGAGCGGTGCAGGTCATTTGGCGTGGTCGGAAGACGATGTCTTCTGACTCAATGCTGGCTGTCAGATATTTAACGGTTCCTATGCCTAAAAAACCGCTGTTGCTCAAGTCAATTTTTCCACCGTAGTTACCTCTGCGCTGATAGACCGGATAGCCAGCCGGCGGCGTCTGGTGAATGAAACCAAAAGAGTGATCGTGCTCTCGCACGACAATGGTCTCGCGGAAAGGCTCGAAGATCTCTGCAGAGGTCATCTCACCTTTGAAGCGCAAGCGGTCAGGGGTATAACTGTCCAAACCGTTGAAAGTGAAGGGGTCTAATCGGAAATAAAAGGAGTCGCGCTTGTAAACTCCTTGCTGAATAGAGGTATCATCGTAGAAAACGAAAGAGTGCTTTTTGGACTCCAGCGATGGGAAAATATCAATGTCCACCTTACCCGACTTGTTATTAGGGGCATCCACTAGCAGGAAGCCAGAAACCTTTTCTATGTAGGAATTCATGGCGTTTGCGATGGGCTTACCCTTTTCATCATTCTTACCAACGGGTAAATAGAAGTGTAATCGCTTGACAGAGTCGAATTGGACGTGAAACTTCTCATAATCGAAGTACATGCTATCTCCCAGAAAGACGGCAAATCCTGCGAATAGGCGTCCTCCCATGCGCATGTCTCGGTTTTGCAGCAGGGTGAGGTTCGTAGAGGGTACGATACCTACGCGTTGTCGTTCGCTGAGTTCCACACTGCTTACACCCCTGACGTCGGTCTGCTTGGTCTTCAAGTCTAAAACCGCACCTGCATTGCCTCCCTCTTTTGCCTCTATTTTAATGGCATCATAGTCGCGTTTCCCTTGGCTAGCAAGGGCGTATAGGGCCAATTTTGGGCGCGGCTCAATTTCGTGGCGCTGAAAATCATAGTTGATAAAGCCCTTGGCCACCATTTCGGCCAGTAGGGTTTGAATGCTCGAGTAGTCGAACTTCGGGTCGAGGGCGCGGGCAAAGGCATCGTCTGAGACTATTTTGGTCATGCGCGTACTATCCCATGGAGTTTCCTCAGTCAAGCGATGCAATACAGCAATGGGGTTCACACTAGTAATGTTTTGCATGCGGACATACTCTGCAGGGTCAAAGCGGTTGCTGCTTTCAAACTCAACCTTCTGGACGCCGCTTTTTACACCGGCAACACTGGAAGAGACCTCTAGCGAGTCCTTCTGGACATGCCATGTTATTCGCTCTGCGCTGAGGTTCATGTTGTAAAATGAAGAGAAAAATGGGTTGCGCTCTGGCCCTTTCTGCCCACGCGTCAGAGTAATAACTTGATTAGGAATGTCCAAGCGGAAATTAACAGCCGGATGATAGATACTGTCCTTCTCCATAAAGAGGCGTGCATTGACCCCTTCTGCAATGATGCTCTCCTCTCTTCTAATGATAAAGAGGTTTCCGATACCATAGAAAATCTTTTCGCGCTTGTTGTTATACACCGTCAAGCGGGCCGGCTGGGCATTGGTGCCGTAGCCGTACACTGAGCGCCCCTCCATGCGAAAGCCACCTTCGTATTCAATGCCTTGCCCAATGCGCGTGATTTTCAGGGTGCGTTCAAAGGACTCAAACTTAGGGTATTCTACGGTACTTCCTTTAGTTAAGATGACTACATTTTCTTCTAGCTTTCCCCAAAGACTCCGGTTAGGAAATAGAAGTGGATAAAAGAATTCTGCAGAGTCGCAAGTAAATATAGGTTTTTTGCTCTCTACTGTGTAATCCGTCAGGCGGGCGTAAACTGCAGTATCCAATCCTGCTCGCGTCCAATACACCTTACCACCGTTGCCGCGCCAGGTCTCATCATAAGGGTAATAAGTTCCAGATGTGTTTCGGATGACTGTAGAGTCATTTTTGCGCAGCCCCACCAAGTCAATGTCCTGGCAGCGAAGGACGGGCTTTTCATCTTCAAAGACGAAGTCCACTTTGCCTCCTCGCACCGTCCAAACGATTAGGCCAGCCTCTCGCGCCCAGAAGGCTCTTTTATCAAAGAAATCTAGGGAAAAATCTAAAATTTGAGCAATCGGCTTAGTTCGCCCATGTTCAATGGCTGCTAGAGCTCTTTCTAAATAAGTGTGCCACTGTTGGAATAGGGTAGTGTCGCCTTGGACTTTGGCCGTTGTGAGGGCATTGAGGTAATTCTTGTAATATGGGAAGGCACTTAAACGCTGGGCGGCTAGCAAATTGCAAACCCGTATGACGGCAGCCATTTCGTCGGGATTGTACAGGCCACCGCGGTATTGCTTTTTGAAGACAGCGTATGCCTCTGCCATATCCGGGCGCTTTGAGGCATTCATAAACTGGTCTAACTTGTCTACAAACTCATTCGGATTTTCTGGGAAAGAAGTTACCTGGGCGCCAGCACGCAAAACCGCGAAAATCAACAGCAAAAGGAATAGAAGTACGGATTTCTTCATAGGGAAAACCGAATTTACAGATGAATAAAGGCGGCAGGGAAACGGAAATACTCGCCCCTAAAGTACACGCATTGCATCTAGGTAGGTGCAACTTATTCGCCCAACAGTCAGGCTTTTACAAATTTAAGGCAGAGCCACTGCCCGCGTTCTTTTCTGGCCTGTAGTTCTAGCCCAAAGTCTTGCGCTGCTTTTGTGATAACATCCTCATCCGTAAGCAGTACGCCTGAAACAAGCAGCCACCCACCTGGCCGCAAGCGTACTTCAAGTGTAGGCAGTGAAGTCAGGATGACATTGCGGTTAATGTTGGCCAGAATACCGTCAAAAATGACTTCCTCAGGTATCATTTCCAAACTACCTTGAAAGGCCTTTATCTGGGCAGCTACACCGTTGGCGATGCTATTTTCACAGGTGCTTTGGTAAGATGCCTCTTCTATGTCCACTGCGAAGACTTCTGCCGCACCTAAGCGGGCCGCTAGAATAGCTAAAATACCGCTACCGCACCCAAAGTCTAATAATCGCGTACCAGCACAGGGCAGATCGCGCAGGGCAAGAAGACACATCCATGTCGTCTCGTGATGACCCGTGCCAAAGGCCATTTTGGGTTCGATAACCAGCTCATGTAAAACACCCGCTATTGGCTCGTGGAAAGGTGCGCGTACGGCGCAGAAGTCTTCCACAATAACCGGCGTAAAGTTCGCTTCCCAGATGGCATTCCAGTTTTGCGCCGGCAGAAACTCCTTTTCCCAGTCAAACGCAAACATCTCTTGCAGGGCAGAGAGTGCAGCCTCTGTCTGTGCACTATTACCCGGGCTATCAGGCATATAGGCATCGAGGCCCTCTGCGGTCTCCTCAAAAGTATCAAAGGGCACTTCGCTTAAGTAGGCAAGTAATACCTCTGGCGAAGTACCCTTTGTCCGGATGGAGTATTTCCAGTAGTTCATTCTTTTTCAGAGGAGCTTTCTCAGCTCTTCTTCTAGATTGGCGCGAGGGTTAATGGCAGCAATGTTACCGTTGCGATCTACGAGGAAGGTAGCCGGAATGGCATTTACGCCATATATACGCGCCGGAGCAGAGTTCCAAAATTGCAGATCGCTAACGTGATTATCCCATACCAAGCCGTCCTGTTGGATAGCTGCTATCCAGGCATCTTTTTGGCCAGGCCTGTCGAGCGACACGCTAAAGACCTCGAAGCCTTTGTCTTTGTATTTGTGGTAAAGTTCTACCACATGAGGGTTAGCCATACGGCAAGGGCGGCACCAGCTGGCCCAGAAGTCAATGAGCACGACCTTGCCTCGCAACGAGGAGAGCGAGCGGATCTTCCCGTCTGGCCCGGGCAGGCTTATTTCAGGCGCCGGCTGCCCAATGCGTATAGGGCCGGCAGCTTGGAGCTGTTGCATCTGTTGGAGTTGTTGCTCAATGCCAGCGGTAAGCTGGGCAAACTGTTCGGCATAGACCGTGCCCGGCAGTGAGGCGGCAAGTGCTTCGTTAGCAGCTTTGAAATCGTCCAAGTGCTCCCCAGCATTTCGCCCCATAAGCTGCAGGACAAAGAATGCTTTCATCAGTGGCGTGCATGCGCGCTGAACGACATCCTTGGCCATTGCAGGCGAAACCTGCCCGGCGCGTACCATCTCCTGCACCAAACGAGCGTAACAGGAGAGGGTTTCCGAGCCTTCCACCTCTATTTGCAGCCGGTCTATGGTCTCGAGGTCTCCCTTGATGGAAACCATTTTCTCCTTACCATCCATGATGAAGAACATCCTACGAGCGCCCACGGTAAGCCGATAAAGCCCCGGTGCAAAGGCCTGTTTTTGCTCGATGGAGAAGTTCCCTTCTCCATCGCAAGACACACGTCCTAGGGCAATAGGGGGAGTATTCTGGTCAAAGAAAATTTGCTCCAATAACACCTGCATATTGCCGGCTCGGTTAATGGCGCCTTTCAGGGTGTACGTATCGTTGCCTGCACAGCGGCTGAGGATAAATGCCGGCAGTAACAGCCACACAACAGTAGTTAGAAGTGGTTTTGCCATTTTTACAAATTTTTTTATGAAAATTTTCTCTATTTATTGCTTTAGCTTAGCATTTCCTCCAAGCGATGGTCATAGACGTGTTTCCATTCGCCCACATAGCCCCAGTCTTCTGAGTCAATGACCACCCGATTACCTTTTACTTCACCTAAAAGGACAAAGGGCTGGTAACTATCCCTTAAAAAACGCTCAAATGCCATGGCCTGTTGAGGCTCTACGCTGACCACCACACGGCTCTGGGCCTCGCCAAAAAGCCAAGCATCTTTGCGTATTCTCGACTCGCTCTTTACCTCAAACCCTAGCATACGAGGCATGGCTGACTCCATTAAGGCCACAAACAAGCCACCTTCCGACACATCATGGGCGCTGCGCACCCTGCGCTCCCGAACCAACTGGCGCAACACGTCGAGCAAGTGGCACTCTTCCTCCAGATCGAAATACGGACACGGGCTGTGTTCTACACCGTGCACCTCGCGCAGGTATTCGCTGCTGCCGATGTCTTCTCGATTTCTGCCAATCAGGTAGATGAGATCTCCCTCCGCTTTGAAGTCTAAAGTCATGAGCTGCTCCCAGTCGTCCAGAACCCCCAACATGCCAATGGTAGGAGTAGGGTAGACCGGGATCACCCGACCATCTTGAGTGTACTGGTTGTAAAAACTCACATTGCCACCTGTAACGGGGGTATTCAGTTTTCGACAAGCATCACCCATGCCGCGAACTGCTTGTGCGAACTGGTAGTACACCTCCGGGTTGTAAGGGTTGCCAAAATTCAGACAGTTTGTGATGGCCACAGGTTCACCTCCTGCGCAGGTGATATTTCTCGCTGCTTCACATACGGCAATCATCGCACCATGATAAGGGTCGGCATAGACATAGGCCGAATTGCAGTCAGTAGTTATAGCCAATGCTTTACGCGTGCCCTTGATGTAAACCACTGCAGCATCAGCGGGGCGATTTGTCGTCAAGGTGCCTGTCCGCACCATAGAGTCATATTGCCGCGTAATCCACCGTTTTGATGCGATATTGGGTGAAGCCCAGAGTCTTTCAGCCGCTTTACGAAGGTCTTTGGGCACGGGTATCTCATCTATACAGAAACGCGCGATATCTGCCAAGTAGGCCGGCTCTTGTTGTTCTCGCACATATACCGGAGCTCCGCCGCCCAGTACCAGTGATTGGGCCGGTACTTCTGCCACTTTCACCCCGTGCCAAAAGTACTCCAGTGTGCCGCCATTAGTGGTTTCGCCGATGAGTTCACAAGGCAGGTCCCACTTCTCAAATACGGTCTTCAGCACGTCTTCTTGCCCAGGCTTGCAGACGATGAGCATGCGCTCTTGGCTTTCAGAAAGTAAAATTTCCCAGGCCCTCATATTGGCCTGCCGTTGAGGTACTTTATCCAGGTCAATGCGCATTCCACAGTTGGCTCGGGCACTCATTTCAGAGGTAGAACAAGCAATGCCGGCAGCTCCCATGTCTTGCATGCCTACAATGGCGCCTGTTTTTATGGCTTCCAAAGCGGCCTCCAAAAGCAGCTTTTCCTGAAAAGGATCGCCCACTTGCACAGCAGGTAAATCCTCGTGGCTGTTCTCGCTTAAATCAGCCGAAGCAAAAGTGGCCCCATGGATGCCATCCTTTCCCGTAGCCGACCCCACAATAAAGACTGGATTTCCTGGGCCGCCCGCAGTAGCGCTTACCGTCTCTCCGACACGAACGATTCCTACTGACATGGCATTTACCAAGATGTCGTGGTGATAGCAGTCGTAGAAATAGACCTCTCCACCGACGGTCGGCACGCCAAAGCAGTTACCATAATCTCCAATGCCCCTGACCACCCCTGCGATTAGGCGCTTCATGCGCGGGTTGTTCGGCTTGCCAAAGCGCAGACTATTCAGGGCAGCAATAGGGCGGGCCCCCATCGTGAAAATGTCCCGATGAATACCACCAACTCCGGTGGCAGCCCCTTGATATGGCTCTATAGCGGAAGGATGATTGTGGCTCTCAATCTTAAAAGCACATGCATAGCCATCGCCTATGTCCACCAAACCCGCGTTCTCTTCTCCGGCTCCCACCAAAAGACGCCCACCACTACGCGGCAAGGTCTTCAATTGAAGAATGGAGTTCTTGTAGGAACAGTGTTCGCTCCACATGACAGCGTAAAGCGAAAGCTCCGTAAAATTAGGGGTGCGGCCTAAAATCTGACAGATCTTTTCAAATTCTTCGGGGAGCAAGCCAAGGTTCTTGGCTGTATCTACCGTGGGCAACGGCTCGGTGGTGACCATAATATGAAATTAGGTGTAAATTTTCAGCGCCTTTGCGAAAACGTCGCAAAGGTAATGAAGCCTGCGTGCCTTAGCTCCAATGCTGCAGGATACGTCTGACGCTCCCCTCATAGCTCCTTCCAAAAAGATTGACATGCACTAGTAGGTAGTATAGCTGATAAATCTCGATGCGCGCTTCAAAATCAGGCGCTAAGGGCCAGCTTTCCTGATAGGCGGCGTAAAAGCGCGCATCAAATCCACCGAATAACCGACTCATGGCGATGTCCATCTCCCGATGAGCATAGGCGGCTGCAGGGTCAATAAGAACAGGCTCTCCTCGGGCATCGGACAAAAAGTTACCGCTCCACAGGTCTCCATGGATAAGCGCGGGCGGCTCATTAGGGCAGATCTCACCCAAATGTTGGCATAGGTGCTCTAATTGCTGTTCCGTTGCCTTGTCGAGCAAACCTTGCTCTCTCGCCATTCGCATTTGCGGCCGAAGACGTTCGTCGGCGTAAAACTCTGGCCAAGTTTCGCATCGCCTATTAGACTGCGGTAGCCGACCAATGAAATTGTCATGAGCAAAGCCGAAGAAAGCCGATGTTTGGGTGTGCAAGGCAGCTAACTGCCGCCCAAAACGCTCCCAAAACAGAGGAGTGCTTCGCCCACTCTCCACAAATTCCAGCAGAAGAAAGGCATTGCCCGCTTGGTCTTCTCCATGCCCAAAGACCCGAGGCGTGCGTATGACCCCTGATGCGCCGAGCAAGGCAAGCCCTTGCGCTTCTCTTCGAAACATAAGTGCTGAATGAGGCCGAGGGCTAGTTTTTAAAAACCACTGGTTGCGGTACTTACCCCTCAAACAGAAGGCTTGGTTAATATCACCGCCACTTACAGGCGCGATCTGGACAATCTCGTCCCTCAAGATGTGCTCCTCCAAATAACGAAGTAGAGTCGCAGGTAGCAGCATGTTGTGTATTTTTGACAAGGGGCACTCAGTGGAATTCTGATAGAAATTTAGAAACAGCAAAATAAGCAGGTAATATCTAAGGTGCTATTTTCGCGCAAGCTTAAGGTAAAAACGCCCTTTCGCCCAACGAATATTTAAGGAGGTGTTTCATCTCTAACTGTTTTTCAGCAGTCTCCTTGCCGAATAGCTATAATAGCGCTGCGGAACTTTTCCTAAAAACGAGTCTAATCCACAATCTTGAAACGAGTCCTTGTTGCACCACTTAACTGGGGCCTTGGCCACGCCACCCGATGCGTTCCTATCATCCGAGAATTACAGCACCTTGGCGTAGAGGTACTGTTGGCTTCCGACGGTGTGGCTTTGCATTTGCTTCGAGCTGAATTTCCTCACTTGCCCACCGTTGATCTGCCCTCCTACCGCATTCGCTACGATACGCCCAGCATGATTTGGAATATCGGCAGGCAATTACCGCGCATTCTCTGGGCTATGTGGCGAGAGCACCAGGTTACCGAGCAATTGGTGAAGCAGTATGGACTTTCTGGGATTTTGTCCGATAATCGCTACGGTTGCTTTAGTCGAAGGGCAAACAGCGTACTCATCACGCATCAGCTGCATATACGCACTCCTTGGCTTTCCTGGCTCGTGCGGCCGGTCATTCGCTTTTTTTTCTCCCGCTTCGACGCCATCTGGGTGCCAGATGTAGAGGAACCACCTGGTCTTTCCGGAGATCTTTCTCATGGGAAAAACAGGTTTCGTGCCAAGGTACAGTTCATAGGCATCCTGACGCGCATGCAGGCTTACGATGCTTCGCAAGAGTATGATATTGCTGTGGTGCTATCAGGCCCTGAGCCTCAGCGCTCTATTCTTGAGCAGCGCCTAATCGAACAGGCAATGTTTCTGCCTTACAAGTTTATTTTTATCCAAGGGAATACCCAGGCCAAGAACCACCACTTCATCTCTAAAAACATAGAGGTGGTCTCCTATCTTACCTCTGAGGAACTCAACAAGGTGCTCTTGTCGAGCCATTTCCTCATATCTCGCTCTGGCTATAGCAGCATCATGGATCTGGCAGCCCTTGGTAAAAAGGCCCTTCTTATTCCAACACCTGGGCAAACAGAGCAAGAATACCTGGCAGATTTTTTTGCCGAGCGCAACGTGTTTGCAACACAAAGGCAAGAAGCCCTGAACATCGAAAAAGGAGTAAAAGCATTAGAAGAAACAACTGGGCTTCAACCAGGAAACTACCCCACAAATCTCTTCCGCCCGGCTTTGAAAGCCTGGCTTGACCAGATATGAGGAGTGTCAAAGGAGAAAGATACCCAACATCCAGACA
>FWWL01006184.1_pt1:15000-17622 | contig 17622 bp, 12 predicted proteins | sample 2228331 | NCBI WGS metagenome assembly FWWL01 (sample SAMEA103939775, study PRJEB20133) | metagenome
CACTGGTCGAGCGTTTCTGCGCGGAAAATAATCGGGCATCAAACACCACACCGAAACTTTGGTTCTGCTCAAAGAGCAGGAGGTAGGGGAGCATTCTGCCCTGACGAAGCGAGTCTGTGAGGGTTCGTGGAGGGAGCAGAAAAGCAAATGTAGGCATAAGTAACGATAAACGGTGTGGAAAACACCGTCGCCGTAAGACCAAGGGTTCCTGATCTACGTTACTCGGATCAGGGTTAGTCGGGTCCTAAGGATAAGCCGAGAGGCGAAGCCGATGGAAAGCAGGTCAACATTCCTGCACCTGCCTTACAAAGAAAGTGACGCATGGCCGTGGCCGTTAGGTTCTGACGGAATAGAGCCTTGAGCCAAAGTCTACGGACTGCGGCGAAACGGTAAAAGCCGTGCCGAGAAAAGCGAGTAAGGCAGCCCGTACCGTAAACCGACACAGGTGGTCGAGGAGAGTATCCTAAGGCGCTCGAGTGATTCGTGGCTAAGGAACTAGGCAAAAAGGTCTCGTAACTTCGGGAGAAGAGATGCCCCGCGAGGGGCCGCAGCGAAGAGGCCCAGGCGACTGTTTAACAAAAACACAGGACTCTGCGAAATCGTAAGATGAAGTATAGGGTCTGACACCTGCCCGGTGCCGGAAGGTTAAGGAAGGGGGTTAGTCGAAAGGCGAAGCTCTTGACCGAAGCCCCGGTAAACGGCGGCCGTAACTATAACGGTCCTAAGGTAGCGAAATTCCTTGTCGGGTAAGTTCCGACCTGCACGAATGGTGTAACGATCTGGGCACTGTCTCAGCCACGAGCTCGGTGAAATTGAAGTATCGGTGAAGATGCCGATTACCCGCAACGGGACGGAAAGACCCCGTGAACCTTTACTACAACTTTGTATTGGGCTTGGCTGGTTGATGCGTAGGATAGGTGGGAGCCGAAGAGGCGGCAGTTCCGGCTGTCGCGGAGGCGCCGTTGAAATACCACCCTTTGGCTAGTTGAGTCCTAATCCCGACACTTCGGGAGACAGTGCATGGTGGGTAGTTTGACTGGGGTGGTCACCTCCTAAAGCGTAACGGAGGTTTGCAAAGGTGCCCTCAGCACGGACGGTAATCGTGCGCAGAGCGTATTAGTATAAGGGCGCTTGACTGTGAGGCCGACGGGCCGAGCAGGGTCGAAAGACGGCTAAAGTGATCCGGTGGTTCCGCATGGAAGGGCCATCGCTCAAAGGATAAAAGGTACTCCGGGGATAACAGGCTGATCTCCCCCAAGAGCTCAAATCGACGGGGAGGTTTGGCACCTCGATGTCGGCTCGTCGCATCCTGGGGCTGGAGAAGGTCCCAAGGGTTGGGCTGTTCGCCCATTAAAGCGGCACGTGAGCTGGGTTCAGAACGTCGCAAGACAGTTCGGTCCCTATCTGTTGTGGGCGCGGGAGGATTGAAGAGACCTGACACTAGTACGAGAGGACCGTGTTGGACGAACCGCTAGTGTACCAGTTGTGTCGCCAGGTGCAGCGCTGGGTAGCTATGTTCGGCCGGGATAAGCACTGAAAGCATCTAAGTGCGAAGCCTACTCTGAGATGAATCCTCCGATTAAGGGCCGTGGAAGACGACCACGTAGATAGGCAACAGGTGTAAGCATGGCAACATGTTGAGCCGAGTTGTACTAATTGCCCGTAAGCTTCCTTTTTTTACTAAGATAACAGACCACTTCGTACTCGGTCGTAAAAGTCTGTGTCCTGTCCTTGTTGTATCGGGCTAATGCACAGACCTCTTGAGCCTTTCTTAGTCCCTGGCTTTGTTTTTAAAACATAAAGAGCAAAAAGCGCACCTTGGTGTGTAGCCATAAATACACAGTGCGCAAAGACATGTTGGTGCCTATAGCGACGGGGTTCACCTCTTCCCATTCCGAACAGAGTCGTTAAGCCCGTCAGCGCCGATGGTACTGCGGTGGATGCCGCGGGAGAGTAGGTCGGTGCCAACAAAAAAAAATGCCCTTGTGAGTTAAAACTCGCAAGGGTTTTTTTATGCTTTATCCATGCTTAGATCTTACATCCTTTACAGCCGTCCAAAGCCATTTCAACCAAATGAGTCCCAAAATTGGCACCACAACAAAACTGCCTGGGTTGTAATAAAGGGCCATATCAAAATCTAAATGGAGCAAATGCATAACTGCGCGTGTCATGCCGCAGCCCAGGCACTCCACATCGAAGAATCGCTTCGATGGGCATATAGCCTCTCCCTCATCGAAAAAATCCGCTGGTAATAAGAGTAGAGTAACGGGGAGGGCTAACAAAAATATCAACCAAAGCCAAGTAAGCAAGCGTTTCGTAGGCATTTGATAGCAGCAGAAAAAAAGAGCCATCAAACTAACGACCTGTTTGATGGCTCTTGGTCTCCATTAACCTTTTCTTAATTGTAGTAATCCTTCATTTTCACCAGGGCGTGGATAAAACCCGGAAGCCAACAGAGGAGCGTCAATATTAGATTGACAATCCAGTCGGAGCCACTCCAGTCCGATTTGACTCCCATAGCTATCCAGGCCAAGCCCAGAATAGCTAAAAGGATATACAATCCCTTGGTAATCCCATCGTCCGTTTTTTTCATTTCCTTTTTCAGGAATTTTTGAGCGGCCT
>FWWL01006185.1_pt1 | contig 17620 bp, 18 predicted proteins | sample 2228331 | NCBI WGS metagenome assembly FWWL01 (sample SAMEA103939775, study PRJEB20133) | metagenome
CCACCTATGCTATTACCTTTTTACAGTCCCCCTTTCACTCCAGAAAACTGCAAAAAAGGAATAGCATTCTCTTACCCAAAATTTTAGAAGAGATTTTTTCCCCATCTGTGATTCGTGCAAAGGTCTTACTTTATGTTTTTGTTGTTTGTTTTATTTTTCGCAGGATGCTAACCTCATCAGGCATTCTTTTTTGCAAAAAAAAAGTACTTTCGTTAAAATATATACTCGAATTTTTGTAAAAGAAAAAAGGGGTATATATGAAGCGTTTCACCAAAATTGTGGCCACCATAGGGCCAGCATCACGTAACTATCCAACCATATACAAGATTCTTGAGGCGGGAGCCAACGTTATTCGACTGAATTTTTCTCATGGGACATTTGATGATCATCTTGAGACAGTAAACTATGTACGCAAGGCTTCCAAAGAGTTAGACAAGACAGTAGCTATTTTTCAGGACCTTCAGGGACCAAAGATCCGCGTAGGCAAGCTCGAAAGCGACTTCATTGAACTCCAGGCGGGTGACACTCTGGTGATTACCACTGATCAGATTGTGGGTGGGATTATTGATGGGCAGAAAAAGGTTTCTATCGACTATCCCAACCTCCACAATGAGGCTCAGGTCGGTGGACGTATTCTGCTCGATGATGGTTTGATAGAACTTCGCATCCAGAAGATCGAAGGAACCAATATTTTTACTGAGGTTATCAATGGTGGAAATCTCAAACCAAGAAAGGGGGTAAACCTTCCACACATTAAGCTTAACATCTCTGCTATCACCGACAAGGATAGACATGATCTCAAGTTTGCTTTTCAGCATGATCTGGATTATGTTGCGCTTTCTTTTGTTCGTAGTGCTGATGATGTGAAGGAACTCATCGAAATCATGCTCAAAGAGTATGGACGAAGGATCCCGATTATTTCCAAGATAGAAAAACCAGAGGCGGTCGAAGATATTGATAACATTATCGATGTGAGTGATGCTATCATGGTGGCGCGAGGTGACCTTGGGGTAGAAACCTCTCCTCAAGAGGTTCCTGTCATCCAAAAAATGATTATCCGTAAGTGTAATATCGCTGGTAAGCCGGTGATTACGGCCACTCAGATGCTCGAATCCATGGTCAACAACCCCAGACCCACCCGAGCCGAGGCAAACGATGTGGCAAACGCTATCTTTGATGGAACAGATGCCGTGATGCTCTCTGCAGAAAGCGCAGCTGGACAGTATCCTGTAGAGGCAGTACGCATGATGGCACAGATTGCTTCCCAGGTAGAAAATAGCGAGCTCTTTGAAAAGATGCTGGCAGGGCGTACAGTCACCCAGGTTGATCTCATGAAGCGGGCTCGCAAAAATGTGATGGAGTCTATTACTTTTGCCACTGTGGAGCTTGCTCACAAGATCGGGGCAAAATATATCGTAAGTTTTACCCACAGTGGTGGAACAGCCAAAAACGTGGCAAAGTATCGATTCCCTATCCCGATTATTGGTTTCAGCCCCTCGGCGGCTACAGCGAGAAGACTTGCCCTCGTATGGGGTGTGACACCTTATGAACTGGGAGAGGTATCAACGGTGAATGAGCTTCTGGATGGGGCAGGTGAGGTGCTTCGTTTTAAACAGCTGGTCCACGACGGGGATTTTGTGGTGATTACGGCAGGTGTACCGGTTGGTATACCCGGTAGTACCAATATGATTAAGGTGTGGCAGGCATAATTTTTGTCTAAGGGGTTGATTTTTTTGCATTCTACCGCTATAATGGTGTACTGATTACACAAACGGAGGAAAACAATGTGGAATTGGCTTTGGTTACAGGCTCAACCGGCGGAGGGAGGTGGATTTTCACTTCTTCTTATGCCTCTGCTTCTTTTGGTTTTTATGTATGTGCTTATCTTTTTGCCTGAGAGGAAACGTCGAAAAGCACTGGAAAAACAGATCTCCAGTATGAAGCAGGGGGATCGTGTGATTACCAATGGTGGTATCGTAGGTACCATTGAATTTATTGGAGACAAGACGGTCTATATCAGAACAGCCGATGCAAAGATTGAGGTTCGCAAGGACTTTATTGCGGCTGTGATTACACCAGAAGTGGATAAAAAATAGGGAGGCTATATGAGCAAGCTGGCACGCTTTGTTCTGCTTCTTATTTTGGTGGCATTGGGTTATTGGGGTATGTGGCCTACGATCCAGTGGTATTTTCTCTTACCCGAAGACACCAAGGAGCTTATCAAGATTTCAGAAGAAGAGATGGATAAGCTTTCGCCTGAGGTGCGAAAACAGGTTATCGATATCAAAGCCCTGCGAAAAAGGGTGATGAACCTCGGGCTTGATCTTCAGGGTGGAGCCAACCTCTTGCTTGAGGTGGATGCTGAGGAACTCAAAGCTCAGTTGGCTGACAAGGGTGGCGAGAGTCTTTCTGAGGCAGCTTTTCGAGAGGAGTTTGACAGGGCTAACGAACGCGCTGTCGAGATTCTCAAGAACCGTATGGATACTTTTGGCGTCAGTGAAGTCTCTATTGCCAAGACGTTTGATGGACGCATCAGTGTAGAGCTCCCCGGTGTGAGTGAACCGCAGATCATCCGTGAGTCACTCTCACGTGTGGGGCGTCTGGAGTTTAAGCTGGTAGACGAAGAGGCGATGAAAAAGCTTCAGGAGTTGGGTGTTCAAATGGTACAGGGAGCCGTGATAAGTCGCCAGAATATTCCAACTAACTTTGTTCTCCCTGCTGATAGTGATTGGTATCCGCTCTATGAAAACGATGATTATGGTATTCCCCGGTTGAGAGGCTGGTATGTCCTGAAGAAGGAAACTGTTCTTGATGGAACCTACATGGACAGGGCTCAACCAGACATGAATCCGACCACGGGACAACCGGTTGTTTCCTTCAGTCTTACCCTGGAAGGGGCTGAGATTTTTGCTGATGTGACGCGCAATAATGTTGGGAGACGTCTTGCTATTGTCCTGGATGGTCGTGTCAAGAGTGCACCCGTGATTAATTCTGAAATTCCTGGTGGGCGTGGAGAGATCTCGGGAAAGTTTACTTATGAAGAAGCTAACTTCCTGGCTAATATTTTGAAGGCAGGGTCTTTACCTGTTCGTTTGAATGTTGTTCAGGAACAGATTGTCGGACCTTCTCTTGGTGCAGACGCCATCGAGGGTGGGACAAAGGCGGTGATTATCTCTCTCATCGTGGTAGCACTCTTTATGATTGTCTGGTACAAGGGAAGTGGTGTGATTGCGGTCATTGGTCTGGTGTTTAACATTTACTTCTTGCTTGCTATTCTTTCGGGTATCTTTACGGCGACGCTTACCCTCTCTGGTATTGCAGGTATCGCTCTCACTATAGGTATGGCAGTGGATGCGAATGTGATTATCTTTAGCCGTATTCGAGAGGAGATGAAACGCAATCCAAACTTCCGCCATGCTCTTGAGAATGGCTATAAACATGCTTCTGCAACTATCTGGGATTCTAACCTGACGACCTTTTTTGCTGCGGTGGCTCTCTCGCTGTTTGGAACAGGGAGCATCAAAGGGTTTGGTATGACGCTTGGAGCAGGTATTATTGCCAATATGTTTGCCATGCTCTTTGTTACCAGGTTGGTGTATGACTTTTTGCTTGACACGCTCAAGCTGAAAAAAGTTTCAATCTAAGCCTCATAAGGAGAAAACCATGAAAGACATAAAACCGATTCCTTTTATGAAGGTAGCTCCTCTGGCGATAGCCATCTCGCTTGTGATTATTCTTGCTGGGGTGGTGGTCTATGTGGTCAAAGGGGGCTTTGAGGTTGGGATTGATTTTAAGGGTGGTAGCCGTGCAGAGGTGGCTCTCGCGCAAAAGGTCTCTGTAGCTGAGATACGCTCACTGTTTAAAAATCGTGGAGTAGACGCGAATGTAACGACAGTCGGGCTGGTTGAGGATAATCGTTTTGTGATTACGGTGCCTTATGAAGAGGGTAAGGATGGGATTGCCCTAATCAAGGAAACGCTTTATCAGACCTATGGAGAAGACAAGGTTTCTCTTCTCGGGGTGACTGCCGTTGAAGCAAAGGTAGGAAAGTCCTTTGTCTATCGGGCACTTAACTTGATCTGGGTCGTTTCGCTTATCATTCTTGTGTATATTGTGATTCGGTTTGACTTTAGTTATGGGGTTGGTGCCGTAGTCGCTCTTTTGCATGACCTTTTGATTATGCTGGCGTTTGCTGTATTTCTCAGGATTCCGATTGATATTACGATTATTGCTGCTATTCTTATGATCCTCGGGTATTCGATTAACGATACGATCGTGGTGTTTGATAGAATCCGTGAGCGAAAGGCACTCCATAAGGAAGAAGATTTTATCCTGGTGATTGACAGGTCTATCACCGAGGTTCTTGAAAGATCGATTATCACCTCGCTAACGACTTTTTTTGCTGCTATCGCTCTCTATATATGGGGTGGCGAGGTTTTGCGTAACTTTAGTGTCATCTTGATGGTCGGACTGATAAGCGGTACCTTTTCCTCTGTGATGATAGCATCTCCTGTGACGGCGGGGGTTCGGCTCTTGACAAATCGCGCAAAATAGTGTATAATATATCTCCTTCGTGGGAAGCGTTCCCCGAAGAGGTTGGGCCGCTAGCTCAGTCGGTAGAGCATCACACTTTTAATGTGAGGGCCCTGGGTTCGAGCCCCAGGCGGCTCATATCTGGCTTATCCGTGAGGGTAAGCCGTTTTTTTTAGGAGGGAGTATGCATCCGGTGTTTCTCGCTTTACTTGCGACGTTGTTCACGTGGGGGATGACGGCACTGGGGGCGGGACTGGTTCTGGTAACACCCAGGATGAATCAGAAGTTTCTTGATGCCATGCTCGGTTTTGCCGCTGGCGTGATGATTGCGGCGAGTTTTTGGTCGCTTCTTGTGCCTGCCCTTGAGCTAGCTGCGGAGAGCGGGCAGATCCCCTGGCTGGTAGCTGCGATAGGGTTTGCGCTTGGAGGTGTTTTTTTACGGCTCGCGGACAGGTTTCTTCCCCATCTTCATATCGGACTGCCTGAGAGTGAGAAAGAGGGTGTCCCCACCCACTGGAAAAAGACCACCCTTCTTGTTCTGGCTATTACTCTGCACAATATCCCTGAGGGGTTGGCAGTGGGTGTGGCTCTTGGTTCCCTGGGGGATTCCTATACCCACTCTGAGCTTCTCTCGGCTCTAGCTGTAGCCATAGGTATCGGGATTCAGAATTTTCCTGAGGGTATGAGTGTCTCCTATCCCCTTCGTCGAGAGGGACTCGGGAAATGGAAAAGCTTCTGGTATGGTCAACTCTCTGGTCTGGTAGAACCGATAGCCGGTGTGCTTGGGGCTCTTCTGGTCTTCTGGGCAAAACCGATTCTACCGTATGCTCTCGCCTTTGCTGCGGGGGCTATGATCTATGTTGTGGTGGAGGAGGTGATCCCCGAATCCCAGCAGAAGGGTAACTCAGATATCGCTACGGTGGGAACGATGCTCGGGTTTGTCGTGATGATGGTTCTCGATGTAGCTTTGTCCTGAGATAAAAATTGCAAAAAACGGTTTTCTCCGCTATACTAAAAAAGTCTCGTTACAAAAAACTCTAAGGAGAAAACGATGAGAAAACTCCTCATAGGTTGTATGGTTGCGTGTTTGGCCTGGAATACTCTCTTTGCGGTATCCAGTGAGGTACAGAAGTATTTTCAAGAGGGTCAGGAATACGCTGCCCGGGAGCAATTTGACAAGGCGATTGCTTCCTTCAAGAAGTGTATTGAGCTTGACAAAAGTTTTGCTCCACCATATTTTAATATAGCCCTTCTCTCTGTCTGGATGGAAAATTATGAAGAGGCAGACAGCTATCTCAAAGAGTTTATTAAACTCAGAGACAATGAACCCCAGGCGTATACGCTTGCTGCCCAGATTGCCATGGCACGGGAAAAATACGATGAAGTCGAGCCATCCCTTCAAAAGGCATTAGACCTTGCTCCTGAAAATCCTGCGATCCTCTTTAATGCAGCGGATATCTGGCTGAGGATGAATCAACCAGAAAAGGCCTATCAGGTTGCCCAGAAAGGGGTATCTCTCCTCTCAAAACAGGAGACATCGTCTGAACTGGGGCAGTCTCTCTGGACAGCCGTACTGTTTGCCGCCATGGAGACTGAACGCTATGATGAGGCAATGAAGGCCTGTGAAACCCTGCTCAAGCTCCCCCTTGTCAACGAACAGCGAGGTATGGTGGAGATGTATAGAGAGGATGTCCGTTTCTTTCAGGCCAATAAGAAAAACCCCCTCTTTATTCGTTCGTACAGGGTGGCTGTGGGTATCTTTCGTGATATGACCGAGGTCTACAAAAATGAGATAGCAGACAATGTATATATGATATCTGACAAAAATATAGGCACAGAGGATAAAGGCATGGGTGTTCCTCGGGAGATGCTTGCCCTTGTCCTGAAGGGATCAAAGATGATACGAATAGACGAGGCTTCAAAAAGCCCTGCGCGATCCCAGGTGACCAGAATCTTTGGACCCATGGTAGGGTCCAGGACTATCGTGGTAGAATTTCGAACGGACAAGAATAAGACAGGGTATATGCTTTTTGAACCCATAGGTCAGAGAGTGCTGCTCAAGGCAGTGTATCAGCCTGATGGAGTGATGTTTGGATTGTAGGAGGATGCCTTGGTTCTTTTGATAGAAACCCATGATCATATCCATTTTTCTCCGATAAGTTATACCCGGTTTCTCTGGGATATAACGCTGGGAGTGATGAGTCCTTTTGAACGTGCTAGAAGGGAATTTGGTGAGGTGAGGTGCTGGTCACCCAGGTTTCGCGATGAGGTATACCGTTTCCTGGATGACGAACGAGCCTGGAAGGGAGAAGAGGTTTTTCTGGTGCTGAATCCTCAGTTTGTGTATCCCGTGGGGTTTTCGTTTGAAAAGGGACTGGGAATCACACCAGCAGGGCAGTGGGTGTATCTTGTCACGGAGAGTCTCTCCGAGGAGGTGCTGCTCGCTCTGGAGGGGCAGAATGTCAACTGGCTGGCAGGTCGATTTGCTATGAGAGAGGTGACGGAGGGAGTGTATTACCGGGATGTGGCAGACCTTATCAACCAGCTTGAGAAAAGCATCCCTCTCTTTGAACCCTACTTTGCTAACCATGATGAATACACCTCTCCCCAGCCCGGGGTATATATCCACAAAACAGCATGTATCGATCCCTATGTGGTGTGGCATGCCGAAGAGGGTATGATTGTTGTGGAGAAAGATGCCAGGGTACGTGCCTTTAGTATCATTGATGGGCCAACCTATATCGGAGAACGTTCCCTCATCGATAGTGGACGTTTGCGAGAGGGGACAGTGATCCGTACCCAGTGTAAGATAGGGGGAGAGGTGGAGTGGAGTGTGATAGAATCCTACTCCAACAAACACCACGAAGGGTTTCTCGGGCATAGTTATGTGGGAAGCTGGGTAAACATTGGAGCCATGGCTACCACCAGTGATCTCAAAAACAACTACCGTCCCATCACGATTCAACGACGTGAGGGGAAACTCGATACACGAACCAACAAGTTTGGCTCACTGCTCGGAGATTTTGTCAAGATTGGTATAGGCGTGATGCTCAACACAGGAACCGTGATTGAACCAGGGGCAAACATCTTTCTAGAAAAGGGTCAGGCTCAGCCGCCCAAGTATGTCTCTGCTTTTGCTTGGGGAAGTGATGCGGTCTACGAGTGGGAGAAGTTCTGGCGAGATCTGATCACGATGATGCGTCGGCGAAAGGTGGCTCCCTCTGGGGGGTATGCCTCGTTTCTTCAGGCGTTGTACCAGAGGCTTGTGAGAGGGTAGCTGAATTTTTTTTAGATAAGTTATCAAAAATTTGAAAGAAACATTTCGTTACATTATACTACTAATAAAAAGAAGCTCAAAGGAGGCCTTATGGCTTTTGTAGGAATGATGATCGCTCTGGTTGGGATGCTATTTGTGGCAGGGGTTGTTTCTGCTCGGTATGTTCTGGATGGGAGACTTTCTCGTCTTCTTCTTCAGGGTGTTTCTCGTTTTCTCACCGTGGTGAATGTGCTTGTGGTTGTGGGATTTCTTGCTACGCAAACGGTGTATGCCCAGGAAGCCTCTGGTGGAGAAACCGATACCCATATCATTGCTATCGAAAAAACAACGACGGGTTACGGTATGGGTCTCCTCGCTGCTGCTATTGCGGTGGCTGTTGGTGCTCTTGGTGGTGGTATTGCCGTGGGGATGGCAGCTTCTGCTGGCATGGGAGCCCTCTCTGAAAACCCCAAACTTTTTGGAAACATTTTGATTTTTGTGGGTCTGGCGGAAGGTATTGCTATTTATGGTCTTGTGGTAGCGCTCTTTATACTCCAGAAGCTGTAGTCGGCTGCCATGAAGGCCGAAGTGGTGGTTCTGGGACATCGGGAGTTTGTACAGGCGCTGGCTCTTGGAGGTTTACGAGGCTGGGAGGTTGCTTCAGCCGAAGAGGCACAGCGTGAATGGAAACATATACTTCGTCGTTCAGGGATTGCGCTGGTGATTATCCCCTTGTGGGTAGAAAAGGCTCTCGAGCAAGAAGTTCTCTCGCAGAAGATATCCCCGCAACCCCCGCTGGTGCTCTCTCTCCCCGATCCGTTGTCGGGGGAAATAGGAGAGGTTATTGCAAATATTTCTGAGTATATCCGTACGAGTCTTGGGGTTAAGATTTAGGAGGATGTATGGCACTTGAGGATATCCTTGCCTCTATCCGGGAGACCCATGATGTGACGAAAGAGCATCTTCTCTCCCAGGCTGAGTACCAGGCTGGACAGATCCTCGCCCAGAAAAAATCTCAGCTTGAGGAATGGAAACAAAAAGAAGAACAGGCCTGGAAAGAAAAAAGGGAACGGGAGCTAAACCATAAGCGACAGCATGTGGATATTCTCCTCGAACAGGAAAAGAAAAAGGCTTTCTATGAGGGGGCACTTACCCTCTATGAAGAATCAATCAAAGCCGTTCTCGAAGATATACGCAAGGAAAAAGCAAGTTATCTCCGTTTTTTAAGTATGTGTGTTGAGCGCGCTGCCAAGGAGTGGGCAACCAAAGAGATGACGATTTTTCTCGCTGAAAAAGACGCCGATCTCTTTGACGAGCTGAAAAAAAAGACATCTTTTAAACTTAATCGAGAAACATCCTCTACCCTTTCGGGCGGGATTATTTGCCGTTATCAGGAGGAGGAGATTAACTTTTCCTTTGAACAGATTCGAGAGATGATGCGTACCCCGATAATACAATGGATCTACAAAACAGTAGGAGAAAATCATGAGTCTAGAAATGACCGCTAACCCTGGTAAAGCACTTCGTGTGGCAGTGAATGGCAAGGTATACGAAAGAATCCCTGTCAAAACCCATGTGGTTATGCCGGGAGAAAATCTCATAAATCTGGTAAAACAATATACCAATGGTCTTTTGCAACCAGGGGATGTACTTTTTATCACTGAAAAAATCGTTGCCGTAAGTCAGAATCGTGCCTATCCCGTCAAAGAGATTAAGCCAAGAAAACTCGCCGTCTTTCTCTCTCGTTTTGTCACCAAGACCAAACACGGTATTGGGCTGGGTATTCCTGAAACGATGGAGATGGCACTTCGAGAATGTGGGATGTGGAGGATTCTTCTGGCTGCAGCCGTTGCCGCCATCACCAAACCACTGGGACGAAAGGGTGATTTCTATCGTATTGCTGGGTATAAGGCTTCTTCTATTGATGGTCCAACGCCGAATACGATTCCGCCTTACAATGAGTATGTGGTTCTCGGCCCTGACAAACCCAATGAGGTGGCAAAACAGGTCAGTGAGGCGATAGGTGTGCCTGTGTTGATTGTTGATCTCAATGATCTGGGAGGAAAGATTCTGGGTGTCTCTGATAAGTGGCTGGATAAGGATTTGTATTATACCATTTTGAGAGATAATCCCCTGGGACAGAGTCGTGAACAGACACCACTGGGAATTATCAGACTGATGAAATAGGAAGGCAGTGTATGGCAAATACCTACTGCGGAAAGGTTAAGAAGGTTAACGGTCCACTGGTGACAGTGTCTTTGGAAACAGGTCTTCAGATGATGGAGGTGGTGTATGTATCCCACCTTCAACTGATAGGAGAGGTGTTGCATATCTCGGGAGATGAGGCAGTTGTCCAGGTGTATGAGGACACCTCAGGGGTAAAACCCGGCGATGATGTTTTCCAGTCGGGGCTTCCGCTTTCCGTGGAGTTGGGACCAGGTATTATAGGCAATGTTTTTGATGGTATTCAGCGTCCTCTGGAGGAAATAGCTCGGATCTCCGGGATTTATATTGGGCGTGGTATCAATATCCCTGCTCTCTCACGAGAGAGGAGGTGGGAATTTGTCCCAAAGGTTAAGGTGGGTATGCGTGTTTCGGGAGGAATGGTGCTGGGGGTGGTCCCGGAAACCCCTCTCGTTGAACACAGGATCCTCGTTCCTCCACGGATAGAGGGAGAGGTTGTCTGGATGGCTGGAGCAGGCTCGTATACCGTAGAGGACACTATAGCCGAGGTCAAACTGTCAACAGGAGAGGTGCAGAAGCTCTCTCTCTACCATCGCTGGCCGGTGAAGTTTCCCCGCCCGGTGAAAAAGCGTCTCGACACCAAAGAACCCCTTCTGACGGGACAGAGGATCATTGATATGTTTTTCCCTCTCTCGAAGGGAGGGACAGCGGCCGTGCCAGGGGGATTTGGGACGGGAAAAACCATCACCCAGCATCAGCTTGCCAAGTGGGCTGATGCGGATATTATCGTGTATATTGGATGTGGTGAACGAGGAAATGAGATAACCGAGGTACTGGAGGATTTCCCTAAGCTCATCGATCCCAAGACAAACCGCCCCTTGATGGAGCGTACGATCCTGATTGCCAATACCTCAAATATGCCAGTGACGGCCCGTGAGGCATCGATTTATACGGGTATTACCCTGGCGGAGTACTATCGAGACATGGGGTATGATGTGGCACTCATGGCTGACTCATCGTCGCGATGGGCTGAGGCACTTCGTGAACTTTCGGGGCGATTGGAGGAAATGCCTGCAGAAGAGGGGTTTCCTGCCTATCTTGGTTCAAAGCTTGCGGCGTTTTATGAGCGAGCTGGGAACTTTGTCACCCTTGGGGGGGAAGAGACTTCCATCAGTGCGATAGGGGCTGTTTCTCCTCCGGGAGGAGACTTCTCTGAGCCTGTGACCCAGAATACCAAGCGTTTTGTTCGCTGCTTCTGGGAACTGGACAAGGCTCTGGCCTCAAGTCGTCACTATCCCTCCATCAACTGGATGAGAAGTTACAGTGAGTATGCCGAGGAGTGCGAACAATGGTGGATGGCGAATGTTGATCCAGAGTATCGTTCGATTCGGCTGGAGGCGTATAGTATCCTCCAGAAAGAAGATAAACTCCAGAAAATTGTCAAGCTCATTGGACCGGATGCGCTTCCTGATTCCGAGAGGCTCTATCTTGATATTGCTCGTCTCATCAAGATCGGGTTTCTCCAGCAGTCAGCGTATGACCCTGTGGATACCTACTCTACCCCTGAGAAACAGGTGCGTCTCTTGCGGCTTATCCTCCAGTTTAAGAACAAGGCCGAGGAGTTGGTGAGAGCTGGGGTGCCGCTCTTTAAGATACGGGAAATGCAGAGCTTTGCGGATATCATGCGTGCAAAACTCACCGTTCCAAATGATGAACTCTCTGGACTTGATCGGTTGAGAGAAGCTATGGAGCAGGAGTTTGCCGAGATTGAGACCGAGTATCTGTAGAGGGGAAGAGTATGAAAGAGGCACGAAGAGAGTTTTTAGGCGTTCAGGAAATGAATGGCCCCCTCATGGTAGTGAGGGGTGTACCGGGCGTAGGCTACGATGAGTTAGTCGAGATCCGTGCTCAGGATGGCTCTCTACGCCATGGCAAGGTTCTCGAGGTCTCACATGAGGCGATCCTGGTCCAGATCTTTGAGGGAAGTACAGGCATCAACCCCAAACAGACTCGTGTCCGATTTGTTGGGAAGCCTCTCGAGATTCCGCTCTCTGAGTCAATGCTCGGAAGGGTGTTTAATGGGGTAGGTAGGCCTATTGATGGGATGGGAGAGGTTGTCCCGGAAGCAGAACGAAATGTTAACGGAGAACCACTCAATCCTGTGGTTCGTGCCTATCCGAGAGAGTACATCCAGACAGGGATATCGGCTATTGACTTGATGAATACCCTTATTCGAGGGCAAAAACTCCCCATATTCTCGGCTGCGGGCCTCCCCCACAATCTGCTGGCTGCTCAGATTGCAGCTCAGGCCAAGCTTCCTGGAGAAGAAGCCGGTAACTTTGTGGTCGTGTTTGCTGCTATGGGGATCAAGTATGATGATGCTTCGTTTTTTATCCAGAGATTTGAGGAGACTGGAGCCAAGGGAAATGTGATCCTTTTCCTCAATTTGGCAAGCGATCCACCTATCGAACGTATCATTACCCCTCGTGTAGCTCTCACCGTGGCAGAGTACCTCGCCTATGAAAAGGGCAAGCACGTCCTGGTGGTCATGACAGACATGACAAACTACTGTGAGGCTCTACGAGAGATTGCCAATGCTCGTGGCGAGGTGCCGGCGAGAAAAGGATTCCCCGGCTATATGTATAGCGATCTGGCGACACTCTATGAACGGGCTGGTCGCGTCAAGGGGCGAGAAGGCTCGATTACCCAGGTGCCTATTCTCACCATGCCCAATGATGATATTACCCATCCAGTACCAGACCTGACGGGGTATATCACCGAGGGGCAGATTGTGCTGAGTCGAGAACTCCATGCCAGGGGTATCTATCCCCCGATTGATATTTTGCCATCGCTTTCTCGTTTGATGAAGGATAGTATTGGCGAGGGGTATACCCGTGCCGATCACCCTCATCTTTTCATGCAGCTCTATGCGAGCTATGCTCGGGTGAAGGAAGTGAGGTCGATCGCCTTTATCGTGGGAGAAGAGGAACTCTCGCCGATTGATAAGGCCTATCTCAAGTTTGGTGAGGTGTTTGAACGAGAGTTTATCGGACAGGGATTTAATGAGAACCGCAGTATGGAGCAGAGCCTCGCCAGGGCATGGGAGATCCTGTCGCTTCTCCCGAGGTCAGAACTCACCAGTATGAAACCAGAAGAGATAGAAAAATACTACAAACCCCCTGTGGAAGAAAGACCCCGGGAGCTGGTAAGGGAGGAGAATGGTGCGCTATGATATAGCCCCAACCAAAACAGCACTGTTTGACTACAAGGATCAGTTGTCTTTTTCGCAGGAGGGGCGAAACCTCCTTGAGGAGAAGCGCGAGGTGCTGGTGATGCAGCTTTTGGGCATCCTTCAGAAATACAAACACGCCCGTCATCAACTCGAGGAGAAATGGACACACTTCTATCAGGAATTTTTGTTCCTCAAGGCACTCTCGGGGGAGGAGAGTGTGGCTGAGATGACGTGTGTGGATGTGACTCATCCCCTTTCCAGTGTGGAGATGACGGACAAAACCATTATGGGAGTAGTGCTTCCAACCTTGAAAGCATTGGAAAGAGAACAGATTCCGGTCAAGAACTTTCTGGCGACCAATGTTTTTTATGATGAACTCTATCTCCAGTTTCAGGATCTCTTTGGTCTTTTGCTTGAGGTGGCTCAGCTTGAGGCGGCTGTGTGGCGGCTTGCCAATGAGATACGAAAGACGCAACGAAAGGTCAATGCGCTGGAGAATATTTTTATCCCCGAGTTCAAGGAGATTGTAAAGTTTATAGCCGATACCTTAGAGGAACGGGATAGAGAGACCCTCTTTCAGATGAAAAAGGTGAAAAAATCCCAGGGAGGCAAGCGATGAAGCGTCTCTATATCTCCATGAATCAAACGGAGAGCCGACTCTATAGAGGGTTGCCTTCATTGGTCTCTTTGGCGGAGAGTCTCAGTGCTGAGGTAGTGGCTGTCTTCGTTGTCGACAGGGAATCCCTCTTGAAACTTGAGCGTTACAGGATTTTTGTCAGTGATGAGGTGGCGCATCTCTCAGAAAGCCTCTCTCAAGAGGGAGAAAAACGCTGTCAAAAACTTCAGAAGCTTTGCGAAGAGCGAGGGATAAAAATGTACGCTGTGGTGCTGGAGGGAGAACCACTCCACGACTTTCTCCGATATGTCGATGAAGATGTTTGTGAGAACAAACTGATAGCGGTTATCCGGCGAGGCTGTGGAGCAATGTTTCGGGATATCTTTGATCCCCTCTCCAGACAGATTCTCCTCGAGACACCGTACGATGTTTTTGTGGTAGGAGTGCAGGATCATGAAGGAAGCCATTGAAAAGATCCTTGAACTTGAAGGGAAGTTTCAACAGGATATGGAGGAAGCACGCCGACAGGCGGATGCGATCGTCGCTCAGGCGAAAAAAGAAGCCCAGGAGATGGAAGAGGTTTATCGTCGGGCTTTTGATGAGAAAAAGAAAGCCGACCAGGAGGCTCTTTTGAAGGAGATAGAAGCCTACGAAAAGAAAAAACAACAACAAAATGAAAAAGAAATAAATGAGTATCAGAAACTTTTTGCCTCGATCAGGGAATCAGTGAAAAAAGAGATTGAAAGGCGTTTGTGGGAGGAATAGCGGTGGCATATCATGGGGCGACCTATCCCAAAGTGATGCGCTGGCTCCGTTTTTTTGAGGGGAGGGAGAAACTCGAAGAAAAGTGGCGAACTTCTCTTTCAGAAATGCTTCAGGGGCTTGAACTTCCTCATTCTGGAAGAATTGGTAAAGAAGGAATCCTCGATGTTGAGAAGACGATTCAACAGGAGAAGATTCTTTTGATCCGTAGTTTGATGCGTTATGAGGGGAAACAGACGCAGGATGTTTTGCAGGTTTTTCTTGCCCGTTATGAGATAAAAAATCTTGTGAATCTTGTCCTCTCCCTTGTCTATCATCGTCCGGTGAGTATGCTCTATGAATTGGGGAGAGGTTTTCGTATCCAGCCTCCTTTTGTCAGTGATTTTAAAGACCTCAAGGAATTACAGTCGTTTCTCCTGGGTACAATATACTATCGTCTGGCACAACAGATCTTTCCTGAGATTGAGAGAACGGGAGAGACCTTTGGGTTTGAGGTGAGGCTGTATGAGATGTTTCTTGAGCTGCTTGTGGATGTTGCGCGAAGAAGTGGTGAATGGCAAGCCTGGAGGGAAACGCTTCTCTTTGGTGTAGAAATGGAACGAATCATGTTTGTTGCTCGTATGAAGTTTGGCTACAGGCGGAGCGCAGAGGAGGTTCTGGCGTACTTTCCACCTGTTTTTGAGGAAAAAGTCTACTGGAGACGGCTCTTGAATAGTGAGAGTCTGGAGGAGTTTGTGAGGCTTCTTCCTTCTCAGTTACATTTGACAGGGACAGAGAGTCTTCAGAAACTCTCTCAAATAGTTTCTCAGAGAGTGGTATCGCTTCTCTGGCCTCTGGCGAGGAAACCGGGCTCTGCCCGTTTTCTCGGGGCTTTTTTGGTGATACAGGAGATGATGACCCAAAACTGGCAGATTGCCCTGGAAGCCAAACGCTATAAACTTCCCTGGGAACAGGTATCACCGTTTATTGTAGAGGGAGGTGGGCATGCTGTTTTCTGAACGGTTGAAAAAGATGGATATCCTCGTTCGTAAAGAGGATGTGGATAAGGTTATGGATTGGCTTGCCCATTATGGACGGTTTGAGCCGATCATGATTGATGAGAAGAGGGCTAAGGAATACCATCTCCATCATGAGAAGGATGTGGATCTTGCCCACAAGATAGCCAATCTCACCCGTCGTACAGAGGATCTGGTTATGCGAATGACGGGTGGAGTAATTCCACCCAATCTTGAGGTTACACCAGATTGGCACAAGACAGTATATGAGATAGAACAGACCCTCACGGAGATAGAAAAACGCTATCAGAAGATTCTAGAGGAGATGGCAGATCTTCAGCGAAGAAAGGTGGATATAGAGATTCGGGTGCGAAGACTTCAGTTTTTTGCTACGCTGGATATACCCTGGCAGAAACTCAAGAACACGGCACTCTTTTATGTGGGTTTTGGGGCTATCTCAGAAGACCAGTATGATGGTTTCATCCAGGCTATAGCCCAGCTTCCTGTGGAACTTCGTTATGTGGACAAAATAGGAAAAGATGTGGTGGTGTTTTTCTTTTGTGATGTGAAGTACCGCGAGAGTGTGGAAAAGGTTCTGAAGGCTGTTTTTTACAAAGAATATGGACTGCCGTTTGAATCGGCGGACAATCCCAGACAGAGGCTTCTCCAGTATTCGTTTGATCTGACAACCACTCAGGATGAGGAGGAGTGGCTTGAACGGCAGAAAGCGAAGCTAGAAAATCTCTTTTTACCGGATCTCCTGGCGTTTCAGGAAATCCTGGCATACAGGAAAAGACTCCTCGATATTCGTGAGCAGATGGTGAGTTCTCAGACAACGAGTCTGCTGGCTGGTTGGATACCAGCCAAGGATGAGGCAGTGGTGCGGTTTAACATCGAAAAGATTACCGCAAAGCGTTGCACCATAGAAACAAAAGAGGCCTCTCGTGCGATGGTCGAGGAGGGACTGGAGCCACCGACGCTTTTCCAGCATCCCAGGGTTTTGAAGCCATTTGAAACCCTGGTAAAGACGTATGGGATGCCTCATTATCAAGAGATTGATCCGACGCTTTTTTCTGCTATTACCTATGTTTTGATGTATGGGGCGATGTTTGGTGATGTAGGACAGGGGATAGTGTTGTTTTTCATAGGGCTTGTGGGGAGTTTTTTCAAGGCTTTTCGTAAGCTAAAGAGTCTGATGCAGATTGTGATGTGGGTTGGGGCGTCTTCGGTTTTGTTTGGGTTTGTGTATGGGGAAGTTTTTGGGAGGGAGGATATTATTCGAGCGTTGTGGTTTTCGCCACGGGAAAATGTGTCCCAGATTCTTCTGGTGGCTATTGGTATGGGGGTGGTGTTGATCTCGATTGCCATGATTCTCAATGTTGTGAATAGTTTTCTTGAGAGAGACTATGCTAAGATGCTTTTTTCCTCTTATGGTATAGCGGGGATTCTTTTTTACTGGGGTGTTCTGGGGGCATTGGTTTCGGGATTTTTGAAACAACCCTGGTCGCAGTTTTTCGTTCCTATGGCGGTAACAGGGCTTGTGCTTATCTTTTTGGAGAGGCCGCTTGCTTATCTGTTGTTTCATCATGGTAAGAGCTTTCCCAATCCTGCTATGGGGCTTTTTGATCTTTTTGAAACGGCGATTACTTTTTTGAGTAACACGATTTCTTTTATGCGTATCGGGGCTTTTGCCCTGAACCACACGGCTCTGATGGGGGTAGTGTTTCTGGTGGACAATATGGTCACGAATCCCTTTTTAAAGTGGTTTATTCTCCTTTTTGGAAATTTGTTTATCATTGGTTTTGAGGGTTTTGTGGTGGGGATTCAGGCGTTGCGTCTTGAGTACTATGAGCTGTATGTGAAGTTTTTCCGGGGAACAGGGCAGGCCTTTGATGGGCTGAGTCTGTACAAGAATAGGGAAGAATAAGTTTTGGCCTGCAGGGGGCTTCAAGCGCCAGCCCCCTGCAGGACCCCCGCTGCCGCCGCCCCGACGGTTTCCTCCCCTTTCTTTGGTCTATTACAGTGTGGGCTGGTGGTTTTGG